>Ga0182030_10026441_pt1 | contig 10505 bp, 10 predicted proteins | sample 812S3MmetaG_FD_121299 | JGI IMG/M metagenome (GOLD analysis project Ga0182030, IMG submission 121299) | Permafrost microbial communities from Stordalen Mire, Sweden - 812S3M metaG (Illumina Assembly) | ecosystem: Environmental > Terrestrial > Soil > Wetlands > Permafrost | place: Sweden... | reverse complement strand
TATGTCCGATAATGCAAGATTATCGGACATAAAAAAGCGCCGACAGGCGCGGCGGTTCAGACGCATTTAAGGTGACAAAGCGCCGCCGTTGGCTATGATCGCCGCTATGGATTCGCTCGAACCCGTCGCCGCATCGCCAAAGCCGCCGCGCCGCAAGCGCGCGGCGAATGCCGCTGCGCCGTCAGAAAAAGCCCCGGTTTGTCACATCCTTCCGTCGTGGCTGCCGCGGGCCGCGCAGGGCGGCGACGCCCCGCCCGCCTTCGCTGCCGGGGCGGTGGTGTTCGCCCTCGACCAGATCGTGCGCGCCGATCCCGCCTGGCTTGAGGCCTGGCGCGCACGCCAGGCGCTGCGGGCGGCGGCGGCCAGCGCCCGCAGCTTGCGCCATCGCGAGGACGAGGCGGCTTTGCGCGACGCCCACCATCTGACCAGGCCGGGCGACGATCCCGGCCCAGCGGGAAAACTCTATCGGTTGTGGCGCGCGTTTTCGGCGCGGCCGACGCGGCTCGCGGGTCCGTGCCTTGCGGCGCTCGCCGACACGCTGGGCGCGCGCGCGCCGGCCGGCGCCTTCGATGGATTGACGCTCGCGTCCGACCATCCCGATCCGCTCGCGGCGGCGCTGGCGGCGGCTGACGCCTGCGTGCGCGGGTTTGGCGTCGGGGGCGGGGAGGCCGCGGTGCTGGCCGCCATGGCCGCCGACCTCGTCCTCGCCCATCGGCTCGGATGGCCGCGCCCGCTGCCGTTGTTTTTCGCCGGCGCGGCCGGACGGCGGACCCCCGCGGCAGAAGGGTACGCCAGAATAGTGCGCGAGGCTTTGGTCTGCCATGGCCAGGCGATGGACCTGGAGGGCCGCGCCGCCCGGCTGATCGCAGCCGCCGCTGCGGTGCGGGTCAAGGGCGCGGATCGCGGCGTCGCGGCGCTGCTCGCCGACGACGTCGTTGCGGCCGCCGACCTCGCTCGGCCCGACGCAGCGGCGCTTGGCTCGGATCGCGCCGCGCGGCGCTTTCTCGACCGTCTCGTCGCGCTGGGCGCGCTGCGCGAAATGACGCGGCGTCCAACGTTCCGCCTCTACGGGCTGTGACCATGCGACCCCCAGCGCAAGGCGACCTGCTGTTCGACCGCAACCTCGCCGACCTGCCGGCGGAGTTGCGCTGGCGCGAGTGGATGGGCCGGGTCGAAGCGGCGATTTTTGCGGCGGCGACGCCCGTGCCGCGCGAAATTCTGAGCCTGCTGGTCGGCGATGACTGCCGCCTCGACGATCTGATCGCCGACATCCAGCACGAGTTGGCCGATCGCCCCTACGAACTGGTCTTCGTCGCCGGCGGCTGGCGCCATCGCACCAGGGTGCGGTTCGCCGATGCGATTCGCGCCGCCGGCGGAACAGGCTCCGCCAAGCCGCCATTCGAGGCTTTGAGCGAGATCGAAAATCTGGTGGCGACCGCGATCGCCTATTTGCAGCCGGTGACGCGCCGGGAATTGTCGCGTCTGATCGGCAAAGAACTCAGCCGCGATAGTTTCGCCCGGCTGAAACGCCTCGGCCTGATTGGCGCCGGTCCGCGCGCGCCGGCGCGCGGCGCGCCGCTGACCTATGTCACCACCAAGCTGTTTCTCGAGGTTTTCGGGCTGGGAAGTTTGCGCGACCTGCCCGATATCGAAGCGCTTGAGGACGCTGGCCTGCTTGAGCCCCGTCCCGATCTGGCTGAAAAGGTGGGCGTTGACGATGAGTTCGATCGCGTCCTTGGGCTTTTCGCCGATGACGATCAGGAGGACGACGAGGCGGCGCCGTCGGCGCGTTTCGACGAGTGAGGCCGGCGCCGCCGCACACCGGCGTAGGCGGATAAAAGCGCGGCGACCGACGTTTTCGGCGGGGTAGGCGCAATGGCTGTTTTGTGTTCGGCCGCGGCCAGTATTGCCTCGATCTCGTCGATCATCTCGATCAGGCACAGAGCGCGCTCGCGCGTCGACAGGGCGGTAAAGGCCGCCGATCGCGGCGGATCGCGTTGCGCCGGCAGCCCGAGAATGGTTTTGGAAGCGTCGCCGTTGGTCAGGCCGAGGCCGAATTCGGCGAAGCTTTGCGCCGTCCGCTTGGCCAAGGCGTGGACCGGCGGCGTCGCGGCGCGCCGCAGATCGAAGCGGCACTGGGTGCAGAGATGCTGTGGCGCCAGCGCCGCCTGATCGAACGGGCGTAAAGCCTGTTGGCAGGCGGGACATCGATCGATCAGCCGCCGGTCGTGGCGGGGGCAGAAAATCGTCGTCGCCAGCCGCCAGGCGCGGCGAAAATACGGATTTTGGTCTTCGGCGAGGCAACAGGGACAGGCTTGGAGCCAGGTCGCCCGCCAGCGCTCGCTGCGGCGCGGCGAAACTTTCGTCCGCATCGGCAGCAGTAGCGCCGTTGCGCCGAGATCGCGGAACGACAGCGAGGAGATCGTCGAGGCGGCCAGTCCGGTTCGTCGCGCCAGGAGATCCAGCAGCGCGGCGGACGGGGCCAGATCGAGCCGGCCGGACCAGGCGCCGCCGCCCAATCCGAGCGCTGCTGCAAACGCGCGGGGCGGCAAGCCATGGGCGAGCGCCAGCCGATGCAGCCAGCTCGACAGCAGCTCGTCCCGCTCCGGCGCGACCGCCACTGGCCAACGGTTTGGCGCGCGCGAAGCACGGCTTGGCTGGATTTCGATCGTGAACAGCGATCCAGGGATCGGTGTGCTCACAGCAGTGCCTCGCGTTGCAGCGCGCCTCTGCGGCGCGACAGCGGAACATAGTCCAGCGCCGAAATTGTCGTCGCGGTGATCCGCTCGCCGCCGTCGCGCAAAGCCAAAATCGCCGCCTGGGTGACGATCGCGACGATTTCGCCGATCAGCCCTTCCGACAGCGCGAAGATCGCCCGCGCGGTCGGCTCGCCGGAAAGGTTGGACGCCGCGCCAAGCGGAAACGCCGCTTCGAGACTGTCGAGCAGCGCCAAAAACTCCTCGGCATAGGTCCACCGCGGCACGGCCGCGAGGCCGAAGCGGCTGGCCATCTCCTGGGTCAAGGCGACATGGTCGTAAACCGACACGTCGCCGACCAGCACCGGCGAAATGTCATAGTCCCGCCCGAGACGGCGCAACGCCGCGAAAATCGCCTCGACGTCGCGGCTGCGCCCGCGCAGGCAATTGTGGAACTCATCGAAGATCAGGAGACGCGGCCGCATCTGGCGAAAAAGGCAATCGAGCTGTTCGGCCTTGGCCAGCGTGTCGCGCGACCGGGTTTGCGGAGCCTGCAAGGCCGACAGAATGCCGCCATAGAAATTGAGTAGGCCGGCGCCTTCGCGGGTTTGCACGACGAGGACTTTCGGCTTTTCGCTGTTGGCTTCCGCCTGTTTCAGATGGCTGAGCGCGAAGCGCTCGACGATCATGCTCTTGCCGTTGGCGGCGGGGCCGAGCAGCATCAGGCCGACCGTCCGCAGCGACGGCGGTCGCGCGAGCAGATCGTCGAAATGGCGATGCGCGGCGAGCGCCCGCTCATAGGCGATCCAGCGGGCGGCGCGGATGAAGGCGATCCGTTCGCTCGCCGGCCGCGCCAGCCAGGGCCGGACATGGTCGAAGAGATGCGCGCCGTTCACCACTCCTCCACCGGCAAGGCGCGTTTTTCGCGCTCAGGATGCTCCAGCGCCGGCGGGGCGCCCGGCGCCATCGCCCGGTAGGGCTTGTCGGCGCTCATCGCGTGGGCGGAGCGTTCGGCCGCGCGGAGGATGGATTTCGTCGCCGATCCGGCGGGTCGGACCTTGGCCGGTCGTTGCGCGGCGGCGGCGATCTCGCTGATCGCCCGCCGCAGCGCCACTTTCATCTCCGGCGGCCGGCCGGCCGACGCCCGGCGCGCCGCGCGGTTTCGCTTATGCTCCCACAAGGTGATCGGCTCCATCCTGCCGTCCCGCCGCGGCGCCGGCTGGAACAGTCCGGTGTGGGGATGGCGCACGTAGATGTGGCTCAGGTCGCGCGGATCGGCGCGCACCTCGAGCATGCCGAGCCGGTCGCGCTCCGGGACCAGTTCGCCGAGCCAGGGCGCGTAGTAATCGAGCGCCTCGAAGCTGACGCCTTGCGGCGTCAAGCGACGCTCGCCGCCGGGCAGGAAGGCGATCAGCACCTGCAACACATTGTCGCCGCGCCGCGGCAGTTCGGCGGCGCGCGCCGTCCATTCGCTCATCGGCGCGATCAGCGTCTTTTCGTTCTGACGGAGGTTGTGATCAAGGACCGCCAGCGCGACGCAACGCTCGAGATCGCCGAAAGTCAGCCGCGCTTTCGCTTCCGAGGGGTAGCTGTCGCGATCGGCGACCGATCGGCCAGTGCGTCCGGGCAGGGCGCCTATGACGCCGTTGAGCGCGCCGAGCAGCCGTTCGACCACGCCGCCCTGATGCACATTGCCGCGATGCCGCGGGCGGATGGCGATCCCATACTCCTTACATCCCCGCGCGAAAGCGTCGCCCTTGAACTCTTTGCCGCCGTCGACCACGAGGGTCTCCGGCCGGCCGAACATCGGCCAAGCGTATTGCGCCAATCCACGTGCGGCGAGCCACGCTTCCTTCGGGCAGAGCGCCTGCGCCATGCAGAGCGCGACCGAGAGCGACTTTGGCTTCTCCAGCGTCAAGCAAAAGCCGAGGATTGCCCGCGAGAACACATCTACGACCAAAGTAAGATAGGCCCGCCCGACGAAAGTTCCGAGAGCGTCGATGACCTCGACGAACTGGATGTCGGTCGGCGTATGGTCGATCTGGCAGACGGCTAGCGGCCGCGCCGCCGATATATAGCCTGGCCGGGGCTTCAGCCGACGGACGTGCCGGGCGTCGGAGGTTCTCGCCTTGGCGACGGTCAGGTCGTCAAACAGCAGGGCGATCCGCCGCTGCACGGAAACATAGGACGGCGGCCGTTCGCCCGCAGCGGCGCAGCGCGCCCTGACCTCGTCGACGATCGGCGCGAGCGCCGGCGCTTCCTTCACCATCCATTTTTCTGTGAGCGTCGCCGTGACGATCGCCTCGACGCCAGCGCTCAGACGCTTCGCCCGCAATCCGCGCCGGCGAGGCAGCAGGGACGCGACCGTGCGCAGGACAGCGTAGCGCTTCAGCAAATTGTAAACCTGGCGCGTCGACAGATTGAGTTCGGCGGCCGCTCTCGCGGTCAGGGCCCGCCGCAGGTCCGATCCGTCCAACACCTTGTCGAGTTCGCGCGCCTGCCGCTTGGCCTCGGCCCAGACGTCATCCCCGACCGCCGCCGTGCGACCGCGCAGCGCTCCTTTGCGTTTTGAACCGATCGCCAAAAGCCATCCGCCGGAATTGAAATCGCTAGCCAAAAACCATCCAAGGATATCGGCCGAAACTCACAGATTGATGACGTCCCGCGCGATTGAAATGAAGAAATAAAAGCGACACTGGCGCAAGCCGAGGACGCGGTCGCCCGGCTCGACGAACGGCTGCGGTCGAGCCCGATCCGGCCGGGGTGGATCGAACGCAGCCATTTTGCCGACGCCTGCGCCTCGCTGTGGCTCGAGGGCTGGCTGGCGCCGCTCGAAGACCTCGTGCTGCACGACGCCCGGATGGACGCCCGCGCCCCGACCGCCGAGCTCATCCGCGCCGCACGGGTGCTCGCGGCGCGCCGGCGCATTCTCTCGGCGCCGCCCGGCTGGGCGCTGTCCGTCGCGGGCCTCGCCGCTTTGCGCGGCGGCGCCTTTTTGCCGGCAGGGGAGGGGAGCGCCGCCGCGCCGATGGATGATGACGATGCGGCAGGGCAGGGGGCTTTCGACGAGGATCGCGCTGGCGACTCCGACGATCCGCTGGCCGCCGAGCTGGCGGCGCTCGACGCCGCGCTTCTCCGCACCGAACGCGCCCTCGAACGCCAGCCGGCGGTCGAGCGCGAGGCGCGCGATCCGCTGGTTTACGACCTCGACTGGGACGAGGAGGAGCGGCTGGCGCAATGGCGCGAGGCGGTCGCATTAACCGCCGGCCTGCCGCCGGCGCTGGCCGCGGCGTTGACCGCGGCGTTATGGGACGACATCGAACCGCTGCAGCACGCCCCCTGGCTCGGGCGCCTGTTGGCCGCCGCCCTGTTGCGGGAGCGCGGCAAAACCCGCAGCCATCTGTTGTGCGTGAATTCCGGCGCCCGCGCGGCCCCAAAGCTGCGGTTGAAACCCGACGATCCGGTGGCGAAAATCCTGTTCTGGCTGGCGGCGATTGTCGCCGCCGCCGAGCAGGGCTTGAAGGATCACGACCGCTGGCTGCTGGCGCGGGCGTCGCGCGCGGGGGCGCTCAAGGGGAGAAGGGGGACTTCTCATCTGCCGCAGGCGCTCGATTTGGCTCTGGCCCGGCCGATCGTCACCGCGGAATTGCTGGCGAAGGAGCTGAAAATTTCGGCGCGGGCGGGGCAGAACCTCATCGCCGAGCTGGGCTTGCGCGAGCTTACGGGACGGCGGCGGTATCGCGCCTGGGGGATTTTGTGAGCGGAAATGAACGCAAAAAAGACCGTCGGTTGTGACGCCAACGGCCCAAGTCTCGGGAGGAAACGCCCAAGGAGAGCAAGCAGGCGGCCTCATCGCCTGCGGAAATGGCGCCTTCGGCGAAAAGCGGTCATAGGTGTTTCGACCCATTACACGCTGCTGGATAACCGTGCCGGCGGCGATCACGGCCCGCGCGTCTGGCTTGGTGAGCCCGTGCGCGAGATGGCGGTCTTTTCCGAGCAGTATGATTTCGCAATCTCGCTTCTACTGCTGGAGGATGCGCGGCCCTTCGTGGCCGCGCCGCGAATGGCAGCACTTTAGTCCGTCTTTTCGGCCGACCACCGCAGCCGCTCGGCAAGAAAAGCCGCAAACGGTTTGACGTCTATTTCAACGCTCGCCGTTTCCAGACACGTGAGATACTTGGTCCGGTCCTCCACGCGCACGACCGTCCACGGATAGCCGCCTGAGGCAAGCATCGCGTTCATGAGGAAGCGCGCCATGCGACCGTTGCCGTCGGGATATGGATGCACATATCCGACGAGCCAGTGGCCGAGCACCGCGCGAACTGCGGGCTCCCTTTCCTTCTCCAGCAGATCGAAGAGCGCGTTCATGCCGTCGGCCACGGTTTCGGAGCGCGGCGGCACATGCCATGACCCGCGCAGATAGACGGGGTGGCTGCGATAGCCGGCTAGCGCGCTGGGCCTCAGAATGCCGGCGGCGACAGAGGGGCTGAAGAGCTCCCGGTACCAGTCGCGGTGCTGGTCGCGCACGAGCGCGCCGGCGGGCGCGCCATCGAGGATCGCGGCGACGGATGTTTTCACGCTCTGAAACGCCTGCCAATAACCGCGCGCGGCGAGTGCGTCACGGTTCTGCCTGTCGTGCTCATCCGCTTGCGGGTTCCAGTCGCCCTGCCGGACGCGGTCGATCAGTTCGGGCGTCACGCTGTAGCCTTCGATCGACAACGAGTGGTAGGCGTCGCTCTGATAGATGTCGTCGACGAATTTGATGTAGCGGCCCTTGTCGTCCGGCAGGCCCGGGGCCTTTGGGAAAACGTCAAGGACGGGCTGGCGCTGGCTCTCCCATATTGCGTTCAGGCGGACGACGATCGGCGGGACGCCCACAACGATGGCCGGGACGCGCTGCTCCTGTGAGAACGGATCGCTTTCGCGCACATCATAGCCGGCACTCTTCATTGTCTTGACGATGTCGTCGGCAAAGCCGTCGCGGCCGACGCGGCGGAACGCGCCTGCAAGACGGCCCGCCACCGCGGAATGGCCGCCATCGAGCAGCCGCCCAAGGACGCCCGACACATCGCGCACCGCGCCTAGCACCACCTGCGCCTCGACGGGCGAATGCTGGAAGAAGGGTTCGGACACCTTTAGGAGCGCGGCATCGGCGTTATAAAGGCGCAAGTTGTTTTTCTTGGCGAGGTCGTCCGCCGGCGGCATCTCCCTGACCTTCAGGTCGTAGAGCGACGTGCCGAAGAGCAGGTCCAGCTTGTTGTTGGTGCCTTTGGGGCTGTTCACGATCACCTGCGCCGGGATGGCTGTCGCCTCGGCGTGAAGGAGCAATGACTGTTCCGGCGCGAGAAACCACGCATTGCCGAACCGGTCATCGCAGTAGCGCGCGCAGAACTCCCAGAACGAGGCGTACCAGGGCGTGGTATCCCCTTCTTGCGCCTGCGGTCCGGTCGACATGAGCCAGCCCTTGATGACCTCGCGCAGGAATCCCTGCTTCATGAGCCGTTCGCGATGGACGCGGCTGATCTCGCTCGATTTGAAGATGCGCCGCCCGCCGTCTTGAAGCTCCTTCAGGACGCTAAGGGAATCGGCGAGCTTTTCATTCGGCGTGGCCATTGGTCGTCTTCAAGTTTATTATGGTGCGCGATTACAAGTATATAATGCTGGACTATCGCAAGTCAATGATGCCGAGGCACAATAAGTTTTTAATGTCGCGCGATTACGCGTTTATTACGCTGTGCTATTTCGCGTCTTTAATGCTGTCTAACTTCCATACGAGAAAATTAGCTCCAAAAACCACAACCAAAACAAAGTCGGAACCACCGCCACACAAATTGAGCAAGAGGTTGGCACTCTCCGTCGGCTAATCCCGGCAACGGTCAAGAGAGAGTGTCTCGCTATTTTTTAGGGCTCATCAACGCCAGGGAGTTCCGGGAGCGAGCCGTCCGGGACAGGCATTGGAATTGTCTGATAAGCAGATGGTAAGGCGGGTTTATAATTCGTTTTCGTATCGGCGTGGCGCAGTATTACAGATTGATGAATGAGTGCATTCGTCGGAATTATGCGTGGTTCCCCATTAGGAATATAATAGCCGAAATGAGATTCCCTTTTCGGGCATTCTTTATAGCGGTCTGATTTGGGGAGCCATTCCAGGATGTTCCAAGCGCCATAGAGCGAATTGTGAAGGGTGCCCTCGATACTTGGAGCCACATAGGAAAAGGGGCTGCCTTGACGCGGCTTTCCCCATGCTAAATGGTTGATTGTACGTCTATCAACAGCTAAGCCATGTTGAATCGCTTCATCAATCATCCAGAGAAGCGGGAATTTCGAGAGCCCGCTTTCTTCTTCAGGATAGCCGCCGCCGATGTCGGCATGCACACCCGCAAACCAAACCTGCCGGCAATCCTGCGGTTCGACGTTATTGGTTTTGCTAAATCTGTTTTTCATAAAAATCTGTCCCTCGTCCCAGGGGCTCAGGCGAAACATGCGACGCCGTTCGTCGATCGAGATCGCGTGTCGAAAGGCTTTCACGGAGGGATTGCGTTGAGTGTATGGCAGCGTCTGCAGCGTAAAGGTATAAAAACGGTCTGGGGTTGGCGCAATCACACTCGCGACAGTATCCCAGACGCCCAAGAATTTGATTGTTGGCCAGCGCGTGGACACGACGCGTGCAAATTGTGACGCACGATCGTCAGAGGTGAAAGTGGTTGGCTCGCAGACGGCATTCGATGGCTCGGTTTCGGCATCGATAGCGATATGAGGCGTCTCGGGCGATTGCATGTAGGCGGCGTAAGCTGCTTCGGCCAAGTTCCATTGCTCATGGCGCAGCAATCCAACTTTATGAATCAAACCGGCCAAGACGCGAACGGTGTGGGCGCCCCGGCTGAACCCAAAAAGAAAAAGCTCGTCGCCGTCTTGATATTGCTCCACGATAAATCGATAGGCTGCGAGGACGTGGTCATCGAGGCCATAGCCGGTCGCCAATCCGAAGATTGCATTGCCATCCTGCTGAAGTTTCTTCCAGGGATCCGGCTTTGCAAGCGTCCCGACCCCGGAATCATAATAGACAGTTTGGTCGGGATTTGATTTGTGAGTCTTGCGCAGAACTCGATATAATTTCAGAACGTTGGAGATATTCGCGCCGACCTCATTGCCCGTGCCGTCACAGCAGATGACAATATTCTTTGACATGCAATGTCCTCCGAAAACCTAAGGTGGGCAATGTTTAGGCTTATCCAGCGTGTTCGGGTGGTTAAGGCGAAGGCCAATTTGGCAGGCCTGCGCATCGAATAAATTGGACCGATGGCGCGACCTTCTCGACTCGGCCAGAAGTTAGGAAAACGATGAGACCCGTTTGCGCGCCGGTGGCGGCTAGATAATCGCGAACCTGAGCGCGGTAGAGTTCCGGCGACCGACCAAGACCGCGCAACCCGACGCCGGCGGCAGCGACCAACATTACCGTCGCATCGCGGATGCGCGCGGCGCGTTCATCCTGGGTCGTTACTTAAAAACCGACTCTCCCATGGGGATGGCCTGTCGCCCACCAGGTGGAACGAAAAAATTTGCTCCGACGACTTCGCCAGAGAGCACAACCGCCTCTGGCGAGACGATAGCGCTATAATGAATGTAGGCGTCCGTCGCGACTGCAGCCGATTCTGCAACCAGTCCGCCTACAGAGCCGTCGGGATTAATATGCCGCCGCGCCCCTTGGGGCTTACGGACAAATCCAAGAAATTTCATAAACTTAAACATTTGCGTCGCTCCAGTTCGCCATGAAAGAAGCTTAGTCTTTACACGAACGAACACCACACG
>Ga0182030_10026440_pt1 | contig 10506 bp, 10 predicted proteins | sample 812S3MmetaG_FD_121299 | JGI IMG/M metagenome (GOLD analysis project Ga0182030, IMG submission 121299) | Permafrost microbial communities from Stordalen Mire, Sweden - 812S3M metaG (Illumina Assembly) | ecosystem: Environmental > Terrestrial > Soil > Wetlands > Permafrost | place: Sweden... | reverse complement strand
CGGCGACGGGGACTGTCTACCTTTTTGCGCTGTTTCTCGCCCTGCTGGCGCTACCGGCGATCACGGCCGTCTCGTTGGGTGAGAGCAGCGCCCATTCTCACCGGACCTCGTGGCCGCGGCGGCTCTACCGCTGGAGCTTCTTCTCTGCCAAGGTCGCGCTGCTGCTGCTGATGGTGTACTTTGCGTCGATGAATCTGGGCTACGGCTTCACCAGCCTCAGCAGCGAGCAGGGCATCTACATCCAGCTGGTCAGCGCATTTTCGATGTGCCTGTTCAGCCTGCGCTGGGCTCTCAAGGATCAGCGCCAGCGCTGCCCGGTATGCATGCACCTGGTCACGCATCCGGCCCAGGTCGGCCAGGCCTCGCGCACCTTCCTCGACTGGAACGGCACCGAGATGATGTGCATGGGCGGGCACACGCTGCTGCACGTGCCCAGCCTGCCGACGAGCTGGTTCGGCGCACAGCAATGGCTCTATCTTGATACCTCTTGGAATTTCCTGTTCGCCGGCTCGACGCGACCGGCGCCATAGCCGCCCGAACCTTGCTCGGACTCAGTCTGCCAACTGCTCCAGCAGCGTGTCGAAATCCTCCAGCTTGGCGTATTCGATGATTACCCGGCCGCGGCCGTTCTTGTCTTCAATCAGCACTTTGAGGCCGAGCGAGCGCTGCAGTCGCTCCTGCACCTCGCGGACGTTTGGGTCAACGGGCGGCTCGGGCTTTGGTTCCTTTTTTGCCGATCGCTCAGGATGCAGCAGTCCTTGCACATAGGTCTCTGTTTGGCGAACAGACAGCGAAAGTCCAATAATGCGCTGAGCGGCCTTTTCCATCTCCTCGGCGTGCTCAAAGGCCAGCAGAGTTCGCGCGTGACCGAAACTGAGTTGGCCGGACTCGACTTTGGATTGGACCGTGGAGGGCAGGCGCAGCAGGCGCAGGAAGTTTGCCACGGTGGCGCGGTCCTTGCCGGTGCGTGTGGCCATCTGCTCTTGGGTCATGTGGAACTCGCGGGAGAGGCGCTCGAAGGCGCGCGCCTGCTCCATTGGATTCAGGTCGGCTCGCTGCAGGTTCTCGACGATGGTGATTTCCATCGCCTGCTCGTCGGAGACCTGGCGGAGGATGGCGGGGATGGTGGCCTTGCCAGCCAGTTGCGAGGCTCGCCAGCGGCGCTCTCCGGCGATGAGCTGGAACCGCCCGGCGGCGAGCGGGCGAACCAGGATGGGCTGGACGACGCCGTTGGCGACGATGGAAGCCGCCAGTTCGGCAAGCTGCTCTTCGTCCATCGCGGAGCGGGTTTGGAAGGGGTTGCGGTCGATCTGCTCGAGGGGAATCTCGCGGGGCTTGCCGCCTTCCGGTTCGGCAGCGGGCGTGGCAGCAGCCGTGGGTGCAGGCACGCGCGGGAGCAACGAATCCAGACCTTTACCGAGGGCACGTCGTTTTGCGTCTAAGGGAGCGGCATTCATGGTTCAAAATCCTCAAGTGCAAAGGGAGAGAAGGCCTCTACGGCCAGATAAGCGAAGGTGGGCAGCACGCACGAAACGCAATCGGCCAGCTCAGGAATACGGCCAGAACCGGACCTTGGCGCGGACGGGCTGGTGTGCAGGATCCGGCGGCTTGGCCAGGGCGGCAGCTTTCCGCTCCAGGCTGCGCGGGCTTTCGATGCCATTGCGCGCCAGGTACTCAAGCGCGAGCTCAAAGTAGGCTTCCGTTCCACGGGAGCGCGAATCGTAGAGGGCGACCGGCTTTCCGTGACTCGGCGCCTCGGCGAGGCGGATATTGCGCGGGATCACGGTCTGAAACAGCCGCTCGCGGAAGTATTCCCGCAGCGTATCAGTCACTTGCTGCGCGAGGTTGGTGCGGTCGTCATACATGGTGAGCAGGACGCCTTCGATGGTGACGTTCGGGTTTACCGAGGCGCGTACGCGCTCCAGGGTTGAAATGAGCTCGGTGATGCCCTCAAGCGCGAAGTATTCAGCCTGCATGGGGACGATCAGGGTGTCTGCGGCGCCGAGGACGTTGAGCGTGAGCAGATCGAGCGCGGGCGGGCAATCGAGCACGATGAGGTCGAAACGGGGCTGCAGCGGGCGCAGCGCGTCGCGAAGGCGAAGGGCGCGATCTTCTGCGGGGGCTAGCTCGATGTTGGCGCCGGTCAGGTTTTTTGATCCGGGAAGCAGCCAAAGGGTGGCGATCTCAGTGGGAAGGATGACTTGTTCGGCCTGCGCGTCGCCCACCAGCACGTCATAGATGGAGTGCCGGTTATCATCGCGGCGGACACCGAGCCCGGAGGTAGCGTTAGCCTGGGGGTCGCAATCGACGAGCAGTATTTTTAGTCCTTCCAAGGCGAGGCACGCGGCGAGGTTGATTGCCGTCGTGGTTTTGCCCACTCCGCCCTTCTGATTGACGACTCCGAGAATCTTTCCCATGGGAGATAAGAGTATCGGGCGGGGCTGTTTTGAGGTAGGGACTTGCATTGTGGAGAACTCGCCGGAGCTGTGGAAAGCGGCTGGGGAGGGGCAGGGTGATTTCGTTACAAGGGACTCAAGGGAAAGAGGTTGGCCAGCCGTTGGGTCTCTCGCGATGTCGGGCGCCGAAATTGGGGAAACGGTGGAAAACCGTCCGGGGAATGGGGGGTGGAACGGGTAATTTTGCAGTGCGTTCTCTTATAGAATTGCGCCCATTTTGGGACTAACAGGGAAATGTTCCACGTGGAACATTTCCCGATCCGGGGTCCAACTTGAAACGTTCCACGTGGAACACTCTGCATATAAAGTATCGAAGCGCCGCGAGTCGAACCGTTCTCAGGCTGCAGATGCGGTCAAGCGACGCCCAAGAACAAGAATCCTTGTATCGCTGGCGGGAAGTGGAATCGCTGTTTGCCAGACAAATTCCTCAGAAACAACCTCAATGAGACCGCCGCGATCTTCTGTTGTTGTCACAAGTCCGAGCAAACCGTGGTCATCCACCAAACCCGCCGCGATCTTGACTGCCTCTTCCATTCGGTCCACGGCGCGCAGGATTACGCAGTCGAACTTTGTAGGCAGCGTCTCCGCGCGTCCGGCGTGGACTGTGGCGCCTAAACCCAATGTCCTGACAGCCTCTCGGAGAAACGCGGACTTCTTCCCTTGCGACTCGGCAAGAGTGGCGTGAATTTCCGGGCGGCAGATAGCGATTGGAATACCGGGAAATCCTGCGCCAGAACCAAAGTCGAGCAAGGTGTTCACCTCGGGCGGCAAATGAACAGCGCAAGCAATCGATTCCACAAAATGCCGGCTGAGTATTCCTTCCTGATCGCGGATCGATGTTAGATTCATGCGCGCGTTCCACCGCTGCAGGAGAGCGTAATAAGCCTCAAAGCGGGCTAATATTGGCGGACTGAGCGGAGCGATGCCCGCCTCAACAAGCAGTTGATTCAGGCGTGCACCGATTTCCGTGGACGAAGCACTCCGGGGAGCAGTGTCCATTATGGCTTGCCTGCTTGCTTGGCGAGATCTGGACCGCCTGCTCGTGCTGGTAGCAAGGCCGGCCTCACAACGACTCGACGGACTCTTCGATCCGCCGTGGTTGCCAGGCAGTGGCAGCCTGCACAAAGGCTGCGAAAATGGCGCGGGAGAACGCGCTGTGGGTATACGTGCGCTCCGGATGCCACTGAACTCCCACCACGAAGTGCGAGGGCGAATCGAGCTCCACGGCCTCGATGACTCCGTCTTCCGGGGAAACGGCGCTCACCAGCAGGTTGTCTCCTGGCGCCTTTACTGCCTGGTGATGGCTTGAGTTGACATCCGCCTTAAGGCCATCGCCCCCTGAGAGCAAACGGGATAGTCTTGAGCCCGGGGCGACATGGACTGGATGCGCGTCAAGGACGGTGCGCCCTGGACTGTGATTAACGGCCGTCTTCAGGTCCTGGACCAGGGAGCCGTTCAGCCACACGTTGAGCGTCTGCGCGCCGTGGCAGATGCCGAGGATCGGCTTGTGCAGGTTGAACGCATCCTGCAACAGCAACTCGTCCACCGCAGTGCGGCCCGCATCGGTCTCGCCACACTCCGGAATTGCAGCTTCTCCATATCTCTGCGGGTCTACATCGTACCCGCTTCCCGGAAGCAGAATGCCCTGGACCCCAAGCAGGAGCCTGGCTACGCGATCCTGGCGCTCATGGAGCGGGACAATGATGGGTGTGACCCCTACCGAATGAAGGGCTGCCAAGTATGGAGGCAGAGAGCGTTGGTTGTAGGCGGAGTCGGTGCTGGTGGGTTCGGGGATGGCGATGTGGACGGACATGGAACCCTAGTGTAAGCCCCCTTGGCGAAAGAATGGAAGTCCTTTGCTGCAATCGAATGCGGTGCGGCCAAGCCCGCAGAGGGAGTAGGCGTCAAACGAGCGAAACCTCGACTTTCACACTGGCGGCCTCTCCCTGGTTACCCATCGCTTGAACCGCCTTCCGCAGCCTCTCGGTTAGTTCTTCGGTCTGGCGAACGGTCATGCCGGTCGTATCGATGGAGGGCCCGGCGGTCAACGTCAGCTTGCCAGGATAGAGGTGGCGCGTGCCCATAGGAAGCAAATCATAGACGCCGGTGAGCGCAATGGGGACCAGCGGCACCTGCGCCCGGATGGCCAGGTACGCCGCGCCGGAGAGGAAGTCCTGAAGGTCGCCGTTAGGTGTGCGGCCGCCCTCTGGAAATACAAATAGCGGCATACCAGCACGCAGCGCCTTGACGCCGACGCCCAGACTGGAGAGGGTTGCGCGGGGGTTTTGCGTGTCAATGGGAATCTGACCGGAGCGGTCGAGGTACCAGCCGATAAAGGCAATGGGCCATAGCTCCTTCTTGGCGAGGATGCGGAACTGGAAAGGCAGGCTGGCAAACACCACCGGCGTATCCATATAAGACGTGTGGTTTGAGGCATATACAGCAACTTTATGGGCCAAGAGATTCTCGCGTCCGCAGACTTCAAGCGAACATCCGGCGAAGAACACAAGCAGTTGCGCCCACGCACGGGCAATCCGATGCTGCGCCCGGCCGTGTTTATCTACCACCGAAACCAGCAGCGAAATGGACCCGCAAACAACGGTCGCAACGGTCATCACCGGGATGTTCCAGAGGTTTGTGCGCCAACGGTAAAGGCGCGGTAACGGGTTTGGTCGGGTGCTCATTGTCGTCCCTCGTCCTTGACGCAAGCGGCTTCCGACAGCAACAGGCCCCGCGCCTCGCCCACCAGGTAAACCGAGCCCGAGACCACAACGACTCGGTCTTCTTTCATGGCGTCCGCGAATCGACCTATCGCAATCCGCAATGCCTCCTGAACCGACGCCGTCTCAAAGGCCGGAGTTCCCGTTGCCGCAGCCGCAGCCAGCAGCAGTTGCAACTCAGCGGCCCGCGCGGCGCGAATCGGTGTAATCACCACGTTGTCGAAGAGCGGGAAGAGGATCTGGGCCATCTCGGCGATCGGCTTGTCGCGCAGGCAACTGAAGACAAGCACCGGCAGTTTTTCCTTTTCGCCGAGTACGCCCTTCAGTCCCGCGCGCAGGGCCCAGGCCCCGGCGGGGTTGTGAGCCACATCGAGAATCCAGGTCACGCCGTCGCGCTCTATCCGCTCGAGCCGCGCCGCCCAGCGGGTTTGCCGGATGCCGGATGCAATGGCCGCGGGCGTGACCAGGAAGCCATGGACGGTGGCCAGCTCGACGGCTGCGGCAATGGCAAGGGCAACATTGCGATGCTGATGCGCACCGGCCAGGGGTGAGTCCACTGGGATGCACTCGCCCAGGGCATCGATCGTGTAGGGGCCGGTGACGGTACCCGGACTCGCGGGTGCAGGCATATAAGGCACGGCGCTTACGCCGCGCACACCAAGCTCCTCGGCAACCTCGCCCAGAACCTGGTTAGCCTCAGGATGCTGCGACAGCGTGACCAGGGTTCCGTTCCGGCGCAGTATGCCTGCCTTCTCGCGGGTGATGGCGGCGATGGTGGAGCCCAGCCACTCCATGTGGTCGAGGGAAATATCGGTGATCACCGAGAGCAGGGGATCGACGATGTTGGTTGCGTCGAGCCGGCCGCCCATGCCCACTTCGAGAACCGCAATTTGGACCTCGGACTCGGCAAAGTAGAGGAAAGCCTGGGCGGTAAGGATCTCAAAAAAACTGGGTAATTGCGGCAAGCCGCCATCCAGCACCAACTGCTGCGCCGCATCGTGCACGCGGAAGTAGAGCGCCGCGAAGGTCTCGTCGGCGATCTCGGCGTCTCCCACGCGGACGCGCTCGTTGACCCGCGCCAGATGCGGGGAAGTGTAGAGACCGGTGCGAACGCCCGCCGCGATCAAGATCGAAGCCAGCGTGGCAGCCGTCGAGCCCTTACCGTTGGTGCCGGCAATCAAGACCGCGGGAAAGCGTTTGTGCGGGTTGCCCAGCGCAGCCAGCAGGATACGAATCTCATCGAGCGAGAATTTGCGCCGCGGCTGCCCGGCGCTCTGGTAGAGCTCGGGCACCATGGCATTGAGTTGATCGACGGCGGCGGCGTAAGACATGGACAGTTCAGTATAGAAGGCGAATGAGGCGGATTCGACCACCAGTGCTGAACAAGCTCGATTGTCTAGTCTTCAAGCGTAGGTTGTGGAACTCACAAAAGACGAAGCAGATTCTTCGGCTCACCACCCCCGAACTGAAAAGCGTTCGGGGCCCCGTTCGCTCAGAATGACAGCCCGCTTTGAGTTGCCCTTTTCAGACTCAAGGCGCTAGCGGCTCAGCAGCAACTGCAGCGCCTGGCGCGCGTTCTGCAGGCAGAGGCGGGCTTCATCTTCAGAGAGCAGGCCCTGATGCACCGCTTTGCGGCCGGTATCGTTGACCTGATTGGCGACACGGGGGAAATCCGCGTCGATACCGGTGAGCTGAAGATTATTGTTCACCTCATGCAAAAGGTTTCCTAGCGTGGCCGCGTTGCGATAGCGCGTCCGCACCAGGCGCGTGAGCACCGGCGGCAGCTTCTGCTTGATGGCCTCTTCCAGCACCGAGCGGCACATGACGGCACAGGCGGTGAAGAGGCCGAAGAAGTAGCACCGCGTGGCCTCGTCCAGGTAGCGGTCAGCGTCTTCCGAGCTTGCGGCGGCAACCACGCATTCCCGCAGGTGGGTGGCGCGGAAGACGGCCGGCTCCACCAGTTCCAGCAATTCTAGGGCAATGGCGGCGCGCAGCAGGTCATTCTGCTGGGCATCCAGGGCGCGCTGAATCTCCTGCCAGGCGGGCGTCTCCGCGCCGTTGCCGGCGTGCTGCAGGCGCGTGAGAGAGGTGAGCCGCTGCCGCGCGTGCTGGATAAAACCCTGGCGCATCTCCTGGGCAAGGTTTCGCCATCCGGCAATAAAGGCAGCCGGATTCTGCTGGTAGCGCGCCAAAAGCTCGTCGTACACAATCCCCGGCAACACTTCACGGAGCTGCTCAAAGCGGCCGGTCCGGGCCAGCTCTGAGATCGCCTCGCAGAACTCCCTTCCCGGCGCACCCTCGGCAGACATCTGCAGCAGTTCGCCTTCGAGCTTCGCCACGTCAATCGTCATGGCCGCAATTGCCCTCATCCCGTTGCATCCCTTCGTTTGAGTCTAAGGAATCGAGAAATATTTTTGCGGATCATTCGATGCCCACACTGCGTCCACGTACTGGAATGGGAAGGCCCGCCGGCCCTATTCAGGCGCCGGGAAAGGCGCTGCGAACCGTGGTGTTTTCTCCTCATGGTTTGTCGCACCGCGCACCGCATTCCGCCTGCATCTGTGGACGAACAGGACCTGCCAAACCCCTGCCTGGAGCGGTCGCCGCAGGGCTATCCACACAGATTGCCGGCTTTCAACAGGGGTATTCAGGCAACCTGTGGGAGACGTGGGAAACCGGGGGAGGGTGGAAGCAGCGGCGGACAGGTTATCCAAAACTCCTGAATTGCACAGCCAGGATTTAGAAAACCCGGCCACAGGTCAACCGCTGCATGCTCAGCCTCTTATGTCGGATTTCCACTTTTCCTGCCACAACTACGGGGTACTACTCTCTTTTCTCTTATCTACCTACTCTTTTCCTACCCTCCGTCACGCCCTGGAACCGGCTTCCACGGCAGACCCGCACATCCGCACGGCAAGCCAAGCCCTCCGGAATTCTCTGCCTCGTGATCGTCCCGAGACCGCGAAGAACCGAAGCAACCCCGGAATCCAGAGAAGTGTCCTGCTTTTCCACCCACCCTGGAACGCAGAAGATGAATACAATCAAACCAGACGAAGAGACAGACCCTTCCGCCCATGCCACAATGTGTTGTATTGTGTGGCCAGCGCCGGAATGTGCTTCTCGCGCCGGGGGTGAGCCTATGCCGATCGTGGAAACAGAAGTGGAGAAGCCGGCCGTACAGGGGGCAGCGATGGAGATTACCGTAAGCCGCCAGGAGCTGGTGAAGGAACTCACCGCCACCCAGAGTGTGGTGGAGCGAAAAACCACCATCCCGATCCTGTCGAACTTTTTGATCGAGGCCGATGGCGACCGGCTGACTATCACCGCCACCGATCTCGACCAGGCCATCCGCACCAGCGCGGCCGTAAAGGTCAAGAAGCCGGGTTCGTGCACTATCCCCGCGCGCAAGCTGTACGACTACATCAAGCTGCTGCCCGAGGGCGACATCTCGATCAAGCTGCTGGAGAACCACTGGGTGCAGATCCGCAGTGGCCGGTCGAACACCAAGATGGTGGGCATGGCGCGCGCCAACTACCCGCAGGTGCCTGAGTTCCCATCGATCGCCGCCACCAGCATTCCCACGCTGGCGTTGAAGACGCTGATCGCCCGCACGATTTTTGCGATTTCAAACGAAGAGTCGCGCTACACGTTGAACGGCGCGCTGCTGGTCATCAAGGCTGAGTCGCTGGCAATGGTGGCGACGGATGGACACCGGTTGTCGTACGTCGAGAAGCCCAACGAGACGCTCGAAGGCATCAGCGGCGAGAAGCGCGTCCTCATTCCGCGCAAGGCGCTGCAGGAGCTGCAGCAACTGCTGAGCAATACTGACGCCGAGAAGGTGGAGTTTGCCGACGACGAGCACACGCTCTTCTTCCGCGTTGGTCATCGCACGCTTTCCACGCGCAAGCTCTCTGGCCAGTTTCCCAACTTTGAAGCCGTGATGCCGCGCGACAATACGAAGTTTGCTGTCGTCCGGTCGAGCGAGTTGTCGGCGGCCATCCAGCGCGTCGCCCAGTTCGCGGACGAGCGCTCGGGCGCCATCAAGCTGCGTCTGGAAGGCAATGAGCTCAAGATCAGCTCCAGTTCCACGGAGAGCGGCGAGAGCGAAGACACCATTGACACGCCTTACTCCAGCGACCCGATCATGGTCGGCTTCAACTCGGTTTACATCCTGGACTTCTTGAAGGCGTTGGGCAATGAAGGCGAAGTGCGGCTCGAGTTCAAGGACTCACAAAGCGCGGGCCAGATGCGGCCTGAAGACCCGGATGCCGAATACAAGTACCGCTACGTACTCATGCCCATGCGAATCTGAGCATTACATACAGCGGACTTTTTCTGAGCGACAAAGAAGCGGCCCGGCAGCGATGCTGGGCCGTCGTGTTTGTGTCTGTCTCCGGACCTAACTATCTCGTTCTCGCAAAAGAGACGCGATCACCCGCGGATTGATTCGTCCATCAACAACCGCGACAATCCAGATCGGTTTCTTCTCCGGGGCGTAGGCGATCAGATAGTTCCGGACGACCTTGAACCGCAGCGGACGCGACGTGAGGTCCGGCCGGCGGTGTCCTTGGTGGGGAAGCAAAGACAGTGACTCGAAAGCACTGATTACCTCTTGCAGCATCCGGTTCGCGGAATTGAAATTGAACCGATTGATGTACTGATGGATATCATCCAAGTCTCGGATGGCTTCGGGGTGTAGGGCAAAGCCCATCAAGCAATCGATTTCTGGCGAGCGGCTGCGCGTTCAAGAAGGATGCGGCAAGCTTCTTCCCCATCCACCATTTTGACTCGGCCAGACTCGATGTCTTCGTAGCGACTATCCAGCGTCGCTTTGATCCCTTCGACCTCGCTGAAGTAGCCCGTAATGGCATCCTCAACAAGCTCATTGGCCGGCCGGCCGGTCTCGGTCGACCATTGTTCCACCTTGGCAGCGAGTTCGGGTTCCAAGCGTAGTTCCATGCTATGAGCGTAGGCAGAAGCGTATCTGCTGTCAATCCAGAACAAACGAGCTGCTTGCTCAAAAAGAGGCGTCCCGGTCTTTCTTAGTCTCCCAACTCAGTGTGAGCGTAATAGTCTGCCATCCCTCGCCAGGTCCAAAGTGGAAATGCATATCAACTGGAACTTTCGGATCTTCGTGGGCGTTGTCGGTCGCGGAAAGAGAAACGCTCGCGCCCTTTGAATCATGGGAATTTCCCACTCCGGGTGGCAACGCCATATGTTCTTTCACCAGCTTATGGCGAATCACAAGCAGGTCTGCCTGGCTCCCAGCCACCCCTTCCACCGTGAGCTCGATGCTCCGAGTTCCATACTCTTCCCTCACGATTCGGAAT
>Ga0182030_10026439_pt1 | contig 10506 bp, 7 predicted proteins | sample 812S3MmetaG_FD_121299 | JGI IMG/M metagenome (GOLD analysis project Ga0182030, IMG submission 121299) | Permafrost microbial communities from Stordalen Mire, Sweden - 812S3M metaG (Illumina Assembly) | ecosystem: Environmental > Terrestrial > Soil > Wetlands > Permafrost | place: Sweden... | reverse complement strand
TGGCGCATTACGATGCGCTCACCGACTTGCCCAATCGGGTATTGTTTCGAGAGCAGCTCGAACAATCTCTCAACAAAGTCCAGCCCGGCGAACAGTTGGCGGTTCTGTATATCGACATCGACGAGTTCAAGAGCGTCAACGATGCACTGGGACATTCGATCGGCGATGAACTCCTGAAAGCGGTGGCGGGTCGCCTGCGCGGCTGTCTGAAGGAGAGCGATGTTGCAGCCCGGCTCGGTGGTGACGAATTTGCAATCATTCAGACCGCCGTAAGGAACTCGTCCGAAACGACGCAGCTGTTGGAACGAATCTATCGGGCGATCCGGAAGCCCTATGAATGCGGCAGCCATCTCATCACCACGGACGCCAGCATCGGCATTGCTCTGGCTTCAGGGGGTAACGCGGATCTGGATCAACTGCTGAAGAACGCGGATCTGGCGATGTACGCCGCCAAATCCGCCGGACGCCGGACCTATCGTTTCTTCAAGCCGGACATGGAAGCGCAGGTGAAAGCACGCCACGTGCTGGAAATGGATCTGCGCCAGGCGATATCCGACGCCGCGTTGGAGGTTTACTACCAGCCTTGCGTCAGTCTGCAAGACAACAAGATCACCAGCTGCGAAGCCCTGCTGCGCTGGCGGCATTCCGAACGCGGCATGATCTCGCCGGCCGAGTTCGTTCCGATCGCGGAAGATTCCGGTCTGATCAATCAGCTCGGCGAATGGGTGCTGACGACCGCCTGCGCCGAGGCCACCACATGGCCGGAGGACATCAAGCTCGCGGTCAACGTTTCACCGGTTCAGTTCAAGAGCGGCACCCTGGCGCTGAAGATCGTTGCCGCGCTCGCGGCGTCCGGTCTTGCTGCCAACCGGCTGGAACTGGAGATCACCGAAGCGGTTTTGATTCGCGATGACGAAGCGGCACTCGCCATTCTGCATCAACTTCGCGCGATCGGGGTGCGTATCGCATTGGACGATTTCGGCACCGGATATTCCTCGCTAAGTTATCTGCGGCGTTTCCCGTTCGACAAAATCAAGATCGACCGCTGCTTCGTCAACGACATCGCAGAACCCGACGGATCATCCTGCATCGTGCAGGCGGTAGTGACTATCGCCGTGGCGCGCCACATGACAACGACGGCTGAGGGTGTTGAGACAAAACAGCAAATGGAATTGCTTCGCGCGCTGGGCTGTGACGAAATGCAGGGCTATCTGTTCAGCCCGGCAAAACCTGCGACTGAGATCAGGCAGCTGTTCTTCTCGCACCGCCAGAGGTCGGCGGCCCGGGTCTGAGCTATCAACGCATCGGGGCCGCTTGCGGCCGCCCCGATGGAACCGGTTCCCTGTCGCGTTGCAGGTCTAGTTCGGAATCGCCGCCTTGGGAGACGACGGGACGCCCGCATTGACGGTGACGCCGCGCAGCACGTTGAAAGCCGCGGCTAGCGCCTTGTCGTCCTTTTCCGCCGGCGGAACGTAGGCTTGGGAGCCGGTCTGCTCGGCGCCTTCGGCGGAGAGATGGCCGCGCATCGACGCTTCTCCCTTGGTATCGGCGCGAGTTTTCAGTTCGTCAGGCACATCCTGCAACACCTCGATATCGGGCGTGACGCCCTTGGCCTGGATTGAACGGCCGGACGGCGTAAAATAGCGCGCCGTGGTGAGCGCCAAGGCGCCGTTGCCGGTGCCGAGCGGAATAATGGTCTGCACCGAACCCTTGCCGAACGAGCGGGTTCCGATCAGGGTCGCGCGTTTGTGATCGTGCAACGCCCCGGCCACGATTTCCGACGCCGACGCCGACCCGCCATTGATCAATACGACCAGCGGCTTGCCCTTGATGAGATCTCCGCCGCGCGCCGTGAAACGCTGGGTTTCCTCAGGGGTGCGGCCTCGCGTCGAGACCACCTCGCCTCGTGCCATGAACGTGCTGGACACCGAGACGGCTTCATCGAGCAGTCCACCCGGGTTGTTGCGCAGGTCAACGATGTAGCCGGCCAATTTCTCCGGCGGGATCTGCTTCGAGATGTCGCCGATGGCTTTTTTCAGCCCATCGGTGGTCTGTTCGTTGAACGAGCTGATCCGGATATAGCCGATATCGCCGCCATCGGTGTGGTAGGTGACCGGGCGCACCCGGATGACTTCGCGCACCAGCGAAACGTCGACCGGTTGTTCGGTTCCCTTGCGTATGATTTTCAGCCGGGTTTTCGTATTGATCGGCCCCTTCATCCTGTTCACCGCCTGCTCCAAAGTGAGCCCCTGGACCGCTTCGTCATCGATATAAGCGATCAAGTCGCCTGACAGGATGCCGGCCTTTGCCGCGGGGGTGTCGTCAATCGGCGAGACCACCTTGACCAGGCCGTCCTCCATCGTCACCTCGATACCAAGCCCGCCGAACTCGCCATGGGTGGTCTCCTGCATTTCACGCCAAGCCTGCTCGTTCATGTAGCGCGAATGCGGATCGAGTGCAGCAACCATGCCGCCAATCGCGCCCTCTACCAGCTTGGAGTCATCGGGCTTTTCGACATAGTCGGTCCTGACCCGTTCGAACACCTCGCCGAACAGGTTCAGCTGCGAATAGGTGCTGGGACTGGTGGCGGCCTTGGCGGCCGCGATCAACAGTTCGCCCCGGGGCCCGGTGACGAGAAGGGTCAGGCAGGTACCTGCTACCGCGCCGAGGAAAAAGAGGGAATTCTTGCGCATTGTTCGCGAACCTTCTCGCTGTCAGTTGCTGCCCACCATGGGCCGGATAACCAGGTGTCTTGCTGCTTGGAACTCGACCAACGACCTCACAACACCTTTCTGGTGTCATTGAGGCCGTTTTGCCACGTCGAAGGTTGGGTGCCGAAACCGCGCCCGGCGCGGGTTCCGAGCCAATAACCGAACTGCGGCGGGACGTTACGGAATGGGCCCTCGACCCCGAGTTTCAACGCGGCGTCCATCGGCCAGTTTGGATTGTTGAGAATCTCGCGGCCGACCGCGATCAGATCGGCCTGCCCGTCGCGCAGAATCCGCTCGGCCTGGTCGCCATGAATGATCAGGCCGACCGCCATGGTCATGATGCCGGCTTGGCGGCGGAGATGTTCGGACAGCGGCACCTGATAGCTGTACTTGATTTCCCGGCCCAGGATCGGCCCCAGTTCGGTGATGCCGCCGGACGAGCAGTCGATGACATCGACGCCCTTGCCTTTGAGAATTTTCGCAAGCCGCGCACTCTGTCCCAGTCCCCATCCGGCGCCGTCTTCCACCGACAGCCGGACGAACAGCGGCTTGTCGTCCGGCCATTGCGCGCGCACCGCTTCGGTGATCTCGGTGATGAAGCGCATCCGGTTGGCTTCGGAGCCGCCATATTCGTCGGTGCGCTGGTTGGACCGTTCGGACAGGAACTGATGCACGAGATAACCATGCGCGCCATGGAGCTCGAGCACATCAAAGCCGGCTTCATCGGCGCGCCGCGCGGCATCGCCCCAGGCCTGTACCAAATCCTTTACTTCGCCTCGCTCCAGCGCCTTCGGCACCGGCCATTTCTCGCTGTGCGCGATCGCGCTCGGCGCCACCGGCGCCCACGCCTCCCAGTCGTCGATCTCGGGCGTTGGTTGCAGCGGCCCGTCACCTTCCCATGGCCGGGCCGCGCGCGCCTTGCGGCCGGAATGACCGAGCTGGATTCCGGCGACCGAGTTCTGCTGCTTGATGAATTTGACCAGGCGCTGCAGCGGTGCGACGAATGCGTCGTCCCAGATTCCAAGATCACCCACCGTACCGCAGCCGCGCCGCTCGACCTTGGTTGATTCGACGATGACGAGGCCCGCGCCACCCGCCGCGAACTTCCCGGCATTCACCAGATGCCAGTCGGTCGGAAAGCCCTTGACCGCGGAATACTGATGCATCGGCGGCACCACGATGCGGTTGCGCAGCTCTACGCCTCGGATCGTCAGCGGTGAAAACAGCAGCATTCCGGACATGGTTCATGGCCTGTTCGGCGCCGGACACCTTATCCCGGCATCGGGCCGCCAGCGTTCTGCGAACTGCAACGATATACGCGCTCCGCAGCCGCGGCAAAGCCGGAATCCGGCTTCCTGTCCGATTTGTAATTAGCCCGGCGCCCGACTCAAGGCTGTACGACGGCCCCGATCGACCATTGCTCGAACGGCGACCCGGTTGCGGACGATCAAGCTTCAGCGGCCGTAGAGGCCGGTCAGCGTCGCCTTCGCCAAGGTGTGGAAGTGCAGATCGAAGCCGACCAGCGCAGCTGAAGCCGCATCACCCGTGGCGTCCGGCAGCTTGTCGACATCGACCGCAAAAACCGTGATCCGGTAATGATGCGGCTTGGCGCCGGCCGGTGGGCAAGGCCCGCCATATCCGCCGCTGCCGAAATCGGTCCGGCTCTGGATCGCACCCTCGGGCATCAGCTTCTTCGCCACATCGCCAGCCCCCTTGGGCAAAGACGTCGTGGTGGCCGGAATATTGAACACAACCCAGTGCCACCAGCCGCTGCCGGTCGGCGCATCCGGATCATGGATGCTGATCGCAAAGCTCTTGGTCGCGGCCGGCGCGCCGCTCCAGCTCAATGCCGGCGAGAGATTGCCGCCGGTGCAGCCGAAACCGTTGAACACCTGCTCATTGGCAATCTTGGCGCCTTGCTTGATATCGGGGCTGGTCAAGGTCAAGCCCGCTGCATTCGCCGCACCTGCGCCCAATGCACTTACGCCCAGCGCTGCCATCCAAATCCCGAAACTTGTCACGATATTGCTTCCCTTCGATAAGCTGGGATTTCTGACCTCGCCCCGCTGATACCAGCCATAGCAATTTTCGGGATGGCGTGGAAGCTCCGGAAGCGATACGCGAAATACCAAGCAAAGCCGCCACAACTTGCGGGAGGACACCATGAACGACGCGACGCCGATCCGGCCGTCGGCCGCCGCTGAACTCGGCCCCAGTGCCGAAGAGTTCCAGAATCTTCACGAACTCGTGCGCAAGGCGCGGGTCAACCTCAATCAGAATGCCTGGGACTACATTGTCGGTGCCGCCGAGACCGAGACCACCCTGCGCCGCAACCGCATGGCGCTTGACGAGATTGCATTCCGGCCGCGCGTGCTGCGCAACGTCAGCAAGGTCGATGCGTCGGTCGAGATGTTCGGCCGCGAATTGCGTTTGCCGGTGTTGCTTGCGCCGGTCGGCGCGCTTGAGACCTTCGATCCCGACAGCGCCGCCGGCGTGGCGCGCGGTGCGGGCCGTTTCGGTGCCGCCCATATGCTGAGCTCGGTCTCAGAGCCCGGCCTCGAGAACGTCGCCAAGGCCGCGCCAAATGCGATGCGCATGTATCAGCTCTACGTCCGCGGCGACGACGCCTTCGTCGAGGACCATGTCAGCCGGTCGATCGATCACGGATATACCGCGTTCTGCCTGACGGTCGACACCGCGCATTACAGCCGGCGCGAGCGCGATATCGCCAAGCGCTACGTCCGCGCCAGCCGGGTGCGCGTCAGCGGCGGCGAATTCCAGATGGGGCTCGAGTGGCGGACCGTCAAACTGATCAAGGACAAGTACAAGATCCCGCTGGTCATCAAGGGGATCGCGACCGCGGAGGATGCCATCATCGCCCTCGATCATGGGGTCGAGTGGATCTACGTCTCCAATCACGGCGGGCGCCAGCTCGACCACGGCCGCGGCGCCATGCAGGTGCTGCCCGAGATCGTCGCCGCCGTCGCCGGCCGCGCCAGGATCATGGTCGATGGCTCGTTCTGCCGCGGCACCGATATTGTCAAGGCGATCGCCGCGGGCGCCGATCTCGTCGGCATCGGCCGCCTGCAATGCTGGGCGCTCGCCGCAGGTGGTGAAGCCGGCATCGTGCGGATGCTGGAGTTGCTGGAGGACGAAGTGATCAGGTGCCTGGGGCTGCTCGGGGTCAGGAATTTCGCCGAACTCGACAAATCCTATCTGCACGCGGCCACGCCGACCGTTCTGCCCGATGCTTTCAGCGCCTTCCCGCTGCTGGACATCGAGCCGTATCGGTATTGACGGCGGCGCTTGCGCAATGACCCTGCCCCTGCTCTCTCCCGGCATCGCCGACGCGCTATTGTTCGATCTCGGCCGCGTGGTGATCGATATCGATTTCAACAAGACGCTGGCATGCTGGGCCGGTCACGCCGGCTGCGCGCCCTCACACCTGGTCGGGCGGTTTGCGCGCGACGAAATCTATCAACGTCACGAGACCGGCGAGGTCAGCGACGCCGAATTCTTTGCCGGCCTGCGCACCGCGCTCGGCATCGATCTATCGGATGCCCAGTTCCTCGAGGGATGGAACGCGATCTTCGCCGGCGAAATGCCCGGCATCGCCGCGCTGCTGGCGCGCGCCGCGCCGCACCTGCCGCTCTACGCCTTCTCCAACACCAACGGCGCCCATGTCGAACATTTCTCGCGGGCCTATGCCGAGGTGCTCGGCCATTTCCGCGAGATCTTCCTGTCCTCCGCGATCGGGCTTCGGAAACCCGACGCGGCGGCCTATGATCACGTGGTGAAGGCGATCGGCGTGCCCGCGGAGCGCATCGTGTTCTTCGACGATCTTGCCGAAAACATCGATGGCGCGCGGGCGCGGGGCTTGACCGCCGTCCACGTGACATCGCCTGATGACGTGGCGCACGCCCTCGCAGCCCTTGGTCTTTGAGGATTTTGCGCCTCAAGGGTTTTGGGCTTCAGGATTTTTGGGCCTTGGGGGTTTTCTTGGGAGTTTTCTTGGGAGTTTTCTTGGAAGTTTTCTTGGGAGTTTTATCGTGGCCTTGATGCCGGTTGCCGATGCGCTGTCGGCGGTTCTCGCGGGTGCCGAACCGCTTCCGGAAGAAATCATCTCGCTCGACGCGGCGCACCATCGCGTGCTGGCGCGCGACGTCGCGGCATTGCGCACCCAGCCGCCGCAGGCGATGTCGGCGATGGACGGCTACGCGGTGAGATCGGCCGACGCCTCGCGCGCGGCGGCGCGGCTCAAAGTGATCGGCGAAGTCGCGGCGGGCCGCCCGTTCGAAAAGACGGTTGGTGTGGGCGAGGCGGTGCGGATTTTTACCGGTGGCGTGATCCCGGATGGCGCCGACGCGGTCGTCATCCAGGAAGATACCGTGGTTGAGGACGGCGGCATCACCATCGCGGAGGCGGCGATCCCGGGACGTCACATCCGCCCCGCCGGCGTCGACTTTCGCAAGGGCGATATCCTGCTGAGGGCTGGAACCCGCCTCACCGACCGCGATCTCTCGCTGGCCGCCGGCATGAACTATCCGGAACTCGCGGTGCGGCGCCGGCCCAAGGTCGCAATACTCGCCACCGGCGACGAACTGGTGATGCCGGGCACAACCCCGGCCCCCGGGCAGATCGTCTATTCCAACGGCTACGCGCTGCGGGCGCTGGCCCGCAACGAGGGCGCTGAAACGATCGATCTCGGCATCGCCGCCGACACTGTCGAGGCCACGACGTACGGCATCCGCCGCGCCCGCGACAGCGGCGCCGATATCCTTATCACCACGGGCGGCGCCTCGGTCGGCGACCACGACCTCGTCAAGCAGTCGCTGGACGCCGAAGGCATCACCATGACGTTCTGGCAGATTGCGATGCGCCCGGGCAAGCCGATGATCCATGGACGGCTGGGCGCGATGCGGGTGATCGGCCTGCCCGGCAATCCGGTGTCGTCCTATGTCTGCGGATTCCTGTTCCTGGTGCCGCTGATTCGCGCTTTGTCCGGGCGCGCGGTCATCCAACACGTCGGCGAGAACGCGCTGCTCGGGCGTCCGGTCGGCGCCAATGACAGGCGTCAAGACTATTTGCGCGCCCGTCTCGAGGTGCGCAGCGACGGCGCTCTGATCGCCACGCCGGTCGACCATCAGGACAGCTCGCTGCTGGGAAATCTGGCTGCGGCGCGGGCGCTTGTGATCCGTGCACCGTTTGCCCCCTCCGCGGCAGCGGGGTCGCCCTGCACCATCCTGCGGCTGCCCGGCTGATCGCTTAAGCCGGCCGCTCCGGCAAAGCCCCTCACTTTATTGACGGGAAATTAAGTGGTTGCGGAACACATATGGAACATATAGTGTTCGTTCATGATTTGTTTCGAGTATTGATGCCTGCGAAGGAGAATCTTTGGCTCCGACGTCTCGGAATCGAACGACACCATCGGCTTTGGGATGGCAAACTTGGGGATTGGTCGAGATGCTCACGCGCAAACAATATGAACTGCTGCGATTCATCAGCGAACGCCTGAAGGAGTCCGGCGTTCCGCCCTCCTTCGACGAGATGAAGGACGCGCTGGATTTGCGGTCCAAGTCCGGTATCCACCGCCTTATCACCGCGCTGGAAGAGCGCGGTTTCATTCGCCGCCTGCCCAATCGCGCCCGCGCCATCGAAGTCATCAAGCTGCCCGAGCTCTCATCCGGCGGCAACGGCAACAGCCGTCGCGGCTTCACCCCCAGTGTCATCGAAGGCACCCTCGGCAAGGTCCGAAGCAGCGGCGGCGGCTCGGAGGACGATGGCAACCGCCCGGTCGCGGTGCCGGTGATGGGTCGCATCGCCGCCGGCACCCCGATCGAGGCGTTGCAAACCCGCAGCCACACCATCAGCGTGCCGCCGGACATGCTCGGTTCCGGAGAGCATTACGCGCTTGAGGTGCGCGGCGATTCCATGGTCGACGCCGGCATCCTCGACGGCGACATGGCGCTGATCCAGCGCAACGAAACCGCGGAGACGGGCGATATCGTGGTGGCGCTGATCGACGAAGAGGAAGCGACGTTGAAGCGCTTCCGCCGCCGCGGCGCCTCGATTGCGCTGGAGCCCGCCAACACCTCCTATGAAGTGCGCATCCTGCCGCCGAACCGGGTGAAGATTCAGGGCAAGCTGATCGGGCTTTACCGCAAGTATTGACGCAGATCATCTCTCGCTGTCATTCCGGGGCGCGCCGAAGCCGTGAACCCGGAATGTCGAGACTCCCCGATGCGCAATTGCGCATCTTGGCTCTGGTCCAACGGACCATCCCGGAATGACAAGTTCATAAACCCCTCACTCCTCCGGCTGCTGGTCCGTTTCCGGCGGCGTCGCATCGACGGCTCGCGGGGCCACAGGGCGTGGCGCAAGCGTTGCCTCGTTCTCGTCGCCGCCGGCGACGGCCGGTGACCAGGGCCGATCGACTCCCTTTGGCTTGACGGCATCGACCGCAAACCCGTCGCGGGTTCGCCGCAGGGCCATCGCGCCCTGCCTTCGCAAACGATCGAGGTCGATCACCGGGGGCGGACAGGCCGGCGGTGGCTGCCGTGCCGTCACCACCAGCGCCGCGCGCTCGCAATCGTCCGCCAGCGCGTCTGGCCGCAGCGCCAGTGCGACCAACGCGCCGTCGGCCAGTTGCGCCACACAGCCAGCTTCGTCGCATGAGACGCCCTCCGGCAGCGAAGGATCCACGGGCTGCCGCGCGTCGGCGTCCGCGGCCAGCCATTCCTTGAGCAGGAACGCATCCCTGGAGGTCCGCATCAGATGCAGCCGCCCGTCTTTGCCACGGACGCCGATATGGTGGCCATCCCCGGAAATCAGGATATCGGGCTGCGGCACCGCCAGCGCCCAGATCACCGAAAGCACCAGCACGACGGCGCCGGACCAGCGCAGCGGGGTCCGTAACAGCCCAAGCAGGATGATCCCGACGCTGGCGGCGATCAGCGGCCCGATCCCGAAGGCCGCCATGCGGCCGATGGCGCCGGGAAGTGCGGCGACCCACACCGTCACCGCAATCATCCAGTCGATGCCGATGCCCATCAGCCACCAGAAGAAGCTATCGAGACCGAACGGCATCGCGACCAGGCCGAGCATGCCTGCGGGCATCACCACCGCCGAGACCACCGGCATGGCCGCCAGATTGGCCAGCACGCCATAGGGCGTCACCCGGTGAAAGTGAAAGGCGGCGTAGGGTGTGGTCGCCAGCCCCGCCACCAGCGACGCCAGCGTCAACATCATGAGCTCCCGCCCGCCCCATAACGCCACCTTTGCGGTAGCCGAATTATCGGGCGAGGCGAACAAGCGCGGCATGCCGATCTGCACCAGCGCCACCAGTCCGAGCGTCGCAGCAAAGGACATCTGGAAGCTCGGATGCACCAGCGCCTCCGGCGCCAGCGTCAGCACGATCATGGCCGCCACCGCCAGGGTGCGAAACGTCACGGCGCGGCGGTCGACCATGACCGCGATCAACACCACCGCCGTCATGAAAAACGAGCGTTGGGTCGCGACGTCGCAGCCGGACAGCAGCAGATAAAACGCGGCGGCGGCCAGCGCCGCGGCGGCCGCCCATTTCTTGATCGGAAACGAGACCGTCAGCGCGGGAATCAACGCCAGCAGCGCGCGAACGGCGAAGAACACCACCCCGGCCACGACCGCCATGTGATAGCCGGAGATCGAGAGTACGTGCCCGAGGCCGGAAATGAACATCGCATCGTTGACCGGCGTGGTGATGGCGTCGCGCCGGCCGGTCAGCAGCGCGGTGGCGATGGCGCGCTTGTCGCCGTCA
>Ga0182030_10026436_pt1 | contig 10507 bp, 10 predicted proteins | sample 812S3MmetaG_FD_121299 | JGI IMG/M metagenome (GOLD analysis project Ga0182030, IMG submission 121299) | Permafrost microbial communities from Stordalen Mire, Sweden - 812S3M metaG (Illumina Assembly) | ecosystem: Environmental > Terrestrial > Soil > Wetlands > Permafrost | place: Sweden... | reverse complement strand
GTCCATGGCGTGTCCGTTGGAAAAGACAATTAACGCTCCCGGTGGGACGGTCACGGTGGTTTCGCTGTCGAGCGGGGAAATGGAGTTCATCGCCTGTAGAATTACGTCCACGGCGGTGGGATTCGGATTCTGCAGAGCCATGCCGCCGCCCCGGATCGTGAAGCGAACCGCCGCCGAGGTCCAGGTCTGCATGGAAAGCAGCGGCTGGATGCCCGCAAAACTCGCCGACGCCTGGTCCGGAACGCTGGGCATGGCTGAGTAGTATTCGACCTGCGAGCCATCCGGATTGCGCAGCACCAGTCGCTTGCCGGTGAGATCGGCGGCGCCGCCGAGGGTCAGGTCGATTTCTCCCGGCCCGGCTAATTGCGCGCTCGAAACGGCGACGCCGTCGATGGTGGCCGTTGTGGCGGCGCTGAATCCGGTCCCGTGAATGCGCACCAGCGCACCGGCAGGTAGGAGCCCTCCGCCCGGCGTCAGGTTCTGGACGGAGAGGCTCCCTCCCACCGTCACCGATCCGGGAGCGACCGTTACGGAATAAGCGTTGTTCTGCGCGTCGGTCCACCATGGACGGCTGGCATCGAACGTGATCGCGCTCACGGTCCCCACGGGTGCGCTCGCTAGAACGGGGATGGTCACGGTGAGCACCGGAAGGCGCGGCAACTGGCCGATACCGCCGGCCGGCGAGAGGATGCTGACATCCAGCGATTGGCCGGAGACTGTAGCGACACCCATTGCGTCCCCTTGCGCGCTGAAGACGGCAGCGGCGGAAATGGTTCCGAAGACGGCCGGATCGAATTGCATCACGATGCGCGCGGTGGAGACGAGCTGTGGCGTGAGAGAGAAGACTTTGATTTGCGCCCAGCCACCGGCGGGCGCGATCTCGCTGGAGATCTGAAGGGCGAGATCGGCGGCGGATAGTGGGATGGCGAGGAGAGCGAGGAGGACTAGCTGGGTTGGAATGACGCAGTGTGAAACGCTCCGCGATTGCAGTTTCAGCATGATGGGGCGATCCCAGCGGGGAGATGAGCACGCCGAGGGCCACAAGAGGTCCGAGCTGCGCTCGGATGCACAAGGCGGAGCCTTATGCCACCAGTTTGGCGAAGCGGGAGGCGGGGCGGACGATGGTCTGATTGCGCTCGGGACCGGTGGAGATGCAGCCCACTTCGACGCCGGTATGGGCCTCCAGGAAGGCAATGTAGTCCTTGGCCTTGGCCGGCAGGTCGTCGTATTTTGCGATGCCGAAGGTGGAGGAACTCCAACCGGGCACGCTCGCGTAGACCGGCTCTATTCTGGCGATTTCAGCGACGGTTGGCGGCATGCCGGAGACTTCCTTGCCGGCGATGCGATAGCCCACGCAGACGGGAATCCGGTCGAACTCGTCGAGCACGTCGAGCTTGGTGACCACGATGCTGTCGAAACCGTTGATGGCGGCGGTGTAGCGCAACAGCGGCGCGTCGAACCAGCCGCAACGCCGCGGACGGCCGGTGACGGCGCCGAATTCCTTGCCGCGGGCGCGGATCAGCTCGCCCGTTTCGTCGAGAGCCTCGGTGGGAAACGGGCCGCCGCCGACGCGCGTGATGTAGGCCTTGGAGACGCCGATCACGCCGGAAATACGGGTGGGCGCGACGCCGGTGCCGGTGCACGCCCCGCCGGCGCTGGCGCTGGAGGAGGTGACGAAGGGATAGGTGCCGTGATCGATATCGAGCATGGTGCCCTGCGCGCCTTCGAACATGACGGTCTTACCATCGCGGATGGCGTTATTGAGCAGCGCCGCGGTATCGCGGACCATGGGGCGAATGCGCTCGGCGAAAGCCTCGTATTCGGCGCGGATGGCGGGCAGGTCGAGCTGGCTATCGATGCCGAGAGCCCGGGCGATGAGGACCTTCTCCTCCATCACGGAATCGTACTGCGCGCGGAAGAACTCCGTATCGAGGAGATCGGCGATGCGGATACCGCGGCGCGCGATTTTGTCCTCGTAGCAGGGGCCGATGCCGCGCGAAGTGGTGCCGATGGAGACGCGGCCCTCGCGGCCTTCGGACATTTTCTCCATCATGCGATGGGCGGGAAAGAGCACGTGGGCGCGGTTGCTGATGAAGAGATTGGCGGCTACGGCAACGCCGGCCGATTGCAAAGAGTCGATCTCGCTCAACAGCGCGGCGGGATCGATGACCAGTCCGTTGCCGATGACGGCCTGCTTCCCGGGACGCAGAATGCCGCTCGGGATCAGTTTGAGGACGAACTTCTTTTCGCCGATGAAAACCGTATGGCCCGCATTGTGGCCGCCCTGATAGCGCGCCACGATATCGAAGCGTTCGGAGAAGAGATCGACGATCTTACCTTTGCCCTCGTCGCCCCACTGTGAGCCGAGGATGATTACATTTGCCATTTTGACCAAACCTATCCAGTCTACCGCACTCAGGCTGGGGGCAGGGCGGAAACGGAAAAGCGGACCCCGTCCTCCCTGGAGGGGGCTGTCCATGATACGCTTGCATTTTATGCAGATTTCCGAGGTTTACGTGGGCCTGGGGCAGGATGCGTTCGCACAGCTCATGCGGGGCATCTCCATCGGCAAGCTGAAGACGTACCAGATCTACGAAGGCTTCAAAGTGCGCGCGCACCTCAATAAGGTGAACACCGAAGGTCTGCGCAAAGCCGTGCCGAAACTGTGGGAACGCGTTTCCGCCGGGGACGAGGATTTTGCCAAGGATCTGGCACAGGCCATCCTGGTCTCGCATCTGGACATGATCGGGGCGGTGCTGGATTTTCTTGGTGTCCCGCATGAGAACGGCTTCTTCGCCAAGGATGTGGATGCCAAGCCGTATTTCACGGATGGCTGGGAAGAGCGGGTGCACGAAAAATTTCGCGAGGTATACAGCGAGTCGATATTGCTTTTTTATGTGAACCACTTGCGATGGGAGTTGCTGGGGGCGACGGATGTGTACCTGCCGGTTTCCCCGAGCGCCGTTTGAGTTCGGCTCGCCGCGTGCAAAGAGAATGTAAGAACCATGACAGTATCCGGAAGTAGCCCGCAGAAAAAACTCTTTTGGGATACCGTTATACCGATGGAAGTGCTTTCGCTATATGCAGATCCGATTTGGCCTGGCACTGTCAGGTAACGCTAAAGCCGCCGGACAGAGGTGTTGGGTTTTTATGCAGCCGACACCGTTTTTGGGCCATAACACCCACCGCGTACCGTGGAATCTTCGGGACTGCCAAGTCGCCAACTCCGAGAGGTGCCTGACATGAATCATTGCGATTTCCATTATTCCCACCTGCTACCCAAGAAGCCGGGGATTCTCCCGTTAGAGGAGACCATGACGAAGAAGTGCCGCCGTTGCGCCGCTGAATTCGTCACGCGGTCCCGAATCCGGAAACGCTGCGACGCATGTCAGACCGTCGTATCCGCGGAGAAACAGAAGAAGGCGAATGAGCGTTTGAAGGCCCGTCGCGCCGCCCGCCGCATGTGCTTGTTGAAGGCGAGCTAGCGCTTTCGCTAACCAACGGTGGCGGCGCAGCGCTGTGCATCCCGCGAAGGTCGAATGGCCGGGGGTGAACTACGGTGGCGGGGTGGTGTCTCCGCAAAGTGGCGCCGCCGATGGATCGGGTAACCGCTACCGGCGTGCCCCACGAGCCACAAGGCAGAGCCTTATGCCACCAGGCACAAGGCAGAGGCTTATGCCACCATTTCCAGGGTCACGATGGCCTGCGATTCGGCGGAGCGTCCCTCACCCACGGGACCGACTTTTTCCGCCGTTTTGAACTTCACCGAAACGCGGTCGAGCTCCAGACCGAGAGTTTCGGCGAGCCGCTGGCGAATGGCCTGGCGGTAGTCCTTCAGCTTGGGCGATTGCAGAATTATGGTGGAATCCACATTGACGATGCGATAGCCGTGCCGGCGGGCCAGATCGTGGGCATGGCGCAGGAAGACGAGGCTGTCGCAGCCTTTCCAGCGCGCGTCGGAATCGGGGAAGTGCATGCCGATATCGCCCAGCGCGGCGGCCCCAAGGATGGCGTCGGTGATGGCGTGGGCCAGGACATCGGCGTCGGAATGGCCGTCGAGGCCGAATTCGCAGGGGATGGTGACGCCGCCGAGGATCATGGGACGGCCGGCGGCGATGCGGTGGACGTCCCAGCCCAATCCGGTGCGAATCCCGCTCAAGAGCGCGCGCCCCGCGATTCCTCGCGCAGGAAGAGGTGGGCGAGTTCCATATCGTTGGGCTTGGTGATCTTGATATTGCGATCGCTGCCGGGCACGACGCTGACCTCGACATCGAGGCGCTCCACCATGCTGCTTTCGTCGGTGCCGATGAAACCGTCCAGGCGGGCGGCCTCGAAGGCGCGCACGAGAAGGTCGTAGCGGAAGACCTGGGGGGTCTGCGCCATGACGAGCTTTTCGCGCGGCAGGGTGGCGCGGACGCGCACGTGGGTGGTGCCGCGGGTGACCTGCTTGACGGTATCCACGGCGGGCATGGCGACGATGGCGGCGCCGGTTTCGGCCGCCTCGTCGAAGACCTTGTGGATGGTTTCCAGATCGATGAAGGGGCGGACGGCGTCGTGGACCGCCACCAGGGCGTATTCCGGTCCCAGGGAGCGCAGCGCGTTCTCCACCGATTCCTGGCGGCTGTTGCCGCCTTCGACCACGCGCACGCGGCCGCTCTCGAATTCCGCGGCGAGCATCTCGCGGACCCAAGCGGTATCTTCGCCGCGCACGGCGATGACGATGACTCCGACGCGGTCCAACGTCACGAATTTGCGGACGGTGTGCATCAGGATAGGAGAGCCATCGAGCAGCATGAACTGCTTGCGGCTGGTACCGGCCTTCTCGGCGGTGCCCTTACCCATGCGGGTACCGAGGCCGGCCGCGGGCAATATAACGGCGACTTTCATGTGACTACGATTCTATCGTGGTTTTCTCGGATGGGAGATTCGACATGGGCTGCGGATCGCTCTTGCGCACCGGACGGTCGTGCCGTTCACTGACGGCGGTAGTGTGTCCGCGCTCGTCGTACTTGCCGAAGATCATCTTGCCGGCGGTGGTCTGGAGCACGCTGGTCACGGAGATATCGATGGTTTTGGAGATGAGCTTCTTGGCGTTGTCGACGACGACCATGGTGCCGTCGTCAAGGTAGGCGACGCCCTGGTTGTACTCCTTGCCTTCCTTGAGAATGAAGACGCGCATGGTCTCGCCGGGGAGCACGATGGGTTTCAGGGAGTTGGCCAATTCGTTGATGTTGAGGACCTCGACGCCGTGAAGCTGGGCGACTTTATTCAGATTGAAATCGTTGGTGATGACCTTGCAATCGAACACCTTGGCGAGCTCGATGAGCTTCATATCGACCTCGCGGGTTTGGGGGAAATCTTCTTCGACGATCTGCACGGTGAGGTTGGCCATCTTCTGGATGCGCGCCAGAATGTCGAGCCCGCGCCGCCCGCGGTTGCGCTTCATGGAGTCGGCGGAATCGGCCACCAGTTGCAATTCGCGGAGGACGAACTGGGGGATGACGAGGACGCCGTCGAGAAAGCCGGTCTCGGCGATATCGGCGATGCGCCCGTCGATAATCACGCTGGTGTCGAGGATTTTGTGGGATTTCTTGGAGGATTTCTCGCCTCCGAAGATGCCGCCCAGCGCCGAGAGATTCAGCATGTCGCCCTTCTTGGCGCCCACAATGAGTCCGATGTAGGTCATCAGAAGCAGAAGACACACCTGGAGAAAGGGCTCGGGGGTGGCCTTGGCGAGCACCAGGGACATGATAAAGGCGCCCACCATCCCCAAAACGCTGCCGCAGGCGGCGCCGATCAGCCGTTTCAGGCTGACGCGCTCCAGGCGCACTTCGAAGAAGATGATACAGAGCCCGAAGATCAATCCGGCTGCCGCCGCTATCCAGCGTGAAGAGTTAAACGGATGTAAGGCATAGGCCGAAATAGTGAGAACCAGGATAAATATACCGCGAACTATGATTAAGTCGAGCATGCAAACCCCCCTTGGGGTGCGGACAAGATCCGGAGAGAATGTCGCTCACCGGTACCATGACGGTGAAAATGCGAACAACCGTCGCGCCAAGAGTATACCATCGATCCCAAGCGGCGGTTCGGAAAGTCTTGCCAGTTACAGCAGCGAGGTCTCGTGCAGCAGGCGGCCGGCGGCGAAGCGGTCGAAGGCCAGCAGATCGGCGTCCACCAGGTCGCTTCGGCCGCGCAGGATGAGGTCCGCCATGATGCGGCCGGTGGCGGGGGAGTGCATGACGCCGTGGCCGCTGAATCCGTTGGCCAGGAAAAAGCCGGGGAGTTGCTTCACCGGTCCCAGCACGGCGTGATGGTCCGGCGTCATTTCGTAGAGTCCGGCCCAGGCCCGTTTGGGGTTGACCTCGGCAAGTTCGAGACAGGGCAGGCGGAGCACGCCGCGGGTGAGCACCTTCTCGACGAAGGCGTGGTCGAAATTCAGTTTGAAGCCCGGCGTCTCGGAAGGATCGTTCCACGCCAGCAGCAGTCCGCGGCCTTCGGGACGGTAGTGGAAGCCGGTGGTCATATCGACGACCATGGGCGACAGATGGGAGACGCGGTCGAAGGGTTCGGTGGGCACCAGCATGCGGCGCAAGGGCTCGACGGGCAGATCCAGGCCGGCCAGACGCGCCACCTGGCCCGCCCACGCTCCGGCGGCGTTGACCACGGTGCGGCTGGAGAGGAACCCGCGTGAAGTCTCGACGCCGGCAACGCCGCGCGCGTCCGCCGCAATGCCGGTGACGGCGGTATCGCGCAGCAGACGGACGCCGCGCTCCATGGCCTTCCGCATGAACCCGGTCATGACGCTGTAGGGGTCCACGAAGCCATCGGTGGAGCAGAAACTGCCGCCGAGGATGTCGTCGTGGCGCAGTTCGGGAGCGATGCAGGCGACGTCACGCGGGTCCAGCAGGCGCGCCGTCCGGAGGCCGGCCTCCGACTGGCGGCGGAAATTCTCGCGGAGATGGTCCATATGGGACGGCGTGGTGGCGACGAAAAGATATCCCTGGGGGCGGTAACCGGAGGGGTGGCCCATCACTTCGTGGAAGGCGGCGAAGAAAGGGATGGAATAGAGCGACATGCGGATGTTGATGGGGGTGGCGAACTGCGCGCGGACGCCGCCCATGCTCTTCCCGGTGGACCCCTTGCCCTGATGGGTTTCGCGCTCCACCACCAGCACGTCGCGGCATCCCGCTTCGGACAGGTGATAGGCGATACTGGAGCCGACAATCCCGCCCCCGATGACGATGACTTCCGCGGAACTCAAGACACCCCCCGAGCGACTGCGCGCAGGCGCTTAGGCGATTCTACTAAACCGGCGGGGAAATGTTTACTTGAGATCCTCGGCGGCGGCGTTGGAGGAGAGCGGGTTGACGATCTTCTTCCACTGCGCGGCCGTGCCGGTCCCGGTCTGCTTCAGCATCCCGAAGGGCCCCAGCGCCATGGTGGTGCCGGTGCCGCGCATCATTTTGTTGAGAAAGAGCTGGGTCTCGGTGGGCTGTAGTTTCCAGGTTTCACCACCGTCTTCGCTCAACAGAAAACCGTCGTCGGTGGTAATCCAGCCGCGTTTGGCCCGATCGAAGCCGATGGAGGTCAGCCAGCCCGAGACCGGCGGCTTCTTGGTTTCCCAGGTGGCGCCGCCATCCCTGGTGCGGAACAATTGTCCGGCGAAGCCCACAATCCAGCCGTTATTCGCATCGAGGAAGGTAATCGAAGTCAGCGACCAGGTGGCGCCGGGGATTTTCACCTGCTGCCATTTGTTGCCGCCGTCCAAGGTGTGCAGGACGGTACCGGAGAAGCCCGCGGCCCAGCCGTTTTGGGAATCCAGAAAAAAGAGAGCTTCCATGGAAAGGGTCACCCCCGACTTCTGTTTACTCCAGGTCTTGCCGCCATCGGCGGTATGCAGGATCACGCCGTCGTAGCCGGCGATCCAGCCATCTTGTCCGACCATTTGAATATCGGTGAGGTTCTCGGTGGTGCCCGATTGGCGCGCCGTCCAGGTGCGTCCGGCATCATCGGTCGCCAGAATCGCGCCATGGTCGCCCACGGTCAACCCGCGGTTGACGTCCAGGAAGGCCAGGGCGCGCAACCCGGCCGTGGTGTTGGGGATTTTTCGCTGCGCCCAAGTGGCTCCATCATCGTTGGTGACGAGCAGCAAGGCCTGTTCGCAAAGGACGTAAGTGATTGAATTTGTGGGTAAAGCGGCATCGCGCATGTTGCAGGTGCGTTCGTCCGCGGCGAATGTCGCCAGGGGCATGACCGCGAGCGCCAGCACACAAACCATCCGATTCCGAATCGTCAACGACATCAGGTATCTCCAGAGGCTAAGAGAGGGTTCGTGGCCGTCCCAGCGCACACCCCACACCCCACCAAGATTACGCTGTTGGCGGGCAAAAGGCTACACCCCGTGCCGGTAGAGGCGCGGTTTGTGACCAGTAGCACCACTACGAGGTGCATCGCTGGAAAAATTCCACACTTTTATCTTCCCATTGCGGATAATTCCGATTAACATGCAGTCATGAAGAGAATTATCACATCCCATTATCTGATTTTCGGGCTCATCACGGGGCTGTTCTGTTTTGCCGCGGTGGCACAGCAGAAGACGGTTCGGGCCGTGCGCCCGCCCGCCACGTCCGCGTTGGATGGGAGGAGCCTGTTCCAGGAGTACTGCGCCGTGTGTCACGGCAAGGATGGCAAAGGCGGCGGGCCGGCGGCGGCCGCGCTCAAGCAACAGCCAGGGGACCTGACACAGATCAGCCGCCAGAACAATGGAAGATTCCCCGACACGAAGATTCTCGCCATCCTCAGGGGCGAGCAATCGATACCCGCCCATGGAAGTCAGGACATGCCCACCTGGGGCAAGGTATTCAGCGACATGAACGTGGACCCAAACGTGGGCCAGGGACGCATGCACGCGCTGGTGACGTACCTGGAGGAGATGCAGGCGAAGTAGGGTTGGGTGACAGACCACGCCAGGCGATGGTCTGTCCCACTTCAGACCGCCGCGAGGAAGTCGGCGGCGCGTTGGCGGAATTCTTTGCAGCCGCGCGCCAGGGCAGCCAGGTCGAGATCGAAGAAGCGCGGGCTCACCAGCCGTTTGAGCGCGGCCACCACGCGCTCCTGTTCCAGCATGCCGGTGGCTTCCAGCAGCGCCCCCAGCATCACGATGTTGCCCACTTTGGTGGCGCCCACTTCGTCGGCCAGTTGAGTGAACTCTAGCGCCACCATGCGCAGGTCGCGGCGCAGACAATCCGCGGGGATTTCGGCGCCGTTATACAGCACGATGCCGCCCGCTTCCACGGTGGGAAGGAATTTGCGCAGCGAGGGCTCGTTCATAGCCAGCAGCACGTTGGGGCGCGAGACCAGGGGCGAATCGATGGGGTGCCGGGCCAGTCTGACGTGGCAGTTGGACGTTCCGGAGCGCATTTCGGGCCCGTAGGATGGCAGCCAGGAAACCTCGTAGCCGGCCTCCAGACCCGCTTCCGCCAGCACCTCGCCGAGCATCAACACACCCTGTCCGCCGAAGCCCGCCACTCTGATGCGCATGTCGAGGTCACGGGGCGGCTGGGCGGGGACCGCATCGACGCCCGTGCCGTTGACCAGGTCGAGGAGGCGCGGCAGATCTTCCAGCGCCGGGGCGGCGGCGGGCGCCGGACGCGGCTGCGCTTCCCTGGAGCGGTCGCGCAGATTGGAGACGCCGAATACCGCGGCCATCTCATCCTGCACGAAGCGCTTCGCCTCCACCGGCTGCATCTTCCAGATGGTGGGGCAGGGCGACAGCACTTCCACGAACGAGAACCCCAGCCCCTTGACCTGGTTCTCCAGGGCGCGCTTGATCGCCTTGGCGGCGTGCATGATCTGCTTGCTGTTGCCCAGCGCCACGCGCTCGATGTAGACCGGCGCTTCCAGCGAATTCAGCATCTCGCAGACGTGCAGCGGGTAGCCATCGTTGAGCGCATCGCGCCCCAGCGGGGAGGTGGCGGTCTTCTTGCCAAGCGGCGTAGTGGGCGCCATCTGTCCGCCGGTCATCCCGTAGATTCCGTTGTTGACGAAGATCACGGTGATGGGTTCGCCGCGATTGGCGGCATGGACGATCTCCGCCGTGCCGATGGCCGCCAGGTCGCCATCGCCCTGGTAGCCGATCACGATGCTCTCCGGGCGGCTGCGCTTGACGGCCGTGGCCACGGCCGGGGCGCGCCCGTGGGCCACTTGCACGTTGCCCACGTCGAAATAGTAGTAACCGAAGACCGAGCAGCCCACCGGGCTGATCAGCACGGTGCGATCCTGCACGCCCAGCTCGTCAATGGCCTGGGCCAGCAGTTTGTGGACGATGCCGTGCCCGCATCCGGGACAGTAGTGCGTCTGCCCCTGTAGTTCGGCCTTGCGTTCGTAGGTATGGTAAAAAGCTTCGGCCTTCTCGTGGACTACGGTATAGCTAGCCATGGATCAGCTCCTCCTGTTGCCGGGGCAGGCAGCCCGGAAAGGTGTGTTCCACAAACGCGAGCACGTC
>Ga0182030_10026435_pt1 | contig 10507 bp, 6 predicted proteins | sample 812S3MmetaG_FD_121299 | JGI IMG/M metagenome (GOLD analysis project Ga0182030, IMG submission 121299) | Permafrost microbial communities from Stordalen Mire, Sweden - 812S3M metaG (Illumina Assembly) | ecosystem: Environmental > Terrestrial > Soil > Wetlands > Permafrost | place: Sweden... | reverse complement strand
GCAGCCTGGATAAGGATCAGCCCCAGGCAAACAGGATCAGATTAGGTTGCCGCGTCGTTGATCAGAATGCAAAGTAGGGCTGGCGTGCCGTGATGGCACACCAGCCCTTTGACGTATCGGAGATTGTCAGTTAACCAGTTAGGCCTTCTTGCGCCGCTTGCTGATGAGGCCGAGGCCCAACAGACCGCCGCCGATGAGGAGCATCGTGGCCGGTTCCGGTGCGGGGGCGAGGTTGATGTCGCCAGTGTTTAGTTGGCCGCCACCGGTGGCGACGAGCGTCAATTCGATGCCTAATCCGAATGGGCTAGACGGAGTTGTGGGAAGGAGTAGGGGGTTAGTGGGGATGGCCCCGGCAGCTGTCACTGATACGGTGCTGGCAAGACCGTTGCAGAATTGATTACTGCCCAGGGGCGATCCCACGTAGCAGGCACTGACGGTATTTGTCATGGGGCCGTTGCCTGAAGGGTTCAATGTGAAGGGCGCCCCCTTCGAGAAACTATCAACGTCGAACTGGACCCATAAGGTTCCTGCCTTGGCGGAAGTGTCGTTAAAGGAAAGGTCGATGCCGCCATTACCGAGAGTACCGATCTCGCTGGAGAAGAAGGACCCGTCCACAGTTCCGGAGACATTCAATTGGGTTGAACCGGCAAAGACGTGGGATGACGTAGTGATGCCTGATACTGTGCCGGCTGCTGTTGTGGTGATCGTTAGGGTGGCGCCGTCCATTGTCACGTAAAGTGAGTCGGCACCACTGCAGTTGCCACCGTCTGGGGGGGCGACGTCCGTGATGCACATTGAGAATAACGGTGATGCCTTAGCCTGGGGTGCCAGGCAGAAAGTAAGTGCGCCGACCGCGAGAGCGGTGGCCAATTTTGTTACGCCTCCGATGAATACGTCTTTCATTTTTTTTCTTACTCCTTCTCCGAATTTTTCTACAACCGGAACTCTACCCGAATATCTCCGCGACCGGTTCCCGGTAACCCGCCAGCGGTGTATCTGAATCTCTCCAGTCAATCCTACGAGGGATGTTGTCGATATACAATAGACCGAAGTCCTCTAAAGTCAGCATCGGTACCAACGAAAAACTGGAAAAATACTAGGACTTATCCCATTGATTGCAAAGCGGAAAAGAGTGATTAGCCACAACTGGCCTGTAAGTTGGTGAAACCCTTGAGTGGCTGCTCGGGATTAGGTCCAGGCAGAGGGCCCGTGGCTACAAGTTAATGTAAGCTGGCGCACGGTTCGGCAGCGAGTAATAGAGTATGAAAGACCACGAGTTTACAAAGCGCGGACTGGATTATGGCCTGGTTGGCTGAGTTGCTTCGTACGGTTGTGTTGCCTTTGGAGGACCGGGCGGTGGAGCTTGAAGAACGACTCGTTATACATATCGGCGGGGGCTTGCTCAAAGTGCCACAGCGGTGCGCCCAGGTCGAGGGTTCACGCTTTGTATCAGGGTACGGCTTCAGCCGTGCCGCCGCAGTCGAGTTAATCCGGGGCTTCAGCCCCTGCGCCTTCTTCTTTTCCCGGTGCAGGAAGCATCAATGTTGTTCGGAAGCGGAAATTGCGGCAGGCTTTGCCATTGATACAAAGCAAATCAGCCACGCCGACAGAGTCCATCAATCCGGAGCCTTAGCCGCCGTGCCGCCGCGGAAAAACGGAGAGAACTGTGGCGATAGGCCGCCGCCGGTTAACAAGCCGACGGCAGACTACGGATCGGCTCCCTATAAACAGGATGGGTTAGAGTTGCGCGCCGGTGGGACGCTTGGGCGCGGGAGATCCTAACTTCTTACGCAATTCGCGGCTTCGTTCGCGGCGGGCCAGTTTGCCTTTTCTCTCGCGGTGGAAACGCGCTTTATCTCCATTGATGGCTGACATAGTGGTGCCTAAGAGTAGCAGAATTTCAAGAGAGGCGTACCGGATCGCGCGGAAAAGTACTACTCAAAAGTACTAAAACGTAGAAATACACGGACCTGCCTGGGACTTATTCCAGTTTTGCCGGGTTTTTTTCTTCTGTAGCGCACATCTGATTCTGAAGTGATCGGGCTATACTGTCCCCACGTTAACGCTAACTTGAGGGGAAAATCATACGATGAAGACACTATTATTGGCGTGCGGCGCCGCCGCTTTGTGCGTTGCCCAGGCGAGTGCGGGAGCCGTTCCGGTGACTCTGCCGCCCTACCAGGTTTCTGCAACGATTGGCAGCGCTACGCTGTCGGATGGCCAGGTGCTGCCAGCTTTCACTATCAGTTTCGAGTTCTTGCAGTCACTGACCAGCGGCCAATCGTTTTTCAACGGAAGCGCCATCACAAACATTTCGGTCCCGGTGCTGGTGGCGACGGGCGGGCTGGGCCCAAGCGTCGCGGGCGCCGAGGAACCGGCAACTATACCGATTGGCAAGACGGATTGGGTATTCGATGAGAAAGACTCTTTCTTCACCGCCGAAGGTGCGGCATCGGTTCTTTCGCTCGAGTTTGACCCGGCCAACTTCGACGTAATTTTCACGTTGGATCCGAGCCTTACGGCGATTCCTGAAATTGTTACGCCACCCGTGACGGTTTCGGACAACATCGGTGGTCCCAACCCTGATGCCAATGTCGGTAGCACAGTGGATGTGACGCCGGCTCCGGAACCGGGATCGCTGATTCTGGTGGGCGGAGCGATGCTGCTGCTGGGCGTTAAGCTGAAGAACAGGCTGGCGTAAGGAAGGATAGGAGCTTATTTGTAGACCGCGCCGTCTGGAAAGCCGGCGGAAGCCCCGACGTGCTGGGCCCAGGAATTAACTGGGCAACTAAAGTCCAGCCACGTAAGCCATACATCGGTGTTTATCGGCGGCTCATAATAATTTTGAGAGATATTGGCCTACGGCGGCACATAGTACTTGGACCGCCGATGAACACCGATGAACACCGATTTGTGGGGTGAACCCCTTCGGTGAGACACGAGGGAAAAGACGCCGTTACGGTCAGCTTTGTCGCCAAGTCATTTGTTTTCAATCCGCGTTTATCGGCGTTCATCGGCGGCCAGTTTTGTTTCCAGTGACGCGTTGCGTCGCTATTTGCCTGCGTCCAGGTGGTCCCAGTTCACGATGGCATTGAAAGCCAGGGAGTATGTGCCCTGGGTTTGCCAGCGCCAGAAGGGGCGAATGGCGAACATCACGATGTGACCTTTGCCGAGTGGGGCGTCAATGACGGCCGCGCGGCTTTGCAGGGCTTCGCCGCCCGCCAGCGTGCCGGAGAGCAACATATTCTCGGGATTGGAAGTGAATTGCAGAACCACGCGCGCGCGGTCCTCATTACCGGCGCCACCGCGGCCACCCCGGCCACCGCCGCCACCACGACCAGCCGCAGTGGCAGCAGCGGGCGGCGCACCGGTTGGTGCGGCGCCAGGGGCCGCTACAGCTGCGCCGCGGCCGCCTCGGCCGGCGGCGCCACCACCCGCACCACGGGCGCCGCGCCCGGCGGCCGAAGGAGTCATGTTCTCAGGCTGCGCCGCCAGGTCCAGCGGTGACGTGTGAATGGGGGTCGCGTTGGGTGTAATGTTCTGGCCGATGACTTCGCCGGCTGAATCCACGCGGCCGCCGCCACGGCCTCCTCGGCCGCCTCCGCCTGCGCCGCCTACGTTGAAGACGGGGTCCTGGTTGAAATAGACCGGCAGGTCACTGCCGTCATAACCGTAAGCGATGGGGCTTTTGAGATCGGCGAAGGTGGCGCGCAGGATGGAGCCGCGGGCGAACAGGTCGGCGGGGTGTTCCACGGTGACGCCGGCGCCCAGGTCGTATTCCGCCATCATGGTTGCGGTGGATGCCTCGGTGATGAGCGCGCCGCCTTCCTGAACGAACTTGGAGAGTTCAAGCAGGCCTTCAAAGCCCATGCCGCCGCGGATATCGTCGCTGGAATCCAGAGCGCCTAAGTGGGGAGTGAGTTCGGTCTTCTTATAAGGGATGGGTGCGTTGCCAGTGACTCCGGCCATGATGGACTGGGCATTCCCGCCGACGTGCGGGAAGATAATCACGTCGTACTTACTCCGCAAGTTACCATCCTTCAGATTCTTGTCTCCGAAGTAAGTGTAAGGGATACCGTAGTAATCCAGGGCGGCGCGAACCCAGCCTTCATCCTGCGTGCGGGACCAGGAGTGGGCATAACCGATGCGGGGGATGGTGAGTGGATGAGTCTTGATGGACGGTGCGGCCGCGACGGCCCAACCGGAGAGCCCGAGGTCCTTGAGCTGCGGTTCCAGGGCGGCGCGGTTGGCGTTGGGAATGATGAAGGAGCCGGCGCGGAACTTGTGGCCGGCGGCTTCGAAATCTTCCTCGGCGGCGAGCATGGCCACTTCCTTGTTCTTGAAGCGGAAGGCGGTAAGGTTGTTATCGCCGGTATGCTCGACGATCAACGTGGCGCCGGAGCCATCGATGCCGCCGGCGGCTTTGGCGTCGGCTGTCAGCAGTGACATGGACTGCGTGAGCACGGAGGCGTCGGTGAGTGGGACGAGCTTGACGTCGCGCATGTACTGCATGGTCCAGCCGGTATCGTCGTAAGGGTTGGGGTTGCCGATGGGATAATTCTGAACCGCGAAATACATCTCGGCCAGCGTCCGGTAGGGCTGGTCGCCGCGGATGACATAATCGCCGGCGGCGACATCGACTGCGCCAACCTTGAAGGCGGCCGAAGCGCGGTGGACTTCCACGCCCTGCGTGCGGAGGTCATTGACCATGTCCGCGGCGTCGGCTTTGCGGCGCTGGGCGGCGGGAATCACCCAGCCATAAGTGGGACCATTGGTGCCCTTATCGATGGCGCGCTTGTTCTTCATGTAATAGTTTTCGAGATACAGTTCCTTATTCTTGGCCACCTGGTTCATGGCAAAGAGCAGCGCGGATTCCTGAATGTTGGTGTTGTTGCGGGGTCCCCATTTGATGGTGGGTAGCGGCGGATTGGGACGATACCATTCGCGGCTGGTTGCGTTGGCTCCCAGAGTCAGGTCGGCGTTGTTATCCGGACCGTAGCTTTGCACTTCATAGAAGCGGCCGAAGGAATTGTGAGTCAGTGCGATCCAGAAAAGGTAGTTCGGCACCCAACCGTCGTAATATCCATAGGTCCAGACGCCGGGGACGCCGCGTTTGGTCATCTCCATGACTTCGGTTTCCCCCAGCAGCCACCATTCGTCGATGGCGATGGGGTCGAGCGAGACGTTATAAGGGCCGGTGCCGGTGGAGACGTAGAGATAAGACTGCGCTTCATGCAGATCGTGGAGGATAGTGGGGTGCCAGTCCAGCATGGCCTTGGTGAAGCTCTGCGTGCATTTCAAGAACTGCCCCATGCCGTCGCGATTGTTGTCGTGCTGGACGTATTTGCCCCAGTACATCATGAGGGAATTGCGCGAGACGCCGGTTTTCTTGGAAGCGTAGTAAGCGTCGACCACTTTTTCCCGGCCGTCCACTTCGATGACGGGCGTGATCATGACGATGGAGTTGTTGCGGATGGTCTGGATGAAGGGTGTTTCCTCCACGATCAGGCGGTAAGCCAACTCGATGAGCATTTCGGGGCCGCCTGTTTCAGGCGAGTGGATGCCGCTGGCCACATAGTAAATGGGCTTGGCGGTGTGGAAGAGCTCTTTGGCCTGTTCGGGCGTGGTCTTGCGGGGGTCGCCGAGCTGAGCGAGCATGGTTTTGTACTTATCGATGCCGGCGATGGTGGCTTCGTCGGCAATCAGGAGGGCGACCTGATCGCGGCCTTCCTCGGACGTTCCGATCTTCATGAATTTGGCGCGCGGGGAAGCTTTGGCTAGGGCTTCGTAATAGCGTTCGATATCGGCGGCGTAGGTGAGTTCGCCGGGCGTGCCGGGGATGCGGCCGAAGAATTTGAGCGGCGAGGGAACGGTCTCAGAGGCAGGCATGTGGTCCACCAGTTCGGTGGAAACGCGGGGATCCTGCAGGTATTCCTTAATGAGCTTGGTGTACTCTTCGTCCATTTTCTGCGGCGCGGGGGCGGCCGCGGCGGCAGGTGCGGGCTTGGCGCCCTTCTTGGTTTGCGCCCAGGCGGTTGCGGGGGCTGAGGCCAGGACAAAGAGCGCACTAGCGGCGATAGTAAAGCCGAGCTTCATAGGTGAATCCTTTCGATGGGTCCTATGAGTGATATCGCTTTCATGGGGTTGGTGTCAACTGGTGGAAGACCGATCTCTAACGCGGAGGCGCGGAAGAGCGGAGAAAAATGCGAGAGAGAAGGAAGAGAACGCGAGAGAAGGATGTTGAAATTTGGTAGACTCGCGGGCAGTTGAGGAGATGAAGAATGGCGCGGAAAAGTTTCCTGATTCTATTGATGGCGGTGGCGGCGGCGTGGGCGGCTGAGGATGCCTGGAGCAAAGTGAAGGCGCTCAAGACCGGGACGGAATTGCGCGTCTATCACAAGGGATCGGCCAAGCCAGTTTCGGCGGAGATGGTTGAGCTAACCGACGACAACCTGGTGGTGATCGTCAAGAAGACCGAGACGGCCATCAAGCGGGTTGACATTGACCGCGTTGAGGCGCGGCCGCAGGGTGGCCGCGCGACGATGGAGACGGTGACGAAGGAGACGTCGCCGGATGCGAGATCGGCGTCGGAGCAACAAGCCGGGCGGGGAGTGGACGCACCGGCGACGACCACTTCGACCAGTGTAAGTGTGGGATCGAAGCCGGACTTTGAAGTGGTATATCGCAGGGCGAGCGGAGCGCCCAGGAAATGATGCCGATGGAATGGAAGCGGATTCTGGCGGTGGTGGCCGTGATGGCGGCAGGCGCGGTGGTGGCGCCGGCACAACGCGGCGGCGGGCGCGGACCGGCGACGGTATACGTGCTGAAACCGGCGCGCGTGTTCGATGGCGAGGCGATGCACGAAGGCTGGGCTGTGCGCGTGACGGGCGACCGCATCGACAGCGCCGGGCCGGCGGCGGGAATTGACGCTGCGAATGCCAAAGTGGTGGAGCTACCGGACACAACCTTGATGCCGGGATTGGTGGAAGGCCATTCGCACGTGATGCTGCACGCTTATAACGAGACGGCCTGGAATGACCAGGTGGCGCATGAAGGGCTGGCCGTGCGGACGGCGCGTGCGGTGAACCACCTGCGCGCCACGCTGATGGCGGGCTTCACCACCATTCGCGACCTGGGCACGGAAGGCGCCGGCTATGCCGATGTGGAGTTGAAGCAGGCGGTGAACCAGGGAATTATACCGGGGCCGCGGATGTTGTGCGTGACGCGCGCGATTGTGGCGACGGGGAGTTATGCGCCGAAGGGATTCTCGCTGGAGTGGCGCGTGCCCCAGGGCGCCGAAGAGGCGGATGGCGTGGACAGTCTGACTCGCGTGGTGCGCGACCAGATTGGGCACGGTGCGGACTGGATCAAGCTCTATGGCGATTATCGTTGGGGTCCGGGACCGGGCGCGCATCCTACGTTCTCACTCGAAGAGATGAAACTGGCGGTGGAAACGGCGGCTAGCGCGGGTGTGCCGGTGGCGGTCCACACCACTACACCGGAAGGCATGCGGCGGGCGATTTTAGCGGGAGTGGAAACCATCGAACACGGCGATGGCGGGACGCCCGAGATCTTCAAGATGATGGCGGAGCACCATGTGGCGCTATGCCCCACGCTGGCGGCGGGCGATGCCACGGCCCAGTATGCGGGATGGCGCAAGGGGCAGGGCAGCGAGCCGCGCGGCATCACGGCCAAGCGGGCCAGCTTCCAAGCGGCGCTGGATGCCGGGGTCACCATTCTGAGCGGCAGCGATGTGGGAGTATTCCCGCATGGTGAGAATGCGCGAGAGATCGAACTGATGGTGGATTACGGGATGCCCGCGGTGGACGCGCTGAAAGCGGCAACCTCGGTGGCAGGGCATGTGCTGCACATGGAGATTGGAGAAGTGAAGCAGGGAATGTACGCGGACCTGATTGCGGTGGATGGCGACCCGACGAAGGAAATTGCCGCGATCGGGCGCGTGAAGTTCGTGATGAAGGCCGGGACGGTGTACAAATCGCCGGGGCAATAGTCGCAGCGAACTGCAAGGTCTACGTCTAAGGTGCGGAAAAACAAATAAATAGCCGCAGATGGACGCCGATAATCGTCTTGGTTTTCAATCCGCGTTTATCGGCGTTCATCGGCGGCCAGTCAGCAGGCGCGTGCGCCGCTTAGAGCAGCCGGAAGTTGACTTCGATTTGGGCGGTCACCGGGACGGGGATGCCGTTCTGCTGGCCGGGTTTGAACGTCCACTGGGCCACGGCGTCGAGCGCCCGTTCATCCAGGCCGAAGCCCAGACTCTTGGCAAGAGTGACATCGCCGGCGCGGCCGTCGACGCCGATGACCACGCTCAAAACGACGGTGCCCGAGATTTTGTCGATGCGAGCCTCTTGGGAATATTCGGGCTCTATTTTGGTGGTAAGCACCGGAGCGGTGGTGCCCCCGCCGACGCGGACGGCTGGCGTGGTATTGGCTGTCTTGGGCGAAAGTTCCGCTACGTGATTCTTGCGGATGGCGGCGGCGGAAGCGGCCATGGTGTCGGCTTCCGCGATGCGGGATTGTTTGCGCATCAGGACGGCGTAAGTTTCCATCACGTAAGCGGACTCGGCAGAGGACGGTTTGACGGCGGCGAGCGCCTGCAGATAGTAATTTTCAGCCACGCCGTTCAGGTCCTGAGCGAGGGCGATATTGCCTTTCAGCAAAAGTGCGCGGGAGGCCAACGGGCCCGTGGGAGCCAGGGTCAAAGCATGTTGGACCAGGTCCGTGGCACGTTGGAAGTCTTTCACGCGGAGGGCGTCCCGGCCAAGAAAGAGCAGGGCGGGCGCGACTTCCGGAGTGTCGATCAGCGCCACGGCGCGGGAATAATAGTCTTCGGCTGAAGTGGCCTCGCCGTGTTTGGCGGCAAGGTCGCCGAGTCTCAACAGGCCGTCGGCGTACGAGGCGCTTTCCTTGCCGTCGACGGTTTCGCGGATGGCGAGCGAACCGTCAAGCAACTTCCGCGCGGCGTCATATTGGCGCAGGGTTTCAGACAACTGCGCGGCTTTATCGAGAACGGCGTGATCTTTCTGCGCCAGGGCGTTGCGGATCATGGCTTCTACGTCGGGAAGGGTCGCAGTGGTGGGATCCTGCGCGTGCAGGGCGGCGAGCGGCGCGACTAAGGCAATGGCCAGGACGGTGACGGCCAGAACCGAAGCCCGGCCGGGTACCGTGCGGTTGGTGGCGGAATCGAGGATGGCGCGAAGGCGGCCTTCCAGATTGGAGCGGCGCGCCATGGCGACGGCCGCGGCGGCGGCGGGGGAATATTGCATGGAGCGGGCCACTTCGAGCAGATGGCCGGCATAATCGGCGGGCGGCTCACCGGCGGAGAGGACCAGATCGTCGGCGGCGCGTTCGCGTTCCAGCAGGAACTGCCGCCAGGCGAACCAGGCAAGCGGATTCCACCAGAAGAGAGAGACGGCGACGCGCGCCAGCATATGGGTGGCGGCGTCGGCGCGGCGGACGTGGGCCAGTTCGTGAAGCAGCACCACACGGCGGCGCTCTTCGGTCCAGGATTGGGCGCCGGCCGGCATCAGGATCGTGGCGCGCCGGACGCCGAATGCCATGGGCATGGCTCCGCACACGGTTTCCAAAACTTCAACCGGGCGGTGAATTCCCAAGCCGGCCGAGAGAGCCTGAGGCGATTCGGGCGATGGGTAAGGCCGCGCGGCGCGGCGCATGCGGCAGAGTCTGGCGTAGGCGAAGAGCATCTGGGCGAGCGCGAGAGCGGTGCCGGCCGTCCAGAGGAGCATGAGGACGGTGGAAAGGTTGGGACGCCATGGGGTAGACCGCGTGGAAACCGGCGATGCCGGATTGGCGTGGGCCGGTGCGGCCGGTGGATTTGCGGCGCGGCCGCCTGCGTCGGCGTGAAACGTGAACGCCGGTGCGGCCGCGAGCAGTCCGCCGGTAGGCATATCAAGAGCGGGCAGGGAAAGGGAGAGCAGAGGCAGCGCCACCAGGGCGGCGGCCGCGGCCGTCCAGACCATGTGACGCGATGCCGCCGAGTGCTTGCGGAGGATCGCTGCCAGCAGGCAGGCAGCGAACAGAAGGGCGACGCTTTTCCAGGCAGCGCCCAGAAACACGGCAGACCATGGCGATTGGCTAAAAACGGACATTTACTTACCCTCTTTCTTGGCCTTGTCGATCATTTCAGACATGCGGTCGAGTTCTTCGCGGGTGAGGCGCGTGGCGGAGACATCGAGAAGGGCTGCCACTACTTTGTGAGGTGCGTCGGCGAAGAACGTGTCGAGCAAATGCTTGACGGCGGAGCGCTTCGCTTTGTCGCGCGCCACAGTGGGAACGTAGACGTACTTGAGTCCTTCGGGCTGGTGCTTTACGTGACCCTTATTTTCGAGAACGCGGAGCATGGCGCGAACCGCGGAATAGCCAGGCGGATCCGGCATGGCTTCGCGAACTTCGGTGACCGAAGCTTTGCCGCGCTGATAGAGGATCTCGATAATCTGGCGTTCGCGCCGGCTGAGTCCGGTGAGAG
>Ga0182030_10026433_pt1 | contig 10508 bp, 9 predicted proteins | sample 812S3MmetaG_FD_121299 | JGI IMG/M metagenome (GOLD analysis project Ga0182030, IMG submission 121299) | Permafrost microbial communities from Stordalen Mire, Sweden - 812S3M metaG (Illumina Assembly) | ecosystem: Environmental > Terrestrial > Soil > Wetlands > Permafrost | place: Sweden... | reverse complement strand
TTGCGGAAACATCAGGTCGGCGCTGACCAGAAACCGTAGCAAGTAGCCCGCTTTACGTGACGGACTGACTGAAGCGTAATGAAATACTGAGCCCCATCGCAAGGGGAAGTCAGGCAGTAGTAAATAAGCCATCACGAGCAATCGGGGTGGCTTTTTTATCTCCAAATTTTCATTCACCTGAAGCTCCGGAACTTCAGCACACCTGTACGCAAACGGCAGCAGGACTGTAGTCAGACAATCTGTGCCGTGGCGAATTGTTTGGCAGGTCTAAAATGCCAAGATGTCATCTCTGTTTTTGCAACTGAATCGCCGATTTGGGTAAAATCTTGAGTATTCTATATGGCTAATTACCAGAGGTAAACGGATGTCGGATCGTGGACGACGCTTACGCGTCATTTGCATTGTTAGTGCCATACTTTTGTCGACTGTGGCTGTAATGGTGCATGCCGCCCAAGAACGTTGGGAGCTAGGTATTGATGATTCCGAGTGGAATAACAAGGATGCCGGGGTTCTCGAAAAAACTTTTGATAATTTCCAAACCCTTGGTGCTACGTGGTTTCGCATTGGTCCGAGCAGCGGGTCCAAGCGAGGTGTTGCCAATTTTGTAGATCTGGTTAGGCGCGCGAAGAATCACAAACTGAATGTTTTAGTTAACATCGGCCAGTTTGATGAAGACTACGATGGCGGGAATGCTAATGCTCCAATCAACAAGGGCGGCTGGAAAGCGAAAAAACTTAGCGAGATCAATCTAAAGAAATTTTCCCTACGACTGCAAGCACTCTGTGACGCGCTTAAGGCAGAAGGGCTTGCGGTAGATGCCTTCGAAATTGGCAATGAGGATGATCAGAACCCTTATGATGCGGATGTACCCGAGGGACATCCAGCTAGCCCTGCTGAAACTAAAACTTGGCTCAAAGGTTACGGTGAGTTTTTAAGAACGGCTGCAGAGATTGTTCACGACAAGAACAACTTTCCTCAGGCAAAGATCATCACCTTCGGCATCGCTCATATACCGGACATGCCGCATATGGTTGGTCATTTATCCAATCCGGCGAGTTACGTTGCTATGTTGAGTAACGTAGATGGTGTCAACTATCTCGACAACGATAGTTACCACGTCGACGGATTTGGCACTCACCTCTACCCTTCGCCATCTGATGTTTCGGGTCAAACCGCGCGACTGTTGCGGCAGGATATCAATGCATTAGGTCGAAGCAAGCCCCTTTGGATTACCGAGTTTGGCTTCCTAACTGATCCGCACAAGAACTTTCCAAGCATAAAACATCAAACCCTTGAGGAAGCGTTGACGGAGTTACTCAATACAATTGAGGACTTTCACAGGAGACTACATTTCGGACCGGCGTTTTTCTATCAGTATGGTGGTGGCTGGTTGGTTGACGATAGCGGAAATCTGAAACCAATATCCCAGACGTTGTCGCAGCGCGCAGGACACTGGCAGCGAATCATGATTCAAGAGGGGTGGAATAAGAGTGGAAAGCCCAACACACAGCAATAGTTGTATCGAAGTCGACTGTTAGGCCGTTTAAAAATTTCTCTGTTTAACCGTGCCTGAAAATCTCAATTTGATGTATTGTTCTTTTGGTTGTTACTGTTACCTCGAACAAGGTGCAGAACGCGTGCGAGTGATGCGATCAAAGAAGGCTTTGCTAGTTAAGCTTACGATTGCGCTGGTGATGGCGATGTCACCACTGCACTCGTTAGCTGAAAACAAAAAAATTGACGTTTCACCAACAAAGTCATTTAAAAGGTCTCTCCATTTCCCATCAGATAAGTCTATCGGTATGATTCTGATTGGAAATGAGCGAGCCGTATTTGGCAGCCTTCATCCCTATGTACAGGTTTCTGGCGCCGTAGGCGATGTGGTCGTTGATGTACCTACTGGACAACGTGTGGTTTTTGAAGCAAACAGAAGGGTCTGGGAGAACCCGTCTTGTTTGGACCAGGTATCCGCCAAAGGAATTGATTGTATTCGTTTGACCTTCGTCAGCCTCTATGACGAGGAAGATGATCTCAGTTCAAAGCCGCTTGCCCATATGGCTCATTTTCAGACTTTGAAGGAGATTGATCTGACGCGCGCAGACATCGTAGATGCCTCTCTATCAAAACTGAAAAATGTTCGATCGCTTGAGGGACTGGGACTTCAACTTTCGGCTATCAATGGCTCTTGTTTCGAGCAATTAGCAGCACTGCCAAACTTGAGGGGACTGTGGGCACAGGATTGTAGTCTCGATCAGAAGAATCTCCGGTTTTTGTCTCGCTGGCCGAAGCTTGAAGAATTAGATCTCTCACGCACGCATCTGACGGAAGCCGGAACACAATATCTGGCGAAATGCACTGGCTTGAAAACGCTCTCCATATGCAGCAATGCTAAGTTTGATGATAAATGTCTGGGGTTCATTTCTGAGTTAAAGAACCTGGAAATGCTTAAAGTACCTGGCACGGCAATTACTCTCGAAGGGCTCAAACATTTGCAAAAGCTTCATTTACGCTTGCTGCTGGTACCAGCTTCAATGACTAAAGATCAAAGTGAACTTGCTCGCCTCTTTCCGCACACCACGATCATTTGCGATAGCGTTCGAAAACAAATAGACTCAGATGTTATGCGTACCTATGCGCCCTTGCGTCATTGAGTGCAAGGAAATATCTACCTTTTGGCGCATCGCCAAACAATCCGCCAAGTGACAGATATCGAGACTTTGCTCTTTCGTAGATACCCTTGCATAGCCAATTTTCATAGCTTTTGCTACACCCCGTGTCCGCCGGCTCTCCGCAAGGTGCATTGCGATCCTTTGAAATCTTGGGGTAAACATTCTAGCGCAGGGGAGCAAAATCAACCTGGAGGTCCTTGTCGACGCTTTTCGACTGCGTCGCGAAAAATATATGTGAAGAGAGCGGTCCGATTCTTTGTAATTCGAGCGGTGTAAACCGAGAGGAAACCGTCAAGTTATCGAGTTTAAGCGGTTTTAGGGCTGCCAATCCCTTCAGCGTTATGCTCGTCTTATCGAGGTCTAGCGATTTCAGCATCGGAAACCGCAGCAAGAATACTATACCTCGATCTGTCACTGATGTGCCGCCCACTCTCAAGCTGCGCAAGTGCTTCAGTGGGCTAAGAGCTGCTAAACAATTGTCGTCGACTGTTTTGTTCTCGTCCAAGTCGAGTTCTGTTAGTTGGGAACACTGGGCGACATCTTTGATCTCGGCTGTATTCATTCTGGTGGCACGCAGATTCAGGAAGGTCAACTTCGGAAACGAGGGCAAGTATTTGAAACTCGAAGCGTTTAACGGGTGACCACGGAAACTCAGCCGTTGCAAATTGGGAAGTTTGACCAGGATCGGAAAACACTCGCCCTTAACGAAAAAGCATGACATGGTGGAAATGGCTTCAAGGTTCGGCATATTTCGGAGATGGGCGAGACCGGCATCGGTCACGTCAGAACCATCGACAACCAGTTCACGTAATTCCTTAAACTGCTTGGCAGCAGATTCGATGACGCGATCGCATTTTCCATTTTCGCTCTCGTCCATTTCTACAGCAGTTAATTGGAAAACATCTATTCCGTGTGGCGTAATTCCAGCCATCAATTTCGGGTGAGTGATGACCAGAGCGTTTGGCTCGTAAATCAACCTGCTGTTCTCAGGCACGAAGATAGTCACCTTCCCGAGAGCTGTTCCGACCTGCGTGCCATCTATAGAACAATGCGTGTTTGCCGGTTCCAGATAGAGAGTACCGAGCGACTTCTCGCCCTTGAATTCGAACGTGCGTTTCTCTCCCGCTGGTGCTTTGAGTTTGTGCGAGGTGAGCTCATTTGCACTGCTGCTGCCAATGCAGGCGATGCTGCAAAACAGAACAACCGCTGTCCTCGATCCAAATTTTCCCAGCATCCGATTCACGATTTCCAACTCAATACAATGGGCAGCCTGATTGTTACTGTAGCATTTATAGAATTCAGAATGTAGAAGTTTCATCGAGTGTAGTTAAGCGATACCGGCATTTGATCGCTTCTTTGCGAATTGTCTCTTTGCAAAAGTGTACCAACCCGTTCAGGGTATTACGTAGGCTATCTTGCAGTTAAAGAGATCGCCAAACATGCAAGCGTCAAAGAAATGACGGTCAAATTAAATAAATCAACGGTCAATTACTTTTGCGCCACCGTATTCACAACAACCTAACGATAATTACGGATGGGAGGACCAGAGTGTTCTTCTACATTCCAGTTATCGAGCCAGTCCAACATCAAGGCACGCAAAGAAATTTTATAAACTGCAAGAGTTACTGCATCGCTTTCAGACCCAGAAACTGCCAGTGCTGCTTCGACAAAGCTGCGCAGATCATCAGTGTCGACTGGTTGCAATCCTTTCAAATTGTCATTTTCCCGCCAGTCTCGCAAAGTCACGTCGAGAATCTCTCTTATCGTTATATTCCGAGCTTCCTCACTCGCACTGAGCGGTATCGAGGCGGCTATAGGACCTGTGACACGACGCACATGCTGATTGAGAAGATCGAAAGTATCTTGAGGAATTCTTCCGTACTGAGATACAACAGCAGAGGTCATTCTAGCTCTACGGGATTGCTTTATAGTCTCAGGCTCAACGTTTTTTTGGCGCCAGACATGCCCTGCGTTCTCTCGTTCAATCGTGAACGCCTTACGGATGGCGATGCTCACGGTGTTTCCACCGAGCGCCCCCAGCACGACCCAAACACCTGCGAACATCCAAATTGATACATGGGAAACTGTGGCAGATATTACCCACAGCGCAATATAGCCGATGAACCAGGTTAGAACGGTATAGGTGCGCGCAAGTGGCGCATTATAAATCAAATAAAGAAGCGCCAGACAAATCAGCCCAAGCCCACAGAGGACTGAAATACAAATCGTCCAGGTCGCAGGCACAGAGATAGTACCTGCAAGAATTGCTCCAGACACCAGAAAAACAATCAGCAAGCCTACGCTAGATGAACCAGCACCCTCATAATAATTTCGCTGAGCCGAAACTCGAGGTTCGGGATTGAAACCGCCGTTGCGCACGAAATAGCCATAGACGCACAGCATAATCGTTGGCACCATAAGCCAGAGCTTAGCATCAGGATCAGCCAGATGCCCCTCTTCCCAATACGCACCACCCACCTGCATCAACCACTGTGCCGTGATTGTATAAATCATACCGCCAACGCAAACAATTGCTGCATTAGGCAACCAGCCATCAGCAGCTCGTTTAGCCTTTTTCTTTTTCTGTGTATTCGATTTTCCTAACGCTGCGCTCTGCATATTTTAGAACTCAAAAAGGAATTTTGTTTAAACCAGAAATTAGTCAATCGGTCCGGGCGGGCCGGGATCACCAGGGGCATTCCAGTTAGCGAGCCAGTCCTCGAGCAACCCCTTTAGAGTCGCCTGATACACGGGCATACCACGTCCATTCAAATCTGAGCCAGCCAGGGCACTCGCCATAGCGACGAAACTAGAGAGGTCTTTAACATCCGCAGGCTCTAAGCCTGTCGTATTCTCATTTTCGCGCCAGTCCCGCAAGACAATCTCAAGCACAATTTCGGTCGTGTATGCCTGAACTTCAGGACTGGCGTTCCCGGGAAGAGCTTGCAAAACTTCCTCTCTTATCTGTTTTACTGTTTGCTGAAACAGATTGACAGTCTCTGGTGGCACGCGACCAAAATTCATCATATGCGTACTTCCTCCCTTTCTAACTCTTTTGCCGCAGTAATTACCGCATCAGCCAGACGGCTCACGAATAAATGATGGTGAGCTCCAACATATTTTTTTGCGTTGCCACCAAACTGACGTTTAAACCTGGAAAAATTTTGATACGGGTGTTCCGGATCATCCAATTCAGTAAAGCCAAAGAAATCGTAGACTCGCATTCCTTCAGCCCTGGCTAATTTAATGGCTTCCCACTGCAATGCATACCCAGCCATTAATTCCCGCCTTTCATTAGCAATGCCACCATAAAAGTATGTGGCACGGTCGCCGTATTGAATATAAAACATCGCCGCTAAAGGCACAGTTTCATGGCGTGCAATGAGAATCTTGAGCATCCCACTCTGTGAAAGTGACTCAAAAATGTCTGCGAAGAACTCATATGGCTCTACGAAGAATTCGTCTCGTTCTCCCGCTGCTCGAATCAGTTTATAGAAGCAATCCAAACCGTCCGAAGTATTTTCCACACCTACAGAGACACCGTGCCTGGCAGATAGACGAATGTTGTAACGTCCCTTGGGCTTCATCTCCTGGAGCAGTTGGTCTTCAGAAAGTGTGAGATCAAGATATAAGGTTTCATTCGGAATTAGATCATATGGCGCTCGTCCAAAATTCCTGAAGGAATGCAGAAGCGGAGGTGCCAGGCGAGGCTCGGCATGAAAGCCCATGATACCGAAATCTTTAGAGACAGAATTTAAAGTTAATACGATCAAACTGAGCGATTGGGTGGCGGTAACTGGGTCACTCCAATCTAACACTGGACCTTCTGGTGCGACGGCGAGTCCGACGGCTCTGGTTTGTGGTGGCACATAGCACAGCGCACCACCAATCAATTCCGACTGGCCAAACACACCCACATGAATTGAAGTGTAACCCTGTGTTCGCTTGAAGTTTGCCCAATTGAGACTCTGCATAAATCCACTTGCAGAATTACCGGTGACAAGTTCTTCCCAGCGCCTTTCAAGCGCAGATCCAGGTTCAATAGAAATTATGCGAGAGGTGAGGGTCATTGTTTGGTTGACCTCTCCGACCCGGATGAGCCGCCAGACTTGGCCGACCCAACTGAACCAACCGCGCCCACTGAGCCCACCGACTCAAGACCTGCAGCGAAGTGCCAGTTTTTCAACAGACGCTCAGCTAGCTCTTTTTCACGAGGAGCATCAAAGATAGCTTTTCGTATTAACGAAATACGTTGCTGACAGCGGTCTATATCCGATGTCGTTCTTTTCAATGCTTCAGCAAGAGATATTTGTTGACTGCCATAATCGACAGACTCCCACATTTGGGTATCAGCTTTGCAAGCGTTGTATTGGCGCAAATCCGAATCCAGGCTATTCATTGTCTTGTTAGCTTCGTCCAAATTCTTTTGCAGGCGAGTCTCGGTCAAAGTCGCGTCGGCAATCTGCTGCTTAAGCATGACCCTCAAGACATTTTTGAAATCACCTGGATATGGAGGATCGGTTATCTGTGATTTAAGGCTTTCTTCTTTGTACCAGTTGGTATCAGTCATGAAAGCCAAACCAGTTGGTAATCGCAAAGCGACCGTGGAAGCGTCTGGCAGAAGATAGATCTCGCTAACGATTTCGATAGCGCCTGACACCGGCGGAGGTACAGGAGTGGGCGGCGTTCCCGGCGCATAGTCTGGGACTGGACCGAGATTTTTTAAAGCCAATTCCAAGATTGGTTGCATATCGTGCAAGTTTTGCAATTCCACCTGATCATCTTCATACCACGGCATAAAATCAAGCCAGCTAAACCAGGCTATCCACTGTCGTTTCAACTCGTATGACTTCTTGAGACCATTGATCTGTCGTTCCACTTCTTTGTGAACACGCCACAGGAGTGATTGATCTGGAGCAAGATCAACGACCGCATTACTTGTTTTGGCGTCGATAACAGTCGAAAAACCTTCATAAAGCAGCATAAACGCCGCATTTTCGACAAGATTAATAGCGACCCGTCCGTCCTCTAAAACATCTGCCTCTGGTGACAGTTTGAAAATTGCCTTCGTCTGAACGACACGGTGCGTGGGCTCGCGCCTGCCATAACGACAACTGCAATAATTGTAGTAATGACTTCTGTAAAGCATACCGGTTTCGTCGACATACGAGTTTCCGTAAGAACGGCTTCGAAAACCACTACCACTGGCGATAGATGGCTCAGCATCAAAGCTATCATAGGATGTATGAAGTGGGCGAGAGAATCCCCCTGGTTCTGAGCCAAAGCTTCCAACTTCCTCGCCGCCTTTTCCGTACACCGCATCTGGTGATATCAAATTGCCTATAACAACTACAAGGGCCGTAATAGTAATTATTCTGGTGCCAAGCTTAAATAGCCGCTCGTAATCATTGAAAAAGTCTATTGCAGTCTCTTTCAATAAGACCAGCTCCTGGACCAACTTTTCAGGAAGCTCTGCGGCGCGAGCAAGCAATTCATCAACAAGCGCCTCAAAATCAATGGTCTGCAAAAACCGACCGGGATCACGTACGAACTCGGCAATCATCGCGCGCGTCTGCCCCTTGTGCAGGGAGGGCATGAGCGACATCATACGTTCAAAAATTGTTTGTTCGTCAATCGACTCAGTGTCGTTCTCGCTCGCGATAAGGGCGAGACGAAGTTCAAGAGGCAGCAGGTGGTCGCCCTGATCAGGCTCTGGAAGAGGGGCGGGATCGATTGAGAACGACAACGCGTCCCAGTCTGTTTCATGTACGTGGATATCAGGGTGACTATTTCTTGAATAATGCAGCAGGATGTCACTAGTTCCTGAAGATGGAAGTGAGTAGGCACGCCTTTGCGCAACGATTGAAGGGAAGTAGAACAATTTGCGGAGTTGCTCGGCCGATCGCAACTGCGAGACATGCGCTGGCAAAGTGATTTGTTCAATCTCGTCGGCTGTCACAGTGTTTTTTGCTGCGAGGAAAAAGCCCCAATCTTTACCATAGCCTCTGGCGTTGAACGAAGGTAAACATACGCGAAAAGGGCGTGCATGAAGCTCTGCGGTTCGGATGCTGTTGTAAATGCTCCAGTAAGCATCTGGAATTTTGCTGGGAGAAGCAGCGTTGATCGTCATCACTCCATCAGCAGAAAGAACTGACGATAGTTGCCGATACCATTCCACCGTATGTAACTTCGCTGTCTCAAGACATTGGGGAAATACAAGATCCAGGACAATCACATCGTATTTCAGACCTTCCGAAACTGCTTTTAAAACAGCATTTCGACAATCATCAATAAAAATATTAACGCGCGGATCGAAAAGGCTGCGTTCGTTGACCGCGGCTATCTCGCTTTTTCCCAGCGCAACGACTCTCGAGTCATAGTCGTATAAATCAACTTGGGAAACAGAATTATGTTTGAGTACTTCCCTCAGGGCGAGACCGTCGCCGCCCCCACATATTAGTACTCGTAGCGAAGCCGTCGAATCCTTTCTTCCTGAAAACTGTGAACTGTCAACGAGTTTGCCCTTCAAACGCGCAGCCGCCACTGCCACTGCGGGCAATGCCAGTCCTTCGTGGTATATGCGTTCGTCACGCGTATCAAACTGAAGATCATCGTCGATGATCAAAAAGGATGAACCATCAGAACGAGTCTGGTAATTAATGGTCATTTGTAAGCGAGTACACTTTTCGGGTGAGAGTTGCGGGCAGCGACTATAACGAGAATAGTCTAAACGGAAATGGACGATATATTCTTCCGGAAGGCAAAGATTTTTGCTCTTCAGGTCAAATTTGTCCCAACGAGCTGCATTTTAGCTGGCAATTGGTCATGAGTGCAACCATCCAGCAAACGGCCTGCTTTTTTCTTGTTGGTGCCGCCCCATTGTTTGAAGAAAAAAGCAACCGAATTGGACACGCATTGTTCGCGAATTGAGCGCACCCAGTCAGGATTCAGAGCACGCGGACGGCGTCCAGATTCACCACCCACAATCACCCAGTCAATTCCTGCCAGATTGAGATCATCTATCGGTCCTAGAAGCGGCTCAATAGACAAAAACTTGATGTGTGCGCCAGTTTGGCGCAGACAATCTATACGCGACACATAGTCTTTATTCTCAACACTAACACCCATCCATATATTTTCCGCCCAGGGGAGTTGTGGACTGAGTTCGAGCAACCTTTCGTGCCTTTTGGTAAGTATTTGGAATTGATGCCAATGAGCCGCACGCATGGTTTCAAACACGCGCAGAATAAATTCGAGTGGAACATCCTTGTGAAACAGATCGCTCATCGAATTAACGAATATTCGCTTCGATTTTTTCCACGTCAACGGCAACGCGATTCTGTTTTCCCACAACCGCAGGTCAAAACCCTGTTCATAAGGATGACCTGGCACCCCGCGAAATCTCTCGGCAAAAGTCTCGGCGTAGCAGTTAGCACAACCTGGGCTAATCTTGGTACAACCAGTAACTGGATTCCATGTTGCGTCTGTCCATTCGATGTTCGAATTCTCGCCCACTTCCGGTCTCCGCTAAAACGCTGCCAGAAATGCAGTTTATCCCAGTTCTCAAGGAATGGTCACGGTAGAAGGAAGCGTTATAGCGGATGGGATGGTCATGGCGGTTAAATCCGCAAACCAGGCCCAAACGAAAACGTCATCCCGATTGCTCAGCGATGACGTTTAAGCTACTGCCTGACTGCCTCTTGCGAAGAGACTCAGTATTTCAACACGCTTCAGTCAGTCCGTCACGTGTAGCGGGCTACTTACTACGGTTTCTGGTCAGCGCCGACCTGATGTTTCCGCAATGCCCCTCGGCTCAAAGCTCTCAACTTGTGAGTGCTC
>Ga0182030_10026432_pt1 | contig 10508 bp, 9 predicted proteins | sample 812S3MmetaG_FD_121299 | JGI IMG/M metagenome (GOLD analysis project Ga0182030, IMG submission 121299) | Permafrost microbial communities from Stordalen Mire, Sweden - 812S3M metaG (Illumina Assembly) | ecosystem: Environmental > Terrestrial > Soil > Wetlands > Permafrost | place: Sweden... | reverse complement strand
TAAATAAGGTATTTTTGTATTAATTTAAGCGAAGTTTTGATAGTGTAATAGTAGTAGTAGTTATAGTTAGAATAAATACTTACTTAAAAATTTAGATAATAATAATCTATAATATAATATATAATATAGTAATTTGTTTTTATAATAAGTAAAAATCTACAGTAGCTAGAAAATCTATAGTAGATTTCTGAAATTTGTAATAGCTAAAAAATGTATAGTAGACTTTTGAGATATTGCTGGCCCTTTTGGGCGTAGTAACTAAGGCTACCAAAAGGATAGGCTTCAAATATAGAGCTGGAATTTAGATTTCATATTTCCATCGTGGATTGGTATGGGTTGTATCGATAAATTCCAGCAAAGTAGATAGCTATATTGCTCCAACTTAGAGCTAAGCATCTAATAGAGCACCTATTGATCATGCAATACCAAGTACCACGGCACGCCAGATTGTCAGCAAGCCTTCGCTTTCGTCACCGAAGTATGCCCGATCTAAAGCAGCAGAGTTCGTTGATAACTATGTTTCCTTTGTGGGAAGGAATTGTCTGGTCAATTACTCACGCCAAAATAATCTTGCCCGGCCTATAGCTTCAATTTGCAGACTAGAAGTCTAGATATCCTATCTAGATTAGGACGTCCTTTGGAAAGAGCTAGGTCGAAACGCCGAGGAGCATCGCCTGCAATTTTGATGAGTCCTTGAACGACGCTGACTGGCCTTTGACAGAAGAGACTCTTGTGGTTTCAGGCGCCTGCCTTCTCAAGGATCTGCGCCTTCTTCATATCTTAACATTTTCTTCCAGTTATGAGTATTCTACATTTGGGTGCTATCATATATTCAAGAAGTTAACTAATTGCTTAGTAATTATTTGTGGTTAAAATTATATAATTGAGATTGAAAGCAGTATTTTAAAATATAATTCAATAAAGAAACTTTTCTAATGCACAAGAATATTACGAGAATAGAAAAAATAATATAATATACAAAAAGCCATAGTTAACATGATCTAACACCAAAAATAGAACTAGAAATTATTACTTGGGAAGAGATCATGTAGGCTGTGCTAGATCCGTCACCAGACTCTAGTACAACAATAAAAATACGTTCCGCGCTTCCCCTTGGAGACTTATTGGGTGCTCGCGGTATCATGGCCTGATTTGCCGGGGACTGGACGGGCGGAATCAGAATGCACCTATCAAAATTTTGCTACGTGCATTAGTTGAATGTATGAAAATCATTACAGTAACGCTCGAACACGCCGGATTTAAGCGACGGCGATCGCAAGCGCCTACGTGGGCACAGAAGCGGGTACCCAGAACCTGACAAAGCCTGATAAGGGCCCGAGAGTGCCTAACGTACTGCCTGATATTCAGAAGGAGCCTAAATAACCGAAGGCTTACGGACTTACGGGCGCTAGCGTACAGTCCATATTCATGTATATATAAGTTCTACTTCTCCTAAGTGTTGCACAGAACATAGCGATTCTGACTGCGCTCTCTATCTCCTTACATAAGCAACCAATCACCTCCAACTTCTAACACCCCTCCACTTCGTTTCACTTGACCTCCTTCCTGCTTCCTGCATAGGCCAGTACCCGTCCTAATAGGTCCAGATCCTCTTAATTGCGCTACTCTTCTTTTATTCACTCCTCCCTACCACGAATCCATGGTTAGCAAACTAGTCCACGATACCCTCGCGGCATTTGTCGCTGAACGCGATTGGGCGCAATTCCATACTCCAGAGAACCTCGCCAAGAGCGTTGCGATCGAAGCCGGTGAACTGCTGGAGTGCTTTCAGTGGGGGGCTGAGGCAGACCCAAAGCGCGTAAGCGAAGAACTTGCAGACGTACTGACTTACTGTCTGCTTCTCGCTGCACGTATCGGAGCCGACCCTGAGCAGATCGTGCTGGAGAAGCTCGAAATTACCCGTAAGAAGTATCCCGTTGACAAGGCCCGAGGAAACAGCAAAAAGTATGATGAGCTCTAGAATAGCGCGGCTTGAATTTTCCAAAGCTGCTATTACAACGTGGAAGCCCCACGACGAGAAACATGGCAACTGGCCTGTCGTTTATGTATTGGACGACGCATGTGACATCGCAAAGGCCAATCCAAACAAACTGAGGGATATCTATGTTGGGGAATCGCTCAACGCTACGAGCCGACTGCGTCAGCACCTCGAAACACCCGCGAAACAGCACCTTAAGAATATTCGCGTGATCATCGATGAAAAGTTCAACAAGTCGGTCTGTCTTGACTTGGAGTCCTACCTCATCAAAATGTTGGCCGGCGACGGTGCCAATCGGGTGCTCAACCGAAATAACGGAATTAGAGAGTCCCAATACTACCAACGCGAAGTGTATCGCGAGGGCTTCCGCAATATCTTCGAACGACTCAAGGTATCGGGCGTCTTCACGCGAAGTATCCCCGAAATCGAAAACAGCGACCTCTTCAAGTTGTCGCCGTTTAAAGCGCTGACGGAAGATCAAGCAACTTCGGTAGGGGAAATCGTCAAAGGGCTTCTCATTGACGTCGAGAGAGGTGCCGAAAGCATGATGGTGATCCAGGGCGATCCAGGCACTGGCAAGACGGTCGTGGCCATATATATGATCAAATTGCTTGTCGATATCAAGACATTCACTTCACTTGAAGATCTGGAAAGCGACTCGCGATTCTCCAACTTCTTCACCGAAGCCAATCAGAGGCTACTCCAGGGTCTCCGTATTGGCCTGGTCGTGCCGCAGCAGTCGTTGCGAGACTCTATCAAGAAGGTCTTCCGGAAGACGCCTGGGCTTAATCCTTCAATGGTCATGACACCCTTCAACGTGGGACAAGCAGATGGAATTTTCGATTTGTTATTAGTCGACGAGGCTCATCGGCTCAATCAACGTGCTAACCAACCATCGGGAGTGCTCAACGCCCAGTTCGCAACCATCACAAGAGCGCTCTTCGGCAGCGACGATACCAGTAAGACTCAACTTGATTGGATACGGGCGAAGAGCCGGCATCAGATCTTCCTCTTAGACGCAGCGCAGAGTGTTCGACCAGCTGACCTGCCCTCGGAGCTGCTAGCGGACCTTGTTGCTGACACTCGTGCGTCGGGGCGGCATTTTCAGCTCCGGACTCAGATGCGCGTGCAAGCGGGATCGGACTTCGTGTCTTACGTTCGTTCGATTCTAGATCCTCGTCCTCTCTCAGTTCCACAAGTAAGACGAGATTTTGGGGAGTATGATTTCCGTGCATTCGACAGCGTTGCAAACATGCGAGACGAAATTTTTCGACGCAATGCCGAAGTAGGCCTATCACGTATAGTTGCTGGCTACGCATGGGAGTGGAAGACGAAGAGGGACAAGAACGCGTTCGACATCGAAATCGGCCAGACGCGGCTCCGCTGGAACAGCACCCCCACCGACTGGATTTCTTCTAGCAACGCGCTCGAAGAAGTGGGGTCGATTCATACGGTTCAGGGATATGACTTGAACTATGTAGGTGTCATCATTGGTCTTGATCTGCGATTCGACCCTGAGCGAAGGCGCCTATTTATTAATCGCAACTCGTACTTTGACAAGAAGGGCAAGGAGAACAACCCGGGTCTCGGCAGGACCTACTCGGACGATGACCTGCTGCGATTCATCACGCAGATCTATGGCGTGCTCATGACACGTGGAATCCGGGGAACGTACGTTTACGCGTGCGATCCTGGCTTGAGAGAGTATCTCAAAGCTTTCATCCCATCCTGTTCCTGAGACCGTGTAAATTCTGCGGTAAACTTAAGGCCGAGATATGATCCCCAATATGTTACGCATTTTAATTAAAATTTTGATATAGAGTTGAAAAGGTTACTCATTATGTGTACTCGCTGAATTCCGGACGCAGTTGGTTTTTATGTCGTCCAGTGCCTTTTAGGTGGGGGTTTAAAGAGTTGTAGGTGTGGCAATGAATACAGCACAAGGCAGTAAGATATTCCCAAAATTCAGACTAGTGGTTTGCAAAGTTGTTTTTGTTTGATTTATAACTAATATATTTTAGAAATATCTATAATACCATTGTAATATAGCAGTGAAATCCTTTAAATAATTCTAAACAATAAAATCACATAATTTTACTACTATTAAAATTTAAAATTTTTTATAAACTAATATATATAAAAGGCATTTTCTCTCTCTAGATAATTCTTAAATTCTTTAAAATATTATATTATATTCAATTACAGCTTATTGAACTATAAATCTATCAATTAAGGATCTGTTTATTTGCAATGTTTCTGATCTCTAATTATAAATTAAAACAATTTGCAATTAGAGATTAATCTACTAATTAAAGTAATTGCAATTGGAATTTAGAAAAACGTATTTATTTACAATTTAACTAGATCTCTAATTGCGTATTCCCAAATAGGCTTAGATTTATAAATCTTAGAAATTAGGTATATAATTACTGAATAAATCATTGAATAGACTACCTTAGAATATAGATTATTGAATAGACTACTAAATAGACTATTAAATAGACTACTTTAGAGTATAGATTACTATAAATACTTAGAAATATTGATTTTTTTTATTTTAAGTAGTTTTAATTGTTTTAAAAGTTGTTTTGGATTAACTTTTGGAATTAGAGCTTTTTAGAATCTTGGCCTCTAGATCCACGCTTCTGTACTATTAACCTTTTCACGAAGGAAATCACTCCACTTGAACTGCTGCGAGCTTTATCCTCAGGCGCCGTCCTAAATCCCTCAAGAAAGCCTAGTCTCTCATCCCGCTCCGCACTTGACAAGTGCAGCGACACGACCAGATTGGTTACCTTCCCTGACTATAATGCTCCGTCGACGCACTGCCAGAAGCCGAGCGAAACCCGGCAGAGATAGCACCCGCTTTATGTCCCATTGTTGCGATCCCTTAGTGTATCGGGCTCGGTAGTATTGGTCTGGTGATTCGATATGGGCCACTCTCTAGGTCACGCTCCCAACTTTTCTTCTCCCAATTCAAGCGAACCTCATAGTTCGCCACCTGCTGTATTTGTTTCAGTGGCCCAAAATATGCCGCTTCTTCTTCGGCGTCCAGAAGCGGCTGATTTCCCGGCTCAATGATGACCGTTAAGTTTGACAAGCCTTTCATCGTCGCAATAATCGCCCAGGCCTGTGTCCATGTGTCGCAACTGTACGGAGACATTCCAGTCACGAATGGGAAAGCGATTCCCTGGATTTCTAACAATCGAATGACATTCAGGCGCTCAGGGAGGATGCCCTTGACGAAATATAGAAATGCCTCGAATCCCTTGAAGCTGAATACATGCAGTTTATACACCATCTCGACGGACTCAGAGTAGCTGTGCAGTCACAGGTTAACAGGTCTTGGCTATTATAGGATAGGGTCGAACATACATCAGTCGACATGATTTGAGAAGGGGTAGTATTCCGCCATCAGATCGTGTATAAGTATCCGGGTCATCGCCATTGTAGTAATGCCGCGGACCTACTAAAGTTCCATGGAAGCAGGCTGTGTCATCCTTACACGTTTGACCTCTTAGTTGTTTTGGACATCGACGATAAACCAACGTTTTAAAGGACTGATTGATATGAATCAATGGTTTTCCGCCCACTAGTACATATTCGTAGATCCGTTGTCTAATCTCCAAAGGCAGTCTCAAGAGGGCGGATTGGGTTTGGTCGCCTCTAAGGGTGAGTTTGCGACGACGCTTCTTAGGAAGTGGAGTGGGAGCAAGTTCCGCACGGCGTTTATTCACCCAGTCGTCATTATCGGGTGAATGCCGGTTTCTCCAGAGGAGGTCGCCGAACCATACAGGGAACAAGATTACCACCAAAACAAGCTCCAGGCTACGCTTGACCGATGAGGAGCGAGGCATTTGGTATCTGCTTAGCTGTCCACAGACAGAATAATGTCAGACAATGCACGTAGGAGTATAGGGGTGTGTTAAAACTTTAGAGAATGTGGGATAGGGACCCAAGGAACCAGGAGCCTGGAGTTCGAAGATCATGAAGTCGCTGAAAGTCGGAGGAACCGCGAGACAGGAACATGATTGAGGTGCAGAAGATAGCGAGCGTCCTGTGATGAACTAGCCAAATATAGGTAGTAGGTAGTAAGCGGCCGGGCAATCACGTGATGACCGGAGCTGCAGGGGATGACGGAGAAACAATTTGCCGACGTACTACAGGATGCTCAGTTGAACGAACCACAACACGCAACACGCAACTCCACCGCAGCATACACCTCGTCTAAGGTTCTCCTCAAGTTCAAATCGCACATACCTCCGCTCAGGAACTCGATCCTCACCTGGCGGGCATGAGTCTTCCTGAGAAGAAAATTTACATAGGAACTGAGAGATGCGGATTGTGCCGTTCACGGCTTCCTTGGAATGACGAGTCAGACCTCAATTCATGGGATGTCGATTTCCGGGCAGGTAAGAACTAAGCGTATTATCCAGTTGTTGTTCCTTTTTGACTCTTTAACAGCATTCTGCTTGGAACCAAACGACGAAAGTACTGTAGAAATCACCAGGACTGCCAACCTGTCAGATATCTGTGACAGGGAGATCGACATTAGATTAACTGGCCAGCGCTCAAACCAGTCAATTACTATCTACCACTTCCAGCGAAGGTTCCGGTCAACAACGACCCACCCGACTGCCTATTGTTTTCACGCCTGGTGCTACGAGATCCTCGCCCAGAAAGTCGAACGCTGCACCGAGTCCGAAATATATAAGCTTTCTCAAATACTGTCACTAGACTCAGTCATATGGGAGAGTAGACATCTGCATCGTCAGCAGATCGAACCTACAAGTATTGGGACGCTTCGCGAGCTTGCAGATCGCCATCAACCACTTGATAAATTGTTACGTTTGCCTGTAGAGCTTAGAAACATGGTCTGGAAACACATCGGCCTGAAGGCTGCTTTTAGCGCTACTGTCTTGGTTGCAGAGGAAACAACGCGCCTTCTCTATGCCCTCAATTGCCCCGACTGTCGAACTATATCCTTGACCCCAGGCTCTCGTATCTCTGTCAAGATGATGACTGTTTTTGGTACCTCATACATACAGAGCCTAGCCGAGGGGGATTGCTCTGAGATCATTCCCGGTGTCATTATCTACCTCAAATTTGCCATGGTCTATGGTGGAATCTGCGCGGTTCAGTTATATGGTAGCGGCTGGAAGACAAGCTGGCTAGGTGTTCTTCCTAAATCAGGCTGTACCTGGTATGGATATATTCGTAAACCAGGAAACACATTGGCATGCGTCTCAAATGTAAGTCGACACCGACTCATATTTGCCATACCTGACAGCCGCAGGGTTTGTACTTCACCTCTCTGTCTAGCCTTGATGGCCAGATTTTGTGGAATCAACCAGACATCCCGAATACCCTCTGTAACCCAGACAGGGAATTATTCGACTTCAAAAGAGACATTGTTCGCTCTTGTGAGCCGCCTGGAATTCGACAACCAAAATGTTTTGGATACCTACCTTTACTAAACGGCAATGAATATGTGAATGGTCTTACTGTGTATCTAAATGGAAATGGAATGGTTGGAATGGAAAGCCATTTCACAAAGGCGTCACGGCTTATCGGCAGTCGCGACGGCTGCCCCAAGTATTTCCCATTCGATTCAGGGGAACAGATCGCGTTTACTTGGCTCTGTATCATCAATTCTTCAAGCTATGCATTTGCTGCACCGAGTGTGACAGTAAGTCAAGATTGCACGCCGGTACAGTTCGTTGGCTAATCTATTCTCACAGATCCAGACAACGTTGGGAAGACTCCATACATTTGGACCATATATTCTGCCCAAACAAGTGATGGAGAACAAGTATAAATGGATTCTTCTCGACCAACCTGGATCTATTACGGGATTTTATTTCGAATGGCCAAATTCTCCGGTAATCATGAGAATTGGTGTCACCCGAGATAGCAATCTTGTGAATACTGGAAGCCCAAACCTAACATTCACGGCTTGCAGTGCCCCTTACCTGCCTCGGGTTGGACCTAATGCGGGCCTGTTCATGTCTGTCGCTGTTTTAAGCAACCTTCGAGAAGTTGAAGTCTGTCATGTTGGTACCCGCTGTACTGGACTAAAACTATACTATCATCAAAAACCAACAGTCGTCCTCGGACAGTGGCATACTCACTTTTCACAGCATATTTCCATATTCGATAGCAACAGGCCAAACACATTGGGAATCCGCTTCAAATATTTGAAGTCTGGCGACCATCAAATTGTCACTGACATAAGCTTTGAAGTGGACAAGAGTGATGATTGCAACAGCAGCTACTTTGGTTTAGGAGAGGTAAAGCTCAATCTAAGTCATATTCGAAATTGCTAACGACATAGCAGACTATTACATGGTGGTTCTCTAAATTCGATGATATGATTTGTCTCTGGGACGGAAAATTTCCCCCCGTTGCGAAAGAGAGTATTATGAATCTCAAGTAATTTTTGCATTGATATTGGCCTAAGAAACATCAAAGGAGAGAGAAACATCTTGCACCTCTTACTTAGGGGGAATCTTGTCGTACGTCACATACATTTGTTTTCTCCCCTTATACAACCAAGCTGTCTTCCCATCGTATGTTGTCTTTGTCCAATCAAATTTCGCAGTACTTCTGTTGTGGCCACGAACATCTCTGAACACAAATTCATCAGGGCGCGTTATGTGAGGAACTCGGGTGACTCGAACAACCAAGTAGGCGCTTCCTCCATCATCTGCTGTACGCTCGTCTACATCCATGTCATTGGGATCTTGCCAAGCCGATGAGACTGGAGCATCACCTCCTGTACCTTCGTGTACCTCGGGCTCTTTCCCAGCTCCGGAGCCTGAAGCGCCATCCCATTGATTTTGAGAGGAGGAGCTCGGCGCTGCGCTCTGGAAGGCATATGTAAATGGCACATTATACCCGCCACTGGAAAGCCCGCTTGTGGCTTGGGCTGAATAGGTGCCTGACATTACATATTGATTATTGCTACTTGAATAGTCTGGAATAGCAGGCTGATGGGATGAATAGTCGCTGGAAGTCTGTCCAGTATGAGGGGTGGGTGTCCAGGCTTTCATTTTGATGAAGCTGTCCTCGATCAGTCGACTATCTTCGTCGACACCAACGTCCTTGTATTGTTTCCAGTCTCCCTCCTTGTTGTTGCCCCAGAATGGAGTCAAATTGTCGTCGCCCTGCATGTATTTCCAGAGTCTGATATGAGCGCCAGCCATTGTGGCAGCGTAGACAAAAGGTGCACTCTCGTAATCCACATATGTCTTGCAATAGTCCGTAGCCTGCTCTTCCAATGCCACGAGGCTGAACGGTTGACTTTTCTTGGCCCGTTTACACTCTGCGAAGCAAAAGGTTCGAATTTTGCCAGATCCTTCTTCCAGGTAATTGATTACAAGGTCACATCGTTTCGAAGAATCAGGACTTGGCGGCTGCTCACTTGTCACTGCGAAATACTCCTCAAAGAAGATGTTTCTGTAAAGTATGACTTCCATGAGCGCCACAGTTGCATGCTCCTTAGGGTCGGCTATCCCAGCGGATACGTTCGCAAGGTGAGCTCTATTGTAATATTGCTGCTGCATTGCAGTTTTGATGAGTCCATGAGGGCGGAAAGGCGAAGTTGACGACATTTTGTCTATTGTAATGAAGATAACAACTGCAATAAAAGAAGATAATAATGAACATCTAACTGATGGCCTCTCCAGAAAGTGCTCTTTATATATTGAATGCAGCGGCTAAAGATGAGGAAGATTACGGGAAAATTGATAGTAACGTACTTGCGCCGCGTATGGGCTTTGGCATGTGGGATGGACGGAGCACTTTCTGCGTCAACATGAGCTATTGGCCAAAGCTTCCAGGCCCGTTGCACGACCATCTTCAGGTGTCGCATACCAAGCTCTCGTTATTACCAATCGGCCATGTTGTTTCGCCCGAATACGAAACTAAAGCAACCCACCCCATAGCATACATCCTGGTGCATGTGTGGAAGCTATAGCCACTTTAGCTATTGTGACAGGTGTGGCTCAGGGTTGAGAGCGAAGGCTCCGTAAAAAACCCTACATAACCCACAGCAGGCGCATATTGGGGACAGGCGAAGCAAAATGTACTCTTGGCCAATGCATTACTGAAAGGCAAGGGCTTGTAATGTAGTCGGCGGCTAATCAACCGTGGCGCCTACACGAACCAGTAGACTGAATCATTATAAGCGCTTCTAAAACAACACAAATTTTATATAGACACCTATCAATTTGAAAGTGAGACTCTTGTGCAGATTTTTTGTAATCAAATAGTATAGTAATTGATTAAATAATTAATTATAATTTACAATAATCAACTTGAATTCGAATAATTATAAAGAATAATTAATTATCTAGATTATATAATCTTAAAGCTTATTTATTAGTCTCGTTGACTAGTAGTTTATAATAAGATTTTAGCTATATTGATTAATTAAATTATATTAGATAGAAAAACTAATACAATATATATATATATAGTTTTTAATATTTAATAAATTATAATTAAT
>Ga0182030_10026431_pt1 | contig 10508 bp, 9 predicted proteins | sample 812S3MmetaG_FD_121299 | JGI IMG/M metagenome (GOLD analysis project Ga0182030, IMG submission 121299) | Permafrost microbial communities from Stordalen Mire, Sweden - 812S3M metaG (Illumina Assembly) | ecosystem: Environmental > Terrestrial > Soil > Wetlands > Permafrost | place: Sweden... | reverse complement strand
GGGCCGGCTAGGCGCGGCGGGCGAGCTGGCAGGCGGGCACAGGCAGGCCGGCCGGTGGCGGGGGAGCGCTGGGCAAGGCATTGAGGGCGTCGATCAGCCGGCGAAGCTGGGCGAAAGACGTCCGGTCAAAGCTGAGAGCGATGCGGGGAAGCTCCAAGTGGTCTTCCTGACGGGTCTCTGTGGGCAATGGCCCAGGAAGTACCTCGATAGGGCCCCGCGTACAAATGCCGGCAAACTCCTCGGACAAACCGGCGATCTCGGTCTCGGTCGGAACAGCCGTCAAACGGATGACCATCCGGTCGCCCACCCAGCGCAGAGAATGGTAATTGCGGTAGAAGCCGAGGATCTCGCCCGCCGCCTGCAGGACGTCGTCGGTGATCAGGTAAAGGCTGCTGTCCTCGCGCCCGATCAGGCCGCGGGCGGTCACCTCCTCGGTCACGAACCTCTCCCATGCGTGCCAGTAGCTTCCTCCGGGCACTTCCAGCAGCACGACGGGGGCAGGTTCGGCCTTTCCCGTCTGCAACAGGGTGAGCAACTCGAACGATTCGTCGAGGGTGCCGAAGCCGCCGGGGAGGACGGCGTAGCCGTCGGACTCTTTCACCAGCAGGAGCTTGCGGGTGAAAAAGTATTTCATAGAGACCAGTTTTGGGTCCGAGGAGATAAACGGGTTGGCCATTTGTTCAAAGGGGAGCCGGATATTTATCCCGAAACTGTGCTCGGGGCCGGCTCCTTCGAGCCCGGCCGCCATTATGCCCGGCCCGGCCCCGGTCACAGTCGACCAGCCGCGGGCGGCCAGGCGGGACGCAAGGTCCCGGGCTTGAGCGTAAAGGGGATCGGTGGGCAGCGTGCGGGCCGAGCCGAACATCGTGATCTTGGGGACGGAACGGTAGGGGGCAAAAACCTCGAAGCCCTCGATTATCTCCCGTAGGGCGGCGTTGGCGATTTTCAGGTCGAGACGGTCGAGGCGGTCCTGGGCCACCCGCACCACGGAGACGAACAGTTCCCGCAGTTGGTCGCGATTGGAGGTCACCCTCAGCTCGTCGAGGAGGGACTCCACCCGTGCGTCCAGTACGGGGCCACCCGTGCGCGGGCCACGCCCGTGCCCACTGGCCGGCGGTGTAAGGCCGCTGGTGTCCGGAGGTTGTGTCATTGGCGCGAGCCTGAGTAGCCGGTGGGGGCGGCGGCGCCGTCGACGAGCCAAAGCACCCGCCCGGCCCGGACCCTGGCCGCGGGCAGGTCCTCACCGGCTATGACGGCCTCTAGCGCCGGCCGTTTGGACTCCCCGGCCACGGTGAAAATGACCAGACGGGCACGGGCGATACCGGCGTAGGTGAGGGTCATGCGGGGGTGCTTGTTGCGCCCGCTGGGGTCCTCGTTGAAGCTGACGAGTTGGCCGGGGTCGGCGTCCAGGGCCCGTGAGCCGGGAAAGAGGCTGGCCGTGTGGCCGTCCGCGCCCATGCCCAGGTGGACGACGTCGAGCTGGCCGACCTCGCCGACGCGGAGCTGGTAGGCGTCGAGGCCCTCGTCGCAGCGCATCGGGTAGACGGCGTTGGCCGCCCCCACCTTCTCTAACAGGGCTTGGCGGCCCAGCAGTTCGTTAGAGTCCATGTGGTCAGGCGGCACGCAGCGCTCGTCGCCCCAGAAGAAGTTAACGACGAGCCAGTCGATGGCCTGGGCGCCGTCGCTGGCCAGCCGCTCGTAGCAGGCGCGGGCGGTCTCACCACCCGAGAGGGCGATGTCGAACTCCTCCCCGGGCCGGTTGGCGAAGGCGGAGAGCACTTCGGCTGTGAAGGCACCAGGTAGGTCGTCGACAACTACGAGCTCTCCGTTCACCGCTTAGACCCTAGCGGCACCTAAGGAGCCAGAATTGCCGCAGACGCCAGCGCCCGCTCCCACACCCGGTCTGCTCTCAGGTTGGACACGGCGCTGGAAAGCGCGGACGTAAGCGAGTCGTCCGGCAGGGGCAGCCCCTGGCGTTGTGATACGCCGCCCGAGAGAGTTGCCTGGGCCCAAACCGCCCGCAGGCGGTCGTCGCGGGTGACCTCGAACTTGCCTTCTTCACCTTGGTAGTCGGCGGCCAGGGTAATGGCGACGTGCTTGGCGTCCTCCAGCACGAGCTCGCGGGCGCGCAGGTCGAGCTGGGACAGCAGCCACCCCCCGAGCATGTGGCGGGGCCCGGGTTTGCCCCGGACCGAGGCCAGGTGGACGCCGGGGAGGAACTCCCGGTTGTGCTCGGGCTCGAACAGGCCGGCCAGTAGCTCGCGCCACGGTTGCAGGCGCACCCACGACAGGTCCACCACGGGCTGGTGGTTGGCCAGCTCGAGCAGGGTCCGGTAGGAGTGCCCTATGGCCTCGGGCTCGGGGCCGATAGAGCGGGTGTCGACCAGCACCGCCGAGGCCAGCCGTAGGAGAGGGTCGGCCGGGTCGGGGAGCACATGCGGGAACCACATCACCACGGGAAGGTCCGCCAGCACGAACGGGGCCACGATCGAGGACAGGTGCGAGGCGGCCTGCCCGCCGATCCGCAGGTGGATCTCCTCGAAGAACACCGGGTGGTCTTCGTCCTCACCGGTCGGCTGTGCCCGCCATAGACAGGCCCGAGCGTCGATGGCGGGTGTGCTGTCCGGTTCGGGCCGCAGCACTACGACCCGGCAGGGATGATGACCGCCCAGGGAGCGGAACGATGTAACGCTCTCCTCGGCGTCCTCGTCGACGCCGGCCACCATCACCAGGGTCATCACCGCGGTACGGGTGCCCGCCTCGCGGCCCGACGCCTTCCGGCGCAGCTCGGGCAGCGAGGCCAGGACCTGGCCGAGGCCGACGTTGGCCCGCTGCCACACCTCGACGGCCTGGGGCCCGTCCGTGGCGGCCGCTGTCCCCGCGCCGGCCGGGCCAGCCCGCTCGCCCACGGCGCCGTCGAGGCCGGCCAGGCTCATGGCGTGCGCCACTGCCGGCCGTCGCGTTCGATGAGCGTCTCCGCCGGTCGGGGGCCCCAGGACCCCGAGGCGTAGCCCGAGAGGGGAGCGTCGCCGCTGCCCCACGCGTCCAGCAGGGGCTGGACGACGCCCCAGGCCGTGTCCACCTCATCGCTGCGTATGAACAGGGTCGGGTCCCCGACCATGGCGTCGAGCAGCAGGCGCTCGTAAGCGTCAGGCGGCTCCTCCAAGAACGCGGCGCCGTAGGAGAAGTCCATGAGGACGTCGCGGACCATGAAGGCCTGGCCCGGCACCTTGGCCCCGAAGCGGAGGGTTACGCCTTCGTCGGGTTGGATGCGCATCACCAGGGCATTGGGGTTGAGGCCGGTGGCCGCCTCCTTGGGGAAGGCGAGGTGGGGCACGGCCTTAAACTGGAGGGCCACCTCGGTCAACCGTTTGGGCAGGCGCTTGCCCGTCCGGATGTAGATGGGCACTCCCGCCCAGCGCCAGTTGTCGACCGAGAGCTTGAGGGCAACGTACGTCTCGGTCTGGCTGGTGGCGCTCACGCCGTCTTCCTGGCGGTAGCCGGGGACGGCATTGCCCTCGATCCAGCCGCTGTCGTACTGCGCCCGCACGGCCACGTTGGGGACGTCGGCGAGCTTGGGCACCACCACCGAGCGCAGGGCCTTCACCTTCTCGTCGCGGATGCCCTGAGCGTCTATGGACCCCGGCGGCTCCATGAGGGTGAGCGAGAGCACCTGCATGACGTGGTTCTGCACGATGTCGCGCAAGGCCCCGGCCGTCTCGTAGAAGCTGCCCCGCTTTTCGACCCCGATGGTCTCAGCCACGGTGATCTGGACGTGGTCGATGTAATTGCGCGACCACAGGGGTTCGAAGATGGCGTTGGCAAAGCGTAGGGCGAGGACGTTTTGGACCGTCTCTTTACCGAGGTAGTGGTCGATGCGGTAGATCTGGTCCTCTTCGAAGACCTCGTGCAGGGCCGCGTCAAGTTCGTGCGCAGTCTGGCGGTCGCGGCCGAAGGGTTTTTCGATCACCAGACGGGCCGAGCCTCCTGGTTCGGGCTGGTTGAGGCCGACCTTGCCGAGAGCTTCGGCCACCCCGGCGAAAACCTCGGGGATGGTGGCCAGGTAGAAGGTGCGGTTGGGGCCCGTACCGAGCGCCTCCTCGATCTCCTTCAACCGGGCCCGCAGAGCCGTGAAGGTATCGGGGTGGGAGTACTCACCGGCAATGTAGGAGCTGTTTTTTACGATCTCGGCCCATCCCGGCCCGGCATCGGGTATGGCGCCGATCATGAGGTCGCGGAAGCTGTCGTCCGACATCTCGGTGCGGGCCACCCCCACCACGGCGAACGCCGCCGGCAGCAGACGGCGGCGCGAGAGCCGCTCCAGCGCCGGCAACAACTTACGGTGAGTCAGGTCGCCCGACGCCCCGAAGACGACCAGCACGCCGGGAGGGGCGCGCCGGACCGTGTCGAGGCCTTCCGCCAGGACGTTCACCGGGAGCGTCGTGGAGGTCACGGCTAAGACGAGGCCTTGTGCTCGCTCGCCTTGTCCTCGAGCGCCTGCAGCAGCTCGTCGTAGCTCTTGGAGAAGGAGGCCACGCCCTCTTCTTCCAGGCGGTGCGACACGTCGCTCATGTCGATGCCGGCCTCATGCAGGGCGTCGAGGTCGGCTTGGGCCTGGTCCACGCCCTGGTCGACCGTACGGGCTACGGTGCCGTGGTCCTTGAAGGCATCCACTGTGGCGTCCGGCATGGTGTTGACCGTGTGCGGGCCGATGAGGCTGTCCACGTAGAGAAGGTCGGGGTAAGCGGGGTTCTTGGTCGACGTGGAGGCCCACAGAGGCCGCTGGACGTGGGCGCCCTTGGCCTCCAGCGCCTGCCAGCGAGCACCGGCGAAGCGGTCCTGGAAGAGCTTGTAGGCCAGCTTCACCTGGGCCACGGCGGCCTTGCCCCGCAGGGAGGCCAACTTGTCCGTCCCCCTCGCTTCCAGGCGCCTGTCGACCTCGGTATCGACCCGGCTGACGAAGAACGACGCCACGCTGTGGACACGCGACACGTCGCCGCCGTTGCGGCCGAACTCTTCGAGGCCGGAAATGTAAGCCTCGATCACAGCGTCATAGCGCTCCAGGCTAAATATCAACGTTACGTTGATATTGCGGCCTTCGCTGATCATCTGACGGATGGCAGGCACACCGGCCTCGGTGGCGGGGATCTTCACCAAGAGGTTGGGCATGTTGATTTTCTCGTGGAAAGATCGGGCGTCTTTGATGGTGCCCTCGGTGTCATAAGCCAGCCGGGGCGAGACCTCGAGGGATACGAACCCGTCGGAGGCACCACTTTGTTCGTAGAGAGGGTGAAGTATTTCCAGCGCACCGGTGACGTCGGAGGTGGCCATTTCCCAGAAGGCCTGCTCTACTGTCCCACCCTCGATGAGGCGGGCGAAATCGGCGTCGTACATCTTGGAATTGGTCATCGCTTTTTGGAAGATCGTGGGGTTCGAGGTGACGCCCCGGATCCCCTCGTCGACCATGTTGGCGAGCTTCCCGCTACGTATCCCGTCACGGGTCAGGTTGTCGATCCAGGGGCTTTGGCCCGCCTCTGTATAGAGCTGGTGGAGCAAGGTCATTTGTTTTCCTCCTGGTCTTCATCGGTCTTGCGCAGCAGGGCCCGAGCGTGATCGGCCACGTTCTCGGCCGTGAAGCCGAAGTGGGCCAACACCTCGTCGCCCGGGCCGGAGGCGCCGAAGTGGTCCAGTGAAACCGAGGCGTCCGCCCACCGGGACCATCCGAAACTGGCCGCGGCTTCGACCGCCAGTACCGGTGCCCCCCGGCCGAGGACGTCGCGCTGGTAGGACTTGTCCTGCTCCTCGAACAGTTCCCAGCACGGCATGGAAACCACCCGGGCACGCAGGCCCTCGCTTTCGAGCAGTGCGGCGGCGGCCGCGCACACCCAGACCTCGGAGCCCGTGCCCACGAGGACGATGTCGGGGCCGGGTGCGTCGCCGCTCAGGACATAGGCGCCCTTGGCCAGCAGGTGCGCCCTCTCGGCCGTCGCCTCCAGCACGGGCAAGGCCTGGCGGGACAGGATGAGAGCGGTGGGCCCGTCGTGCTCGATGGCGGCCCGCACCGCCTGGCCCGTCTCGTTGGCGTCGGCCGGGCGGATAACGACGAGGTTAGGCATCGCCCGCAGGGCGGCCAGTTGCTCGATGGGCTGGTGGGTAGGCCCGTCCTGGCCCAGGCCGACCGAGTCGTGGGTCCAGACGAAGATGACCTTGGTCTCCGAAAGGGCGGCTATACGTACCGCGCCCCGCATGTAGTCGCTGAAGACGAAGAAAGTACCGCCCACCGGCAGTACTCCTCCGTGGCGGGACATGCCCACCATCACGGCGCCCATGGCGTGCTCACGTACCCCGTAGGCGATCATGCGGCCCTCGGGGTGCTCCTTGGACTGGAGAGGGAAGCCGTCGAGCATGGTACCGGTGTTGCCGGTCAGGTCGGCGCCGCCCGAGACGAGCCCGGGGACGTCGGCGACCACGGCGTTGAGGCAGGTCTTCACGGCCACCCGGGTGGCGAGTTTCTCGCCCGCCTTCCAGGTCGGGAGCTTGTCCTCGAACCCGGCCAGGGCCTGGCCCCGCCACTGCGCGTCCCAGCGCCGGCGCGCATCGCTGCCTGTGGGCAACTTGGCCTTCAGGCGCTGCGCCCAGGCGTCCCTGTCCGAGGCGCCGCGGGCGCCCGCCGCCCGGTAAAAGGCGAGGACGTCGTCGGGGACCCAGAAGCTCTTGTCCGGCGGGAGGCCGAGGATGGTCTTGGTGGCGGCTATTTCTTCCGGGGGGAACGGGTCGCCATGCGCCTTGGGCGTGTCGGTCATATGGGGCGCAGGCCATCCGATGTGCGAGCGCAGCTGGAGGAAGCTGGGCCGGTCCTCGACCGCCATGGCCCGGCGTACCGCCGCCTCGAGGGCCACCGTGTCGTTGGCTATCTCGCCCAGGTCCTCGGTGTGCCAGCCGTAGGCGTCGAAGCGCTTGACGGCGTCGTCGCCGAGGGTGATCTCGGTCGGCCCGTCGATGGTGATGTGGTTGTCGTCGTATATGTAAATGAGGCGCCCGAGGCCCAGGTGCCCGGCCAAGGAAGCCGCCTCGTGGGAGATGCCCTCCATCAGGTCACCGTCGCTGCAAAACACGAAGGTGTGGTGGTCAACCAGCTCCGGCCCGTACTCCGCCCGCAACAGGCGTTCGGCAACGCCCAGGCCGACGGCATTGGCAAAGCCCTGGCCGAGCGGCCCGGTGGTGACCTCGACGCCCTTCAGGTCGCTTGATTCGGGGTGGCCCGGGGTCCTCGAACCGAGCTGGCGGAACTTCGTCAGGTCTTCCAGGGTCAAGTCGTACCCGGAGAGAAAGAGCAACGAGTACAGCAGGATAGAGGCATGGCCGCACGAAAGGACGAAGCGGTCGCGGTTGGGCCAATCGGGGTCGGCGGCGTCGTAGCGCATGATGCGCGTCCACAGGACATGAGCGAGGGGCGCCAGGGCCATGGCCGTGCCGGGGTGACCGGAATTGGCCTTGCGGGGGGCGTCCATGGCCAGGCCACGGATGACGTTTATGCCGAGTTGCTCGATCGGCTCAGGCGGTTTGATAGGTGCCTGCCCGGCGGGGTTTACGGTCATGTGCGCCAACCTACACGGTCTCCGCGACCACCCGACCAATAGCTGTCCGGCGCCCCCAATGGGCCGTGGGGACTGGCCGGCATACCCTGTGAGCTGGGACAGAAACCTTAAGCGCCGACCGGCGGCAGGAGAGTCAGGGGGACGATCGTCGTCTGGCCGTCGGGGACCAGGCGGCAGTGCGCCTCCATCGTCCCGAGCTGGCTGAACTCGAGCTCGCCTCTTACCAAACGGTAGGTGAACTTTCCCGGTTCGACATTGAACGGGGAAACGTTGCGGGCCACCTGTTCGCCCGCCTCGTCCCGGAACACGACCTCCAGCACCCCGTTGGGGGGGTCCTGGCGTCGTGAACGGATGAGGACCATGAGGTGCGGCGTGATCGTGACAGGTGGGCCCGACGGCGCCGGCAGGGAGAACATGGCGCCCTGGATGTCCACGCGCGTGGCCGGCCCGGGCACCTGGCGAAGCTCAAAGCTTTCTATGAAGAGGGCGGAAACTATGTCCATCGGCTCAGTGGTTGGGCGACTCAGTGGTGGGAACGGCTAAACGAGCTCGGGCTCGCGCTCCTCGGCGTCCGCCCCAGGGGCCGATTGGGCCAGCGCGGTGAGGTGGACCTCGTCGTGGCGGACCTCGAGCCATCGCAGTTTCCGGAACGCCGTTATGACCCACCAGCCCATGTCGACCTCATGCGGCTTCAGGGCGAAGCGCGCCGACGTGGGGGCGGCGTGGTGGTTGGAGTGCAGCCCCTCGCCCCAGGTGAGGAAGGCCAGCCACTGGTTGTTGGTGGAGATGCCCGGGTACGGCCTCTTGCCGAAGCGGTGGCCTATGGCGTTGATGGCGGAATTTATGAGGAGGTAGGACACGACGTGCACGCCGGCGGCCACCAGGGCCCAGCGCCACCCGAGCAGGGCCCAGAAAATACCGAACCCGAGGACGAGCCCGATAAAGCCCCGGTCGAAAACGAACCTGTCCCAATTGTCACGCCTGATATCGCGGCTGTACTTGCGTAGCGTCTCGGCGTCGTGCGCCGCTTTCTTGTACAGGCCGACGTTGTAAAGCTGCACTTTCCAGTAACCCTCGAGCAATGGGGAGTGAGGGTCGCCCACGACGTCTGTGTAGGCGTGGTGGCGGCGGTGGACGGCTGCCCATTCACGAGGCCGGATACCGGTGGATATCCATAGGGCGCCACGACAAGCAAAAGCCAGCCCCGGCCGCATGGTCACCGCCCTATGCGACAGCGTGCGGTGAAGGTAAAAGGTCGTGAGCAGCAGGGCGAGCTGGCAACTGACCAGGCCCGCAATGACGGCCAGCAGGGGTTCGGGCACCTCGCCACCATAGTTCACCCCGGAGTGGCTACGGTGCTCCGAGTGCGCCACCGCCGTTCCGGCCCCGTCGCCCGAGCGCTCGCCTGTGCCTTGAGCGTGACCGCGGCCGTCACCGTTGGCGGCCCGCTGGCGGGCGGCCCCGCGGCGGACGGGCTCGGCCTCCCGGCGGCCCGGGCCGGCCCCCCTGCGGGCGCGGCGGCCCCTGCGGGCCCTGCGGGCGCGGCCGGGACCGTGGTGCTGCTGTCGACGCCATTGCTCTCGCCCGCCCGCCTGCCCCGGGCCCTGCAGTCTGTATGGGCGCAACGGGGCCTGGGCGCCGCCCTGGCCCGGGCGATGGGCCCCAAGGCCCTCGGCCCGGCCGCGGCGTCCCGCAGCTGCGCCGAGGCGGTCCAAGACGGCCGGGTCGTTTATGCCGACCACCCGGACCTGGGGGTGGTCCCCGCCTCCAACATGAAACTCCTCACGGCCACCGCCCTGCTCGACAAGCTGGGCCCGTCGTACAGGTTCACGACCCGGGTCGAGGCTCTCGGCGGGCCCGTGGACGGCGTTGTCCATGGCGACCTTTATTTCGTCGGGGGCGGCGACCCGCTGCTACGCCTGCCGAGCTATGCGAGCTCCGTTCCCGACGGCGCCGGCGTGTACACGAATGTCAACGACCTGGTGACAGCCATGAAAGCGGCGGGAGTTCGGGAGGTTACCGGCGGCGTGGTGGGCGACGAGTCCAGGTACGACTCGGTCCGGTCGGTCGCCGGTTGGCCCGCCCAGTACGGCGAGCAAGGCGATGTCGGCCCCTTGTCGGCACTAGGGATAGACGACGGGTTCGCCACGGCCGGTGCGCCGGTGCCCGACAGCCTCCCGCCTCCGGTCCAGTCGGCCGGCCTGCTGATCAAGTTGCTTCGCGCCGGCGGCATAGGGATGGACGGCGGCGCCACGTCGGGCACGGCGCCGGCCGGGGCCACGGTGGTGGCCGACGTCGTCTCGCCCCCTCTCGGCACCGAGCTGGGGGAGATCCTGAAAGAAAGCGACAACACCGCCATGGAGCTGTTGACCAAGGAGCTGGGCCTGAAGCAGCGGGGGAGCGGGACGACGGCCGCCGGGTTGGAGGCGGTACGGGCCGACCTGGCCGCCGACGGTTTCCCGCTCCGCGGCTTCGTCAACGAGGACGGCAGCGGTCTGTCCCGGGCGGACCGGGTCACTTGTTCCCTGCTGGTCGACGTGCTCGAACGGGCCGGGCCCTACGGCCTCTTGGTCCGCGACCTGCCCGTGGCGGGGCGGTCCGGCACCCTGGTCGACGAGCTCAAGGGGACCGTGGCGGCCGGGCGCGTCCATGCCAAGACAGGGACCCTCGACGGCGTCAAGGCGCTCTCGGGTTGGGCGCTCCCCGCGACTGGGCAGGGCGACGTCAACCCGGCCCTGGCCGCTCCCGTGGTGTTCGCCACCGTCCTAAATGCTTTGGCGCCGACCCTGCCCAACCCCTCGGACACCCCCGCCGGCCTTACCGACCAGGTCGCCTTGGACGTCGCCGAGTACCCCCGAGCGCCGGCGTTGTCCCAGTTCGAGCCGGGCTAACTCCCAGTTCGAGCCGGGC
>Ga0182030_10026429_pt1 | contig 10508 bp, 8 predicted proteins | sample 812S3MmetaG_FD_121299 | JGI IMG/M metagenome (GOLD analysis project Ga0182030, IMG submission 121299) | Permafrost microbial communities from Stordalen Mire, Sweden - 812S3M metaG (Illumina Assembly) | ecosystem: Environmental > Terrestrial > Soil > Wetlands > Permafrost | place: Sweden... | reverse complement strand
GTGTCGGTCCACATGGTCTGGATCGAATCGATCACGATCAGGCGCGGCACCGCGCCCTCCGACAGGGTGGAAACGATGTCCTCGACCGAGGTTTCGGCGGCGAGCTGCACCGGCGCGTCGGCAAGGCCAAGACGCTCGGCGCGCAGCCGCACCTGCGCCACCGCTTCCTCGCCGGAGATGTAGACCGCGCGATGGCCGGCCCGCGCCAACAGCGAGGTGGCCTGGGTCAACAGCGTCGATTTGCCAATGCCGGGATCGCCGCCGACCAGCAGCACCGAGCCCCGGACAAAGCCGCCGCCGGTGACGCGGTCGAGCTCGGCCATGCCGGAGGGCAGGCGAGGCGCCTCCTGGCTCTTGCCGGTCAGGGTTTCCAGCGTGAACAGCCGGCCCTTGCGCTTGCTGCGGATCGAGACCGGCATGGTGGTGGCGCCCGAGGTGTCTTCCTCGACCAGCGTATTCCACTCGCCGCAGGATTCGCACTTGCCCTGCCAGCGGTTATAGGCCGCGCCGCAGTTCTGGCAGACAAAGGAGAGGACGGATTTGGCCATCGTTAAGGGGTGAGTCGCCATTCAAGGGGAATTTGCCGCATTCCATAGCATGGAAAGCCCGGCCGCAATCATGATCCCGTCCATGACCAGCCGGAACATGTCGGCATCGAGCCGCAGCACGAAACGCTTGGCGATGAAGGCGCCCGACATCAGCGAGGAGCCGGCGATCAGGCCTTTCAGCGCGACATCAGGCGTCAGCGCGCCGAAGCGCTGGAAGGTCACGGACTTGCTGACATAGAGGCCGAGCGAACTGGCCGCCTCGGTGGCGAGAAACGCGCCCTTGGAGAGGCCGAAGAACAGGAACAGCGGCACGCTCAACGGCCCGGTCGACACCACGATGCCGGTGAGGTAGCCGATCGCGGCACCGCCGACCGCGAGGTGCCACAGCGACAGTTTCAGCTGGTGGCGGGCGAGCCAGTGCCGCGCCGGCACCATCGCGATCAGGAACAGGCCGATCGAGACATCGACCGCATGCGACGGCAGCGCCAGCAGCGTGCGGGCGCCGAGCGCCGCGGCCGGGATCCCCGGAATCGAGTAGGCGGCGCAGGCGCGCCAGTCAACCTCGCGCCACCAGGCAAGAATCCGCGACAGGTTGGCCATCACGGCGGCGATCGCCATGATCGGCACCGCCTGTTTCGGACCGTATTGATAGACCAGCACCGGCATCAGCATGATCGACGAGCCGGTGCCGACGATGCCGCTGATGGTGCCGGCGATCAGCCCGACAACGAGGACGAAGACGAATCCCAAGCCTGGCGTCTCCTGCGAATCGGGGTCCCGCGGACCCGGGGGCGATCAGTATGACCTAAAGTGCAGCCAGCAAATCCGGCAATCGCGCCGGATCGGCGGCGCGAAGGCGGCTTCCGTCCGGGGCGCGAATTCATCAACCCCCGCGGCGTTCCGAAAGGCTGCCGCGAACAGACCTGGCCGCCTTTCCATCGTCCCGTCAACGCGGGCGGCTTGCGGCGAGCTTGCGGGGTGGTTTGGCTTTCATCTGCCCGATGTGCGCGCGATGGAGGCGCTCGATCTGTTCATAAATCGCGCACAGCCCGCCGTGGGGGCAGCAGGCGCAATCCCCCGCCATCAATTCCGGATGTGCCGCCCTGATGTCTGCGCATGCCTCGCGAAGCGTTCGCAGAGGCTTGAGCAAGTACCGGCTGCCAGCAGCCATTGGCGCCTCCTCCAGATGCGCGAATCATTCGTCGATCGAACAATCTCATCCAAGGGGCACCTGCCTGAGATTGATCCAGGACAAATCGGCTGTGGCAGACCCATGCTTTCCTGATTGTGTAGGGGAAGGTCGCGGCTGACAGCAACCGGAGCTTCTTTCCTCGGACGTCCCATTCGCGGGTGGCCATGGGTTCGAGTTCCTGGCACCCGCTCTTCGATTTCGATCTGGCGTGGTGATCTATGCGAACCTACTATTTCGACATGAAGGATGGAGTCCCGATCAGGGACCGAACCGGAGTACAGTTTCGTACCGGTGCAGATGCGATTGAACACAGCAAGATGCTGGCACGGCAATTCAGCCACGATCCCCGGCGCAAAGATCCCATTCGCGCAATAGTCGTCCTCGACGAGTCCGGCACCGAGATTCATCGCGAGATGGTCGCCCCTCCCGACCAACCGAAGGTCGCTTTCAGCTTCGACAAGATCGGATGACAGCCGGGCGTGCCACCGTCCGCCGGTTCAGCATCGTGTAAGGGCGGCGCTTCGACTGCGGCGTGAATTGATCGATCCGGATGGGCGTTGGTCGCGCCGTCCTTGCCCCGGCGGGATATCGAGCCGGCATGGTCCGGTCCGGATCATCCGTTCGGTCCGGCCCCCGCGCCGGTGACTTGCTGGCCTTTTTTTGCTATCTGCCGCGACAGCGAGGGCGGCAGATGATCATCAAGAACCACGACGACGTGACCCGGGACGCGCTTGCGGTCATGGGCCGGACGACCGATCCGCGCCTGCGCAGCATCATGATTTCGCTGGTCAAGCACCTGCACGCTTTCGTTCGCGACGTACGCCTGACCGAACCCGAGTTTCGCGAGGCCGTCGGCCTGTTGAACGACATGGGGAAACTGTCCGGCGACACCCATAACGAGACCATGCTGATGGCAGGCTCGCTCGGGGTTTCGTCGCTGGTCTGCCTGCTCAACAACGGCGACGACGGCAATACCGAGACGTCGCAATCGTTGCTCGGTCCGTTCTGGCGCCTGAATTCTCCGCGGGTGGAGAACGGCGGCAGCATCGTGCGCTCGGACACCCCGGGGCATCCGCTGTTCATCACCGCCCGGGTCGTCGATCCCGCAGGTCGACCGATTGCCGGTGCGGAGGTCGACATATGGCACGCCTCGCCGGTCGGACTTTACGAGAACCAGGACCCCGGGCAGGCGGACATGAATCTGCGCGGCAAGTTCACCACCGACGGCGACGGGCGCTTCTGGCTGCAGACCGTGAAGATGGTCGGATACCCGATTCCGACCGACGGCGTGGTGGGAAAACTCCTCAGCGCCCAGCAGCGGCACCCGATGCGTCCGGCGCACCTGCACGCGCTGATCGTCAAGCCCGGCTACAAGGTTCTGATCTCGCAGGTCTACGACCCCGACGATCCCCATATCGACGATGACGTGCAGTTCGGTGTGACCAGGGCGCTGATGGGCGATTATGTGCGCCACGACCAGCCGCACCCGTCAGGCTCCACGGCATCGATCCCGTGGTACTCGCTTGACTACACCTATGTCATGGAGCCGGGCGAGACCCTGCTGCCAAGGCCACCGATCAAATAACCCGATCGATTGCGGCGATTTGAACCATCAGGGCGCGCATCGAACATCGATGCGCGGGTCGCTGCCGCCCGCGGTTGCGCGCGGCCGGCCCGGGCCTGATTGAGCTTGCAAAAGAAATCTTGCGGCAATGTCGATTTGGCTCCGGCTCAGACGTCTGTAGAGGCCGATCGGGTCGCAACCGCGACCTGCGGTATCTCAGAGCTCAGGAGGCCAAGGTGACAACGGACCTCAGATATCTTGCTGATATGTCGATGCTGACCGCCGCGTTGTGGATTCCCTATATCGTCTGCCAGGTGATGACCAACGGACCGCTGCAGCCGAAGAACTATCTCGACCCGGCCTTGCCGCGGCCGGTGCCGGCATGGGGCCAGCGCGCGCATCGGGCCTATTTGAACGCGATCGAGGTTTTTGCGCCGTTCGCCGCCCTCGTCGTCGTCGCGCATCTGGCGGGCAAGGCGAACGAAATGACCGCGCTGTGGGCCGCGAGCTTCTTCTATCTGAGGCTGGCCCACGCCGTCATTTACTGGTTCGGACTTCCCTACCTTCGAACCATCCTGTTCACTTTGGCATTCCTGGCCGAGGTCGGGATTTTCCGGGAAGTGATCAAATAGGGCTCATTGCGAGGATCCGGGGATCACGTTCGAACGGGTGCCGCGCGGCTCAAGATCAATCGATCCGCAGCCGCGCGTAGACCGCGAGCTTGATGGAGTCCATCGCAAGGGTGAAGACGACCGACGTCGCGGCGAGCATGGCTATCAGGGTGACCGGAAGCGGGTTCATCAACACGCCCCCGGCGGCGAGGCCGGCGACCAGCAGGACATCGCAGAGCGAGGCCAACAGCAGGATCGGCGCGGGGCGCGAGTTCCAGAGACGCCCGCGTTCGCGCAGCACATAGAGATTTCCCTGGCCGGCGAACACGAGCATCGCATAGGTCAGCGTCTGCATCTCGCCGGGACTGAGCCGCAGCCAGTACCAGCCGACGCCGAGCACCGCCACCAGATAGAGCAGCCTGAAACAGCCGAGGGGGACCGCGGCGAGCGTCAGGTTTTTCACGCGCCAGGCGTTCGGGTAGGGCGATGGCCGCGCCCGGTCCGCCGCGCGCGCCATCGTCACGAAGTCGTTGGTGAGCATCGAAAGCGCTTGCAGCAGCGGTGTCAGGACCGCGTGCCCGGTGATGATCAGGCCGGCGCCGAGCACGATCAGCGTCACCCATTTGTTGACAAGGATCGTCAGCGTGTAGGTCAGAACGCGTTGGAACGCCGATCGCCCTTCCTTGATGCAGGCGACGATTCCGCCGAGGCCCGGCTCGGTCAGCACGACCCCCGCCGCGGCTTTCGCGACATCCGTCGCGGTCGAAACCGCGATGCCCATCTGCGCCTGGCGCAGCGCCGGCGCGTCATTGGCGCCATCGCCGCACATGCCGACCGCATGGCCCTTGTGCTGGAACGCCTTGACCAGTTGAAACTTCTGCTCCGGGAAGATGCCGGCGTAGATCGCAAAATCCTTCGGCTCGGCGCTGGCAGGCACATCGCCCGGCGGACAAACCGGACCGCTGAGCCCGATCGCGTGCGCGACGGTCGCCGCGGTGGCGGCCGCATCGCCGGTGATCATGACCGCCAGCACGCCGAGTGCACGCAGCTCGGTCAGCAATTCCGCCGAATCGGCGCGCGGAGGATCGCTCAGCGCGATGAACCCGATCAGCTCCAGCGCCTCGCTCCGCCCCGCGGCCACGGCGATCGTCCGATAGCCGGCGGTGTTGAGCGCCTCGAGCTCCTTCTCGGACGCAGCCGTCATCGGCGCCACCGCCGCGACCACGGCAGGCGCGCCCTTGACCACGCGAATCTCGTGCCCGTCCTCGACGGCAACGGCCTCGGCCATCTTGACCGCAGGGTCGAACGGCGTGAAGCGCAGCGCGGTCGGCGGGGCGCGGCCACGGCCCTTGGCCGCCATGGTCCGGATCACGGAATCGATCGGATCCTGGCCTTCCGGCGAACTGGCCAGCGCGGCAAAGCCGAGAACGTCCGAATCGTCAAAGCCCGGCTTCACCACACGAATCGCGCTCACGACCAGTTCGTTGCGGGTCAGCGTGCCGGTTTTGTCGCAGCAGATCACATCGACCATGGCCGCTTCGTTCAGCGAAGACAGCCGGGTCAGCAGCACGCCCTTCAACGCGAGCGTCCTCGCGCCCAGTGCCGCGGCGAGCGTGAATGTCGCCGGCAGGGCGACGGGCACCGCCGACAGCAACGCCGTCAGCACCAGCAACAGGATCTGCTCGACGCTGACGTTGATCGCGAACGCATAAGCCACGAGGCCGGCGACGATGACGAAATTGATCACCGTGAGATTGCGGACGACGCTGAGCACCGCCTTCTGCTCGGCGCTCTCGACATGGGCGATACTGACCAGTTCCGCCGTGCGTCCGAAATAGGTGCGCGTCCCCGTCGCCGTCACCCGCGCGATCGCCCCGCCGCGACGAACCAGGCCGCCGGCGAAGGCGGTCTTTCCCGCCTCCATTTCGCTCGGAATCGATTCGCCGGTCAGCATCGACTGATCGAGCAGCAGCGAGCCGTCGACGATGAGGACATCGGCGGGAACGACGTCCCCGAGCGACAGCTGGACGATATCGCCGGGAACGAGGTCGGCGGCCGGCCCGTCGACCCAGGCGCCGTCGCGCCTGACCCGCGACGTCAATGTCAGGCGCTGCTTGAGAAGCGCCAGCGCGGCGTTGGCGCGACTTTCCTGAAAGGCGGCGAGCAGGACGTTGAGGAGCAGCAACGCTGCGATCATCGAGGCGGTGAGCCACTCGCCCAGGATCAGTTGCAGGCCGACAATCGCCTCGAGCATCCACGGCACCGGCGCCCAGAAATGGCCGACGAATCGCCGCAGAGGATGGACCGGTTGCTCGACGACGGCGTTCGGGCCGAATTGCGCGCGAAGGCACGCGGCTTCGGCCGACGACAGGCCGTCGAACCCGGGCTGTCCGGGCGATGTCGTTTGGGGCAGGGGCATGCTCATCTCGACGGCCTTGGATATGCCGGCATTCTCCGAATGGCCGCCGGTTCGAGCCCAAGCTGCGACGCTTTGGGATAACTGGCAAGCGCGGACCGCGGCCTTCGCAATGAAGGTCTCTGGGCATAGTCTCCGTTCCCGATCAAACGCCCCCGCTTTGACCGTGCGTCTGCCAGTTGCGGCGACGTCGATCAACCGATCGTTACACCGGCATTTTCAAAACTGGCATTCGGAAGCGGCAAAACCTGGCCGTTCCGGCTCTCGTTTAGTTGGGATCCACAACGCCATGCCCGCCCAGACAGCAAGGCCCGTGAGGAGTCCAAGGACGATTGCGGCTGTTACCGATCAGGATCGCGCAAAACACCGTCACCCGAATGGCGAGGGCGACCGCAAGACCGGCGAGGCAGTCCGCCCCCCGTGAAGCCCAGGGCTATCGCATGTCGTGAAATGGGGGGATGTGGTGCGTGGGTCCCGGCTCTGCGGCGCATCGCGAAGAGCGCTGCACCGCGTCCGGGACACGATTGTGTTCCCCGGATGCTGCGCAGCGCCATCAGCGCGTTCACGCGCGTCTACGACGCGCTATGGCTTGCGGCGTGGTGCGCTGCTGATCCGGGGTCCATGAAAGGAGATGCGGCATCCGCTCGTTCCACATGCGATAGCCCTGCCGTGAAGCCGGGCCGGCGTCGGGCGTGTGGGTGTCGTGGCCCGGAGCTGCCGCCGCTCAGACGATCGCGCGCGCGCGCAGGTCCGCGATCGCATCCGCATCATAGCCGAGCGAGCCCAGCACCTCGTCGGTGTGGGCGCCGAGTTCGGGCGCCATGGTATCGAGCCGGCCGCCGCCATGGGCGAGCTGGAAGCCGCTGCCGGCAAAGCGCAGGCGCCCGTACGGCGTCTCGATCTCCTGGACGGCATGGCGCGCCACGATCTGCGGGTGGTCGATCACCTCCTCGATCTTCCAGATGCTGGCGCAGGGCGCGCCGGCGGCCTCGAGGAGTTTTTCCCATTGGCGCGGATCCTTGTCCGACAGCGCCTGCTCGATGATGGCGCGCAGCGCCGGCTCGTTTTGCTGCCGTGAAAACCAGTCGGAAAAACGCGGGTCGTCCAAGGTGTCGGCGCGGCCCAGCGCCGTCATCAGCGCGCGATATTGCTTCTCGCTGTTGACCGCGAGCAAGAGGTAGCCTTGGCCCGCTTTGAACAGATTGGCGGTCGGCCGGCGGCTCACCGCCTGATTGCCGCTGGGCTGCTGGCGGTGGCCGGCGACGGTGTAGTCAGCCACCTGTCCCGACAGAAACGCCAGCGTCGCCTCCAGCATGGAGACGTCGACCAGCTGCCCCTTGCCGGTGTGGCTGCGCTGGAACAGCGCGCTCGAGACGCCGAACGCCGCGGTGGCGCCGGACAGCACGTCGCAGACCGCGAAGCCGGCGCGGGTCGGCCCGGTCTCCGCATGTCCGGTGATCGCCATGATGCCCGACATCGCCTGGATCTTGCCGTCATAGCCGGCGCCGGATCGTTCCGGGCCGGTCTGGCCGAAGCCCGAGATCGCGCAATAGATCAGCCGGGGATTGATGGCCGAGAGCGCGTGATAGCCGATGCCGAGCTTGTCCATCACGCCGGGGCGAAAATTTTCCATCACCACGTCGGCCTCGACGGCGAGCTGCTTGACGATGGTGATCGCCTCCGGCTGCTGCAGGTCGATGGTCAGGCTGCGCTTGTTGCCGTTGATCGCCTGCCAGCCCGGGGCGAGGCCGCGATCGGCCCATTCGCGGCTGAGCGGGGTGCGGCGCATGTCCTCGCCTTCGCGCCGTTCCAGCTTGATGACGTCGGCGCCGAGCAGCGCCAGCTGATAGCTTGCATAGGGCCCGGCCAGCACCTGCGTGAAGTCGAGAATCTTCACCCCTTCGAACGGTCGGGTCACCTTGAGCGTCCTCCTGCGGGCGATTGTTCCCGGTCCTGACGGGGGGCCGGCGTCAGGCGGCGCGGTTGCCGCGCGCGATTTCTTTCTGCTTGTCGAATTCGGTGCGGCGCCGCGCCAGTTCTTCCGGGCTCATCTGGGAGATGTTGTTGTAGTCGAGCTTCCACGAGGCGTCCTCGCTCCAGCGCAGCGGCGACTGCATCGTGGTGCGCGCGCCCGGGGCCTGCTCCAAAAGGTCGAGCGCCAGTTCGAGCGTCCGCGCCTGCGAAGCGATATCGTGCGGCCTGCCCGCGGAATTGCCCAGTGGAAAATCGCTGAACAGAAAGCGCGGCACCGCCGCGTGCTCGACGATGTCCTTGGCGCACCCCATCACCACGGTCGGAATGCCCTGGGCTTCGAGGTGGCGGGCCACCAGGCTGCAGGTCTGGTGGCAAACCGGGCAGTTCGGTACCAGCACCGCGGCATCGACCTTGTCGGCGCGGCAGCGGGCGAGGATTTCAGGCGCATCGACCTCGAGGGTGACGCGATGGCTGCGATTGGTCGGCGCGCCGAAAAAGCGCGGCGCGACCGCGCCGATCCGCCCCGAGCGGGCGGCCTTGAGAAGCTGGGGCAGGGGGAACCAGCTGCCGCTGTCGGTCGCGGTGGTGTGCTTGCGGTCGTAGCCGATATGGGAGATGCGCAGGTCGTGCGGCTTCGAAGTATCGCCGTCATAGACGGTGTAGAACTTGGCGCCGCCATTATAGGCCGCGCCGGGACCCTGGTCGCCCTTGGCCGGATCGAAGGGCGCGGCGGTGGTGATGACAGTCACGCGCGATTGCGCCAGCGGCTTTCGCAGCGGCTGGAACGGCGCCTCGACATAATGCGCCCAGCGGTAGGGCGTGGTGTAGCCGATCGCGGCGTAGTAGTCGCGGGTGCGCTGCATATAGGGGATAGCGGAATCGTGGTCGGGCGCAAAGCCGAGTTGGTCATCGAGCGAGCCAGCCATGGGCGTCCTTCCTGCGTTTGCACCGCGAGTTCATCCATCGAGCTGCCGCCAGATTAGAGATAGTTCGCGTCGGGTCAATCGCGCCGTTATGATTGCAAGGCCGCCAAATGAAAACGGAGGCAACTTGCCTCCGTTTGCATTTTGGCGCTTGCGGCTGCGCTTAGAAGACCCTGCCGGAAAGCTCAGGCCAGATCGAAGCGATCGAGGTTCATCACCTTGGTCCAAGCCGCCACGAAATCCTTGGCGAACTTCTCCTTCGCGTCGGCGCTTGCATAGACTTCCGCCAGCGCCCGCAGCTGGGCGTGCGAACCGAAGATCAGGTCGGCGCGGGTGCCGGTCCACTTGACCGCGTTGGTCTTGCGGTCGTGCCCTTCGTACACGCTGTCGGAGCCCGCGGACGGGTGCCACTGCGTGCTCATGTCGAGCAGGTTTACGAAGAAGTCGTTGCTCAGCGTGCCCGGCTTGCCGGTGAAGACACCGTGCGCGGACTTGCCGGCATTGGCGCCGAGCACCCGCAGGCCGCCGACGAGAACCGTCATCTCCGGTGCGGTCAGCGTCAGCAACTGCGCGCGATCCACCAGCAGTTCCTCGACCGACATCGGATGCTTGCCGCGGATATAGTTGCGGAAGCCGTCGACCGTCGGCTCGAGCGGAGCAAACGAATGGGCATCGGTCTGCTCCTGCGAGGCGTCGGTGCGGCCCGGCGTGAAGGGCACCTTCACGTCCGACCCTGCATCCTTCGCGGCCTTCTCGACCGCCGCGGAGCCGCCGAGAACGATCAGGTCGGCGAGCGAGACCTTCTTGCCGCCTTTCTGCGCCGCGTTGAACTCCTTCTGGATGGCTTCGAGCTTCGCAAGCACCTTGGCGAGTTCAGCCGGCTGGTTGACGTCCCAGTCCTTTTGCGGGGCAAGCCGAATCCGTGCGCCGTTGGCGCCACCGCGCTTGTCGGAGCCGCGGAACGTCGACGCCGATGCCCAGGCGGTCGAGACCAGCTCCGAAACGGAGAGGCCGGACGCCAGGATCTTCGCCTTCAGCGCCGCAATGTCCTGCTCGCCGACCAGTTCATGGTTGACCGCCGGAACAGGGTCCTGCCACAGCAGCTCCTCCTTCGGAACCAGCGGGCCGAGATAGCGCACGATCGGACCCATGTCGCGGTGGGTCAGCTTGAACCAGGCGCGGGCAAAGGCGTCGGCGAACTGATCCGGATGTTCGTGGAAGCGCCGCGAGATCTTTTCGTAGGCAGGGTCGAACCGCAAGGCGAGGTCGGTGGTCAGCAT
>Ga0182030_10026428_pt1 | contig 10508 bp, 10 predicted proteins | sample 812S3MmetaG_FD_121299 | JGI IMG/M metagenome (GOLD analysis project Ga0182030, IMG submission 121299) | Permafrost microbial communities from Stordalen Mire, Sweden - 812S3M metaG (Illumina Assembly) | ecosystem: Environmental > Terrestrial > Soil > Wetlands > Permafrost | place: Sweden... | reverse complement strand
TCAAAAACGCCAGGAATTGCGTCACGCTTTCTTTCCAAAGTCTAGCATTCCAGGGTATGGGCTTCATGCGCCCATACTAAATCCTGTGACGGAGAAATGCAAGACTTACTTAACATAGTCATATTAGATGACTACTGAAACTGGAAAACAGGAACTCGACTTCTCTGGCGTTAAATCGATTCCAATCGACGGCGGCACGAATGTCCCCTCGTGCGTCTTTTACACGGATCGCGACGTCAAAGTGCAGCCCCACTCGGCTCAAGGGTCGGTCCATTAAAGTGCGAATATCTGAGCCGGGCCACCACTTCCCACCACAAAGAAGGTGAATAGCGGGTTTGGTTTCTCATCCATTACGTATGGACTTCCGGAGTGCACGCGTTGCATTCAACCGGGTACCGCGGACGCTCGGGGTAGCGCTGAGGCATCCGTCAGCCGACGGATTCCTCAACGGTTCTTCCTTGATGAACGGCCACCGTCGGGTAGGGAACAGATTCAAATTTGAGATTTGAAACCCGGGGAAAGCCGGGGGCGCCCCGAGGTGATCAGGGTTTTAGAGGGAAAAGTTTGATCTCGCGGAAATAGACCTCCGCCCCTTCCGATTGGACCAAGATCTTCCCCCTCGCCGGATAGGCTTCCGAGCCCTCATTCACCAGCCGGCCATTGACGTACTGTTTCACGTGGTCCCCTTGCGCCACCAATTCCACCAAGTTCCATGCACCGTGAGGTTTTTCGACTTCCCCGGTGGGATCACGGTATCCGGTGACATCCCGCAAGGAGCCCGCCCCGATCCGGGGAATGCGGGCGGCCTTGCCGGGAGGTCCGGTCACCCGTTTTCCATCGGGCCCGGTCAGAGCGGCGCCATCCGTCAGATAGAAGTAACCGGTTTGCCCCTCGCAGATTTGAAATTCGATGGAAGTCGGCCAGACCTTTTGCGGACCTTGGATGTGATAGAGAATTCCGCTGTCGCGAGCCTTACCCTCCCGGGGAGGGTGCGTGGCTTCTCCCCACTTGAACTCCGCGCGCAGGTAATAATTTGCATACTCGCGCTTCGTGATCAAATAGCCGAATTCCGTTCCCGAGATGTGGATCATGCCGTTCTCAAGGCTGAATACGTGCTCGGGATCACTATTCAACCCTTTCGTCAGGAGAAAACTATCGAAGTTGTCGAGACTTGTGCCGTCAAACAAAACGATAGCTGGGCCATGCGGTGGAATGTCCGGCGTGCCCTCGGCCGCCTTCTCCACCCATGCCGAGCCTCCGGCCACATACGCGGCGACGAAGGCCGCGACGATGATTATTCGGTGCATGGGATTCATCCGGTTGAGCATGTTTACCCCCTCCCCGCCAGTTCCAATTATCTCCAGCGCGATAAGTGTGACGGACATCTGAAGGCAATCGCGAACCTTCCGAGAACAGAGATGGCTCCCGATTCTCGGTACGATCGGTTTGTCGCTAGAGTCCCAGCTTTTTGGCAGCTAGTTCCGTGCCGATCACACGGGCACGAATCTTCTCAAAGGCCGTATCCCGCCCTGTCGAAGTGTCGTCGCTGAAAGGAGCGAAACCGCAGTCGTCCGTCGTTCCGAGTTGTGTCAGGGGAATGTATTCGGCGGATTCGAGGACCCGGTCCCGCACCTCTTCGGGTGTTTCGACCCGGGGGTCAATGGGATCAATGACGCCAACAAAAACCTTGTGGTCGGGTCGGGCGTAGTCCTTAATTATTCTGAGAACCCGAGGCCGGTCTTTCTCGCTCGCGAGCTGGATGTAGAAGTTGTTCGCGTTGAGCCTGAAAAGTTCAGGCAGCAAGTTGGCGTAGTCCACATCAGCGCTGTGGGTGGCATCCTGATCACCGCCGGGGCAAGTGTGAATGCCAATCCGGCGTCTCTCCTCCGCGTTAAAACGGCTCAAGACCTGGTTGTTGAGGTCGATAAACTGTTGCAATAAGTGCCCTGAGGGAACCAGCTTGAGGGACAACCGGGCTTCCGTGAAGTCAATCTGCACCTTGTAGGCGCCTGCTCGCAGGCAATCACGAATATCCGTTTCGGCTTCGTTGATGAGATCAGTGAGGAATTCTTCTCGCGGGTAGCCGTTAATATCTTCCTGAGGGTAAAGGAGACTTAACGCCGAAGCGGAGATCACTGCTTGCTTTAAGGGAGTTCGCGTGTACTGTTTCGCTGTTTCCAGATAGCTCACCGCATGGGTTTTATAACGAAATGGCCCTGACGCCAGGCGAGGCAGCTGTCGCACATGGCCATCCGCAAAGGGAATCGAAACGCCGTCCGGCGCCAGGTTCGTAAGGCCGTGGATGGGATAAGTGGCAAAACTCGGCTTGGTCTGCTCCCCGTCGGTGATCACTAGTGATCCGGTGGCCTCGAAGCGCTGGATCGTATCGCGGAGCGCTTCCGCATAGAGCGCCTCGAGCTTCTCTCTCGCGAGGCCGCCCGACTGAAAGGCCGCGACCGCTGCAATCAAGGGCAGTGGCCTGGGAATACTTCCGATGGGTTCCGTCGGGATTGGCATGGGGCGAGTTTACCTGAGGACAATGAACATGTCAAAAACCGGAATTCCCGTCAAAACTACCTTCACAATTAAATTCGCGCAATCAGGATTCTTGGCGACCAGGGCTGCTACCAACAGTTATCCATCAGTCCTGGTCTGCCTGCGCCACTTTCCATGAAGCGGACCTTTTCAGCAAGGACCCACGGTCAGAAAGGCACTGACCGTGGCTACTCCCTACCCCGCTATTCGCTCTCCGGGCTAAGCCCCACGCGGCCCTCGGCCGATTGCGGGCGAACGTCCGCGAAATAAATGGCGACCACGCCGGACAGGGCAATCAGGCTCCCCGTGTACAGCCCCCATGACCATCCAGCTCGGGATGCGATGTAGGGCGTTACGACGGGAGCGAACATCCCGGCGATTTGGGGGCCCAAATTCAGAATGCTGGAGGCGCCGCCCACCTGGTCGCCCGCCATTTCCGTCACCGCCGCCCAGAACGGCCCTTCGCAGGACGCCGACAGGCCGAAAGCCAGGGTGAGGCAAAACGCCGCGCCGGGAATTCCGTCAATAACCGTGCCGGCGTAAGTAAACATTGCGCTCAGCACCAGGCCCCCCATGGGTACCATGCGGCGTCCGAATTGGGCACCGTAACGGCGGGTCAGACGGTCGGAGAGCAGGCCTTCCAGGGGAAGGATCGCGCCCTCGGTTAAGAAGAGAATGGTCGTATACTTGGCACTGCTCTGGGCGCCAAGGTGCCGCACCTCGCCGAAATAGTAGTAAATCCAATAGAAGAAGATATATTGAAAGTAACCCAGGGTGCTGTAGGCATAGGTAAGCAACATCAGGTTGCGGTTGGCGAAGAGCTTCATCCAGCGCGCGCGCCCGCCGGAGGTGACACGGCCGGGCATGGACTGCCGGGGTTCCGGCGGAGAGTCGCGGGCATAGACATACCAGGATGCGCCCAGCGCGGCGGAGATCGTCGCCGCCAGGAGAAACGATACGCGCCACTGGAAATGAAACAGCATCCAGGCGAACAAGACGGGCGAAATGGCAGCGCCCAGTGACGAGCCTGCGATGATGAGCCCTTGCACCCAAGCGCGGTGGACGATGGGGATCCAGTTGGCGGTAATGCGAGCGCAGGCGGGATAAAGAGGCGCCGTCACCATTCCCAGCCCCAGGCGTATGGCAAACAGCGCCGGCACAACACCCAAAAAGGTTCCCAGGCCTGGCCGGCCGCCGAACACAATCAGAGCCGTGAACGCGCCGGACATTACACCCATGAAAGCCAGGGTGAGCCGGCCTCCCCACCGGTCGGTGAGGTGCCCGCCCGGAATCATCACCAGCGCATAGCCCAGAATGAACGCCGAATAGATGCTGCCCATCTGCATCGGCGAAAGCCCGAATTCCTTCATCAGCGTGGGGCCGGCGATGGAGATGATGGTACGGTCGAAGTAGCTTACCGTGCTGAAGCCGCAGAGCAGCGCGATAATGGCTACACGCGTGCGGTCGAGCCCGCTCTGGGCGGCGTCAGATGATTCCGGCATAGTCAGGCTGGGACCGGCGGCAAGAGGTCCGGGCGCGTGCAAGCCTATTGTCGCGCTGTACTTAAATAGGTTCTGGCGCACTCTCGGTGCAACTGCCAAGCGCCAGAACCCTTAAATCAGCGCGGCACCTGCCAACCAAGTCAGCCGAAGAGCCTTCGCATGTCTCTTTCCCAGTTTGCGAACCCTTCTACGAAGGTCCGCCTAAAGCCACCGTTCCTTCTCGCCATGTTCATAAAGAAGGGCACTAAGAAGGTGTCGTAGCAGATCAGCCGTTGTTCGTCGGAGAATTTCCGAAACAAGGGGAAACTCCCCAACCCGAGCAACTCTGATGAATCCGGCTTGAAGATGGAATCTTTCGAGCCGATGGCCCAGCCAAAACGCTGATTTGCTTTTTCTACCCACGACCGAAAGTCGCGCTCGAAAGACTCTCTTACCATCGGGTCCACGTAAGCAATGCCTTCGATTGTGGGTACTAAAAACCCGATGTAGCAATCCAGCTTCTTTCGCTCGTCAAATCTTCGTAGCGTGCTGAAGACACCGCCACGAGTGAGAGACCAACCCAGGGCAATTATTACGAGAATCACCGAGACAAATAATAGTTCCACGTGGTACTTTGTCGCTCCTCCACAATCAACAGCGCCTTAGCCCCAATGACATAGAAGGGACGCGGCGTGCCACTGGCCGAGGACGTTCATGCTTTCTTGCGTTCCGTGGAAATGCGGAGCCGCACTATGCGCTCAAGGTCAGGGTCGAGCGGAAAGTTAGTGGAATGGAGTCGCGTGATCGCCTGATCAAAATCGACAAGGCCGGCCAGATGTGCGTCGGCCAGCACACCCAACGTTCCGGTAACGCGCAACCGGCGACGCGCGGCTTCGGCGCGTCCCGCCCGATCGTCGATCAGCAATTCGTCGGCTTTCAGTAGCTGAGCCAGTGTCAGGGCTGCACTTTCGCCCGGATCGAGGAAAGCCAGTGTGGGATCGGGTGGCGGGTCAGGCCGCGCTTCGAGCCAAGCCGGAGGCCGAGCGATCCAGGTGCGCACGGCGGCGGGCGCTCCAGCCGCTCTTAATTCATTCACGACAGCTTCAGGCACGATGACGCGGATGTAAAGCGGTTGCAACACTTCCACGTCTCCGGTAAGCACGAGGTAATTGAGGGGACCGGTGTCAGCAATAACGATCATGCCGGGCTGTCGGCCTTTTGTTTCACTCGGAGTTCGCGGATAGCCGCCAGGTCCTTCTCGAAATCTTCCAGCGTGTAGTCGTACACCTGGCGCTCTTTCAGAAAGCCGTCCAGCTCGTACCGGGAACTAATACCGAGCAACGTCCGAAGCTGGTAGCCGGAGAGACGCTGCTGACGGTACGCTTCGACGGCAATGGCTTCAAGAGCAGCGCGGGCGGGGTCCTGGCCATACGCCGAAAGTGTGGCAACGAGATCGTCGGGAATCTCGATCGTGATCTGCATGACCATAGCTTAGCACAAGTGGCGGACAGGGGTCAGGCGTCTCGACGGTCGCGTTCATAAAGGCGTGCCGAACTCCGCTCCGCGGTCTGACCGAAATGGTCAGGGCAACTTTGACCCGGCAACAAGCCCCACATGAGGAGCCCTTCTGCCTGCCTCATCGACACCTGCCCAAGCAGACAGGCAACAGGGCCGCACGACGGCCAATTGAATTAAAGAAATCTCCGCCGCAGGGTTGCACCGAAAGTGCGCCAGAACCAGTTTAAGTACAGGCGGTCTGGGTGGATTGTCCGGAACGGTGGCCTTCTCCTGCACGGGGAATCCCGCCGAATCAAGTTGCTCGGTTTCACCAAACCCGGCAACGGTGGGGAGTTCTCCGACCACGATCACCGTCACCGTTCCAACCACCGCCCCTTCGGCCGGCGCGCCGCCTTCTCGGCCCCTTCCCCCGGTCCTGCCTCTGTCGCCGGGCCTGAGGGGCATCCTACTGGTCGCCCTGCTTCTTGCGGCAACGGTTTTGGCCGTGGCGCGCGGCAACCAACCCGGCGTAAGCCGATGGCAGCCCGCAATGGTCGTACTCGCCGCGGGACTGTTCCTCGCACTGGCGCTGGCAGGATGTCGCGCTCCGATCATAAACCCCGGAACGCCCCCCGGAACCTACACGCTGACGGTGACTGGCACCACAGGGTCGGGTTCTTCCGCCTTGTGCCATAGTGTGTCGCTCACGTTGACCTTGAAATAGTGGAAGCAAGACGCGGTATTCTGAATCCATGCGCTCACCCGTCTCCCCAAGCAGCGTTTTCTCCGTACTCTTAACGGCGGCTTGCAAGGCCCAAAAGCCGCGGGCCTTGGAAAGCAGGTCTGCTACGGTCCTGTGGTCTGAGTGTGAGCTTTGACGGTCAAACCCGATTGACGGCGAACTCGAAAACAACGGTGAGGGAGTGCAACGTCACCTTGGCAACGAAAACACCCATCCCGCGCCGGAACTCAGCCAAACGCCGGGATTGTCGATAGGAAGGGGACTTCAGGTCGAATCCACTCGTGGGGCTATCAGCCACATGAAAATCACCGGTGGGAGGTGAGTTTATCAACGGGAATTGGCATTACTAAACACTATGCCGTTGGAAGTCAACGATAACATCGGGTAATCGTCGAGGACAGGTTCATCTACTACGATTCGGCACGGTTGCACGGTGCTTGTATGAATTGGCCGTTACATCGAAGTGGATCGTTTCATCTCACTGTTACGTACCGTTGCTTTACTCCATCGGAGGTCGAAGGATCGTGGTACATTATTCCTCACAGTTTCCGGCCATTAATCTCCACAGATGTGTTAGGAGGAGGGTTACGATGAAAGCAATCCGATGCATGCTTCTCTGCCTTGTGTTGCCAATGTTTGCAGTCTCTCAAGGTGAGGCGCAGGACGCCCAAGGCTGCAAGGACTCACCCTTGATTAGCCGTTTCCCGGGTAGCGTCATCGCTTCGTGCGTCGATAAAGACGACGATGTGGCTGCCATGCCGATGGGGTCGGGCAAACCAGACAAGAAGATTGAGGGCGAGTATCACGAGCTTAATTACCACTTTCCCGGTACCACCGCCAAGGCTCAGGTGGTGCGCAACGTTACCACCGCACTGCGGACGGCAGGGTACACTGTCGACTACGACTCGGGTGCGTATGGCGATTTCACCGTCCATATGGGTAAGACGTGGATCTGGGAGTCAATAGGCCAAGGACGCTATTCGCAGATCATCGTCGTGGAAAAGCAGTTGGAACAAGTGATGGTTGCCAACGCCGCGGCCCTTTCCAGCGGCTTGAGCGCCAACGGCCATATCGTGGTGAACGGGATCTACTTTGACACGGGAAAATCCGAGGTTAAGCCGGAGTCGGCCGCCGCCCTGAAGGAAGTCGTCACGTTGTTGCAGCAGGACGCGAAGGTAAAGGTCTATGTCGTGGGCCATACCGACAACGTGGGTGCCTTAGCCGCGAATATGGAGCTCTCGCGCCAACGCGCCGCCGCCGTGGTGCATGTGCTCACCACGCAGTATGGGGTGGCTGCTGCCCGACTCTCCCCCTTTGGCAATGGTCCCTATGCCCCGGTGACTTCCAATGACATGGAAGACGGACGCGCCTTGAATCGCCGCGTCGAACTGGTCAAACAATAAACTGCTCACCTCCGGGATCGTCGCACTCGGAAAGTAAGCTTTGCGTGGTCCGCTGGGCGGACTGTTGTCCCGAAATATGGCTTCGGGGAAATAGAGGTTCTGGCGCACTTTCGGTGCAGCTTGACGCGTTTGATATGTTGGAGTTATGCGCCAACCCATTGATATTGTACACGCATCCTTGCCCGCGCCGGAGTCCTTGGTGATGGACGGAGTCGATTAAACCGAAAAGGGCATTGTCCTCCAGGTTCGGAGCAAGAGAACGGCGCGATGTCCAGCCTGCTCGGGTTCCGACGTCGCTTACCACCGCACTTACCTTCGCCGTCTGCGCGATCTGCCTTGGCAGGGGCAGCCCGTTAGGATTCAGGTGAAGACGCGCCGCTTTCGATGTCGCAATCGACAGTGCCGACGCCAGATCTTCGCAGAAAGGCTGCCAGGCATCGCGACCCAGGGGGGCGCGAGAAACCGATCGGGTGACCCCAAACCTGAGGTTGGTCGGCTACCTTTTGAGTGGCCGTCCGGGATCGCGCTTGTTGGAGCGACTGGGGATGAAAGCTAGTCGCGATACCGTCCTGCGTCGGATTAAGCAGGGGTCAGCTCCGAAGGCCCAGGCCCCGGTGCGTGTCCTGGGGGTGGACGACTGGGCTTGGCGCAAGCACCAGGAGTACGGGACCCTGCTGATGGATCTGGAGCAGCGACGGGTCATTGATCTGCTTCCGGTCCGATCCGCCACGAGCTTTGCGGACTGGCTTCGGCAGCACCGTGGAGTGGAGATCGTTGCGCGGGACCGATGCGGCCTTTATGCCGAAGGCGGGCACGAGGGAGCTCCTGGCGCCGTGCAGGTCGCCGACCGGTATCACCTGATGAGCAATCTTTCGCAAGCGCTGGAGCATACTCTGCAGCAGCTTCAGATCCAAGCGCGCGCGAAACTGGTACCAGAAACGAGGCCGAAGCCCTCGCCAAAGTTGAATCTCGTCGAAGCCCGTTACCAGCGCTGCCGCCAGGCGCGCTATGAACGCTACCGGGCGGTGGTCGATCCCGGACGCCAGGGTCACACCCAACTCCAGATTGCGGAGAAGGTCGGGGTCAGGGCGGGCACCGTGGCACGTTGGCTGAATGCGCCTGGATTTCCGGAGCGCCGCATCCGCAGTGACTGGCGGCGAGACCGGGAGCGTGGCCTGCAACCCGCTTTAACCCGAACCCATTTCTCCGCTGGTCGGATAGCTGCTCTGGTGTTGACGCCCCCTCGAGACCTGTCGGCAACTCGACGAACCTATCGCGACAGCTTTCTGCGGTTCTGCCCCGCTGCCTATAAGGTCCGCAGGCTGGTTCTTCAGTTTCGGACGATGCTGAGATGGTGGCGATCGGGCCGGCTCGTTCCATGGATTAAGATGGCGATCAGCTCCGGATTTCCTCGCATCGCGCAGTTTGCAAGGACCCTGCGTCGCGATCTCCGTGCGGTGAAACTGGCGGTTACAGAACCGTGGAGCAATGGGCCTCTGGAAGGGCGCATCAACCGACTCAAGATGATCAAGCGCCAGATGTACGAACGGGCCGGCTTCGCGCCGCTGAAGGCGCGGGTCCTCCCCCTGTCAGCCTGATGTTCGCGGAAGTCTCTCGCCGAAGCTCAGAACCGCGGAGCGCATCGCACGCTCTGGCGGTGAACAAGGTCAGGTACCTCGAAGTTCGCGTTCATAAAGGCGTGCCGAACCCCGTTCTGCGGTCTAACCGAAATGGTCAGGGCAAGTTTGACCCGGCAACAAGCCCCACATGAGGAGCCCTTCTGCCTGCCTCATCGGCACCTGCCCAAGCAGACAGGCAACAGGGCCGCACGACAGCCCATGGAATTGAAGAAATCGCCGCTGCAGGGTTGCACCGAAAGTGCGCCAGAACCGATTTAAGTGCAGCGCGACAGCACCGGAATCGCGCCGATGCCTCAATTCGTCAATGAGGTTGCGCCTCAGGCTCCGAAGCTGCCACGGAATATTTCTCCGCGAGGGTGCGAACGGCAACGTCCTCCTTCTTTTCGAGCCAGTCGAATCTCGTGGGCGCGTCCGCAAATCGCCGGATGCCGGTTGCCTTGATTGCCGCGTCCGGTACCTTATGAAGGGGGTTGTAACGGGGCTGGTGGCAATCTCTATAGGGGTCGTTCCGAGCGGCGTTGTAAGCACAGATCATTGACCAGCGCGGTTGGTCGGAACGGTTCTGGTCCGAGCGGTGCAGAAGATTGGAGTCAAAGAATAGCGTGTCTCCCGGTTCCATCTCGACATACACCACATCCATTCTCTTCAAGATTTCACCTACCCGCTCCCTATCTGCGCCGGCCTGATCACCCGACAAGACATGGTCGATACGGCCCAGGTGGTGTGATCCGGGAACGACCTGAAGACAGCCGTTCTCCCGCGTGGCGGGGTCAACAGCGATGGAGGCGCTACATAGCAGCGGGTAGAGGACGAAATTCTGGTACCAGTAGCCATAGTCCTGGTGCCATGTCCAGGCCCCGCCCACTTTGGGGTCTTTCATGATCATCTTGGAGTGGTAGTGATACACCTCACCCCCTAGAAGCTTTTCCGCCGAGTTCACAACCGACTCGCAGCGCGCGAACATCCCGTAGATAGTGTCGCCCGGATAGTTCCAGAGGGAGAGGCGCACTGTCCCCCCTTCCCCGTCCGCGGCGCCAAACGAATGTCGGTCGAGTTCCCGGTCCTCCCGCGCAGCGCGCGAAAGCAGGCTAATTTCCTCTGGGTCGAAGAATCCTCGCGCCAGCACAAACCCGGATGTTTGATATTCCCGCAATTGTTGATCGTTCAGTGGTCCTTTGGCCATATGACGTTCTCCCTTAGAATCGGTGGT
>Ga0182030_10026427_pt1 | contig 10509 bp, 14 predicted proteins | sample 812S3MmetaG_FD_121299 | JGI IMG/M metagenome (GOLD analysis project Ga0182030, IMG submission 121299) | Permafrost microbial communities from Stordalen Mire, Sweden - 812S3M metaG (Illumina Assembly) | ecosystem: Environmental > Terrestrial > Soil > Wetlands > Permafrost | place: Sweden... | reverse complement strand
CGCCGACGAAGCTCGTGACGAAAGACCTGATCGTCGGCACCGGCCCAGAAGCGAAGGCGGGCGACTCGGTGACGGTCAACTACGTCGGCGTCCTCTACAAGGGCGGCAAAGTCTTCGACGCCTCCTGGAAACGGAACGAAACCTTCCCCTTCGTGCTCGGCAAAAGCCAGGTCATCCCCGGCTGGGAACAGGGCATCGTGGGCATGAAAGTGGGCGGGCGGCGCGAGCTGATCATCCCCGCCGAACTCGCCTACGGCGCCAAAGGCTCACCGCCGACGATCCCGCCGAACTCCGCGCTGATCTTCGTAGTCGACCTGCTCGCGGCCTAAGTCCGCACGGATGCCGCAGGGTGCTCGGCCCTCGGCGTCCGTGGCAGACTCGCCGATCGTGAGCAGTACCACTCCGAAGACGCCGCTCAGGGCGCTCCGTTTTGCCGCGCTCCTCGCCGCAGGCTGCGTCCTCGTGGGCACAGCCGGCTGCGGCGGCTCGAGCGGCGCGAGCACCCCGACCGCGGAACGCCTCCAGCGCGAAGACCTCGTAGCGATCGCCCACGGCCTGCGCCAGGCCGAGACCTCCGCCGGGCACGAGATGGCCGCCGCGAGAATCGCCTGGCCACTGGTCGCGAACGGCCTCCCGGCCACGATCCCGCCGGCCACGCGGGCAGCGCTCTCCGCCACGAGCGGGGCCGCGCGCGCGCTCGTGCTGCCACCGCTGATGAACAAGGAACAGGCGCGCTCGCTGACGGGCCCAGCCGCCGGCATCGCCGGCCTATTCCGGACGTTTGACAGGCTGACCGAACGTGGCTGGACGCTCACCGCCGCGGCGAGCGTCCAGATCGACAGCGGCTCGGCGGTCGCCGCCCGCTTCGCGCGAGAAAACGTCCCGCTATACATCGACAGCGTCTACGACGGACACTTCGACGCGGCGCTGATCGGCAAGAGCCTGCTCGCCGGCTACAAGAAGCTCGGCGGCGCGCGTGCGTTCGGCGCGACGCTCACCCAGGCGGAAATCGAAGCGCTCGCAGCCGCCTACTCACCGGCGAGCAAGCGGCTGCGTCCGCATCCTGGGGTCAAGCTGGGGTCCTAGCCCCGCCGCGCGAAGCGCCGAGCGCTCGCACCACCGCACGACAGCACTCTCCAAGCCCAATAGAATCGCTCGCCCAGGGCGCGTAGCTCAGTGGGAGAGCGCTCGCTTCACACGCGAGAGGTCGCAGGTTCGAAACCCGCCGCGCCCATCGGTTCCACCGACGTATAAGCACGCCTCCCGCGGGACAGTTCGTCCAATCGTTGCATCAACTGGCCGTTAGTTCTGTCGTCCAGGAAGAACCGCTCGGTGCAGCGGTGTCCGACGCAACCTGAATAATGTCCCTATAATGTCCCTGACCCAAGACACCAAGGAGACATGCGGTGACCGCCACACTGACATACGAGGAGCGACTCAGCAAGCTCGACCACGATCTCGAAGACCTCCAGCAAGGATTCGTCGAGGCGATCGAACGCCTCCATCGAGCGCCAGAGGCGGACTGCTCACACGAGCAGCGCTGGCTTGAGGTCTCTACTCGGCTGAAGGCCCTTCGCCACGGCTTCGAGACGGACGACTACGACAAGGATCAGCTCGCAACCCTCGCGACCGCGCTTCTTGATATCCGCGACCAGCTAGACCGCGAGGACGCCTTATGGAACCTCGACGTGTGCGACCAACTGATGATCATGCTTGAGCGTATCCGCCACGTCGTCCGTGACGCACTCGACGAGCACGTCAACGGGGTCTCTGGCGACGTGGGAATGGTCATGGAGGACCTAGATCGATGGCTGTCCAACATCCCGGATCAGACAATTGCGGGGCTCGTCGGCGTCGACCGCCGAACGCTCTCTCGCTGGCGCGGACAAGGGGGTCCGCCCCGCCGCAGTCTGCGTCTGTTCGCGAGGCTCGTAGCCGTCCTTCGTCACAACTGGGACGCGGAGGGCATCATCGCCTGGTTCGAACGGCCCAGACGCGACCTGGGGGGGCGCAGGCCAGCCGTGCTAATCGATGATCCGAACGCGGAGACAAAACTGATCAGCGCCGCTAGGTCGGCCAGGAATCAATATGCCACGTAGGCCAACTCCGAAGTTCACGCATCTCACGGAGGCAGCCTTTCGGGCGACCTCGTACGACGTTCCCCTCTGGGTCAACCCGAACCGTAGGCACGGACGCTGGAATATTGGCGGGGGCGACCCGACGCAGTACATGACCCTCGACGCCGAGGCGCCCTTCGCAGATCTTCTGCGACACGAGGATTTGCGGACAGAGGAGGAGGCCGCTCACTACTTCTCGACACTGTGGCAGCTCCAAATCGACAGCGGGGCGATTGTTGACTACAGTACGTTCGACTTGGCCGAGGCCGCCGGCTTCGATGCTGCGGCGCTCGTTGACGACGACTTCGAGCGTTGTCAGGCCGAGGCCCAGTGGCTCGTGAGCCACAACGCCCGCGGCGTCCTTTCGCCTTCGGCGGCGTTGCCAGGGAGCATCAACCTCACGCTGTTCGGCCCACGTGTGTCGGTGGCTTGGGGGACCAAGGTCGAGCTAGCTTCCTCGGTTCCGGCACAGAAGCTCACAACCGGCCGACCTCCAAGCGGCCTGACGACGAGGATCCGCTACTTCGGTCAACCACATCCGCTCCTTGAGACTCATTTGGCGCAGGTACAACGCGATGCGTGATAGCGCCCGAATTGGCCGTAAAAGAGCCGTCGAGAACCTGGAGGAGAGCATGGCAGCGTAGCTATAGCTCGGGGCTCGTCCAATGGCAGGATGCTGACCCTTCAAGTCTGGAGATCCCGGTTCGAATCCGGGGCCCCGAGCTATAGCTATGCGCCTTTCTGTCCGATACAGTCGGCAACGAAGGGTCAGCATCTTGCCGTCCTCGGACAGCAAGACGTTTGATCGGAGAGCCCGCTTCGGCGGGCTCTCCGCTGTTCGGGGCTATCTGACGACGGATGCTCTCTTTGGGTGGCGTGGATGGGTGTGTACCCAAGCGGAGTCCTGTACGGCCCGCAGATCCACCCAAGCCCGTCTTCAGTGGAAGCTTTGTGGGAGCCATAGGCAGCAACTCGTGACAACATGCCCAGCGGTTGGATCATTGAAAATGCCGCCACGCCTGACCTGGCGACGAATGGCCGCGTTGCGACTCTCCAGCCCCGCTTCACACGCGAGTGCTCGCAGGTTCGAAACCCGCCGCGCCCATCGGATGACCGCCTGCAAACGGGCGGGTTTTTGTTTCAGCGCTCGACGCGGATCAGGAAATAGTCGGAGCGGATCTTCGCCGTTCCGTCGCTCGCGAGGTTGAACCGGCGGACCAGATCAGCGAACGCCTCGCGGAACTCCTCCCAGCGGCCCTGCGGCTCGAGGACTTTCCGGGCGATCACGAACGGCCCGAAATCATCGGCGTAGCGCTGCACGGCGTCCGCGACCGACGGGAACTCGAAGTCGACGGTCTCGCGCTCGATCGTGGGCGAGGCGCCGGCGGCTGCGAACGCTTCCTCGACATGCTCCTCCACGCCCCACAGCGGCGGTGGCTGCACGCCTGGCGGTGGAGGCGGCATGAACGAACCCGAGAGCTTGAACAGCTCGCCGGCGAAGCCATCGTTGGCCCAAGTAGCCATCGCGACCCGCCCCCCGGGCCGGCAGACGCGAACCAGCTCCGCGGCCGCGCGGAGGTGATCGGGCGCGAACATCGCGCCGAACGTCGATATCACGCGATCGAAGCTCGCGTCCCCGAACGGCAGGTCCTGCGCGTCGGCCTCGACCCACTCGACCTCGACACCCGCGGCGGCGGCGCGGCGGCGCGCATGCTCGAACAGCTCGGGTGTCACGTCAGCGCCCACGACGGTGGCCCCGCGCAGCGCGGCCGGGATCGCCACATTGCCGCCGCTGCCGGTCCCCACGTCCAGCAGATCGATACCCGGCTCGACCCCGATCCGATCGAGCACGAGCTTGCCAACCGGCTCGACCATCCGGGAAAAGCCATCCCAATCCCCCGCCGCCCAAGTCGCCCGCGCCCGCAGACGAAACTCCTCCGCAACACCCATCGACCGATCCTACACCCACAGGCACAGAACCCGCTCTGCAGAATGTCCCTTCAGGCCGGACCTCAGCCGGTGGTCGCGGCAGGCGTGAGGACGATCACCGGGATCACGCGCTCGGTCTGCTGCTCGTAGTCGGCGAACTGGGGAACGCGCTCGGCCTGCGTGCGGAAGAGACGCTCGCGCTCCTCACCGGTCGCCTCGCTCGCCACCGCGTCGATCGTGTCGGTCCCGACCTCGATCTTCACGTTCGGATGGGCCTTCAGGTTGTGGTACCAGTCGGGGTTCGTCGGCGCACCGGCCTTCGAGGCGAAGATCACGTAGCGCTCGCCGTCGGCCTGATAGGCGAGCGGGTTGATCCGACTCTTGCCGGACTTCGCACCGGTGTGATGCAGCAGCAACAGCGGCATGCCCTCGAACCTGCCGCCGACGCGGCCTCCGCTCGAGTGGAACTCCTCGATGATCTGGGCGTTGAAGTCTGCGGGCGACGTGGACATCGTGCTCCTCGGGACGTATTTGGGCAGGGGCGGATTGCTGGACCGGCAGCGCGGGTCACTCAACGCGACCAGTCTAGGGCGGCGGAACCTCGTCGCTCAGCCTTGTCGCTCGGGTGGCCATGCGCCGCGGCGCGCGTGCGCCGCGGGAGTGTCAGCACGCGTAGCGCGGGAGGCTCATGCCGCCCGCGCGGATGGAGCCTTCCTCGCCGCGACGCGATCGTAGTTGAGTCGCATCAGCTCGATCACGTCATCGACGTCCTGCACGTTCTCGATCCGGCGAGCGGCGGGACCGTGCTTGTCCGGGAAAACCGGGTGGGGCACGATCCGCCCCTGTGCTTTCAGATCCTCCCAAACATCCTTCGGGAAGAAGAAGTGAGCCGTGCGATCGCCGTGCAGATGTCCAATCTCCTTCCCGTCCAGCTTGAACGCGAACTCGCCGCGACGTCCCGGTCCCGCCTCGATGCCGGGCCAAGAAGTGACCTCGTCGGTGATCTGCCGGCTGGCCGTCTGTGTCTCCGTCATGGCTGTCCTTCCTTCGTGGGGATCTGTTCTTTTTTAAAAAGTACAAGCTCAAGTACACTTGAAGTCAAGGGCTTCCTGTGATTTCCTGCTCGTATGTCGATCCTGCTGAGCATCGGAGAGGTCTCACGGCGCAGCGGCGTCGCCACCTCGGCGCTGCGCTTCTACGAGGAGCGGGGCCTGATCACCTCCGAGCGCACCGGCTCAGCTCACCGCCGCTATCCGCGACCGGTGCTGCGGCGGATCGCGTTCATCGTCTTCGCCCAACGGGTCGGGCTGAGCCTCGAGGAGATCGGCTCCGAGCTCGCAAAGCTCCCTCCTGACCGTGCGCCAACGCGTCGCGACTGGTCGCGCCTGTCGAGCGGATGGAGCTCGCGGATCGACCAGAGGATCGCCGAGCTCGAACGCCTCAAGCTCGGCCTCACAAGTTGCATCGGCTGCGGCTGCCTGTCGCTCGAGCGCTGCAAGCTCGCCAATCCCGACGACCGCGCGGCGCGGCTCGGCGCCGGTCCCCGCTACTGGATCGGCGACCGTCCACTCGAGGGCTGAGGATCACGCCGGACGGCGGCCGGCACGCTGCTAAGGCCAAGCACGCCGGCGGCCACACGCGCGGCCAATACCTCATCGTGCGGCGCCTGACCGGCGAGTCCGATGACCGTGCCCTCCAGGGCGCCGATGAAGGCGAGCGCAACTGCTCGAGCGGGCGGCCCGGCTGGGATCGTCCCCGCCCTGCGCCCGGCGCCGATCAGGCGGGTGCAGCGCTTGACGAGACTCTCGGAGACCCGCTCGAGGTGGCGACCCACAGGGTGGTCCTGGCCACTGAACTCGAGCCTCAGCGCCATCGCCACGCGGGCCACGTCTCGCCGGCAGTAGACGGCGTGACCGCGCGCCATCGCGATCAGCGCGAGCACTGGATCGGGCTCTTGCTCGATCAGCGGGCCGACCTCCTCTAGCCATGTCCGATCGACCCACTCGATCACGGCCAGAGCGAGGTCTTCCTTGTCCTTGAACTGGTGATAGAGGGCCCCGCGGGTGTAGCCCGCCCCACTCGCCACCCGCTCCAGGATCAGGTTGCCATAGCCGTAGCGCGATAGGCCCCGCGCGGCTGACTCGAGCAGGGCGCTGCGCGTGCGGGCACTCCGATCGGCCTGCGTCGGGCGAGGACTCCCGGACCTGGGTCCGACGTCGCCTCCGGCTCCAGGTTTGGGTTTGGGTTCCGTAGACCTGTCAACAGGAGCCTCAAGAGAAGATACATGCATGAATGTATCTATGTTATCCTACCGGGCCACGGAACCTCCTACCCCTGACACTGAAAACCCGATCATGAGACTCCCGAACGCAGCCCACGAATCCCGCTCCTGGCGTATCCGTGAGATCACGTCGGACTTCATCCTGGAGGACGTCTGGGCCCTTCCCGTGCATGGTGGCGCCGAGGACTTCCAAGCGCTGATCGAGATCGCCGTTTCCTCGGATCCGGCCCACGCGGAATCCCTTCCGACCCGTGTGCTGTGGAATGTCCGCGACCGCCTCGGCGGCTGGCTCGATCTCGGCAGGATCTCGACCCCGGTCGACAGCCGGCGGGAGGGTGGCGCGGACGAGCTGCCGATTCCCGGCAAGCACGAAACCTCACTGGCCGGCCGGCTGCCGGACGATCTGCGCGACACGGCGGCGGATCTGCATTTCGCCTCGCTGCCTTTCACGCCCCTGTATCGCACCGACGTCGAGTTCGCCGCCGAGCTGTCGAACCGGACCGTGCACGGCGTGATGCACCTGGCCTGGGTGGATCAGGGCGCAGGTATCTACCAGGGACAGATGGCCGTCTACGTCAAGCCGCGTGGCTCACTTGGGAAGGGCTACATGGAGCTGATCAAGCCGTTCCGGTATTGGATTGTCTACCCAGCACTGATGCGCCAGATCGAGCGAACCTGGGACGCCCTCCCACTGTCGAGTGGCTAACCTTTCTGACATGTGCAGAAACATCCGGACTCTCTACAACTTCGAGCCATCCGCGACGGAGGACGAGGTGCGCAGCGCGGCGCTGCAGTACGTGCGGAAGATCAGCGGCTTCACCAAGCCGTCGCAGGCGAACGCGGCAGCATTCGAGCGCGCCATCGACGAGGTCGCCGAGATCTCCAGCCGGCTGTTGAGCGAACTGGTCACCTCGGCGCCCCCGAAGGACCGCGAGGTCGAGGCGGCGAAGCGCAGGGCACTGAGCGCGCAGCGCTTCGCGGCGTAGCTCGGGCTTCCAACTACGCGTCGGCTGTACTCAATCCTTTGGGGCGGCGAGCCTAGCCAGCACCGTCGGCCCTCGTCACTGCTCGTGCAATCGTAGGCGTCGCCCATGACCGTCGTCCTCGCCCTGTTCGCCTCGCTCTTCATCGGCGCCTCCGACTTTCTCGGCGGTCTCGACAGCCGCACGCGCAACCCGCTGGAAACGAGCCTCGTGCTGTTCCTCGCCACGTTGGTGACGCTCGTCCCGATCGCGATCCTGCTCGGCGCGAGCGATCTCACGGGACACGACCTCGGCCTGGGCGCCGTCAGCGGGCTCACGACCAGCATCGCCTACGTGGGCTTCTTCGCCGCGATCGGCCACGGACGGATCAGCATCGTCGCGCCGATCTCAGCGGCCGTGACCGCGCTGCTGCCGGCGGTCGCCGGGATCGCCGAAGGCAACACCCTCTCGACGCTCGCGCGCTGGGGCGTCCTCTGCGCTCTGCTGGCGATTCCGCTCGTCGCCTACCAGACCGAGGACGGCGAGGCCGGCGACGACTGGTCAACCACTCGACAGGTGCTCGTGTCGATCCTCTGCGGGATCGGCTTCGGGTTCTACTTCATCTGTATCGGACACACACATCGCAGTTCCGGACTGTGGCCCACGGTGGCCACCGTCGTCGTGGCGATCGCGGTGACCGTTCCCGTCGCCGCCCGCGCCGGCGCGATGCCGTCATTCGCGTCCCTCTCGCGCCTCGCCGTCGCGGGCGGTGTGGCGCTGGGTGTCGCCGACTCCGCGCTCACGACCGCGCTGCAACGCGGGCCTCTGACCGTCGCCTCGGTGCTCGGCAACCTCTACCCGCTCGTCACGATCGCACTCGGCGTGACGATCCTCGGAGAGCGCGTGCGGATCTGGCACGCGGCGGGGATCGCGCTCGCGGTCGCCGGCGTGGCGATGATCGCGGGCGGGCAGTAGGCGCCGGCGGAGGTGAACCGTCCGGGTGGACCGCCCGAGTAACGTGTCGGGCATGACATCGCCGCTCAACCTCGTCGAGTTCCCGGCGGACGATCCCGAGCGCGCGCTGCGCTTCTGGACCGAGTTGCTCGGCCTCGACCTCGAGCCGCGCACGGTCGGCGAAGGCTGGCAAACCGCCGCCTCTCAGGGCCCGGCGATCGGCGTCCACGAGCGCGGGCGCGGTCCCGGAGACTCGTTCTCGCTGCCGTACTTCGAGGTCGGCGACCTCCCCGCCGCCCTGGCTCAGGTTCAGGCCCTCGGCGGAAGCGTGGTCCACCCGGGCGAGATCTGGTCGATCTGCAAGGACTCCGAGGGATCGCCCTTCGGACTGACGGCGCGCTCCGCGCCTTAGCGCGACCGACCCCGAGCCGCGCGCCGACTTACGCGCGCCCAGCTTTGGCTTTGGGGCGCGCCGCCCCGGCTTTGGCTTTCGTACGCCCGGCTGCGGCTTTGGCGCTCGTGCGTCTGGCGGAGGCTTTGACTTTTGTGGAGCCGGTTTTTGCTTTCGTCCGTGCGGCGCCGCCTTTCGCGCTCCCCGCGGACGTGCGACCACGGCTCGCGGTTTTGCTCACCGCCCGCGGGCGACTCGCACGCGTTTTCGCGGCCGGAGTCGAAGTCCTGCGCTGTGAGGCCGGGACCTCGGCTTTGGCGACGGCCTTTGCCAGGCGTGGGATCTCGCGCTCGAGAAAGGTGCTCATCCGCACCTCCTCGCGCAGGATCGCGCGCGCCAGGCGCTGGGTCTCCCTGTCGCCGAGCGCCTCTGCGAGCGTCGCGATCGCCGTGTAGGTGGCGATCTCCTCGGCCTCCGACGCGTACTCGGTCTTGGCGTTCTTGAGCTGCTTCTCGTCCTCGCCCGTTCCCCGCAGCGCGTGCAGCGGGCCCTGGGCGAGCGCCACCGCCTTCTGCGCGCCACCGAGCACGGCCTGGGCGGCCTCCTCGACCCGGTCGGGCCCCGGTAGGGAAATCGTCTCGGCGGTGCCACCCAGCTGCTTGATCCGCCGCTGCACCTCGCGGGCGTGGCGCTTGGTCTCGGTCAGATGCTCCCTCAGGCGCTTCTTGTAGGACGCCTTCGCGGTCATCGCGATGTGAGCCTCCAAAGACGTCTCCAGACGCTTCTCGGTGCCGTAGGCCTCGTTCAGGTACTGGACCAGCTTCGCATCGCCGGCGGTTAGCTCTGCCATGACTTCCTCTCGATCGCGGACACGGTCCTGCGCTCTGCGACGAAGGAATGCTCACTCCATCGCTCGAGCGCGTTCGGGCTTCGGTCAAGGACTACCCACGGATGAGCGATCTGAACCCTCGCATGCCGAGAACGTCAGATCGCCCGGGGATAAGGGAGACCCGGCCCGGGGATAAGGTTGCCCCATGCCCGAGTACGCCGCATTTCTCCGCGGGATGAACGTCGGAGGCCATCGGATCTCCAACGAGGATCTGCGCACGCGCTTCGAGGAGCTGGGCTTCGAAGAGGTGCGGACGTTCCGGGCGAGCGGCAACGTGATCTTCGCCGCCGCCGAGGAGGAGCCCGAGGAGGGGCTGAGCGCACGGATCGAAACGGGGCTGGCGGCCGCGCTCGGCTACGAGGTGCCCGTGTTCCTGCGCGACGCGAGCGAGATCGGGACGATCGCCGCACACCGGCCCTTCGCCGAGTCGCTCGTCGAGGCCTCCAAGGGCAAGCTCCAGGTGGTGCTGCTCAGCGCGCGTCCCGCGGCGCGGACGCGCAAGGAGGTACTGGCGTTGGCCGACGTGGAGGACGAGCTCGCGTTCGGCGAGCGCGAGCTGCACTGGCTGCCGAGCGGCGGCATCCTCGACTCGGCGCTCGACTTCAAGGCGATCGGCCGGCTGCTCGGCCCGCTCACGACCCGCACGAAGGGCACGATCGAGCAACTCGCGGCCAAGTACTTCGCCGATGGGTGAGATCACACGCCGGCTCTGGCCGTGGAGCGGCAGCGGGCACGGTCCACTGCCACCGCTGCTCGTGCTGCTGACGCTCGTCACCGGGCTCGTCGACGCGGTCAGCTACCTCACGTTCGGACACGTGTTCGTCGCGAACATGACCGGCAACGTCGTGTTCCTCGGCTTCGCCCTCGCCGGAGCGCACGGACTGTCGGCCTCCGCCTCGCTGGTCGCGCTCTGCGCGTTCTTTCTCGGGGCGTTCCTCGGCGGGCTCGTCGCCACGCGCTGCGGCGCGCACCGCGGGAGGCACCTG
>Ga0182030_10026426_pt1 | contig 10509 bp, 10 predicted proteins | sample 812S3MmetaG_FD_121299 | JGI IMG/M metagenome (GOLD analysis project Ga0182030, IMG submission 121299) | Permafrost microbial communities from Stordalen Mire, Sweden - 812S3M metaG (Illumina Assembly) | ecosystem: Environmental > Terrestrial > Soil > Wetlands > Permafrost | place: Sweden... | reverse complement strand
TGAATTCCATGCTTGGACACGCGAAGAGGCGTTCGTCGCCAAAGACACGATACTGGTCGGGGATTTTAACGTTGCGCCCTATGAGCATGATGTATGGAGCCACAAGGCGCTGCTAAAGGTCGTGAGCCATACGCCGGTCGAGACCGACAAATTGAAACTCATCCTTCGCGATGGCTCCTGGATTGATTCCATGCGCCGGTTCACGCCCTTTGAAGAAAAACTTTATACTTGGTGGAGTTATCGGTCTGCAGACTGGACGACGGCGGACAAGGGCCGGCGGCTTGATCATATCTGGACGTCGGGCTCTCTCGGCCCGACGCTGCGAGATATCGAAATTCTCCGAGAAGCTCGTGGTTGGGAGCGGCCGTCAGATCATGTCCCTGTCAGTCTTCTTATGAAGTTTTGACGTCGCTTGTGGCCTGTATCACTCGATAAGGGCCTGCCGCGTTTTTTCCAATTCGACCGAATAGGATTCCAGTTCGCGGCCCAGCGCTCGCTTCAATCGCTGGGCGCTGAGCGGCGATTCTTCCAGCGCCCGCAAAAAGAGCGCCCGTGGTATTTTCAACAGAGTCGCGTTTTGGCGGGCGACGGCCGTTGCGGGATGACGTGTCGCAATCAGAAGCGCCAATTCCCCTAAAAGGCCTCCTGGGCCGACAATTTTTCCTGCGACCGCGGCGCTTTGCGACGAATCGAGAGCAATAGCGCCGGAGATCACGACGAAACCGCCCTCCGACAGGTCACCCTGCCGGAAAAGCACGTCGCCAGCGCGCAGGACACGCTTTTCAGCGGCGAAAGCGATTAGCCGCAGCGCTTTCGGCTCAAGTTTGCTGAGTATTGGCAGTTGTAAAAATAGCTCTATGTTGTTTTCCAAAGAGGCCCCTTCAGAAATGGTTTTAAACGGCTTTTCAGAACTCCTGTATGCCGCGCGCGCGCTCAGAAAGCCAGGCGATAGCCGCCAGCTTCAGTCATCAAGAGCTGGGCGTTGGTGGGGTCTGTCTCGATCTTTTGTCTCAGGCGATAGATATGCGTCTCGAGCGTATGTGTGGTGACGTTGGCGTTGTAGCCCCAAACTTCGCGCAACAATTCGTCGCGCGAGACGACGGCGCCCTTGGCGCGATTCAAATATTGTAATATCGCCGTTTCCTTTTCGGTCAGCCGTAGTTTTTCGCCTCCGGCGCCCGTCAAAATCTTTGCTCCGGGGTAAAACAGATAGGAGCCAATCTGGAAGGTCGCGTCCTCGCTCATTTCATATTGCCGCAGATGCGCGCGGATGCGGGCCAGGAGCACGGCGAATCGGAAAGGCTTGTTCACGTAGTCGTTGGCGCCGGAATCGAGACCCTGGACAATATCGGTTTCCGAATCATGCCCTGTCAGGAGAATAATCGGCTTCTGAAAGCCTTCGGCGCGAAGCTTTTTGACGGCTTCGCGACCATCGCCATCGGGCAATCCGACGTCCATGATGATCAAATCTATCGGTTGAACGCGAAGCGTCGCTAATGCAGCAGAAACATCCGCCGCCTCAATCGTGATGAACTCATTATGGACGGCCAATTGTTCAATCAACGAAAGACGCAAAAGAGCATCGTCATCGACAACCAAAATCCGGCGGACTTGCTGCATGAAAAATCCTATAACCGCGGCGAGCGGCGATCTGAAAGGCGAAGAGGAATGAACAAGATCGGCGCGCCCTTGCTGGTAAAACAAATTACGCTTTCATCCAAATTTCGTCAAAACCCTGTTGTGTTGCAGCTTCGCGGACCGCACCTTTTTTCGCGTGTCGCCGCCCGTGCGCTGCCCCGCCTGCCCGATACCCCTCCGAGAGGTATATTTTGCATGGGGCCACATCGGATTCCCTGCGCGATCGGACGCAACGGGATCTCAAACAAGCGACATGAAGGCGATGGCGTCAGTCCTTTTGGACGATTTCGTATTGTCGGCTGGATGCGGTCAAAAAGCTGGAAACCCTACAGAGCGGATTGCCGCACCATCACGCAAAGGGACGGCTGGTGCGATGATCCGGTATCCTTATTATATAATCGACAAGTCGTGCTTCCGTTTCGTGCTGGCGCGGAAAAGCTGCAGCGGGACGATGGCGTTTATGACCTGATCGGTATTATGGACTTCAATTTCCGACCTCGCATCGTTGGCCGCGGAAGCGCGATCTTTTTCCATCTGGCGCATTCCGATCTCAAACCAACTGCGGGCTGCCTTGGATTGAAGCGAAACGTGATGCGAAAGACGCAATTTCTGTGGAGCTCCCGACTTCAGATCGATGTCGGTGATTTCTCACGGGCGCGACGCTCGCCGAAAATCGCGGATCCAAGGCGCACCTGGGTCGCTCCAAGCTGAATCGCCAGTTCGAAATCTCCAGACATGCCCATGGACAATTGGGTCAAGCCGTGTTCAGCGGCCAGTTGTCGCAGCATTGCAAAATGTGGGGAGACAAGTTGATCCACCGGCGGAATGCACATCAGGCCGTCAATTTTCACACTATTTTCGCCACGGCAGAGAGCGAGCAATGCACCAAGGTCCGCAGGAGAGACGCCGGCTTTTTGCGGCTCTGCGCCAGTGTTTACCTGAATGAAAAGCTGCGGCTGTCGACCACTCTCCCGCATCGCCTGTCCGATCGCCCCAACGATCTTAGGTCGATCCACTGTTTCGATCACATCGAACAGCGCGACCGCGTCGGCCGCTTTGTTCGATTGCAATGGGCCGATCAGGTGCAATTTCAGGTCAGGATATTGCGAACGAAGCGGCAGCCATTTCTCGCCTGCCTCCTGAACGCGGTTTTCGCCGAAAACCCGCTGTCCCGAGTCCAGAATTGGCAAAACGGCGTCGGCGCCAAAATTCTTCGAAACACAGACAAGTTCGACGTCGGTTTCCAGCCGGCCGCAGTCCCGGCATGCGCGCGCGATGCGCTCTCTGACTTCCAAGAGGCCTTCAGCGCTGCTTTTGCTATGAGGAATGGTTGGCAAACCTTGGGTCCTTCGAGTGAGAAGAGTGTGTGTGGCCGCAGCTGCTTGCTTTAGTTTTCGCTGGGCGCCGAAGCAAGCGAGCATGGTCCCAGCGACCGTCCTCGATTTTTCCGCAAATCGATTGACCGTCACACCGAAATGTTGCTCATTGCGCAACATTTCTGACGTCGTAGAACAATGGAATCCCTATGCGATCCGAGCGCTATAACGCCCATGAGGCCGAGCCCAAGTGGCAGAAGGTCTGGCAGGACAGGGAGACATTCCTAACCCGCAACGAAGATCCGCGCCCCAAATATTATGTCCTCGAAATGTTTCCCTATCCATCGGGGCGGATCCATATGGGCCATGTGCGCAATTACGCCATGGGGGATGTCGTCGCCCGGGCGATGCGCGCAAAGGGGCATAATGTCTTGCACCCCATGGGCTGGGACGCCTTTGGCATGCCGGCCGAAAACGCCGCGCGGCTGAACAGCTCCCATCCCGCCGACTGGACCTACGCAAACATTGCGACCATGCGGAAGCAATTGCAAAGCATGGGGCTTTCCATTGATTGGTCACGCGAAGTCGCAACCTGCGACCCGACTTATTATAAACATCAACAATCCATGTTTCTCGACATGCTCGAGTGCGGGCTCGTCTATCGAAAGAACGCAAAGGTCAATTGGGACCCCGTTGATCAAACGGTTTTGGCCAATGAGCAGGTGATCGACGGACGAGGCTGGCGTTCGAACGCCCCCGTCGAACAACGGGAACTCACGCAATGGTTTTTCAAGATCACGGAATTCGCCGAAGACCTCTTGCGATCCCTTGAAACGCTCGACCGCTGGCCTGAGAAAGTGCGGTTGATGCAGAAAAACTGGATTGGACGTTCGGAGGGCGCGGTCGTGCGCTTCGCCTTGGCGCAGCCAGCGCCAGCGAGCGAGATCGAAGTCTATACGACTCGTCCCGACACATTGTTCGGCGCAAGGTTCATCGCTCTTTCGCCTGATCATCCCATCGCGGCAGAGCTCGCCAGGACAGATACTCGACTCGAAGCTTTCATCGAAGAATGCCATCGCCTCGGCACGTCGGTCGCCGCCCTCGAAACGGCGGAAAAGAAGGGATGCGACACCGGCCTCAAGGTTTTTCACCCCTTGGACCCGGACTGGACGCTGCCCGTATACGTCGCCAATTTCGTGCTTATGGATTATGGGACGGGCGCTATCTTCGGCTGCCCTGCGCACGACCAGCGCGATCTTGAATTCGCCCGCGCCTATGACCTCGGTCACACGATCGTTGTCTGCCCCGACGACGTCGAACCCGCGTCATTTGTGGTCGGTGAGACTGCCTATGACGGCGACGGCCATATGATCAATTCGCGTTTTCTCGACGGCATGCCCCCTGAAGCCGCCCGGGACGAGGTGATTCGCCGAATGGAAGCTGACGACCTCACGGGTTCGCCTAGAGGTCGGCGTCAGGTGAACTTCAAATTGCGCGATTGGGGCATTTCACGGCAGCGCTATTGGGGTTGCCCCATTCCTATCATTCATTGCGAGACTTGCGGGGTGATTCCGGCGGCGCCTGAAAGCCTGCCGGTCACTTTGCCCCCCGATGTTTCGTTTGACCTGCCCGGCAATCCGCTCGATCGGCATCCCACCTGGAAACACGTCGATTGTCACAGATGCGGCAAACCCGCCAGGCGCGAAACCGATACCATGGACACCTTCGTCGATTCATCCTGGTATTTTGCGCGATTTACTGACCCAAAAAACGAGAATACGCCAACAACTCGCGCCGCAGTCGATCATTGGCTGCCGGTCGATCAATATATCGGCGGCATCGAGCATGCGATCTTGCATCTCCTTTACTCACGATTCTACACGCGGGCGATGAAAGCGACCGGCCACATCGGACTGAGCGAGCCGTTTGCCGGCCTGTTCACACAGGGAATGGTCGTCCATGAGACTTACAAGTCCGTCGGCGGCGCATGGCTTTCGCCGACTGAAATCCGTTTCGATCCCGACGGCGCAATAAGACGCGCGTTTTCGCTATTCGATGACCAGCCGGTTGAAATCGGCGGCATCGAAAAGATGTCTAAATCGAAGCGCAACACGATCGATCCCGACGATATCATCACAACCTATGGCGCTGATACGGCGCGATGGTTCATGTTGTCTGATTCGCCGCCCGACCGGGACGTCATCTGGACTGAGGAAGGCGTTCAAGGCGCGGCCAAATTTGTGCAACGGCTTTGGCGGCTGATTGGCGAGATTGCCGACTTCAGCAAAAGCGCTAGTCCAGTCTCGATCTATGGCGACACGGCGCTGGCTGTGCGCAGGTCCGCCCATATGGCTCTCCTGAAAGTCGAGGATGACCTTGCGCGCCTTCGCTTCAATCGATGTGTCGCGCAGGTCTACGACCTCGCCAATCAGCTATCCTCGCATTTGGCGCATGTCGAAAGTGAAGTGGCCGGCGACGACCTAAAAATGGCTTTTCGCGAAGCGGGCCAGATACTTACTCATCTGTTTGCGCCGATGATGCCGCACCTTGGCGAGGAGTGCTGGGCGGAGCTTGGCGGCGTGGCGCCGATCGCTGAATCGCCTTGGCCTGAAGCAGATCGTTCAATTGTCGTCGATAACATGGTAATGCTGCCGGTGCAGGTGAACGGGAAAAAGCGCGCGGATCTCTTTATCGCCAGGAACGCGCCGCAGGTTGACATTGAAACGGCGGTTCTTGCCCTCGAGGCTGTCCAGAAGGCTTTGGAAGGTCGAAAGCCGAAGAAAATTATTATCGTGCCGCAAAGGATCGTCAATGTCGTTGTCTAATACCAATAAAGGGCTTGGCTTGGTGGGGATCTCGCTGGCGCTCGCACTGTCCGGCTGCATCCAGCCGCTCTACGGTCCGACGTTGGAAGGTCTATCGGTGGCGTCCGAATTGCAGGGAATCAAAGTGGAGCCGATTCCCGATCGGCTTGGTCATTATGTCGAGAACGAACTGATCTTCGCGCTCAACGGCACGGGTTCTACGCCCATCCCGAAATATCGCCTCGTCGTTTCCTTGCGTGAACGCATGTCCACACCGGTCATAAACACCTTTACTGGTCAGGCTGAAGCTGGCGATGTCAACGTTGACGCAACTTATAAGCTGCTGCCCGTCGCTGGCGGCGGAGATCCGATTGCTTCGGGAAATGTGACGCAATTCGTCGTTTATGACCGCACCAGCCAGCGGCTCTCAAATGTCCGCGCCGCGCGAGACGCCGAAATCCGCAATGCCAAAGTGCTGGCGGACCAAATACGAACCCGAATCGCCATCGCGCTGGCTGGCCACGGCTGACGATGGCTGCGGTTTCGCATCAAGATGCGGATCGTTATCTGGCGCGCCCCAGTTCCGGCCATTTCGTCTTCCTGGTCTTTGGGACGGATCAAGGTCTCGTTTTCGAACGTTGCCAAAAACTGCTGCGCGGCGCGATCGAGGACGGCGACGACGCCATCCAGCAAATTGATCTGCTGGGCGATCAAATTTCGGCGGACCCACTGGCGCTCGTCGATGAAGCCAATTCAATCAGCCTTTTTGGCGGACCCCGCCGCGCCATCCGAATCCAAGCCGGAGCAAAAAGCATACTTCCCGCGCTGGATAAGATCGCTCTGGCGCCGCCCGACGATTGCATCATCGTTATAGTAGCCGGCGAATTGAAGCGTGATGCACCATTGCGGAAGTGGGTCGAAAAGCAATCCTTCGCCGCATCAATCGAATGCCGGTCCGATGACGCGAGAGACCTTCAGAGGCTGATCGACACAGAACTTCGGGCCGTAGCCATCACGATCGCGCCCGACGCACGAGAAGCTCTCGGCGCCATGCTTGGGGAAGACCGGCTCTCAACTCGGTCGGAACTCAGCAAGCTTATTCTTTACGTTCACGGACAACCCTCTGTCACGATTGAACATATAAATGAAATTCTGCATGATGCGTCAGCGCTTAGCGTTGACGTCGCCCTGTCAGCTGTTTTTTCAGGCCGCCCCGCACTAGCCCTAGAGGGCGTGAATCGCGCTCTACATTTGGGCGTTGACGTTCAAATGCTGTTGGCGGCAGCATTGCGCTATGCGATTTCGCTCCACAGGAGCCGCGCGGAAATCGACAGCGGCGCATCTTTTGACGATAATTTGCAAATGCTCTTGCGACAATTCAGCGGCTACAGCCGGAAGGCCGAAATCGCCGCCCAGCTTCGTGACGTTCCCTTGGTTAAACTCGAGCAAATCGTCGCGGCGATTAACAAGGCCATAAAAACAGCCAGACAGAGCAATTTTCTAAGCGAAGAACGCATTACGCGCCTGTTTTTATCCTTGGCGACATCATTGCGCCAAGCATGACGCCATTGCTAACCTTGCAGGCGCTTGCAAAGCAAATCCAACTGCTCGAGCGATTTGTACCTGATTTTCACCTCGCCGGAATCGGCGCGATGCGTGATCTGAACCGTTAAACCGAGAAGGTCCGTGAGCAGCTTCTCCAGAGCCCTGGTGTCCGGGTCCTTTTCAACTGAAACTTTTTCCTTGGGATGCTTTTGCAACTGCGAATCGGCTTGCACCAGTTTTTCGACGTCCCTGACCGTCAGACCTTCATCAACGATCTGCCGCGCAATCCGCTCCGGGTTGGCGACAGACAGCAGCGCCCGCGCATGGCCAGCCGAAATGCTTCCATCGACCAGATATTTCTTGGCTTCGGCCGGTAATTTCAGAAGGCGCAAGGTATTTGCGACATGGCTCCGGCTTTTGCCTATGATCTTCGCAAGATCATTTTGATTGTAAGAAAACTCTTCCGTCAGCCTCTCATATCCCTGAGCTTCTTCCAAAGCGTTCAGGTCTGAACGCTGAACGTTTTCAATAATCGCAAATTCCAGGGACTGACGGTCGTCCGCCTCCACGACCACGATCGGAACCTCATGCAGTCCGACGCGCTGCGCCGCGCGCCAACGCCGTTCGCCCGCAATGATCTCGAAGACGTTGGCGACGCCAGGGAGGTTGCGCACGAGAATTGGCTGAACAATGCCCCGCTCGCGGATAGAATCGGCCAGTTCCTGCAACCCGTTTTCATCGAACGTCTGACGTGGATTGCGGGGGTTGGGACGAAGAAATTCAATCGGGGCTTTTTTCTGCGGTTGATTTCCAGATTCGCCTTCCATTGACGATTCGCCGATCAGCGCGGCCAGCCCTCGGCCCAATCGCGTTCTCGCCTCGTCAGCCATCTCACACCCTCATTTTGCGTTCCGTCGCCAGAGCAAAATTGGACGCTCCTCGACGCTTAGAAAGATTAAAAAAGCGATCCATGATCGCGCCGCGCACGATTTCAGGCCCTGTTCGCTTTACCAAGCGCGGATCACGCCGCCCTCAGATTCCGCTCCCGTTGAATGACCTCGGAAGCCAGTTTGAGGTAGGCCTGCGAGCCGATGCATTTAAGATCGTAAAGCAGCACAGGCTTGCCATAGGACGGAGCTTCGGACACACGAACGTTTCGCGGTATGACCGTGTCATAAACCTTATCGCCAAGGAAAGCGCGAACGTCGGCAACAACCTGGCCAGCCAGATTGTTACGAGAATCGAACATCGTCAAGACGACCCCATGGATGGTCAGTCCTGGATTAAGGCTTCGCTTCACCTGCTCCACTGTTGAAAGCAACTGCGAAAGCCCCTCCAAGGCGAAGAACTCGCATTGCAAGGGCACTAGGACACTGTTGGCAGCCGCAAGAGCATTGATGGTCAACAGATTGAGTGAAGGCGGACAATCGACGAGGACATAGGTGATGCGATCACCATTTGGAAGACAGTTGCGCTCGGCCATGGCTCGCAATGCGTTGCGCAGCCGATAGCTGCGGTCTTTTTGGTCGGCGATGGCCAACTCGACGCCGAGCAGATCCAAGGTCGACGGCGCCACATAAAGCCGAGGCACGGCGGTCGGCTGAATTGCTGCGTCGAGAGTCCGCTCCCCTGTCATCACTTCAAAAGTCGAGACCTTTCGCTGCTTGCGATCAATTCCCAATCCGGTTGAGGCATTGCCTTGGGGATCGAGATCAATGATCAAGACAGTCTCGCCGATGGCGGCCAGAGCGGTGCCTAGATTAATTGCGGTCGTTGTCTTGCCGACGCCGCCCTTTTGATTGGCGAGAACGAGGACGCGCATCTGGTCCTGACTTTCCATTGGAGGCCTCTAGACGGGGGTCGTTTGAGAGTCACACCTCCGAACGACAACAATTTGAGCTTCGACGTCGGTCAGGCTTTGAGAAAATGTGAAGTTAACGCTACCGTCCACGAGGACGGCGGTCAATTCCTTAGCGAGACCTTTCCCCTTCAAAAACAGGCCGACTGCGCCTTTTTCCAAAACTGGCCTCGCATAGGTCAGCAGAATATCGAGTGGCGCAAGCGCTCGTGCGGACACAACGTCGAAATGAACTTGCGCGCTCAATTCTGGCAAAATCTGCTCGATCCGGCCTACGTGAACCACTGTCCGCGCAAGTGTTTCACGTGAAACTTCTCGAAGAAAAGCGGCCTTCCGCTTGTCGGCCTCGATCAGATGCAGCACTCGGTCGCCGCCTCCTGCCCCAATAGCCACCACCATTCCAGGGAAGCCGCCTCCAGAGCCGAGATCCACCCAGTTCGACCATTCTCCCGCAAGTGGCGCAAGCTGAAGCGAATCGGCAAAATGCCGCCGCCAAAGATCGGAAACAGTCGACGTGCCAATCAAATTGATCCGCTTCTGCCATTTAACGAGAAGGTCGGCATAGATCGTCAGCCTCTCGCGAACCTCGGGAGAAATTGACGCTCCGCCTTGGATACTAGTGATCAAGATCCTGCCATGGGGAAAGCATTGCGCCTCGCAAGGTTTTTCCTAATACACGCAAGCAGGAGGGTCAAAGCTGCTGGCGTGACGCCTTCAAGTCTGCTTGCCTGACCGAGTGTTTCGGGCAATGAGGATTTCAATCTCGCTCGAACTTCATTCGACAATCCGGGAATTCGATCGTAGTCGATGTCCGCTCCCAAAAGGACTCCCTCATCTCGCTTGAGGGATAAGGCGGCGCCACTTTGGCGATCGAGGTAAACCTTGTACTTGGCGTCAATCTCGACCTGATCCGCTATACTGCGACTATAATTCCCCAAATCCGGCCAAATTGCCGCGAGATTGGCAAGTCGAACATCAGGATAGGACAAAAGCATATAGGCCGATCGCCGGACTCCGTCACGATTGATCTGGATTCCGTGTTTGATCGCCTCGTCCGGCGTCAAAGCCAGCGAACGAAGCCTTCCCTCCAGCATTGCCAGTTGCAACGAGCGATCGGTAAATAATTTCGTCCGCTCAGCTCCTATACAACCGATCGCCTGGCCTTTGGGCGTCAATCGAAGATCCGCGTTGTCGCAGCGAAGGGACAGCCGAAATTCAGCCCTTGAGGTAAACATTCGGTACGGCTCGGAAACTCCCAGGGTGACGAGATCATCAATCATCACACCGAGATAGGCTTCGGTGCGATCGAAGGTAATTCCTGAGCGACCCGCTGCGTGCGCCGCCGCAT
>Ga0182030_10026424_pt1 | contig 10510 bp, 8 predicted proteins | sample 812S3MmetaG_FD_121299 | JGI IMG/M metagenome (GOLD analysis project Ga0182030, IMG submission 121299) | Permafrost microbial communities from Stordalen Mire, Sweden - 812S3M metaG (Illumina Assembly) | ecosystem: Environmental > Terrestrial > Soil > Wetlands > Permafrost | place: Sweden... | reverse complement strand
GGCCGTAGCGGCGCCGCCGTGGTTCTCGGCCGGCCACGCTTGACCCAATGCCCCACAACCTCATGGCTGCGACAGCTGTAGTGGTTCACGCGGCGGTCCATCGGCGCCAGCGCGAGACCGCCCGGAGCCGAGCCTGTGACGAGCGCATGGAAGCGCCTGCCTTTGTGATCGACCTCCACGATGTCGCCGGTCTGGATCCCCTCGAGCCTCATCGCAAAGCACTTCAGCAGGACCGCAGGACGAGGACCCGCATGCACTGCGCGAGCCCATGTGCAGCCGGATCGTCGCTAAGCATGGGCCGCGTACAACTGCCAGGTGTCGGGAACGCCCTTCAGAGTGTGGACGCCCCGATCGGTGAACTGCAGCCCCGACCCGGCCACGAGGTCCTTGACGGTTCGGGAGACAAGCAACTCTTGGGGTTCGGCTCGAGCGCTGACGCGGGCAGCGATGTGGACGGCGATGCCGCCGATGTCGTCTCCCATCATCTCGCACTCGCCCGTGTGCAGGCCAGCGCGGACGCGGAGCCCCGATGTCTCGGAGGATCGGAGGATTGCGCTCGCGCAGCGGATCGCGCGGGCTGGGCCGTCGAAAGTCGCGAGGAAGCCGTCCCCGGTCGACTTCACCTCGCGACCGTTGAAATGGGCGAGGTCCTCGCGTACCGCACGCTGGTGTCGCTCGAGCGCCTCGCGCCAGCGCTGATCGCCGAGATCGGCGGCCATGCGGGTGGAATCGACGATGTCGGTGAAGAGCACCGTCGCGAGCATGCGGTCGCTCACGGGCACAGCCCGAGCTCCAGTGAGGAACTCCTGTATTTCACCGAGCCACTCGTCAGAGCTCTCGTACCAGAAGTGATGATCGTCGCCCTCGAACTCGACCATCCGCGCATTCGGCAGGTGCTCGGCGAGCCATCGTCCATGACGGACGTTGACGAGACGGTCGCGGGTGCGATGCAGGATCAGCGCCGGTACGTGAACGCTTCCCACCACCGCGCGCACATCGATATCGACGAACATCTGCCCCAGCGCTATCAACATGCCGGGGCTTGCGGCGGAGCGTTCGAGCCGGCCGTAGAAGCCGCGCGACTCCTCGTCGTCAGCCTGGCTCGGCGCCGAGACGTCGACCATTGATCCATCTCCCCAGTTCGGCAGGATCAGCTCCGCCGCGGACTCGGCGAGAGCCTGCGCCGGCGTACCCCATGGGTAGTCCTCGGCGTAGGTCGAGCGCGCCATCCCACCGGTGCAGACCAGGGCCTGGACACGCCTGGGGTAGGTCGCGGCGAACAGGATGCACATCGGGACGCCCTCGGAAAGCCCGACGAGCGCGGCCCGCTCCGAGCCGGCGGCATCCATCACAGCGCGCAGGTCGTCCATGCGCGTCTCCAGCGTAGGCGCGTCGGCCACCGGATCCGAGAGGCCCGAGCCGCGACGATCGAAGGTGATCACGCGCGCGAATGACCCAAGTCCTTCCAGCAACCGTGCCGACGGCTCGTGTTCCCAGCTCAGCTCGATGTGGGTGGTGAAACCCGGCACCAGTACGAGGTCGAGGTCGCCCTCGCCAAAGACCTGGTAGGCGATGTGGACTTCTCCGCTTTTCGCGTACTTGGTCTCTGCTCGCCCCATCGATCACGGGTGCGCTGTGAAGACGTGGGCGACGGCTCCGCGGCTGAAGGCGGTGGTGCTCACGGGCTCGATGCTCAGCGGTGCGGTGAACAGCCGCTCGCCCGCACCCAGGACGACGGGGTGGACGACGAGGCGGTACTCGTCGATCAAGCCGGTCTGCACGAGCGATCGAGCGAACCGGACGCCGCCCTGCGCGAGCAGGTACCCGTCGGAGCGCTGCTGCTTGAGCCTCGTGATGGCGTCGGCCAGGTCTCCGGTTGCGATCGTCGTCTCGCCCCACTCGGGGGAGGAGAGCGAGTTCGAGAACACCACCTTGGGGATCTCGTTCATCGGCGCCGCAAACGGCCCGGATGCATCGGGCCAGAAGGTGGCCCACTCGGCATAGGTGGTGGCACCGATGAGGTGCGCGCTGGCGTTGCTCACGGTGTCGAGGACCCACTCGGCGCCGTCGGGAGAGCGTCCCACGGCGACCCAGTCGTCGCTGCCGTCGGCCGATGCGACGTACCCGTCGAGCGAGACGGACATCCTTAGGATGAGTGAGGCCATGTGCTGCTTTCCTGGAGATCCACCTCGAGGTTCCTGAGCGAGAACGGCACGGCCACGATCCTACTATTCATCGCTCGCATCGAGGATGTCCGCGCGTACCGCGAGACGCGACTCACGGCCGCCGGCAAGCGCGGTCTATTCCCGTTGTGGGGTCGTGACACCGGCGCTCTGGCACACGAGTTCGTCGCGGCCGGCTTCCAGGCGATCATCGCCTGCAGGAGCTTGGCCTGTCGGCCGATCGGACGCGAGGGGAAGCCGGCGACCGTCGCGGAGATCGTCGGCGTATTCGCCGAGGGCCGGTGAACTAAGGCAATCGGGGCGCCGAGATTCGAACTCGGGACCTCACCGACCCGAACGGTGCGCGCTACCAGGCTGCGCCACGCCCCGATGCGCTCGGCAGTATCCCACACCGCCCGCCGCCTCGGGGGCCTGCTCCCGGCCGGCCGCGGCGGCGAGCCGCCGGCCGCGCCCACCCGCAGGGGGCGCGAATCCTTATCTAGGCTTTGCCCCAAAAAGCACGATGAGGACTAAGATCCTTCTGTCACTTCAGAGGCTGAGCGAGGAGGAGAGTTGTCATGGAGGCCACCGCCACGGTGTCGAGCGCAGGGCCAAGCACAGGATCGAGTACGGTCGCCGACCTGATCCCACGCGCTGCCGCCAAGCACGCGGAGCACACGGCCGTGCGCTTCAAGCGCGGGGGCGCCTGGCACGACGTCAGCTACGCCGAGCTAGCCACGATCGTGCAGGAGGTCGGCCTGGGGCTGATCGACCTCGGGATCGAGCCGGGCGAGCGCGTCTGCATCCTCGCCAACACGCGTCCCGAGTGGTCCTACGCCGACCTCGGCGCGACCGCCGCGGGCGCGGTCGTCGTACCGATCTACCAGACCAACTCGCCCGAGGAGTGCCTGTGGGTGATCTCCGATTCGGGCGCCAGCGCGATCGTTTGCGAGGACGACGAGCAGCTCGCGAAGATCGCCGCGATCCGCGAGCAGCTGCCCGACCTGCGCACCGTGATCGTGATCGACGGCGCGAGCGCGTCTTCCCCGGAGGCCTCGGAGCACAGCCGGACGCTCGACGCGATCTCCCTCGAGGAGGTCCGCGAGCGCGGACGTTCGCGCTCGCCGGAGGAGCTCCAGGAGCGCCGCGCCGGGGTGCGCCCCGAGGACCCGTTCACGTTCATCTACACCTCCGGCACGACCGGCCCGCCGAAGGGCTGCGTGCTCACGCACGGCAACTACCGGGCGATCATCGACATGATCGGCGAGAGCGGCGAGATCACCGACGACGAGGTCGCCTACCTCTACCTGCCGCTCGCTCACTCGTTTGCGCTGCTGGTCCAGCTCGCGATCTTCGATCTCGGCGGCACGCTCGCCTACTTCGGGGGCGACACCAAGCAGATCGTGCCCGAGCTGATGGAGGTCAAACCCACATACCTGCCCTCGGTACCGCGCGTGTTCGAGAAGATCTACACGCTCGCGCACGGCGCGATCGAGGCCAAGCCGCCCGAGGAGCGCCGGCGCGCCCAGGAGGCGATCGAGCTCGGCGTGAAGGTGCGCGACATGATCAACCGCTCCGAACCCGTGCCCGCCGAGCTGCAGAAGCCCTTCGACGAAGCCGACAACGAGCTGTTCAAGCTCGTGCGTGGCATCTTCGGCGGCAACGTGCGTCACGCCACCAGCGGCGCGGCGCCGATTGCGAAAGAGATCCTCGAGTTCTTCTGGGCCTGCGGGGTGCCCGTGCTCGAGGGCTACGGGATGACCGAGACCGCCACCGCGGCGACCGTCTCGACGGTCGAGCACCACCGCTTCGGCACCGTCGGGCGCGCGCTGCCCGGGGTCGAGCTGAAGATCGCCGAGGACGGCGAGATCCTGATCAAAGGCCCGAACATCTTCCAGGGCTACCACAACCGCGGGGAAGAGAGCTTCGGTGCGGTCGAGGACGGCTGGATGCACACCGGCGACCTCGGCTCGATCGACGCGGACGGCTATCTCTCGATCACCGGCCGCAAGAAGGACATCATCATCACCGCCGGCGGCAAGAACCTGACGCCCGCGAACATCGAGAACGACCTCAAGCAGTGCCGCTGGATCTCCCAGGCGGTGATGCACGGCGACCAGCGCCCCTACCCGGTCGTGCTGATCACGCTCGACGAGGAAGAGATCCCCTCCTACGCCCACGAGCACGACCTGCCCCAGGACATCCCCTCGCTCTGCAAGCGCCCCGAGATCCGGGCGCTGATCCAGAGCGAGGTCGACCGTGCGAACGAGAAATACGCGCAGGTCGAGCAGGTAAAGAAGTTCGTGATCCTCGACCACGACCTCTCGCAGGCCACGGGGGAGCTCACGCCGACGCTCAAGGTCAAGCGCAACGTCGTCAACGAGCAGTACGCCGCGCTGTTCGACGAGCTGTATAACGGCTGACCTGTAGCCGTTGCCATAGCTGCGAACATAGGAGAAGCGATGCGCAGCGATCCCACCGATAACGGCGGCCTGTTCGTCGGGCGCCGGCCCGGCACGGCGCCCGTCCGCTTCCGCGAGCTGCCGACGCGCGGAGGCGCCCTGCGCCGGCGCTTCGACGGCTCGCTCGCCGGCATCCTGCTCGGCGCGATGATCGTCCTCAGCCTGCTCTGCTGGGGACCGATCCCGCTCGCCAGCCTGTGGCTCGGCTCGCAGGCCGACTACCTCTCGGGCAGCGTCTCCTTCGGCATCCTCGTCTCCTTCGCCGGTCTGTTCGGATTCCTGTTCGGGGCGCTCGCGCTGCTGCGCCGGCTCGACCAGGCCTGGATACTCGTGCGCCGCGCCGCCGGCCACGATCAGCGCTCCGGGGCGCTAGGGCGGATCTTCGCGATCACCGCCGTCGTCTGCGCGCTCGCCTTCGTCTTCTGGTTCATCGTGATCCACGGCCCGGGCACCACCCTCGTCACCCGCGGCAACGGCTCGTGAGCTCACGCATGGGATTTAGGATCTGTCCGAAAACCCCTCAGCTCGCGCTCCAGCGACCGCAGATGAGGGATCTCGGGGTTTTCGGACCGTTTCTCAGCTCGACGTCAGACCGCCCTCGCAAGCGCTACTAGGGGAAGGCTCATGGGCCTGCTCGACTACTACCGCCAGTTCGAGGGGATGTCCGAGGAGGAGGTCAACCGCGGCCTGCGCGCGCAGGCCGCCGAGCGCCGGCGCAAGGCGCTCACGCGCGTGGAGACGCTCGACCTCTCGCAGACGACCTGGCCCGAGCTCGCCCACCCGCACATCGTCTCGGCGATCACGTTCACCGCCCAGCGCGGCCTGCAGCGCTACCCGCACCTGCGCGGCTCCGCGCTGCACGACGAGCTCGCCGCGCGCCACGGCGTCGACTCCGGCCGGCTGATCCTCGGCAACGGCGCGGCCGAGCTGCTCAGCGCCGCCACGCGCGCGCTGATCGCCCCCGGCCAGCGGCTGATCACCTCCTGGCCCTCCTACCCGCTCTACCCGATCATGGCCCGCCGCGCCCACGGCCGCGCCGTGCCCATCACCGGCGGGGTCGACGCGCTGCTGGCGGCGGCGCGGGAAGAGGACACGCGCGTGATCGCGCTCGCCAGCCCCAACGATCCGACCGGCGAGCTGCTGCGGACAGGCGAGCTCGCGCGGCTACTCGACGGCCTGGGAGAAGGCGTCGCGGTGCTGCTCGACGAGTCGCTTGTCGAGTTCGCCGACGCCCAGCCCGTCGACAGCTCCCTGGAGCTGCTCGAGCACCATCCGCGACTGCTCGTCTTCCGCAGCTTCTCCAAGGCCTGGGGCCTCGCCGGGCTGCGGATCGGCTACGCGCTCGGCGCGCCCGGCGCGGAGGAGCTGCTCGCCGAGCTCGCGCCCGACCTCGGCGTCTCCGAGGTCTCCCAGGCGGGCGCGCTGGAGGCGCTGCGCAGCTGCTCGGAGCTCGTCGCCGAGCGCGTGCGCCTCATCTCCGCCGAGCGCGTCGCGCTGACCGCCGCGCTGCGCGAGCGCCGCTTCGAGGTGACCGACAGCCAGGCCAACTTCCTGTGGGTCGCGCACCCGGACGTCGACGGCGGCGAGCTCCTCTCGCGCCTGGCCCGCGCCGGCGTGCTCGTCGCCGGCGGCGACGCGCTCGGCGACTCGCGTCACGTGCGGATCGGCCTGCGCGACTCAGCGAGCTCCGAGCGCCTGCTCGGCGCGCTCGACAAAGCGCTGCTGTGACGCCATTGCCGGCGCATCTCTGCGTCCTCGGTCGCTCGCGTGCTAGCGCACGCCACGCTCCCTGCGTCCTTGATCTGCTTGGCCCTGACGCCACAGGGACCCCCAGCTACAAGGATCGCTAACCGGCAGACCCCGCCTGGCGCAGGAGCGCGCCGGTCGTGCCCTCGAGGATCTTGCGCCAGGCGCTGGTCTCTTCTTGCTCCTCCTCGAAGTGCGCGACCACTTTCTTCACGCGCTTCTCCGAGATCTCGAGGCCGTGGCGCTCGCAGATCTCGCGGTAGTGCTCGTATTCGCCGGCGAGGTGCCGCGTCACCGACTCGAACCCGTGCCGCGCGATCTCCACGCGCGAGGTGAAGTTCATCATCGAGGTCTTGAACATCAGCTCATCGGCCGACTCGGGCTCGATCAGCACGATGTCGACGCCGGGATAGCGCTGCTCCCAGCGCTGGGCCATCTCGTGCAGGCGCTGGTGGGCGAGCAGCTTGAACGTCTGGTAGCCGATCTGCGCGAAGCCCATGTCCGAGACGCGCCGCGGGCGCGTGCCGCGCAGCGTGCGCACCTGCTCGGCGAAGTCGTTCACGAATGGCACGAGCGGGTTGATCACGACGACGAGCTTTGCGCCGGCCTGCACGGCGATGTCGAGGTTCGTGGTCGACACGATCCCGCCGTCGATCAGCTCGCGGCCCTTGACCTCGACCGGCGCGTAGACCATCGGCAGCGCGCCCGAGGCACGCACCGCGGTCGAGATCGGCACGTCGTCGTAACCCTCGGCGCCGAACACGATCCGCTCGCAGGTGTCGAGGTCGGTGGCGGTCAGGTACAGCTCGCGGCGCAGCTCACCGAACTCGTCGCTGCGGCCGGGCTCTGAGAGCACGCTGTGCAGGTAGCGCTCGATCCCGGCGCCGGTATAGGCGCCGGAGGGCAGCCCCTCGGCGAGCCCGAGCAGCACGTCCATCGCCGAGACCTGCCCGCGCTGGGCGAGCACCTGGCGCGCGAGCGTGACCATTCGCAGCGGCAGCGTCACGCCGGTGCGCGCGAACTCGAGCAGGTTCAGGTGCAGCAGGTCGCCGAGGTCGACGTCGCGGAACGGCGCGCGCCCCTGGTGGGTGACGACGCGCATCATCTCCTCGGGCGTGACGCCGTTGGCGCAGAGCGCGGCGATGAACGAGCCGGCCGAGGTTCCGACGTAGACGTCGAACTGATTGACCGTGCTGTTCGTTGCCATCAGGTCGAGCGCGCGCAGCGCGCCGATCTCATAGACGCCACCGGTGAAGCCGCCGCCACCGAGCACGAGCGCCGTCTTGCTACTGCGCCGGCGTCGGCGCGTCGGCCGCGCGCCCGCGGTACCGCGCTTTCTACCCCCCGCCGAACCCCGCCGCGCCGCAACTCCCGCCTTGGCCGTAGGTTCCAGCTTGACAACCTTGCCCATGCCAGAGACATTCTACGGTCCTATGCTCCGGAACCTCCTTGCGAGGCTGTTGATTCTGCTCTGCGGACTCTCGCCACTCGGCCTGCTGCTCCCCTCCTCCGCCACCGCCGGCGATAGCCTGCCCGGGCTGCAGGCCGACCTCAGCCACCAGCTCGCGCTCGCCGGCCCGGCCGATGGCGCCTACGTCTACGACCTCACGACCAAACAGGCGCTCTTCTCAGAGCGCGCGAGTACGCTGCGACCGCCGGCCTCGGTGGAGAAGCTTTACACCGCCACCACCGCGCTGGAGCGCATGGGCCCGACCACCCGCCTGAGCACGACCGTCTACGGGACCGGCAAGCTCGCGCCCGGCGGCGTCTGGGAAGGCAACCTGTACCTGCGCGGCGGCGGCGACCCGACGTTCGGCTCGAGCGCCTTCATCCGCTCGCACTACGACGGCATCGGCGCCTCGGTCTCGACGCTCGTGGCCCAGCTCGTGCACACCGACGGCATCCACCGCATCACCGGGTCGATCTATGGCGATGAGTCCTGGTTTGACTCGCTGCGGGGCGAGCCCTCGAGCGACTACGCGCCCGACCCGTTCCTCGAAGGGACCCTGTCGGGACTCGCGTTCAACCGCGGCCAATCGGGCTCGGAGAGCCTGCTCGTCCCGCACGCGCCCGCCGCCTATGCCGCCCACGAGCTACTGGCGAGCTTGAAGAGCGACGGCGTGAGCATCGCCGGGCACAGCGCCGCGGCGACGACACCGGCCGGAGCGAGCCAGCTCGCGCAGACGCAGTCGCCAACGGTGACCCAACTGCTGGGACTGATGCTGCCGCCATCCGACAACTTCTTCGCCGAGACGCTCGTCAAGGACCTCGGCGAGCTCTACGGCGGCGCCGGGACGACCTCGGCGGGCGCGGCTGTCGTGCGCGCGACGATCGGCTCGCTGCTCGGCATCCACCCCGACGTCGTCGACGGCTCGGGCCTCTCCGAAGCGGACAAAACCTCGCCGTATGAGGTCGCCGACCTGCTCGTGGAGCTCGCCGCGACCCCGATCGGCCCGGTGCTGCGCGACAGCATGGCCGTGGCCGGGGAGACCGGCACGCTCGCCGAACGGATGCGCGACACCGGGGCGGCCGGCCGCTGCGAGGGCAAGACCGGCACGCTTACCGGCGTCTCCAATCTCGTCGGCTACTGCAACGCGGCCGACGGGCACACGCTCGTGTTCGCGATCTTCACCGATGGGATCCCGACCGGGACCGCCCATGTCTTCCAGGACCACATGGCGATCACCGTCGCGGATTACTAGTAGGGAGACAGGCGGGCCGCATGCACCGCCTGGAACTACACCCCCAGTAACTTGCGCAGGCCCGCTTCGTCGAGCACCGGCACGTCCAGGCGCTCAGCCTTCTCGAGCTTCGATCCCGCGCTCTCACCGGCGAGGAGGTAGTCGGTCTTCTTCGACACCGAGGCGCTCACGCGTCCGCCGGCGGCCAGGATCCGCTCGGTGGCCTGCTCGCGCGACCAGTTGGGCAGCGTCCCCGTGATCACAAGCGTCTTGCCCGCCAGCGGACCCTCCGACGGCAGCGGCCCCTCCTCGCTGAAGCACAGTCCGAGCTGGCGCAGATCCGCGATCAGGCTCTGCATGCGCTCGTCGTGCAGCTGCTCGTGGATCGACACGGCCATCTTCTCGCCGATCCCCGGCACCTCCTCGATCCGCTCCGCGGACGCCTCCAGCAGCGCATCGATGCCACGGAAGCTCATCGCCAGGTTGCGGCCCGTCACCTCGCCCACCTCCTCGATACCCAGCGCGAACAGCACGCGCGCGAACGGGCGCTGCTTGGAGGCCTGGATCGACTCCAGAAGGTTGCGGGTCGAGACCTCGCCAAAGCGCTCGAGCGCCACTAGTTGCTCCTCGGTCAGCCGGTAGAAGTCGGCTGCGCTCTCAATCAACCCCCGCTCGAGCAGGACCGCCGCCTGCTTCTCACCGAGGCCATCGATGTCCATTGCCCCCCGTGAGACGAAGTGCCGCAGCAGATGACGCCGGCGTTCCGGACAGTCGCGGTTGGGACACTTGGTGAACACCGCGTCCTGCACCTTGACCGTCGGCGTGTCGCAGAACGGGCAGCGAAGCGGCGGGTGTGTGGGCTCGGGACGAGCGGAGTGCTCGACCACGTGCGGCGCGGGCGAGATCACCTGGGGGATCACGTCGCCGGCGCGCAGCACGATCACATCCTCCCCGGCGCGGATGTCCTTGCGGACGATGTCCTCCTCGTTGTGGAGCGTCGCTTTGGTGATCCTCACGCCACCGACTTCGATCGGCTTCAGCAGCGCATAGGGACGGAGGTCGCCGAACTTGCCGACGTTCCACATGACCCTCTCCAAGCGCGTCACGGCTGTGGTGGGGGGGAACTTCCACGCCACCGCCCAGCGCGGGTCGCGTCCGACCGATCCCAACCTGTGCTGGAGCGCCAGATCGTCGACCTTGATCACCACGCCGTCGATCTCGAAATCGAGCTCCCCGCGACGCTGCTGCCATTCCAGACACTGCGCCACCACCTCGTCCTCGTTACTAAGCAACTTGATGTCGCGGTTGACCGGGAACTTCCGCTCGCGCAGCCACTCCAGCGCCTGGGAATGCGTCGTGAACGACAGACCCTCGGTGACGCCCACCTGATAAGCCCAGAACGACAGCGGCCGCTTGGCGGCGTCAGCCGGGTCGAGCTGACGGATCGTCCCGGCGGCGG
>Ga0182030_10026422_pt1 | contig 10510 bp, 8 predicted proteins | sample 812S3MmetaG_FD_121299 | JGI IMG/M metagenome (GOLD analysis project Ga0182030, IMG submission 121299) | Permafrost microbial communities from Stordalen Mire, Sweden - 812S3M metaG (Illumina Assembly) | ecosystem: Environmental > Terrestrial > Soil > Wetlands > Permafrost | place: Sweden... | reverse complement strand
CTTCGGATAACCGGGCATCATCTGTTCCGCCAGGGTCTCGATTCCGTAAGCGCCGATGGAAGTCGAGACGGCCACACATTGCTCCAGCGTCAGCTTGCGCAGGAAAAACTCTTCCTGGTAGCTGTAGAGACTTACTCCTCGTTTGATTCCACTCATGGTTTCACCATCACTTGCTTTTGTACGTTCAAGGTTGCGGGACCGGCTCGTGGGCCGCCCCAGGGAATTCGCGCCGGAAATGGCCACAGCATTTCAGACTGCCGCGCCAGAGCTTTCTTTCGCGGCCATCTCAGTGGCCATCGTCGACCGGGCATTCAAGTCGGCCACGATCTGCGGATGAATCCGGTCCAGGTTATAGAAAGAGATGCACACGATCTGCAGCACCATGATGACGATGGGCGCTCCATAGTAGACCGCGCGAATGGCTCCTGCCGCGGTGTTCGAGGGATGGAGCGCATCGAAGCCGGCCCAGGCCAGCGTATAGGCCACCAGGGACGCGCCGACGGCGATGCCGATCTTGGTGGCGATGCTCACCGACGAATAAACCAGGCCGTCGTTGCGCATGCCGTAAAGCCACTGTTGATGATCTACCGAATTGGCGGCCATGGCATAGATCGCCGTGGTGCATGGTCCCACGGAAAGCGCAGCGGCCAGTGTGTAGATAGCCATGAAAGCCCAGAGCCTGGCTTCAAAGAGGGGCAGAATGGCGAGCAGGACGATGGATGCCAACAGCAGAACGATAATGCCGGCCCGAATTCCCAGTCTTCTGAAGTAGGCCGGCGCCAGCGGAGCCATGCAGAGGGAAGTGGCGGACAGAATGGGCAGCAGAACCGAGATCAGTTTGGGTTCATGCAGAACCTGAACGCAGAAGAATGCAGTGGCGGCAATCACCGCGCCCAGCCTCATCAGCATCAGCAAGCCGAAGCTGAAAGTGACTCGCCAGGAGCGATTGCCGGCCAGGTTCCGGAAGGCCTTGCCCAGCAACCCTTTTTGCTGGCTGAAGGGGTCCCGGTAGCGCTCCTTGCAGTTCTTGAACACCACCAGGAACAGCAACGACATGGTGATGGAGAATGTAGCGCCCACGCAGGCAAAGCCTCTTTGCCGGTCCGTGCCGAACAACGCCACGATGGGCATGGTCAGCCCGGTAGCCATGAAAGTTCCAACCGAAGAGCCGATGGTGCGCATGCTGCTCAGTTGCATCTTTTCGTTGGCCTGCCGGGTCATCAACGGCATCAGCGTGCCATACGGAATGTTGACGCCGGCATAGAGCAACTCGACCAGGATCAGCGTTGCATAGGCGTAGAACACCTTGCCGGCGACCGTGTGCAGGGGCGAGAGGAAAAGCAGGAAAGAGACCGCGCCCAGCGGAATGGAACCGTAGAGAAGGTAGGGGCGGGCCTTGCCAAAGCGGCTCTTGGTCCGGTCCACCAGGATACCGACCACCGGGTCCAGCAAAGCGCTCAAAACCATCGACACCAGGATCAGCGTGCCGGCCATGGCCACCGGAATCAAGGCGACATTCACATAGAAGAAGAGCAGGAAGCCTGAGATCAGGTTCCAGGAGAGATTGGACGCCAGGTCTCCCAGCCCGTAGCTGAGTTTTTCCCTGCGGCTGAGGCCGGGGTCTGTCATCGAAGGTCCTCGGGGTCTGTCGGGCGGCTCCAGCGGAGCTGGATAGCAGAGGACAGACCGTAAATTAGAATCGGTGTTCTGAATCCAATTACAAATCTCACATTGCCGTTCCTGCTGTCAAGCGCTTTATTCAATGAACTAATATACCTCTTATTTTCTTATACATGCTTTGCATCTCGCGCTGCGGAGCGGGTCTTTCTCCGGCGATTTCTTTCGCCAGGCGCACCGTAGCCGGAGGACCGCGAAATTTGTTCTTGACATAAAACAAAATCTGGATTCTTATTTTGATGTGCGTAAGCCGTCCGTGCAGCTCGCCGTGAACCGGGAGCCCATCCGGCCAGGCCGGCGCTACAAGGAGAAATGGCCGTGAATAAACTGAAAGTAGGCATCATTGGCTGCGGCGGTATCGCCGAGATCAAGCATTTTCCCGCGCTGGTCAAGCAGAAGCACCGCATCGAACTGGCAGGCTTTTGCGACCTCGTGGAGAGCCGCGCGGAGGACGCCAAAGCGCGCTTCGGAGATACAGGCGCAATACACTACACAGATTATCGCAAGCTGCTCGACGATAAGACGATCGATGTCGTCTATGTGCTCACCCCCAACGTTTCGCACTCCGAAATCACCGTCAACGCCCTGAATGCCGGCAAGCACGTGCTCTGCGAGAAACCCATGGCGCCCACCACGGCCGATGCCCAGGCCATGCTCGATGCCGTAAAGCGCACCGGCAAAAAGCTGACCATCGGCTACCAGAACCGTTTTCGCACCGACTCGCAGATTCTGCATCAGGCCTGCCGTGCGGGCGATCTGGGGGACATTTATTTTGCCAAGGCGCACGCGCTGCGCCGCCGCGGCGTACCCACGTGGGGCGTATTTCCGGACAAGGCCAAGCAGGGCGGCGGGCCGCTGATCGATCTGGCCACCCATGCTCTGGATCTGGCTCTGTGGATGATGGACAACTACGAGCCGGCGATGGTGCTGGGGACTACCTTCGAGAAGATGCGCGACAAATTTGAAGGCAACTGGTTCGGGCCCTGGAATCCCAAGACCTTTGAAGTGGAAGACTCCGCTTTCGGCTTTGTCAAAATGAAGAACGGCGCCACCATCTTCATCGAGGCTGCCTGGGCGCTCAACGTGGCCCGTTCACGCGAAGGCCAGGTCACATTGTGCGGCACAGAGGCCGGCGCAGAGCTGGTGGGCGAAGGGGCGGCCGCACCCAACTCCTCCATCCACTCCGGCGATGTGATCTTCAACCAGATCAAGTACAACCAGCAACTGGAGCTGGCGCCGACGCCGGTATCGCCCATGGTCAAAGCGCATATGGGCGACCATGGGCCCAAAGTGGGCGACGCCGAGCAGGATGCATGGCTGGATGCGATCATCAACGACACCGAGCCGTACATCAAGCCAGCCGAGGCCTTTGTCGTGACGCAAATCCTGGACGCGATTTACAAGTCGGCCGCCGAGGGCCGCGCGATTCAGTTGTAGCTTTCCTGTGCGCCAAGGAGACTGGCGCATGAAGCCACGGCTTTTCATCTGAGTCAGGCCGGAAGGAGGAAGCAGTCTCCAGCTCTTTTGCTTTCTCCCGCTTTACCTAGTTCGCGATTCGCAACCAATGAGGCAGGCGTATGAAAACTCTTAAGGGACCTGGAATCTTTCTCGCCCAGTACATCAACGACCGAGCGCCCTTCAACTCACTTTCTTCCATCGCCGCGTGGGCCGCTGGCTTGGGCTTCAACGCGGTGCAGATGCCGTGCGGCAATCCCGGCATCTTCGATCTTGCCAAGGCGGCTGAAAGCCAGACCTATTGCGATGAAGTGCGCGGCACGCTGGGCAGAGCTGGGCTAGAGATTTCGGAGCTCTCGACGCACATCGAGGGCCAACTCATCGCCGTGCATCCGGCTTATGACCAGCTCTTCGATGCTTTCGCACCGGCGGCGGTGCGCGGCAACGAACCGGCACGGCGCGCATGGGCTCACAGCCAATTGCTGCTGGCCGCCAAGGCTAGCCGCAACCTCGGGCTCAAGGCCCACGCCACTTTTTCAGGCGCGCTTGCCTGGCCCTTCTTTTATCCCTGGCCGCAGCGCCCGCAAGGGCTCATTGAAGAGGCCTTTTCCGAATTGGCCGCGCGCTGGCTGCCTATCCTCGACGCGTTCGACGAAGCGGGCGTCGATGTGTGCTTCGAACTCCACCCCGGAGAGGATCTGCACGACGGCGTAACCTTCGAGCGTTTTCTCGACGCTACCAGGCAACACGCACGTACGCGCATTCTTTACGATCCCAGCCATTTCGTCCTGCAACATCTGGACTACCTCCAGTTCATTGACCACTATCACGCGTTCATCCGCGCCTTCCATGTGAAGGATGCCGAATTCCGGCCCAACGGCAAGAGCGGTGTTTACGGCGGCTATCAGAATTGGATTGATCGTCCAGGAAGATTCCGCTCTCTCGGCGACGGGCAGGTGGACTTCGGCGCAATCTTCAGCAAGTTGGCCCAGTACGACTATCCGGGCTGGGCTGTGCTCGAATGGGAAGACTGCATCCAGAACGCCGAGGATGGCGCACGACGTGGAGCGGCGTTCATTCGCGAGCACATGATCCACGTTACCGACCATGCTTTCGACGACTTCGCTGCGGTTGACTCCGATGCCGCCTTCAACCGCAGTGTGCTCGGCATCGACGCAAACACCAGCGCGCGGTCAAACGGCTAAGGTTCATCGGGGCGGGACGGCATTCATGACCAATCGTGCGATTGTGGAGAAATTTGCGGACCTGCTTTACCGGCAAAAGAAGGTGGCTGATGCGTTCAACACCTACGCGGCGAAGCACTATATCCAGCACAGCCCAATGCTCGGTGACGGCACAGAGGAAGTTATCTCCGCCCTTACCCCAAAGTTTGCCAATCCGGAGGCGCGCTTCACGGTTCGCCGCATCATCGTCGATCGCGATTACGCGGTCGTCATGATCCACACGGAGACTTCCGGCCGGCAGGGAGCAGTTGTGGATATTTACCGGCTCGGCGGAGGCAAGATCGTCGAGCACTGGGATATTGGAGCCGAGTTTCCGGATCTCCCGAAGAGCGCTCATCCGCTCTTCTAACTGGCGGACGAGGTCCGCAGCAGGCTGCCAGGGGAATCGTCTATCGGTACCCTTGTGCCGCCCAGAAACGAATCGGTCGCGCCAAGTAAGCGCAATGGAGTAACTCGATGTCGAACAAACAGTACGATGCAATTGTTGTTGGGTCAGGCGCCGCCGGCAGTTTTGCAGCCAAGGAACTGACCGAGCGCGGCCTGGAGGTCCTGCTTCTGGAGGCGGGGCCCAATATTACCGAGGAAGATTTCAGCCCGTCCCTGGTCGATTCCAAACCCAAGGGCATCAACCTGATGGGGCGCGTACTGGGCGCACTGCAAGGTCAGCCCATTCAGGCCAGGGTGGCCTTTTTTGGCAAGCAGTTCAAGCACCTGTTTGTGAACGACTGGAAGAACCCCTACACCACGCCCAAGGACGACTTCTTTCTTTGGATTCGGGGAAGACAACTGGGTGGCCGCCTGCACACGTACGGACGCATGGTTCTGCGCATGACCGACTACGACCTGAAAGCGGCGAGCCGGGATGGGTACGGCGAGGATTGGCCAATCTGCTATGCCGACCTGGCTCCTTATTACGATCAGGTCGAGAAGTTTATCGGAATCTATGGCATGCAGGATAACGTGCCTAACCTGCCCGATGGGAAGTACGCCCATGCATCCAAACTGACTGCCCTGGAGAAGGAATTCAAAACCAAGGTGGAAGCGCATTGGACGGACCGCTCGGTCGTGTCCTGGAGGTACGCCGCGCCCAATCTGAAGCGCGTCCCGCTGCCGCTGCTGGCCGCCAAGGAAACGGGCCGGCTCACGATTCGGACCGATGCCATTGTTAAGTGCATCACGGTTGACTCGGCCACCGGAAAGGCCACCGGCGCGGAGTTCATTGACCGGGTAACGAAGAAGACTGAAACCGTTTCAGCAAACGTTGTGGTTCTGTGTGCATCCACCATCGAATCGGTGCGGCTGCTGCTCAACTCTGCCTCTCCAAAACACCCCAATGGTTTGGGCAATTCCTCGGGCCTGCTGGGCCGCTACTTCATGGATCAATGCCCCAGCCTCATGTTCGGCTCCGTACCCGGCGCCAAGGGATGGGAGATGGATGACTCGGCGCCGCCTGATCCTTTCTATCCACCTTCCGGCGGCATCTATATTCCCCGATTTAAGAATCTCGACAGCGCGACCAACCCGGACTTTCGCAGAGGGTTCGCATTCCAGGGCACCATTGGCCGGGGTTACGTTCCGGACGATAGCCCCGCCATGTTTGGAATCATGGGCTTCGGCGAAACTCTCCCTTATCAAGACAATCGCATCACCCTCGATCCGAAGCGGAAGGATGCATGGGGCATTCCGGCGCCCCACCTCAAGTGTTCCCTCAGCCAGAACGAGCACGCATTGTTGCGAGAGCAGATGAGATCGGTCAGAGAAATGGCTGACTACTGCGGCTACAAAATCGACTTCGCGGGTTCAACTTTCGGCCTTGAAAATGCGAAAGGGGCCTTCCCTGAGGCCGACTGGTTCAGCCGGTTCATGTTCCGGCAATCGTTCAAGAAGAGCATGGCCGTGGGTGCTGCCATTCACGAGTGCGGCGGCGCACGCATGGGAGACGACCCGGCCAAGTCCGTTCTCAACTCGTTCAACCAGAGCTGGGATGTCAAGAACCTGTTCGTTACCGACGGAAGCAGCTTTACTTCCAGTGGAACTGTCGGACCAGCGTTGACCATCATGGCCCTGACAGTGCGGGCATGTGAATATATCGCACAGGAGTACAGTGCCAATAGGCTATAAGCGGCGATGCCATCGATTCAGCAGCGATGGCGTCTGTATCCTAGACCAGTGGGGCGAAGGTGCTGAACGGGCTGCAATGATGCCGTTGTTTCCATCGCCCCCTCTAAGATTCCGTGCGGCGGGCTCTCCCCGGCACGGCTTCAAGGCTGGCATGTCAGAGACTGCCTTCCCGTCACCAGACTCGGCTTGCATCTGCCCTTCGCGCCGTGCCTCCGGGTTCTCGACCACCCAATGAGAGCGGATGACGTGACCGATGTGTTGCGCACCGGCAGCCAGACTGCCGATGTTGAGGCGCCGTTCGGTCGAACCCTCGCCCTTCAATGCCTTTTCCACCCGGAACCGGCAATGTGGGAAAGCGAGACGCACGAGTCCGGGATTAGCGTAGTGGCCGCATCGTCGCCAATTGTGGAATCATGATTGAGTTAATAACTCCCTCGTTAAGACCCAGACGCTAACTTCGGCATTCCTGTGATACATCCGGAACCCCAAACTCCAACCCAGGCGATTCGATCAGCGCCTCGAATTCCCTTATCAACTGACCGAGAGGATGTTTGCCGCCACGCTTGCGGCCTTAGCCTGAAAACAGTCGCTGGAAGGGTCCAGTGCGCGCACAACTGGGGTATATTGATCTCCAGATAAAATGGTCGATGACAATCGGAGGCGGCCTTGGCAAAGGCACCTTCCCGATTGCATTGTCCTTGCATCGGGGCCGAATCTGGAGTGAACGATACGATTCGCAGCCGCCTGCCAGGGTTCCAAGGAGAACCAGCCATGAAACGAAGGGATTTTCTAAAAAGTGCGACGCTCGCGGCTGGAGCAAATGCAGTTTCGGCTCTGACCGTTGTGCCTCAGCACCAACCAGCGCCGGAGACGGACAAAGAGAAGCCCCTGAGGAAGATCGCGCTCGAAGAACACTTCCTGTTGCCTGATTTTGTTGAGTACTTTGCGGAAACGTACCCAAACATCAGTCCTGAGATTGCGAAGATGGGCCTGAGTACCAGAGTCTATCTCAGCGTCGTATTCGCGGCGCTTAAGCCGCAGGTAAGTTTCTGGATGGGATGCCTGCGCTTGACCGGTCCTGAACGTGCAGTGGGAGTGTTCCACTCACCTCAGTTGCAAAGAACAACTCCACTCACTTCTTCAACGCTCGCCCGGCTGTCTGGCTGCTTTGCCGCGGCCTGCCCCTGAGAGCATAGATCGCTTTCTTGGGCGCGTCCGTCGATTGCCGCACGATCAGGCTCGTTTCGACGCGAATCGGATCCAATGGGGCCGCAATGTCTCCCTGGCGCAGCCGCTCCAACCCCTTGAAAGCGGCACGCGCCAGATCCCGTCTTGACATGCGAACCGTTGATAGAGGAGGGTTCGCGAATTCCGCGAGATGAATATCGTCAAAGCCGACGACGGACATGTCGCTGGGAACTCCGATTCCGCGCTCCGCCAAGACCCGCAAAACACCGACCGCCATCATGTCGTTGGAGCAGATAATCGCGGTTGGGCGAGGTTTTAACTGCAGAAAATATTGAGCTGCCAGGGTTCCACCTTCGAAAGTGTGATCGCCCAAGAACTCTGGCGCATCTTTCGCGGCCAGGCCAATCTGCTTCACAGAATGAAGGAACGCGTCCCTGCGCCGCACGTTGGTAAGATGCGGCATAGGTCCGCTGGCAAATCCAATGCGACGATGGCCAAGCAGAGCCAGGTGTTGTACTGCCTGATTGATCCCATGGGCATAATCGACTTCAAGAACGAGCGAACGGGGTGCGTCGATGCTCACGTCAACCGATACCAGCGGTATATCCTGCGCGATCAACTCGTCCAGAAGACCCGATTCAGCTCGGAACGTCATCACGGCGACGCCCTCAACTCTGCGCTGCGCAAGACGCCGGATGAAAATCTTGGCGCGTTCCTTGTTGTAGTTTGTCGATCCGAACATCACCTCAAAGTCATTCTCTCCTGCGATATCCTCAAAACTCTGAATCAGCTCGGGAAAGAACGGATTTGTGATTTCTGAGATGAGAAGACCAAGCACACGGCTACGACCCGAGACCAGGGCCCGCGCTTGAGGGTTCGGAGAGTACCCCAACTCTTCAATGGCCTGCCAAACTTTTTTCGCAAGCTTCTTGTCCACCGTAGCTCTGCCGTTCGTAACGCGAGACACGGTTGCGGGAGAAACTCCAGCGCGCTTTGCGACCTGAAGAATGTCTTTACCACTGCCCCGCGTCTTCTTTGCATCGGGAACTGGCGTGGTCATATCAACGGTATCCTTTGTCGTTTGAAATCGCCATCAAGCCAAAAAATGATTGAAGTTGTCTGCCCCTTTGTCCCGGAATCGAGAGGCGAAAACGCTCCGATACCTGTAGTCTCCGGAAAAGCTCGGATGACAGCACCGGCCAGAACGAGGGGAGCTTGTCCGCTTGTTCATAAGCCTCTGACATCTTCACACAGAATTCTACACTTCGGGGAAAACGATTTCCTTGAATGTCCCGAAATCTCGAATACTAGTGTGTGGCATTGCCATGCCGGGCGCAGCCCCGATCGTACTCCGAAGACTTTTCCGCTACAAGCCTATCCGTATTTGTTTTCTTCAACTTCTCTTTGCGTTTCGGCGAGCGCAGGACGACCGCCGGCGCGCGCCACAACCACTCCCTCCTGCGTCCGGCGGCTCCCGGCGCCGATTTGTGGCCAGCCACGGTCATGTTTCCGATCATGCTGCTCAACGCTTGGAGAGATCTCCGAGGTTCTGCCGCCGAACATAGCGCATTGGCTCGCATCGACGCCTGCGGCGATCAGCGAAAGCAATTGCATCGCACCCTCTTCGCGCAGGTATTTTGAGACAGATTCGAGGGCCAGGCCGAGTGTCAGCTCTGGTCGAAGTATTGGAAATGGAGTACTTTTGCCGCTGTCCAGGCACTGCTCTTCAGGTGCGACGCACGAAGCCTGCCGATCGCACTCTTCCTGGACCTTGACAATCCCTGAAGTCCGTGAGTATCCTCCATAATTGGCTTAAGAAATCGTTTTCCTGACAGGCCTGCGTGGCCGATCCGGAGCGGTGGGCCCAGCGGCGGCGCAGAGCGCCAACACCTCCTGGGCACTCCACTTGCGGCTGACACAGGCCCCGACTTGAGATTTGCGTTTCTTTGGAGGCTATCTCGTGAAATACACACCATTTGTACACATCCAATCCTTGGCTGTGTTGCTGCTCGTGATGGGTTGGCTCGCATTCGCCGGCCTTCCGAGTGATGGACAGGCCACGACCGGCCAGATCGTCGGCCAGGTCACCGACCCCACCGGCGCCGTAGTGAACGGGGCCGCGATCACCGTCACCGACGAGAACAAGGGCGTCTCGTTTGCTGGGCGCTCCGATTCGTCCGGAAGCTACACCGTCCTCAGCCTGCCTCCCGGCGTCTATTCGGTCACGGCTGCCTCGCCCGGATTTGCCGAGGCCCGGTTCGCCCATGCGTTGCTGGTCATCGACCAGCATTTGGTGCTCAACTTCCGGTTCAAGGTAGGCGATGTCTCTGCCTCTGTAGAGGTCACCGATGCGCCCACGGTTCTGCAGTCCCAAACCGCCGAAGTCGGTACGGTCATCGGCGGCGACACCATTACCGACCTGCCCCTGGAGGGGCGCAACTTCTACGCCCTCACCATGCTGGTTCCCGGCGTGGCCCAGGTGGGCGGCAGCATCAACAGTTTTGCCCTTTCCGTGAGCGGCCAGCGCGAATTCGCCAACTCCATTCAGCTTGACGGCATCGAGACCACCACCAACCGCACCCAGGACGTCACCGTGCATCCTAACGTGGACTCCGTGGAAGAGTTCAAAGTGGTCACGGCAGCCTACAACGCGGAGTTCGGCAATGCCGCCGGCGGCGTGATCGCCGTTCAAACCAAGGCCGGCACCAATCAGATTCACGGCGATGCCTTTGAGTTCTTCCACCCCAACTTTCTTACCGCGCGTGAGACGCTGCCCGGCGTCAACACGCATCAGCCGGCTCCGACCCTCAAGCAGCACAACTTCG
>Ga0182030_10026421_pt1 | contig 10510 bp, 9 predicted proteins | sample 812S3MmetaG_FD_121299 | JGI IMG/M metagenome (GOLD analysis project Ga0182030, IMG submission 121299) | Permafrost microbial communities from Stordalen Mire, Sweden - 812S3M metaG (Illumina Assembly) | ecosystem: Environmental > Terrestrial > Soil > Wetlands > Permafrost | place: Sweden... | reverse complement strand
GGGATCGCGCTGCGCAACGGCTACCTTTACGTCGCCACCACGACGACGGTGGAACGCTACAAGATGACGCCGGGTCAACTGAAGCCGAGCGGACAAGCGGAGGTCGTCGTCACCGGACTCCCGGTGCAGCGCGAACACGAAGACAAGGGCATCGCGTTCGATGGTAAAGGATCGCTGTATATTAACGTCGGCGCCCCGTCGAACGCCTGCCAGGCACGCGACCGGGCCACGAAGATGTCGGGCCAGGATCCCTGCCCTCTGCTCGAACAGCACGGCGGGATCTGGAAGTTCGACGAGAACAAGCTGGGCCAGAAGCAGGAAGACGGCGTGCGCTATGCGACCGGGCTACGCCAGATGCCGGCGATCACCTGGCATGACGGAGCGCTCTACATCGTGATGAACAATCGCGATCAGCTGGACCAGCTCTGGCCGGGCCAATTCAGCTCGGAGGAGAATGCCGATCGGCCCGCCGAGCCGATGTACCGCGCCCAACAGGGATCGAATTTCGGCTGGCCGTTTTGCTTCTACGACTACGGTCAGAAGAAGTTGCTGCTCAATCCCGAATATGGCGGCGACGGCAAGACCGTCGGGCGATGCAGCGAGTTCACGCTGCCCATCGCGAGTTACCCGGCGCATTGGGCCCCGGTGGACGTGATGTTCTATAGCGGGTCGCAATTTCCTAAAAAGTATCAGGGCGGAGCGTTCATCGCGTTCCACGGATCCTGGAATCGAGCGCCGTTGGGGCAGGAGGGCTACAACGTGACGTTCCAGCCTTTCTCGGGCGACAATCCTTCGGGCAATTTCGAGGTTTTCGCGAGCGGGTTCCAGGGCAAGACTCCACTGAAGAGCGCGGGCGATGCGATCGCGCGCGCGGACGGCGTTGCGCAGGGGCCGGATGGATCGGTCTACATCACGGATAGCGAAAAAGGCAAGATCTGGCGGGTGTTGTACACGGGCTCCAAATAGGTTTCCTCAGCACGACGATCTTGGGAACGAAAGGGACATTATGAGGATTACAAACGCAATTGGAATCGCGCTGGTGCTGACGACGGTGCTTTCGGTGTCGGCTCCGGCACAAGACAAAGGCAAAAAGGCCGCGCCGATGCCGGGACTCACCATAACGTCGACCGCATTTGAAGACGGCGGCGTGATTCCCGACAAGTATACCGGGGCGAGCCCAAACCCGGTATCGCCGAAGCTGGATTGGACTCACGTTCCCGCGGGCACGGTGACATTCGCTCTGATCTTGCACGATCCCGACGTCTCCCTGCAGAAGAAGACTGATGACGTCCTTCATTGGATGGCGTTTAATATTCCCGGAAGTGCGACTGGATTACCCGAGGGCGTTCCCGCAACCGCGACACTTTCCGATGGCACAGTGCAGGCGAAAAACTTGCGCGGAGGTATCGGGTTCATGGGGCCGGGCGCGCCGCCGCAAGGGCCGTACCATCACTATACGTTCGAATTATTCGCGCTCGACACCAAGCTTGATCTGGGTCCGGATGCGACGCGCGCGGAGGTGCTGAAAGCGATGGATGGACACATCCTCGGCAAGGGCGTGCTGATGGGTCGTTTCCACCGGTAGGGTAGAAAAAGTTCGGGCCGGCCTCGCGTGCAAGAGTTCGCGAAACCGGCCCTGGTCTTGGTCCAAAAAAGCTCTGCTTGAAAACGCTCTGTGCCCGAAGAACTGCGTGCGCGTCAGATCGACGGGCTACCACGCTAGTCCCAGCCGTTAGCGGCGGAAGTGTTCGAAGCGATGGTCGAACGCATAGCCGCGATCAAAGCCCGGAGCGACACGGACGAAGTCATGTCGAATGGCCATGGGAGGCGCCCAGAATCCGGCGATCCAAACGCCATTCGGTCCATAGTAGCCGTCGGTCCAGACATATCCTGGTCCAGGGCAAACCGGCCGAACCACGGCGACAGGCGCGCCGAAGCCGATCCCAACTGAAATTCGCGGAGCGGCGAACAGCCCTCCCGCCATCAGCATCATTACTGCGATTGTCTTTTTCATTTTCTTGCCCTCCTTACGCCGCTTTAGAATGCAGTCCCCGTGCCAAACTGCAAGCCATTGAGAGCAAAAGCAATGTAAATCGTAATGAGTTTTCGCTGGTGCTTTTCCGCCGCCAAGTGGTGATGCTCAGCCAGTTCGCACAGAGATTGGCCGCCGGGCTTCCATCGCCCGTGCGCATCGTGGCTCAAGCGTGAACTGAACCGGCGCGAGACGTGATCGCGTCCCGGAAACCGTCCGGTTACTTTCCTACAGATCCGCGCTGCAGGCCTGTCCGTCCGCCGGCGCTCCAGATCTCATTGCCGTGGGTGTCGAAGAGCCGCAGCTCGGGCCGGTCGCCCTCGTAGGCCAGGCTCCCCAAAACGGAACCGGCACTGTTGATGAGAACAAACCGTTCGGATCGTAATTCCTTCACCGAAGCGATGGATTCCGCATGTACTGACGGGATCGCCGTGATGTAGTGACCTAGCACGCCGCCTAAAAGGCCGGCTGCGAATGACAAAGCTAGATTCCGCTTGCGCATATAGATTCTCCTGATTTTCGAATCGGTATGTGCCGGCGGCTTGGCCGACGAGACGTGTCAACACAACGCAAGGTGTGTTGAAGCCAGTGTATCAATTTAAGGCGGCCAACGAAAGGTCGCATGCGGGGCTTTTTCCGATCCGGCGAGGCCGCGAGCTTTACACAACCGCGCGGCGGATTCCCGAAGTTCGAGGTAGACTTGCGACATGTTCCGTCTGATGGCGCTGTTCGCCATGCTCTCCGCGACACTGTGGGCCCAAGCGTTCCCGCCGCATCGCATCATCGGCAATATCTATTACGTCGGTGAGGATGATCTCACCAGTTTCCTGATCGTCACGCCCAAAGGCAATATCCTCATCAACACGGGATACATTTACTCGGTTCCGGAGATTAAATCGAGTATCAAGAAACTCGGCTTCCACTATTCCGATATCAAGATCCTGCTGATCACGCATGCCCATAGCGATCATGCGGCTGGTATGGCACTGATCAAGAAGCAGACCGGCGCAAAAATGATGACCATGGAACAGGAGCGGGAGCTGCTTGAAACCGGGGGCAAGACGGACTACCTGTTCGGAAGTTCGGGATGGTTCGATCCCGTGAAAGTCGACAAGACATTCAAGGATGGGGAGACCATCGAACTCGGCGGAACGGTGATTACCGCGCACCTCACGCCGGGGCACACCAAAGGCAGCACCAGCTATTCGCTGGAGGTTCCCGAAAACGGAAAAACGTATCACGTGCTGATCGCGAACCTCGGAGTCATTAACCCGGGGACGGCCTTTCTCCATAACGACCGTTATCCGAACATTGCGAAAGATTATGCGCGGACCTTCGAGATCGAAAAGAATCTACCCTGCGATGTGTTTCTTTCCTCGCACGCCGGGCATTATGGAATGCAGCACAAATTCCATCCGGGGACGCCGTACAGTCCGGAGACTTTCGTCGATCCGGAGGGCTACCTGATGGTGGTCCAGCACTTCGAGCAGGTGTTTCTGCGCCATCTTGAGGAAGAACGCGCCGACGAGCAGGCGTACCAGGATCACTTACATTTCAAAGACAACGTCCCGTAGTGGTCTCGCCCGCGGCGCTTGGCGACGATCCGGAGCCTCGTCGCGGTACCGGGAATGAACGAGACTGTTTGAAAAGGGGATAAACGGCCTTTTTCGCAAGGCGACCATTCTTCACCTCGAGAGTCTGCGTCTTAGAAAAAAGGTGACCGTCCCCGTTTTCACACAACTCCGGGCCTAAGGCAAGCGGCACGTAAAGTTCGCCGCGTCGTCGATACTTCCCGATCCTTTGTATTTAGCGATCTGCGGATACGGGCACAACGGGCGCGTCCTCGGAGGTCCTGCGGACGCGGCAGCGCCGTTGTCCTCATGGGTGGCAATCACCTGGTCGGGTGCTTTTCCGTGTTCCACCCATTGCTCCATTGCGGTGAGCATGTCGAACGTGTTCGGACCTTCGCCGCCGCCGCAGTGTCCCATGCCGGGCGCCATGAATAGACGGAACGAATCGCGGGTTTTGGCCTCGCTGCCGACCGAATCCACGACGCTTTTGTAGTAATTCACGCTCGCGAGCGGCGCGACGTTCGGATCGCTCCAGCCGTGATACGTGATGAGTTTTCCGCCGTGGGCGATGAACGCCTTTATGTTCGGGTCGATCGCGTTGATCGTGTCGTGGTCGGTTTTATCCGCGAGTGCCACATCGCTATCGAAGTTCAGCGTCCGCCAGTCCCAATTGGCATCGCGAAACACGACGTATTTATACTGGTCCACGGCCGGCGCGAATGGCTGCGGCCCTCCCGCTCCGACTTTCCATCCGAGTTCGGTACCTGGTTCGAGTCCCGGGTAAAGCTCCTCGCCCGTACGCGGATTTTTGAGCGGGGACAACAGCTTTCGTGCCGCTTCCACCTGCGGAGTGGTCAGGCAATTCGGACCGTCCGCGCCTTTGCACTCGAGAACTTCGGGGTCGAAGTGGCACTTGGTGGGATCGTCGATCAAGCCGTCCTTCAGGCCATCGATCGAGTCGCAGGCGTCGAGAATGGCTTTGTGAACCATCGGATACTTCGCGGGAGGGATATAACTCGCCGGGTCTTTCAATGTGGCGTGAGCGAGCCACAGCTCCCAACTGGAGAGCCTGGTTCTGGGGTTTGCCGGGTCGCCGGCGATAATACCGTCGTAATCGTTCGGGAAACGCTGCGCCTCCTTGAGCCCCTGCCGTCCACCGGTGGAGCAACCGTTCCAATAGGAGTATTTCGGGGCTTTTCCATAGAACGCTTCGACGATCTTTTTCGCTTTCACGGTCATCTCATGCTCGGACCTGTAACCGAAATCAATCAGTTTTTCGGGATGATCCAGCGCGAAAGCGCCGGTGGCGCCCACATGGCCCGTATCGGTGGAGGCGGTCGCGTATCCCCGGCTGACACCGGCGGCCAGAGCAGTGTACGTGATCACTCCCGCCCAGCCGCCGTTGCCAACGCCCTGGAACTTTCCGTTCCACCCGGAAACCGGGAGCCAGACTTCGATTTTGATATCGGAATCGCTCGATGGGCGCAGCGTGGCCTCTACGCGGCAAAACTGATCCAGAGCTTGATAAGGGCTTGCCGCTGATTCCCCGCCCGCGCCGAGGCCCGTCGGCGGCGAAAACGTTCCGCTTTCCACCAGACGGGCGGATGTGATCGTCGCGTCGGGAAACTGGAGGGATGACAGACTTTCACAGGACGCGCCAAGGAGCGGCGGCACGACCAGAGCGCATGGCAACAGCGCACCGACAATACTAAGCGAGATTCGAGAATTCACGGCAACTCCAAAAGCGACGTGGGATTTGGAAACACCGTCGTTATCATATGCGGCTTTGGGAGGTCCCGCAACTCGAACCCATCCTCCTTGAGGACGGATTTGGCGGTAAGTTGGTATCGGGTAGAAGATTGTCCGGCAGTCCAGCCGAAAGGAGGAGGCGTTGGCGGCGTACAAATTTCAAGTGAATGGCCGCGCCGTCACTGTCGAATCCTGGGATCCCGCGCAGCCGTTGCTCTACGTCCTTCGAAACACGTTAAATCTTCACGCGGCGAAGTTCGGCTGCGGCCTCGCGCAGTGCGGCGCGTGTACCGTGCTGGTCGACGGCGAGGCCACCCGATCCTGCGTAACCACGATCAAGCAGGTCGCCGGACGCGCGGTCGTGACGCCGGAAGGACTGGGCACGCCTGAAAAGCCCGATCCCATCCAAGCCGCATTCATCGCCGAGCAAGCCGCCCAATGCGGCTATTGCACCAGCGGGATGATTATGTCCGTCAAAGGGCTGCTCGAAAAGGAATCCCGGCCCACGACGGATCAGATCAAAGCGGCGCTCGCCGGAAACCTGTGCCGCTGCGGCACGTACGTCCGTATCCTGCGCGCGGTGCAACGCGTGGTGCGCGAAGGCTGAGCCATGCAGAGGCATCCGGAAAATCCCATTTCGATCGAGATGTCGCGGAGGCAGATCCTCAAAACCGCGGCCCTGATCGTAAGCTTCGGCACCGGCGCAATTCAAAGCGAGGGCGATGCGCAAATCGCGCTGGCAGTTCCATCCGACGCGGCGAGCGGCTCAGCGCCTGCGGCGAAGCCGGTGGATCCGGGTCTCGTCGATAGTTTCCTCGCCATGCATCCGGATGGAAGTGTAACGATTTATACCGGCAAGGTGGATATCGGGACCGGTTTGCGCATCGCCATACGTCAAATGGCTGCCGAGGAGTTAGGGCTATCCACGGATCGCATTGCGCTCGTCGAAGGCGATACCGCGCTCACTCCGGATCAGGGCTCGACCGGCGGGAGCACCGGCCTCACGCGCGGCGGGCTTGAAGTTCGAAAGGCCGCGGCGACGGCGCGGGATGTCTTGCTCCGGCTCGCGGCGCAGCGATTGCAGATCCCCGTCGAGCAGTTGGCACTGGTGAACGGACGGATCGGCAGGGCCGAAGGAAGCGAGAGTAAAACCAACACCAGAGTTCCTTCGAAAGATATTCCGGTGAGTGAGTTGTTGTCTGACTCAGCGCGAGTCGATCTAAAGGTCGATTTCCACGCGAATTTGAAACACCATTTGGCGTTACAGGTGATCGGGCGGCCCATCCCCCGGCCGGACATTCCCGCGAAATGCACCGGCGGCGAGCGATATGTGCAGGATCTGACGCTCCCCAACATGCTGCATGCGCGCGTGATTCGTCCGGCGTCGATCGAAGCAAAACTTCTCGCGGTGGACGAGACGCCGCTTCGCGGCATCCCCGGAGCGAGGGTGGTGCGCGTTGAAAATTTCCTTGCGGTGACCGCCAAAGATGAATGGGCGGCGATTCGAGCGTCGAGGGCGCTCAAAGCGACGTGGAGCGACGCGGCCACGCTGCCGGGAAGTCAGGATCTTGAAAAACACGTTCGGGAAATGCCCATCGCCGCCGAAGAAACGATCGTGGAGCGAGGCGATTCCGCCGCGGGAATCCGGGGTGCCACGAAACAAATGGCGGCCACCTATTTCTGGCCGTGCCAGAGCCACGGATCTCTGGGTCCATCCTGCGCGGTTGCCGACGTTCGCGACGGCGGGGCGACGATCTGGACCTCGTCGCAAGGCACGCATCACATGCGCGTCAGTTTCTCGAAAATCTTCGGCCTGGACGTCGACAAAGTTCGCGTGATCTATCTCGATGGCGCGGGCAGCTATGGCGGGAACGGGAATGACGATGCCGCCGCGGACGCGGTGCTGATCTCGAAAACCGTGGGACAGCCGGTGCGCGTTCAGTGGATGCGGCACGATGAGCACGGTTGGGATCCGAAAGGTCCGCAGCAATTGATCGATTTACGCGCAGGGGTGGATCGCTACGGCCGCATCGTGGCGTGGGAAACGGAAATGTGGGTTCCCGCGATGCTCGGCCCCACCGGGACCATCCCACTTCTTGCGCCTGCCGAAGCCGGGATCGCGCAGCCTTCGGGTCAGTGGCCCGGCATGATCGCGCAGAACGGCGACCCTCCGTACCTGATGCAGCATCTCAAAGCCGTGGCGCACCGGACGCAAACCACACCGTTACGTCCTTCGCACCTGCGTGCGCCAGGGAAGGTAGCCAATACTTTCGCGGTGGAATGCTTCACGGATGAGCTGGCCGCGGACGCCGGCACGGATCCGGTAACGTACCGCGAATTAGGTCTTTCCGATTTCCGGGCGATCGATGTTTTAAGGCGAGCGGCGTCGATGATCGGATGGAAGAACCGTCCGTCCCCGAATCCGAGCGCCAAACGAGACGGCCTGCTGATCGGCCGCGGCATCGCATACACCCACTACAAGCAAAGCGAAAACTACATCGCGACGGCTATGGAAGTTGCGGTCGATCCAGCGTCCGGCAAGATCACCGTGCAGCGAGTCACCTGCGCGCACGATTGCGGCCTGGTGGTGAATCCCGATTCGCTGCAGAATCAAATTGAAGGCTCCATTCTTCAAACCATCAGCCGCACCCTGCACGAAGAAGTAAAATTCGATCGTTCCCGCGTGACCAGCGTCGATTGGGCAGGCTACCCGATCTTGCGTTTCCCCGAAGCGCCGATCGTCACGGTTGCGCTGATCGATCGGCCGGAGATGCCGATGCTCGGTGCGGGGGAGGCGTCGTGCGCGCCCGTCGCGGCCGCGCTCGGCAATGCGGTCTTCGACGCTACCGGCGTCCGGCTCCGCGCGGTTCCGTTCACGCCGGATAAAGTAAAGGCGGCGCTCGACAAGGCGGCCCGGGAAAAAGCGTCCCCAGCGTAGAACCGAAATGCGCCGGGAAATCGACGCCAGCGGCCATATTAGACGGACGCGCGCGCTCTTCTGATGGCTCCGATCCCCGTATAATTGAAACTTGCCCAAGCACTCTTCGCAGGAAAACGCATCACTCGAAAAAGCTCCGTCGGCGAAATCCGGGAACGAGTCCTCGCCGCTGGTAGGCGTCATCATGGGAAGCAAATCCGATTGGGACACCATGCGCCATGCCTCGGATTTGCTGACAGCGTTCGGCGTTCCATATGAAGCCAAGATTGTATCCGCTCACCGCACGCCGGACTGGATGTCGGAATACGCAACCAATGCCGAAAAGCGTGGTCTCGAAGTGATCATCGCGGCAGCGGGCGGAGCCGCTCATCTTCCCGGAATGGTCGCCGCGCATACTCTTTTGCCGGTACTTGGCGTGCCTATCGAGAGTCACGCGCTCAAAGGGATGGATTCGCTGCTTTCCATCGTGCAGATGCCCGGTGGAGTACCCGTCGGCACGCTCGCGATCGGAAAGCCGGGAGCGATCAACGCCGCCCTTCTCGCGGTCGCTATACTTTCCGGGCAACGGCCCGAACTTCGCGCGAAACTGCGAACGTTCCGCGCGGATCAGACTGCAAAGGTCCTCGGTGATGTGCTTTGAGCAACGATGCGCTCTGAGCAACGATTCGGTATGAGCTACGACTCGCTGTGAGCCTACCCGCGTGATTCCTCCCATCCTGCCCGGCTCCACCGTCGGCGTCCTCGGAAGCGGACAACTCGGCCGCATGTTCGCCATCGCGGCGCGGCGAATGGGCTATCGCGTCCATACCTATTCACCCGATGGCGACACCCCTACGGGCCAGGTCGCCGATCTCGAAGTGATCGCGCCCTATGACGATCTCGATGCGGTCCGGCGCTTCGCTGAGGCCGTGCAAGTGGTCACCTTCGAATTCGAAAATGTTCCCGCGGCAACGGCTCAGGCAGCATCTGAAGGAGCGCCAGTGCGGCCCGCCGGATTCGTCCTGCACACGACGCAGCATCGCATCCGCGAGAAGACGTTCCTCGAAAAGGCGGGTCTCCCGGTGACGCCGTTTCGGACGGTCACCACCGCTCAGGAACTCGACGACGCGGTCGCTGCGCTCGGTTGCCCTGCGGTCCTCAAAACCGCCGATTTCGGTTATGACGGCAAAGGGCAAGTCCGTATCGCGAATGCTTCGGCAGCCACCGCGGCATGGGATTCACTGGGACGGGTTCCCTCCGTGCTCGAAGCATTCATTCCATTCGACTGCGAAGTTTCCGTGGTCGCCGCGCGAGGAGTGGATGGCGCCATGGTCGATTACGGCGTGATCGAGAATCGCCATTCGAACCATATACTCGACGTTTCCATCGCGCCGGCTTCGATTGCGGAACCGGTGGCGCGGCAGGCCCAGGAAATCGCCCGCGCGGTGCTCGAAGCGCTTAACGTCGTCGGCGTCCTGTGTGTTGAGTTCTTCGTTGGACCCGGCAGAGGCCTTCTGATCAATGAGCTCGCGCCGAGGCCGCATAACTCCGGCCACCTCACTTTCGATGCCAGTGTCACCAGCCAGTTCGAGCAGCAGCTTCGCGCGATTTGTGGACTGCCGCTTGGTTCGACGGAACTGCTCCGTCCCGCGGCAATGGCGAATTTGCTCGGCGATCTCTGGTCGGGCGGTGAACCGGATTGGGCGGCTGCCCTCGCGAATCCGGACGTCAAGCTTCATCTTTATGGCAAACTCGCGCCGAGGCCTGGCCGCAAGATGGGGCATTTAACGGCACTTTCGCCGGATCCCAGGACCGCGGTCGAAACCGTTCTGGCGGCGCGCCGGGCGCTGACCCGCGGCCGCTGATCCGAAAGTTCGACTATGACGCGCCCGTATAATGAGGAGTGCCCCGCCGAATCTGCCATTTCGACCCCTTTTCCGGCATTAGCGGCGACATGACCGTCGGCGCGTTGCTCGACGCGGGAGCTCCTTCGGAAGCCCTTTTCGACACCCTGAACAGCCTCGGCACAGGCGCGGGCTTCGAGGTGTCAAAGACAGTCCGCGCCGGGATCGCCGCTTCGAAATTCCGCGTGCTCATCGACGACGCGCAGCCCCAAAAGCACCGGCACCTGCACAATATTTTCGAACTGATCGAGCGTTCGTCCGCGTCGCCCCGCGCCAAATCGAACGCGTCGGCGGTGTTCCATCGTTTGGGCGAAGCTGAAGCGGCCGTCCATGGGAT
>Ga0182030_10026420_pt1 | contig 10510 bp, 8 predicted proteins | sample 812S3MmetaG_FD_121299 | JGI IMG/M metagenome (GOLD analysis project Ga0182030, IMG submission 121299) | Permafrost microbial communities from Stordalen Mire, Sweden - 812S3M metaG (Illumina Assembly) | ecosystem: Environmental > Terrestrial > Soil > Wetlands > Permafrost | place: Sweden... | reverse complement strand
GCCTCCGGCACATACATCCGCCAGTAGTCCGATTTCTCCGAAGCAGGCAGCGATAGATAGTCGGTCATCACATCGGTCGGCCAATCGATGAACGCAGCCACCGGGACCACGCGTCCGTCGATCCTCGCGGATCGTTGCTTGAGCGCCATAAATGCCGCCAGCAACGACTGCGTCCCATCCAGATGACCGTCCGCCGTATGCGGACAATAATTCACTGAAGACCCGCCTGGCCCATCGGGATTTCCGCCCCAAAGACCAATCGTCTGGAAGTCGACGAATGGAAACACGCCGTTGGCGGTAATGTAGATCTCCTTTTTGTACTTTCGCCGCGCATAGTTACGCAGCGTCAGCACAATATCCTGCCAATAGACCAGGCTGGTGTAGGTTCCGGTGAATGTCCCGTTCTGTGGCTCCGGATGGCCTCCAATTATCGTTCCCCACTCTGCCGCCAGCGGATTCGATTTATTGAGTGGCGACGCCAGCCATCCGTTGCGCGCCAGATAACCGCGATAGTTGAACATTCGGCCGCTCGTGGCGGCAGATTTCGAACAATTGAGATTGTCGGCCGTGGTTATGCCAAATTTCGACTGCCAGTCAGCCGGGCTGTAGTTGGGATACTTGCCGCACAAAAAACCGCCGAAATCGGCAATATTTGCGTCGTCAAATCCCTCGTCTCCATTGTCTTCATTCCCGGAAGTCGAGCCCTGATAGCTAAAGTCGAGCTCATCGAAGAACAGCCCGTCCACGCCGCCGTCGATCTGATTCTCCCCGATGCCGATAATGTATTGCCGGTAAACCGGGGATGCCAGGCTAGCGCGGTAGAATTTCATCGCAGCATGAAACACCGGCTTGCCCGTCGCATCGCATGAGACTACTGCATTGAATGTCGACGCTGCCGGAAATTCGTCCATGAAGAGAGCAGTGGCTGTTGTTCCTCCTATGAACGCGATGCCGGCCGCTTGCGCCTGCTTGGGATAGCCGAAGTTGTAATCGGATGGCTGAACTCCGCCTCGATCCCACCGCTGCCACGCGCGCGAGACGATATTGGGCGACATAGCAAGAACCTGCGGATCGGCGGGGAGATTCTGGCCTTGCTGGCTGAAGCCAAAGACAGTAAGCCCAAAAGGATCGCGCTTCCCATAGACTCCCGGATCGATCGCGATCTGCGTGTAAATCCCTCCGCCTCCAACAGGATTGCTCGCCGCCGGCGTAGCGCACGTAGACTGGGTCGCAGGAGGCGGGGAAGGCGGCGGCACATGCGCAACTCCCCAGCTGGATGCGTACAAGAAGGCGGCTATGCCAAGGAACAAACGCTTATTCGAAGCCAAGGCCGTCTTTCTCCCCACCGATGCTGACGGAAACAGGGACTCAATGGAGCACACCGAAGTTTACACGAATTCTACGCTTCAGCAGCTGTGGTTTTTGGTTCCGGTCGGGTTGCCGCCTTTTCGGAGATTACTCAATACTATCGGCGCGGCGTCAGGGACGCATTATTTGCTTGACTTATTTGTACTACTGTATATACTCAGTATATTGACATGCACACTGACATCGTAATCTCGCAATCCGATGGACGTCCGATGTACCTGCAAATCATGGAGCAGGTTAAACAGCGGGTTGCTGTGGGAGAGTGGGAACCGGGCGAAGAGATTCCTTCCATCCGCCAGCTTGCTGTGGCATTGCGCGTCAGTGTGATCACAGTCAAGCGCGCCTATCTGGAACTGGAGCGCGAGGGCGTGATCTTGACCCAGCAGGGCAAGGGATCGATGGTTGCGCCCGATCCTTCGCTGGGAGCGCGGCTTTACGACGAAGAGTTTGTGGAACACATTGAGCAAGCCGCGCGGTTGGGAACGCTGCTTGGCCTGACCGGCGAAGAGATTGCACGCCGGACCAAGGAAGCGACGAAGCGGCTGGGCGAGACCCGGCCAAATGCGGACCGGATCAATGGCCGGGCCGTCAAGGAGAATGTATGAATGAACTTTGCGTTCAATTCGAGGGAGTGAGCAAGCGGTACCCTCACTTTTCCCTAGAGGACGTCCATCTTGAACTGCCAACGGGAAGCATTATGGGCTTCATCGGGGCAAATGGGGCGTGCAAGTCCACAACGATCCGCATCCTGATGGGGCTGATTCACCAGGACAAGGGGGCTGTGAATGTGCTGGGCCACGCGATGCCGGCAGATCAGGCCGCAGCCAAGCTCGACATCGGTTTTGTCTCAGAGGATATGAGGCTCTATGGGCCGGCGACGCTGGCCTGGCACATGAACTTCCTGAGACCGATCTATCCGCGCTGGGACCAGACCTATGCTGAGAGCCTTCTTGACCGCTTCGATCTCAAGCCGCAGCAGAAGATCAAGGGCCTCTCGCATGGGCAGCGCGTGAAGGCCGCCCTGCTGCTGTCGCTGGCGCGGCGTCCGCGGCTGCTGGTGCTGGATGAGCCGACCACGGGACTCGACCCGGTGGCGCGCATGGAGGTTCTTCAAGAACTGATGGCCGTGCTGGCCGACGAGGAGCGCACGATTCTTTTCTCGTCGCATAACACGCTGGACGTGGAGCAGATTTCGGACCGGATTACGTTTATCGACCGGGGCCGCATTATCGACTCCTACGACAAAGAGGTATTTCTCGACCGCTGGCGGCGGCTGCGGCTGGTGCTGCCCCCGGACGGTGTTGTCCCGCGCCTGAATGGGATTGTGGAGGTGGGGGGAAGCGGCCGCCTGCCCGTGCTCACCACCAACAGTTTCGAGCCGGCCATGGTTTCGGCCTGCACTCAGATGGGAGCGACCGTCCAGGCCGTGGTTTCGATGACGCTGGAAGAGATTTTTGTCGCCAACGTACACAGTAGAAGGGAGCGGAAAACAGCATGAATACTTCGATGGTGATGCGTCTCATTTGGAAGGACTGGTATTTTCAGCGCAGGGCGATTCTGCTCTCGCTGGGCGGCGGTGCATTGTCGCTGGGAATCGTTCGCTTCGGCGGCCAGGCTGGTTTCACTATCGGGCTGGTTTTTCTGGTAACCATCATGGCCATGATCGGCGCGATGATGGTGATGGGTAATGTGATTGGAGAGCGGGAGAATCAGACGCTCGCGTTTGCGATGAGCCTGCCCATCTCCTACCTTGAGTACACCGCTTCCAAGATTCTGAGCAACCTGCTGATCTTCGTTCCCTTCTGGTTTGCCGTGACTGCTGGGTGCCTGGGCTTGATCGTGGCCGTGCCGGACATCCATGGCCTGTTTGCCTTCACTGCGATCATGGCTGTCGAGATTCTGGTGAGTACCTGCATGATGATTGCGGTCGCCATCGTCTCGGAGTCCAAGGGCTGGACGATTGCCGCAATCATGGTGGGCAACCTGGCCCTCAACGTGGTCGGCTATTTCGTGGCGCACATACCCAGTATCGGTGGCGCAATGTGGAAGAAAGCGGTCTACTGGAATCCCGCGGCGACCATCTCGCTGGCGATCGAGTTTGGCCTGATTCTTGCGATGCTGGGCGTGGCCTTTTTTCTTCAGTCACGGAAGCGGGATTTTATTTGAGGGATGCGGGGCGCCGATGGCGGCGGTACGGACGCATTTCGTCTCCGATCTTCGGTTAAACCCAGATTCCGGCGAACCGGTAAAGATCAGGAGCCTCGAAATGACGTTGCAGAGACAGATTGTCGCTATCGTGTTGTGTATGGTCTGGGTTCCTGAATCGGGCTTTGGAGCAGACCTCTCTCCACGGAAATGGAAGGCGGACGAGAAGGCGCAGGCCGAACAAGGGGAGATGTCGTTCACGCCAGCGCAGGCGCGGGTGGTTGAAGGGAAGTCGGGGCTTGTGACCGGGACCATGTCTCCGATCGCAGTTCGCGCGGGCATTGAAGCGCTGAAGCAGGGCGGTACGGCAGCCGATGCCGCGGCTACCGTGGCCCTGACGCAGATCACGACGGCGCTGGGGTCGTATGTCTCCTACGCCGGAGTGCTGCAACTGGTTTACTACGAAGCCAAGACGGGCAAAGTCTATTCGCTGAACGCGGGATGGAACTCGTATCTCGGCGAGACCGATCCGAAAAGCATTCCCGTGGACGACCTGGGCCCGGTGGCCTTTGGCACAAAACCAACCGAGGGCGCCGAGGGGCGCAAGACGCTGGTGCCTGGATTTATGGCTGGGATAGAAGCCATGCACAAACGGTTTGGGAAGCTGAAGTTTCAGGAACTCTTTGAGCCGGCAATCTGGTACGCGGACAACGGGGTCACGATTTCGCCGGTGCTGGCGGCGTTTTTCAAATCGCGCCAGAAGTTTCTTTCGCGCACCGCCGAAGGCCGGGCGTTTATGAACCAGGCTTGGGATGGATTGCCGAAATCGGGCGACCGGTTTGTGCAGGCGGATTTGGCGAAGACGCTCAGAGGCGTTGCGAGAGACGGGGCGAGCTACGTTTACACCGGAGCGTGGGGGCAGCAGTTTGTGGAAGCCGTGCAGCACGAGGGCGGCAAAGCGACCATGGAAGACATGAAGCGCTATGAGCCTATTTGGGAAGAGCCGCAGAGCACGATCTATATGGGGCACACCATTTACGCTCCGGGCAAGAGCAATGGGGGCGGCGGACAGGTGCTGGAAGCGCTGAACCTGGCGGAAGCGTTAAAGCTGGATGGGATGGGGCCTTACTTCAGAGATCCCAAGGCATTTTTAGGGCTGTCACGCATTATCCGGAAGGCTGTGGCCGATAAATATACCGACGATTATTTGAGGTCACACGGCATGAGCGCGATGGTAGAAAACCGCATTTCAAAGGCCTATGCGAAAAAGGTGGCGACGCAGATTGAAGGTGAGATTGCAGCCCAGCAACAGGGGCCGCCGCACCACACCGACGCGGTTGTGGTGATCGATCGGTGGGGAAACATCGCTGCAATGTCGCACACGATCAATACAGTGCTTTGGGGCACAACGGGCATGTTTGGGGGTGGAATTCCGCTATCGGATGCGGCGGGATTCCAGCAGACGGCATTGACGGCGATCAAACCGGGCGATCCGGTCCCGACGGACATGACGCCGCTGATTGCAATGACGGATTCAAAGCCGGTGCTGGCCCTTGCGAATGTGGGCGAGTCGCTGATTCCGGAGGCGGTGCGGCTGGTGGTTGCGACGTTCGCCAGCCGGCTCGATCCGCTGACCGCAATGGCAGCGCCGCCGCTGCTGATGAACGCGGAGCCGATGAGGGCGGGGGAGACCTGGTTTACGAAGCCGGAGCTGGTGCCGGAAGGGGCATACGATGCGGAGTTTCTGCAAAAGCTTCAGGCGTCGGGGGTCGTTTTCGAGCGGAGATCGAAGCAGGATGTGAGCGCGATCAAGGGAACCGCGGTGCTGGGAATGATCGATCCGGTGAGCGGGGTGCTGCGGGGGGTTGAGACTCCGGGCGTGTTTGGATTTGCGGCTGCTTATTGAATCGAGGCGGTCAGGCGCGGGCGCCTTGTCTTGAGAAGTCTCCGCCCTTGCCGCCGGATTTCTCTTCGAGCTGAATGTTGCGGATGACGATCGCCTTGTCCAGAGCCTTGGTCATGTCGTAAACGGTGAGGGCGGCAACGGCGGCGGCGGTGAGCGCCTCCATTTCGACGCCGGTGGGGCCGACCGTGGTGACCGTTGCGGTGATGCGAACGCCTCCGGCGACGATCGCTGCCTGCACGTCGATGTGCGAGAGGGTGAGCGGATGGCACATGGGGATGAGGTCGGCGGTGCGCTTGGCTGCCTGGATGCCGGCGAAACGGGCTACTTCAAGCGGGTTTCCTTTGGGATTGACGGGCAAGGCCGCTAACACCGCGCTGGAAAGCTCGACAAAGGCCGAGGCGGCGGCGGTGCGGCGCCCAGGCTGCTTGGCGCTTACATCCACCATGTTGGCTTCGCCGGATGAGTCAAAATGCGAGAGTTGCGGCGGCGGGGTTTCGGGCATGGGACGGTCCTCAGGTAAGGAGAATGCGGACGATTGCGCCCGCGTCGATGGGTGGCGCGCCCTCAGGAATGACGAGGAAACAGTTGGAGCGGGCCAATGCCGGCAGGTCTCCCGAGCCCTGCATGGGGATCAGGGAGACTTCAGGAAGTGAGCCGGCCATGGTTCTGAAGCTGCAGAATGCGGGCAGAAAACGGGTTAGGTCTTTCTTGCTGTGCTTGCCGGCGGGCGCGGCAAATCGCGCCCAGGCAAAGCGAGGCGGCGACTGACTGCTGCCGGCAAGCGCAGCCAATACAGGCGCCGCGAACAGCAGGAAGGTTACCGCGGAGGAGACGGGGTTTCCGGGAAGGCCAAAGCACTTCGTGCTGTTCTCGTTTTGGATGATTCCTGAACTCCTGATCGGCAGCTCGCAGAAGACAAGCGGCTTGCCGGGTTGAATTCGAACGCCGGTAAAGTGGAAGCGAGCCCCGGCGCGGGCAAGAGCCGGCTCAACAAGGTCGAATTTGCCCGCGGAGACGCCACCTGAGATCAGCAGCATGTCTGCGCGCGCCGCCTGGGCCAGGGCGGAGTCAAGGGACTGCGCGTTGTCGGCCGCGGTGGGCAGGATAAGCGGATCACCGCCGGCGGCGGCAACCATCGCAGCGAGCATGGGGGCGTTGGAGTTGCGAATCTGGCCTGGGCCGGGCGACGACTCGACGGGCGTCAACTCGTCGCCTGTGGTGAGAATGGCTACGCGAGGACGGACAAAAACGTCGAGCGCAGCGTAGCCGCATGCGGCGGCGAGGGCAATTTGACCAAACTGAATTTGGGTTCCGGCGGGCAGCAATTCGTCTCCCTCGCGGGCCTGGACGCCCTGGGAGACGATGTTGTCGCCCGGCTTGACGGTGCGGGGAGGGAGCAGGCGGACTTGCCTCTGGGCCAATTCGACATGCTCCAGCATGATCACGGCGTCCGCGCCTTCAGGAACGGGAGCGCCGGTCATGATCTCCCACGCTGCGTGCGGTGGGAGCGGCCCCGCAGGGGCTTCTCCGGCGCGCGAGGAACCGACGACGGCGAGTGGGAGGTGGGACGAAGCCTGGGAAGCCCGGCATGCGTAACCATCGCGCGTGGAGCGGGCGAATGGGGGCTGATCGCGATCGGCGATGAGCGGCTGGGCGAGCACGCGGCCCGCAGCCAGAGCAAGGTCAACCCGCTGGGAAGATAGGCGCAATGGGCGCAGTTGAGCGATGCAGGCGGCAACCATCGACACAGCTTGATCGTAACCTGGCAGAGCGGAACTCATGGATTGGATTGTAGAGGGTCGGCAAGGCTCAGCGCATCAGAGACACATAAGCGCTGACCTGCATTTCTCAGCGCCTGATCGGCGCCACAAATTCGTTGACGCGCCTTGTGAGAAATGCGGGCTGAAGCAGGAAGGGCGCTCCCGAGCGGGAGCGCCCTTTCCGCATGGACAAAAGGCTTCTAATTCTTCTTCTTCGTGACCTTCACGCTTGTTTGAATGGTCTCGTTGAAGCCCGCGAGAATGCCCTTGACGTCATTGACAAACGTGCCGTTGGGGGGTGACAGCGCAAGGTACTTCTGAAAGGCCTCAATGGCTCCTGGAGGCGCCGTCAGTTTGTGGGTCTGGGGATCTTCCTTGACGGCGTCTGGGGCACTGATCATGCCTTGGCCTTTGAGGTAGTAGAGCAGCGCAGTGTTGGGGTTATTGGGGTCGGTATTGGCTGCGATTGCCTCATCTGCCGCAGCCACCTGGGCCGCAATTGTTTTGGCGTCGCCATTGGTTTGGGAAGCCTGATAGAAGATCACCGCTTCGTTTTTCAGGTAGATAATCGCCTGGGGAGGATTGGCCTTGACAGCCGCATCATAGGCCGCATTAGCCTCGGCAATTTTTCCCTGACGCGCATTGATTTCGCCCAGGCCTTCGTTAGCCGCTCCCTGAGCAGCTGGGTTCGGCTTCTTTGCGGCGGCCTCAAGCTCCAGTACCTTTTTATAGGACGGTTCTGCTAAATCGAACTTTTTCAAGCCCTTTTGCGCCTGTCCCAGATCCGCCCACAGGGCTGACTCTTCTGGCTTTGCTACGGTGTCCTTCAGCATAAGGCCCTCGACCTCGGTATATTTTGCGGTCTTGATCTCTATTGCCTTGGCATCGAGGTCGGCCTTGGAGGCAGTGGCGCCGAGGGTCGCGATTGCCGTTGCCATCGCGTTGTCGCAGTCGTGAAAGTCCGCCGCAGCGGTCTTGATGTCCAGGTTCAGCCTCTTGATGACCTCGTTTGCCTTCATGGCCTCGGAGTTCTGCTTCTTCAATGCCTCGAGCTGCTTTCTCTCGTCTTCGGTCATCGCGTCGATGTATTCCTTGCGGGACATGTCGATGTTCTGGGCCACATCCTGACCGGCGATGATCCTCACTCCATTGAAGGAGTCGACCATCTTGTCCTTCGGCGTTTCAGGCGCGCGGAAGATCACCATGTACGTTCCAGGCGCTGCCTCGCCCGTATAGTCGCCGTTCTCATCGACGGTGAAGGTGTACTTCGACGTGTGTCCATCGTCGTTGGAGAGGCTTACAAAACCCTTGCTGGCGGAAAACCCGGTCGGATTGGTTACGTGGCCGTGAATCTTGCCGGTGACCGGAGGAGTTTGGGCAAGGGCGGGCATGAGGGCGAAGGCCAGCAGGCCCAGCCAAAGTGAGAGGTTGCGTTTCATGTTCTTCTCCTTGAGAGCGGCGGGAAGGTAGCTGCCCGCAGGCTCAATAAAGTCGTATTTTTCAGCCCACTCACGGCTCGCCGCATGGGGGGTTCTCCAGTGAGTATGCCTTCAATCCAAATGCCAAACACAGGGCCAAACCTTCTGGCGGCAAGTGCAATTCCCGCGGACGGTAACAACAGATGCCCTCAATCCGGCACGCAGAGCACGGCCTGCGGACGGTTCTCTTTAGCAGACCCAAGTTAAATCCAATCGGTTGCCCAACACAAGGGGCTGAGGCAGAATATGCTTGTGGCGGCCCCGCCATGAGCTGCGATTACGCCTTTTGAACGGACGAATAAGCCGGCCGATAGGCTGCAACGCACTCCTTCCGGAAATCCCGTAAAGGACAGCGCGCACCGTCATCTCAACATGGTAGTGCCGTTGAGGACGACAGTGTGTGGCCTGCGTCACAGCCTAGAATGAATGCATGGGCACCACGATTCGTAACGCAACTCCAGCGGACATTCCGCAAATTCTCAACTTCATTCAGGCTCTGGCGGACTATGAACGCGCGCCGGAGGCGGTGGTGGCTACCGAAGCGGACCTGCTGCGGGACGGCTTTGGTCCGAGCCCGTTTTATTGCTGCCTGATTGCCGAGTTCGACAGCCAGCCTGCCGGCTTCGCCCTCTACTTTTTCGACTACTCTACATGGCTTGGCCGCCCCGGAATCTATTTGGAGGATCTGTTCGTTTACCCGGAGCTTCGCGGCCGGGGAATTGGAAAGTTGCTGCTGGAGAAGGTGGCTGCCATCGCGGTTGAGAAGGGGTGTGCGCGGCTGAAGTGGGCGGTGCTGGACTGGAACACGCCGGCGATCGACTTCTACCGCGCCATGGGCGCCGAGTTCATGGACGAATGGCGCAATGTACGCGTGAGCGGCGAAGCGCTGGCACGGCTGGCTGCGGCTGACACCAAACCTGCGAAAGACGTGGCTGCCGGAGCCGCTCATAGCTTTCAAGAAGCAAGTCCCCTTCGGCAGGCTCAGGGCAGGCTTTCGACTCCGGTCGCTGCGGCGACCCTCGCTCAGGATGGCGCGCAGTGACGATACGCGTGATTGGCGGCGGATTAGCCGGACCAGAGGCCGCACTGACCGCGGCGCGGCTGGGCTGCCAGGTGGACCTCTACGAGATGCGCGCGTTGGTGGACGGAAAGCCGCGGCTGACCCCTGCTCACCAGACCACCCAGTTCGGCGAACTGGTTTGTTCCAACTCGCTGAAGAGCGAATCGCCCAACACCGCGCCCTGGTTGCTCAAGCAGGAGATGCGGCGGGGCAGATCGGCATTGCTGCAGATTGCCGACGAGACAGCCGTACCGGCGGGCCACGCGCTGGCCGTGGATCGCGTTGAGTTTTCGCGGCGGATTGCTGAGGCGATTGCCGCTGAGCCGGCCATTCGCGTGATACGCCAAGAGGTCACAACCCTCGATCAGGACGAGGACGGCACAAAGTGCACAATTCTGGCCACCGGGCCGCTGACCTCGGATGCGCTGAGCCGCGAGATTGAACGCATCACCGGCTCGGGCCATCTGGCTTTCTATGACTCCATATCGCCGATTGTGGATGCGGAGACGATCGACATGGAGCGGGTTTACATGGCTGCGCGCTGGGATAAGGGGACGGCCGACTACATCAACTGCCCTATGGATCGCGCGGAGTTCGACCGGTTTCTGGACGCGCTGCTGGCCGCGGAGGCCGCCGAAGCCAAGGAGTGGGAGAAGCTGGAGTATTTTGAAGGCTGCCTGCCCATTGAAGTGCTGGCCCGGCGCGGGCGCGACACGCTGCGCTTTGGTCCCATGAAGCCGGTGGGGCTGCGCGATCCGCGCACCGGCAAAACGCCGTGGGCCGTGGTGCAACT
>Ga0182030_10026419_pt1 | contig 10510 bp, 5 predicted proteins | sample 812S3MmetaG_FD_121299 | JGI IMG/M metagenome (GOLD analysis project Ga0182030, IMG submission 121299) | Permafrost microbial communities from Stordalen Mire, Sweden - 812S3M metaG (Illumina Assembly) | ecosystem: Environmental > Terrestrial > Soil > Wetlands > Permafrost | place: Sweden... | reverse complement strand
TGAGCCGCATCATCTCATTTGAGGCCGGGCCGAGAGGGCTGCAAAACGACGTCCTGAATTCCATACTCTCCTACAGCAGCACGGTTAAACAGGTGAGCTCTTCCTGGAGTTGGAGCGGCGGTCCATCCACGACCACTGACAACATCTTCAAAAGCATGGCCGCCGCCGGCCAGTCTTTTTTTAATGCGGCCGGTGACGGTGACGCCTTTACGACGGGCGCCAGTTCCGTCAACGGCGTGGACAATGCGTCGTCGGACAACGCGCCTTCCAGTTCGCCCTACATCACGCAGGTCGGCGGCACCACCTTGTCCATGAACGGCAACGGCGCGTCCTATTTGTCGGAGACGGTTTGGAACTGGGGCGTCGAGTATGGCTCCCAATATGATGGCGTGGGCAGCAGCGGTGGCATCAGCAGTTACTACCCCATTCCATACTGGCAGACCAATATCAGCAACCTGACGAGTCGTGGCGGTTCCTTAACCAGCCGGAACATTCCCGATGTCGCGTGTAATGCGGACAACGTGTACGTGGTCTCGGGTGGCGGTGGCGTCGGTTCCGGGGGCACGGGCGGCACCAGTTGCGCCGCTCCGCTCTGGGCTGGCTTCATCGCCCTCGTCAACCAACAGGCCGCGGCGCCCGTTGGCTTTATCAACCCCGCCATCTACACCATCGCCACCAACCCATCCTCCTATTCCAGTTGCTTCCGTGACGTGACCACCGGCAATAACACTTGGTCCGAAAGCCCCAGTTTATTCTATGCCGGCAGTGGGTATGATCTGTGTACCGGATTGGGCACGCCCAACGGCGCGGCTCTGATTAATGCGCTCGCGCCGTTATCGCTGGCCCTTTTGGCCGGATCGAGTGGTTATGCCTTCAGCGGGCCAATCGGCGGCCCCTTCACTCCGGCTTCCGGCGCTTTCGGGCTGACGAATGCGACCGCCGGCTCGTTGAGTTGGTCGCTCATCAATACCTCGGCGTGGCTGACGGCCAGTGCCACCAGTGGTACCCTCGCATCCGGCGCGGGCACCAGTTTCACGGTGAGTCCCTCCGCCGCCGCTGGCAGCCTGGCGGTCGGAACTTACGCCGCCACCATTACCTTTTCCAACCAGGTTTCCCGCTCCACTGTGAGCTGTGCGATCACCCTTCAGGTCTATCAGCCGCTGTCGTTGACACCGATCAAGGGCTTTGCCGCGGTCGGGCCGGTTGGCGGACCCTTTGGCGGGGCGTCCCAGGCCTTCGTCCTCAGCAACCTCACCGCGGTCAGCCAGAACTGGACCCTCACCAACGGGTTGTCGTGGTTGGCCATCTCGCCCGCCGGCGGTTCGCTGCCTGCCGGCGGATCGGTTGACCTCAGCGCCAGTCTTGCCGCTTCCGCCAATACGTTGCCCGCCGGGGTCTATAACAGCAGCATCACGCTCGGCGGTCCCGCCGGACTCGTTGCCTCCGTGCCTTTCCAACTTTCCGTCGGCCAGGCCAACCTCCAAAATGGCGGCTTCGAAACGGGTGATTTTACCGGTTGGACCCAGTCCGGAAACACGGAAGATACTTCGGTCACCGCTAGCAGTGGCTACGTCCATTCCGGCAATTACGGCGCCGAGCTTGGCCCGCCGTATTCCCTGGGTTATCTGACCCAGAATCTGGCCACTGTGCCCGGACAAGTCTATGTGCTTTCGTTTTGGTTGTCTAATCCCAGCGGCGATACCCCCAATCAATTCCAGGCGCAATGGAACGGCACCACCGTCTTCTCCCAGTCCAATCTCACCGGCACATCCTGGACCAACCTGCAATTTCTCGTGACCGCCACCGCCGCCGCCACGACCCTCCAGTTTGGCTTCGAGGATAATCCGGCCTATTTTGCTCTCGATGACGTCAGTGTCACCACCCTGAATCCCGTCTCCTTCAATTCCACCGCGAAGTTGGCGGGCGGCTTCCAGCTCGTCCTGAACACCGTCACGGGCCTCGTCTATCAGGTGCAATACACCACCAACCTGCTGGCCGCCGATTGGACCAATTTGGGAAGTCCCACCACCGCGAATGCGAGCACGATGACGATCACCGACACGAATGCCATCCAATCCTCGCCGCAACGCTATTACCGGCTGATGATGGTTCCCTAACATCCGAACCGCGGCGTGGGACTTGCGCCCGGCATGCCCGAAAACTGAAGGTCGGTTCTATGTCAAACCGCTGGATCATTTTTTTGGCCGCGTTCGCGACGACGGCCATTTGTCTCCCTGCCGTCGCTGCTTTAAAGCTCCTGCCGGGGCACGTGCCCGCTGTCGTTGCACACCTGTCCCCCATCGGCCGCTTGCCGGCCACCAACCGGCTCAATCTCGCCATCGGGTTGCCGCTCCGCAATCAGGCCGCCTTGCAGTTGCTGCTCCATCAGCTTTACGACCCTGCATCCACAAACTTCCACCGCTATCTCACTCCCGAACAATTCACCGCCCGGTTCGGGCCCACTGAAGCGGATTACCAGGCCGTCATTGATTTCGTCCGTGCCCAGGGCTTTACCGTCACCCGCACCCATGCCAATCGCGTCCTCTTGGACGTCAACGCCTCGGTTTCCGATATTGAACGCGCTTTCCATATCACCCTCCGCAGCTACCGGCACCCGGTCGAGCCCCGCAATTTCTTTGCGCCGGACACCGATCCGTCCGTGCCGGATACCCTGCCGGTTCTGGATATCAGCGGCCTGAGCGATTATGCCCCGCCCCGGCCCATGTTGCAGCATCGCCCCGCCGCCGCAGCGAGCCGACCGGCGCTCGGTTCCGGCCCGGCCGGCAGCTTGATGGGCCACGATTTCCGGCAGGCATACGCGCCCGGTGCCGCCGCCGACGGCTTCGGCCAGATGGTCGGCTTGTTCGAATTGGACGGCTATGACCCAAACGACATCTTCGCCTACGAAGCCCAAGCCGGCCTCCCGAATGTGCCATTGCAGAATGTCTTGATTGACGAATTCAGCGGCCTGCCAGGATTTGATGCAGACGAGGTCTGTTTGGATATTGAAATGGCCATGTCCATGGCCACGAATTTGGCCGCCGTGGTTGTCTTCGAGGGGTCGGGCAATTGGAACGACGTGTTGAATACCATGGTTTCCAGCAATCAAATCAAGCAATTCAGTTCTTCCTGGGGCTTTGGCGGCGGCCCCGACCAATCGACGGACGAGATCTTCCAGCAAATGGCGATGCAAGGCCAGTCGTTCTTCCAAGCTTCCGGTGATGGCGATGCGTGGACCAGTCCCATTTGGCAGCCCTCGGAAAGCCCCTATGTCACCTCAGTCGGGGGCACCAGCCTCACCATGAGCGGTTTCGGCGTGGCCTATGTATCGGAACAGGTCTGGAATTCGGGCAACCTCGGCATGCCTTGGGGAGGGAATGGCGAGACCAACGATTTCTGGGGCAGCGGCGGCGGGGTCAGCACCGATTACTTCATCCCCGATTGGCAGACCAATGTCAACATGACCACCAACCTCGGCTCCACCACCATGCGCAACATCCCGGACGTGGCCCTGACCGCCGATAATGTGTACGTGACCTATAACAGCGGTTCGGACGGGATCTTCGGCGGCACCAGTTGCGCGGCGCCACTCTGGGCCGGCTTCATGGCCTTGGCAAACGAGCAACTCACCGGCATGGATAACCCTTCCGCCGGCTTTGCCAATCCCGCCATTTACACGCTGGGCGAAAGTTCCAACTACACCTCCGCCTTTCACGACATCACGGCGGGCAACAATACGTGGAGTGGCAGTCCGAACCTCTATTATGCCGTTCCTGGCTACGATCTTTGCACCGGGTGGGGCACGCCGAACGGCGTCGGTTTCATCAATTCTCTCGCCGGTCCGCCCGATCCCCTGGCCGTAGAGCCCCGCGGCGGATTCGCCGTCACCGGCAGTGCCGGCGGTCCTTTCAGCGGCACGTTTCAAACTTTCACCCTCAACAATGCCGGCGACGCCTCGCTCAGTTGGACCCTCATCAACTCGGCCACTTGGCTTACCAGCTCGATCCGGCGCGGTGTTCTGGCTCCCGGTGCCCAAGTGGAAGTGGTGGTCGGCCTCACTCCCGCCGCCAACACCCTCCCGGTGGGCAGCTATGCGGCCAGCATCGTCTTCACGAACCAGACCACCCATGTCTCCCAACCGCGATTGTTCACCCTCCAAGTGGGCCAGTCTCTCGTCCAGGATGGCGGCTTTGAATCCGGCACCTTCTGCCATTGGATGCTCGAGGGCGATACCATCAATACCCTGGCCATCTTCAACGGCGTCGAAAGCCTGTTCGCCCCCACTTTCAACGATGTTCATTCCGGGTATTATGGCGCTTTTCTTGGCGATACCCAGTTCGCCATCCTTACCCAAACCTTGCCCACCTGCCCGGGACAAGCCTACCTGCTTTCCTTCTGGTTGAATAATCCCAGCAACGGGCCGGTCCAGCAATTCGCGGTGAACTGGAACACCAATGCTTCCACCAACACACTGTACTACGTCCTGAACCCGCCGGTTTTCGCTTGGACAAATTTCAATTTCGTTGTCACCGCCACCGGCCCGGGCACCGTCCTCCAGTTCGGCGCCGAAAACGATCCCTACGGCTTCGGGTTGGATGATGTCAGCGTCACGCCCATTCCCCGTCCATCCTTCACGGCCGTCCAGGAGACGCCCGGCGGACTCGCTCTCACTTGGCTGACGTTGCCCAACGTCGGCTATCTTCTCCAATCCAAGACGAATTTGTTGCAGCCAAGCTGGGTCAACCTCGGCGCCTCAACCACGGCCGTGTCCAACTCCCTCACTCAGGTGGAGCCCTTGGTGGACCCGCCCGCTTTCCCGGTTCCACCGCAACAATTTTACCGCGTGGTCGTGTCGCCGTGACCCAACCAATACGCTCGGCACAAAAATGGCGTCTGGCAGTTCACCGAAACCCAGGCCATGAATTTCCCGCAACAGTTCTATCGCCTTTTGTACGCGCTCTGACGCGGATTCGCGGGCGCGTTCCGTTGATTCCACTTGGGTTGGGCATTTAAGTTTGGCTTAATGGCCGCGTGCCGAATCTGAAAACCGCCTCGCCCAAGCGCCGCAGCCGCAGCGGTGACCTTCTGGCCCTCCTGCTCTTGCTCGCGATCCTGGCGGGTTTGGGCTGGTTGTGGTGGCACGGCAGGCGGCACGCGTCCACGTCCCAACCCGCCCCGCCCGCTGTCCACCGCGTGGTCCCGTCACTAGTCGTCGTCGAGCGGATGCCCGAGGCGCCCGTCATTACGCCCGCCAAGCCAGCGGATTTGGCCCCGCCAGCCCCTCAGGTTCCTCCGACGATTGCCTCAAATCTTCCGCCCACTGGCGCGCCGGTGGCGAGCCCGGAGTCCCCGGGGCCAAAGCCAAATTTGCTTGAAGCGCAAATCGCCCTGGCCCGCCTCGCCATCTCGCCCGGCTCAATTGACGGTGCCATGGGCTCGCAAACCCGGGCGGCCATTGCGGTCTTCCAGCGCCTCCAAGATCTCGTGCCCACGCGCGACTTGGATACCAATACGCTGGCCCTCTTAAAACTCCACGAGCCGCTCCTCAGGGACTATGTGGTCACCAGCAACGACGTCGCGCGCCTCCAGCCCTTGGGCCGCACCTGGCTGGCCAAGTCCCGCCAATCCGCCCTCGATTACGAAACCGTCCTCCAGTTGGTCGCCGAAAAAGCCCACTCGCATCCCGCTCTTATCGAAAAGCTGAACCCGGGCACGGTTTGGACAGATGTCCACCCCGGCACCGTGCTTAAGATTCCGGACGTCGCTTACCCGGAGCCGACCGACAAAGCCGCCTTCGTCGTCATCCATTTGTCCGATCGATATCTCGAAGCCTTCGGCAGCGAAAGCAACTTGCTCGCCCATTTCCCTTGCAGCATCGGCGCCAAATTCGACAAACGCCCCGTCGGCGAACTGCACGTCGCCGTCATTGCCGCCCATCCGAATTACACCTTTGATCCCGAAATCTTCCCCGAATCGCCGGAAGCCCAAGCCATCGGCCATAAATTGATCCTCCCGCCCGGACCCAAGAATCCCGTCGGCGTCGCGTGGATCGGCTTGGACAAACCCGGCTACGGCATGCACGGAACGCCCGCCCCCGAGCAGATCGGCCACACCGGCTCCCACGGCTGCTTCCGCCTCGCCAATTGGGACGCCGAATACCTCCTCAAACTCGTCTGGATCGGCATGCCCGTCTTCGTCGAGCCGTGACGCCGCCGTTCCAAAATATTCGATAATTTATCATTGCCCGCCGCCGCCGTTTGGTGAGACTGTTGGTCAGTTGGTAATCTAAAATCATAAAACCTATGGCTCTCGGAATTATTGCACTCGTCGTCTTGGGCGGCTTGCTATTGGTCGCCATCATCCTGGCCGTCATGGTGGTTGGCATCTACAACAAGCTCGTCACCATGCGCAATCGCTACAAGAACGCCTACGCCCAAATTGACGTCCAGCTCAAGCGCCGCTACGACCTCATCCCCAACCTTGTCGAAACCGCCAAAGGCTACATGGCCCATGAGCGCGGCACGCTGGAGGCCGTCACGCAGGCCCGCAACATTGCCTATGTTGCGTCCCAGGCCGCCGCCGCCAATCCCGGTGACTCCGGCGCGGTCAAAAACCTCGTCGCCGCTGAATCCGGTTTGGCCGGCACCCTGAGCCGCCTGATGATGGTCAGCGAACAATATCCCGACCTGAAGGCAGATCAGAACATGATGCAGCTTACCGAGGAGCTCACCTCCACGGAAAACAAGATCTCCTTTGCGCGCCAGGCCTATAACGATTCGGTGATGATTTACAACACCGATCGCGAGGTCTTCCCGAGCAATCTCGTCGCCGGCATGTTCAATTTCGCCGCCGCCGAGCTGTTCGTAGTGGACAAGCCGGAACAGAAGGACGCGCCGAAGGTTTCGTTTTCGTGAAATGTCCGGCCGCGTGCCGGCACGCGGCGCCTTTCGGACGGCCGCCCGTCCGCGTTCGCGACCGTTAAAATTTAATGGACTTCTTTGCCCGACAAGATCAGGCCCGCCGCAAGACGAAATGGCTCGTCATCTATTTCGTTCTCGCCGTCATCTCCATCATTGTCATGGTCTATGTTGTGGCCCTGTTGACGACCACGATGCAATCGAATTCCCGGCGCTATCATCACTACGGCGACGAGGAAGTGCAATTCTCGCCCTGGAATCCGGTCCTCTTCGCCGAGGTGGCTCTTGGCACGATCGCGGTGATCTTTATCGGCAGTGCCTATAAAACAGTCGCCCTGTCGGAAGGAGGCAGCGTGGTGGCCGAGTCCCTCGGCGGCCGGCCGGTCCAGTCCAACACCACGGATCCTGACGAGCGCAAGCTGCTCAACGTGGTCGAGGAAATGTCCATCGCCTCCGGTGTCCCCATGCCCAAGGTCTATGTCCTCGAAGACCAGTCTGGCATCAACGCCTTCGCTGCCGGCCATACGCCCAGCGACGCCGTCGTGGCCGTCACCCGCGACTGCATGACCAAGCTGACGCGCGATGAATTGCAGGGCGTCATCGGCCACGAGTTCAGCCACATTTTGAACGGCGACATGCGGCTGAACATCCGGCTCATGGGCATCCTGTTCGGAATCCTTTGCATCGCCACCATTGGCCGGATTTTGCTCCAGGCCCGCGGCGGCCGTGGCCGGAATGGGCTGCCGATGTTCGGTTTGCTCCTCTTGGCCATCGGTGGCATCGGGGTTTTTTTCGGGCGCCTCATCCAGTCCGCCGTCAGCCGGCAGCGGGAATTCCTGGCCGACGCCTCCTCGGTGCAATTCACCCGGAACCCCGCCGGCCTGTCCGGCGCGCTGCAAAAGATCGGCGGCTACGGCTCCTTGATGGATTCCCCGCACGCTTCCGACGCCAGCCACCTGTTTTTCGCCAGCGGATTCTCCAGCAACTTTGGTGATTGGATGGCCACGCACCCGCCCCTCGAAGCCCGCATTCAGGCGATTGATCCCACCTGGGACGGCAAGTTCCGCCGGCTGCCGGACGACCAGACGGAAAACCTCAATTCCTCCCGCACGCCACATCCCTCGCGGCGGCCCGCCCCGCCGCCGTTTCCCAATCCCTTGGGCACCGTGCTCGGCGGCGCCATCCTCGCTTCGGAAAGTGAAGCGCCGCCGCTCATCAAGCCGCATTCGGTTCTGCCCAATCTGGGCAATCCCACGCCGCTGCACTTGAAATACGCGGAAGACCTTCGCAATTCCCTGCCCGATTCTCTCAAGGCCGCCGCGCGCGAACCGCTGGATGCCGCCGCCCTCATCTATGCGCTACTGCTGAGCCATGATGATGCCCTGCGCGCCACCCAGATTGACGGCCTGGCCGGCCGCGTCTCCCGCACCGTCGCCGATAAAGTCGCCGCCTTGTTTCCCGATGTTTCCACCACCGCCGCCCACGCCCGCCTGCCTTTGGTGAATCTCGCGCTTCCGGCGTTGCGGCAGATGGATGTCACCCAGTTCAGCCAGTTTTCAAAAACGCTCGAGTGGCTCATTGACAGCGACGGCCAGGTGGAGCTCTTCGAATTTGTGGTTCAGAAAATCGTCCTCCGCCACCTGGATTCCCACTTCAACGGCGCACGCAAGACCGTGATCCAATTCTACACGTTCCGCCCGCTCATCCCGGACTGCGTTGTGATCCTCTCCGCCCTGGCTTACGTCGGCAGCAGCGTTCCTGCCGAGATCGAAAAAGCTTTCGCCGTCGGCGTGCCCTATCTGCACATGCCCGACAATTCCGGCGTTGCGCTCCTGCCGGCGGCGCAATGCGGCGTCGAGCAGATTGATTCCGCGCTTAACCGCGTCGCCCTCGCGGTCCCCAATATCAAGCGAAACCTGCTCGAAGCCGCCGCCCGCGTCGTCGCCGCCGATGGCGTGATTCAGGAAGCGGAAGCCGAGCTTTTGCGTGCCATCGCCGACACGCTCGATTGTCCCATGCCGCCGCTGGGTGTTGCCGAACAAGGCCCAGATCCCATTACCTGATGACCAAGCTCGTCCATCCCCTTTTGATGGCCGCATGTCTCTTGGTGGCTGCGTTCGGCTGCGACAATCGCGCCCCGAAAACGGCCCATGACAACCGGTTGAAAAAAGTCCATTACGATGCCGCCACCGGCCGGTACTTTTATGTCGTCCGGGAGAAGCATCATGGCAACGATGATGGGTGGTTTTATTATTGGCTGATGAACAGCCGCAATTCCGCGTCGGATTACTACACCACGCCGGCATTTTCCAAGCTAGCCCCTGATACCTTGTCTCCCCGTTCCTGGCGCCCGGGCGATCCGCCGTCTGCCTATGCCAGCCGGCCGCCCACGACGGCGGAATTAAACGGTAGCGCCGATCAAACGGAAGTCGTGGACGTGCAGCAGGCCAACACGCAGGAGGACCTGGACATACCCGATGAGAATTCCCTCGATTCGATGGAAGGCGTTCCCGAGGCTGGCGAAGGGATGTCGGGTGAGGGCGCGTCGGAGACCGCCTCTGATTCCGGAGACGCGGGTGGCGACAGTGGCGGTGATGGGGGTGGCGACGGGGGCGGGGATTAACCCGGATATTTCGTAGTCAAACCTGTAGCGCAGACTTCCAAGTCCAAGTCTGCTGTATCGCGGGTTTCCAATCCCGCAGGCTCTCTCCCTTTCCAAAACCCCCGACATGGCCATGCCCGGCCGATTTGGAAATCGGCGAAACGGCAGGTTTGGAAACCTGCGGTACGAAGGTTGTGCCCGCGGCCGTCGATACAGCGCTCACGCGCGCAATTCCGCCTGCAACTGCGTCGTCAGCCCGTTCAAAACCTTTTCGTGCGCCGAATTGACTTCGGCGTCCGTCAGCGTCTTGTCGGCGGCGCGATAAGTAAACGCATACGCCACGCTCTTGCGCCCCTCCGGAATGCCCTTGCCCCGGAAGACATCGAACAGCTCCACCGATTCCAGGTGCGGCGCCTTGGCCTGCTTCACAGTGTGCAGCACGGCCTCGTGCGTGACCGCTTCCGGCACCAGCATCGCCACGTCGCGGCGGCTGGATGGGAACTGCGGCAGCGGTTTGAACGCCTTCGCCGCGTTGCGCCGGCCAATGAGCAAATCCAGGTTGAATTCCGCGAGAAAAACCGCGTCGCGCAAATCGTATTTCTTGGCCAGCGTGGGCAACAACTGCCCCAGTTCGCCGAGCAGCAGCTTGCCCCCGAGCGTCACCGTCGCGGACTCCAGGAACAGCTCCGTGCTGTCCGGGCGTTTTCCAAAAACCACCCCGCGCAATCCATATTGCTCCAGAAATTCCTCGGCGAGACCTTTCAGATCATACGTGTCGAATTTCGCGTCCCGGCCTTCGCCGCTCCAGAAGGGCAGGGCGCGTTGCCCCGTGATCGCCAGGGCGGCGTGCCGTTCTTCCTTGATCTGGCCGTTGACCATCGCGAACACCCGGCCGATCTCGAACAGCGCCACGTCGTAATGTTTGCGGCTCACGTTGTGCTGCAATGAGTGGATCAATCCCGGCAGCAAGCTCGGCCGCAACACGTCCATG
>Ga0182030_10026418_pt1 | contig 10510 bp, 8 predicted proteins | sample 812S3MmetaG_FD_121299 | JGI IMG/M metagenome (GOLD analysis project Ga0182030, IMG submission 121299) | Permafrost microbial communities from Stordalen Mire, Sweden - 812S3M metaG (Illumina Assembly) | ecosystem: Environmental > Terrestrial > Soil > Wetlands > Permafrost | place: Sweden... | reverse complement strand
GAGCGAGTGGCGCTTCAGCGCGCATCATTCGAGAGGTCGACGTTCAGCGAGGACCGCTGGCACGCAATGGCCGGAGGATTGCCGTACGCGGACGCCCGGTGCCTCATTGCCTACGACGCCCAGAACACCGCGGTGGCGATGGTGACAGTATGGTCTGCAGGTCCGGGAAGGCCCGGACTGCTCGAACCAATGGGCGTGCACCGCGAGCATCGCGGGCACGGGTACGGCACGGCCATCACCCTGGCCGCGGCGGCTGCCTTGCGACAACTGGGCTCGTCCAGCGCCATTGTGTGCACCAGGAGTTCCAACGTCGGCGCCGTCGCCACCTATAGGTCGGCTGGATTCCAACAGCTCCCTGACGTTCCCGACCTGCGCCGAGGCGCCTAATGCCTAGAGCGGGGTGACGTACGCCGCGTGAATGCCACCGTCGACGAGGAACGTCGAGGCGTTCACGAAGGTTGAATCGTCGCTCGCGAGGAACAACACAGCGCTGGCAATCTCTTCGGGTTCGGCGAAGCGACCGACCGGAATGTGCACGAGGCGCCGCGCCGCGCGTTCGGGGTCCTTCGCGAACAACTCCTGTAAGAGGGGTGTGTTGACCGGTCCCGGACAGAGAGCATTCACCCGAATACCTTGTCGGGCGAACTGGACGCCGAGTTCACGCGAGAGGGAGAGAACGCCGCCCTTGGACGCGGTGTAGGAGATCTGGCTGGTCGCTGATCCCATGACCGCGACGAATGAGGCGGTGTTGATGATGGACCCGCCGCCACGCTCCAGCAGATGAGGTATGCCGTACTTGCAGCACAAGTACACCGAAGTCAGGTTGACGTCTTGCACGCGCTTCCACGCGTCGAGTTCGGTCGTAAGGATTGAATCGTCATCGGCAGGCGAGATGCCCGCGTTGTTAAAGAGGATGTCGACACCGCCGTAGACGGCGATCACGCGCTCGTACATCGACTTCACGCTGTCTTCGTCAGCCACGTTGACCTGAACAAACGTCCCACCGATCTGCTGGGCAAACTCAACACCGGTGTCTTCGTTGAGGTCGGCGACGACGACTTTGGCGCCCTCTTCGGCGAAGCGCACCGCGGTGGCGCGCCCAATTCCGCTGACGGCTCCGGTGATGATGGCCACTTTGTCGTCAAGACGACCCATTACATTTCCTCCGTTGAGATGAACACATTCTTTTCTTCACTGAAACCGAGCAGGGCGTCGGGACCGAGTTCACGGCCGAGCCCCGATTGCTTGAAGCCGCCGAAGGGTGTCGAGTAGCGCACCGAGGAGTTCGAGTTGACTGACAGTGCGCCGGTCTCCACTCCTCGTGCCACCCGTAACGCCCGACCAACGTCGCGGCTCCAAATGGAACCCGACAGCCCATAGGGGCTCTCGTTCGCGATGGCGATCGCTTCGGCCTCGTCCTGAAAGCGCACCACCGAGACAACCGGACCAAAAATCTCTTCTTGGAAAGAGCGACTCTTTGTGTCAGTTGTTTCGAGGACCGTCGGTGCCATCCAGTAACCGGGACCCTCGGGCGCGCTGCCGCGAAAGGCCACCTCGGACTCGTTCACGTAGGAGTGGACGCTCTCGCGCTGGGCGGCAGTGATGAGCGGGCCCATTTCACTCTCGTCGGTTGTGGGGTCTTGAACCTTGACGCCCTTGACGGCTGGCTCGAAGAGCTCCATAAATCGGTCGTAGGCGGAGGCTTCGACCAGCAGACGCGAACGCGCACAGCAGTCCTGACCCGCGTTGTCAAAGACGGCGTAGGGGGCGCTCGCGGCGGCCTTTTCCAGGTCGGCGTCGGCAAAGATGATGTTTGCGCTCTTTCCGCCAAGTTCCAAGGTGACGCGCTTCACTTGCTCGGCGCAACCCTGCATGATGAGTCGACCCACCGCGTTGGAGCCGGTGAAGCAGACCTTACGAATGGCGGGGTGGGTCACGAAGCGGTTACCCACCATGGCGCCGTCGCCGGTCACGACTTGGAAAACACCTTCGGGAATGCCCGCTTCGAGCGCGAGTTCGCCCAGTCGGACCGCCGTGAGCGGCGTCAACGTGGCGGGCTTCAAGACGACGGTGTTGCCGGCGGCGAGTGCGGGTGCGAGCCCCCATCCGGCGATCGGCATGGGAAAGTTCCAGGGGACAATGATGCCGATCACACCGAGCGGTTCGTAGAACGTGAGGTCGACGCCGCCCGCGACGGGGATCTGACGACCGGAGTGACGTTCGGGCGCGCCGGAGTAGTACATCAAGACGTCGCGGACGTTGCCGGCTTCCCATCTCGCGTTGGAGATGGTGTGTCCCGAGTTGGCCACCTCGAGTTGAGCGAGCTCCTCGTTGTGCGCGTCAACCACGTCCGCGAATCGACGTAGAAGTCGCGACCGATCCGCGGGGGTGACTTTCTTCCACGATGGCGACGCCTTGGCCGCGGCGTCAATCGCGGCGTTCGTCTCGTCCAAGTCGTGCACCGCGACAGTGGCGATCTCCTTCTCGGTGGCGGGGTTGACGATGCCCAGTGTGGTGCTCATAGACGTTCAAATCCTCGGTAGCGTTCCCAATCGGTGACTGCCGCGTCAAAGGCGGCGACTTCAATACGTGCTGCGTGAGAGTAGTGATCAACGACGTCGTCGCCGAAGGCATCGCGCGCGATGGCGCTCGCCTCAAACAGTTCAGTCGCTTCGCGCAGCGACGTCGGTACGCGCGGCGCATCGGCGACGTAGGCATTGCCTTCAAAGGCCTCGGCAAGAGGGAGCGACTCTTCAATGCCGCGCAAGCCCGCAGCGACGAGCGCCGCGAGGGCGAGGTACGGGTTGACGTCCCCTCCCGGGATGCGACACTCGACGCGGATCGAGGGTCCATGACCGACCACTCGGAAAGCGCACGTGCGGTTGTCGAGCCCCCACAGCAACGCCGTGGGGGCGAACGAGCCTTCCACGAATCGTTTGTAGCTGTTGATGTTGGGGGCCAGAAAGAGTGAGAGCTCGCGCGCGTAGGCAACTTGACCCGCGAGGAAATGCTGAAAGACCGTGGAGAATCCGTGCTCCTCGTCACCGGCGAAAACCGGTTCGTCCTTCTCGTCACGAAGAGAGAGGTGGATGTGGCACGAGTTTCCCTCGCGCTCGTTGTATTTGGCCATGAACGTAATACTGCAACCCTCTTGGGCGGCGATCTCCTTCGTACCGAGCTTGAATAGACCGTGCTCGTCGCACTTATCGGCCAACTCGGAGTACTTGAACGCGATCTCGTGCTGGCCGTAGTTGCACTCACCCTTTAGAGACTCAACAATCATCCCGGCACTGCGCATCGAACGCCGCACCCGCCCGAGCAGTGGTTCGACGCGCGAGGTGCCAAGCAACGAGTAATCGACGTTGTACTGATTGGCAGGGGTGAGATTGCGATACCCGGCGTCCCATGCTTCTTCGTAGGAGTCATTGAAGACGATGAACTCGAGTTCGGTGCCGGTGAGACCAGTCCAGCCCCGTTCGGCAAGGCGTCCCATCTGGTTTTGGAGGATTTGACGAGGAGAAACGGTGACAGGATCGCCGTGCACGGTTTCGACGTCGCAGAAGATCATGACCGACTTTTCATGCCAAGGAACGAGTCGAATCGTAGTGAAATCGGGCGCAAACGCTAGATCGCCGTACCCGCGCTCCCACGAGGTGAGGGCGAATCCGTCGACAGTATTCATGTCAACGTCAGACGCCAGAAGGTAACTGCAGCCTTCGACCACTCCCTCGGCCAGATCGTCAGCGAAAAAGCGGGCATCGACCCTCTTGCCCTGGAGGCGGCCCTGCATGTCCGTGATCGCGAGGATCACCGTGTCAATATCGCCACTTTCGATCTGGGAATGTAGTTCTTTGCGTGTCAACCTGCCTGGTGTTGATGTACTCATACGCCCCCTCGAACTCTCGTTCGAAATGGTAGCCGTGACCACGATGTCGCCGAATTTGCCCGCGTACCACCGCGCGGACGAATCCGCACGCTGGACGAGTAACGCGACGCGCGTGGCCAGGACAACCCTGGTCGGCATGTGCGGCTGTGCCGAACGACGAGACATCGTGAGAGTTCTTTGTCATCGTCAGTAGCAGCGTCCTTTCTCCGAATTATTTGCACCATTAAATTTTCACAGTTTTCATTTGCTAATGAATTCGGCTAACTCTATGCTCGCTCGAAATGTTGTAACACCATCGGGGGGAAGTGTTAATGGATGATCAGCTGAGCGCTGCATCGCACACGGAGTCGTCGGATACCGAACGACTTCACCAATTGGGCTATGCCCAGGAATTGCATCGAGGACTCAGTCGGTTCTCGAACTTCGCAATCTCCTTCACCATCATCTCGATCCTGTCGGGCTGCCTGACGCTCTTCAGTTACGGTCTGACCCACGGTGGTCCGCCCACCATGATCTGGGGTTGGGCCATTGTCGGTGGACTAGTCCTGCTCGCCGGGCTCTCGATGGCCGAAATCTGCTCCGCTTTTCCGACCGCTGGAGGCCTGTATTACTGGTCGGCCAAACTGGCGCCCGGAAAGAGTGGGCCAATCTGGTCGTGGTTCACCGGATGGTTCAACCTATTGGGCCAGGTCGCCGTCACCGCGGGTATCACTTTTGGGTGCGGATACTCCATCGGCGAGTTCATTTTCCTCGTGTCGGGCAACTCGTTGTGGACGGACAACCGACACGTGGTGCTCCTCACGGCAATCCTCCTTTTGATCCAAGGTCTAATTAACACCTTCGGGGTCAACATCGTCTCCCTGTTTAACCGCGTCTCGGTGTGGTGGCACCTCACCGGCGTCGCGGTCATCGTGATTCTCCTTTTCATCGCGCCCCACTCCCACAGTCATCAGAGTGGAAGTTTCCTCTTTGGTTCACAAGGGTTTGACGCATTCAAGGGACTGTCCGGATTCGCCGTTCCGTTTTACGTCTTCCTCCTCGGATTGCTGGTTGCTCAATACACCTTCACCGGGTATGACGCGTCGTCCCACGTGACCGAAGAGACTCTCAACGCCGCAGTCTCGGGCCCCAAAGGTATCGTGACGTCGATCTGGGTTTCCTGGATCGCGGGATTCGTTCTCTTGATCGGCGTCAGTGTGGCGATTCCTCACTTCGTCCACGGCTTCTCGGTGACGATCGCCGGAACGAAGTACACCAGTTACGGACAGTTCTCAGGCGGGGTCCCCTGGGGAAATATCTTCGTGTACGCCACGGGCAAAGTCATTGGTGAGATTTTGGTGCTGGTGGTGATCGGAGCCCAGTTCTTCTGCGGCATCGCGTCCATCACCGCCAACTCTCGAATGATCTACGCCTTCTCACGTGACGGCGCGGTGCCCGGCTCTGGATATTGGCACCACGTCAGCAAGCGCAGTCGCGTTCCGGTGCGTTCGGCGTGGTTCGGCGCGGTGGGCGCGTTCATTTTGGTCACTCCCGCGTTGTTGCCCGGCTCAGGAGGCTCAACCGCCTACGCCGCCGTGACGTCGATCGCGGTCATTGGCCTGTACGTCGCCTACCTCATCCCGGTCTTCCTGCGGCGAATCAACGGGGCGGCATTCATCCCCGGTCCGTGGAAGCTCGGCAAGTGGGGTCCCGTGTTTGGTTGGGTCGCCATCACGTGGGTTGTGTTCATCTGCATTTTGTTCATGCTCCCGACGGGCAAGCCGATCAACGCCGATACGTTTAACTACACGCCGGTCGCCGTGGTCGCCGTCATCGGGTTCGCCGGGATCTGGTACGCCGTCTCTGCGCGCAAGTGGTTCAAGGGTCCCAAGGTTCAAGGCTCTGCCGAAGAGCTCGCCGAGATCGAACACGAACTCACCATTTGATGTAGCCGTACCCGCTGACGCGGAGTTGTTTCCTCTCCCCGTCAGCGGGGTCAGGTGTGCAGTGCGTGAACACTTACTTCGCAGTAGGGGTTCCTTCAACGAAGGGCCTGATTCTCATCTCCTAGACTTCGTGAAAGTAACGAAGGGAATCCCGTGCGGCGCACGCGAATCGTAGCGACAATTGGTCCAGCGTCTGACTCGGACGACAAGTTGAAGGAACTCGCCATGGCGGGAGTGGACGTCTTTCGACTCTCCTTTGCCCACGGCGATATTCCCTCGGGTATCGAGCGTCTGCGACGGGTTCGCGCGATCGCCCCCGAGTTGGCCATCATGGTGGACATACCCGGTCCGAAAATTCGCGCCGGATCCTTTGGCACGTCGCCAGTTGCTCTCGCGGTAGGCAATGACATCGTGCTGGTCGAGGCCTTCGGTGAGGCGTCCAGCGCAGAGCGGATCACTATCGAACGTGACCGCGTTCTGGCCCAGCTCAAAGTCGGCGACCGGGTTCACATCGGCGACGGCGGAGTTTCGCTCATGGTGACCCAAACTGGTTCCAACACTGTGGCCCGCGTGACCTCGGGCGGCGCGGTTATGGGTAAGCCGGGGCTTTCGTTGCCCTCTTCGATCATGGATGATCGACTGCCGACCGAAGACGACAGGTTGCGCCTCGAGGCGTTGCGCGACGAAGAGTTTGAAATACTCGCTGTCTCATTCGTGCGCTCAGGCTTTGACGTGGAGTCGGTCAGGGCCGTACTTTCACGACCCGACGTCATGATTATGTCGAAGATCGAAACGAGTGAGGGGATTGAGAACCTCCACGAGATCATCGAACACTCCGACTCACTGATGGTGGCGCGCGGTGACCTCGGCGTGCGCATGCCCATCGAAGAAGTGCCGCACTTGCAAAAAGAGATTGTGCGACTTGGCATTCGCTACGCGCGTCCTGTCGTAGTCGCGACCCAGATGCTCGAATCGATGACTCACGCCCAAGTGCCCACTCGGGCGGAGGTGACCGACGTCGCGAACGCGGTGCTCGATGGCGCCAGTGCCGTCATGTTGAGCGGCGAGACGGCGATCGGTGATGACCCCGTGGGGACCGTCGTCACCATGGACCGCATTGTTCGACGCGCCGAAGAGTCGTTCCCCTACGCCGAGTGGGGTGCGGGGCTCGGGATTCAGGAACTTGTCGCCTCCAGCTCCCAGGCTCAGCGCGTCACGGCCGCGATCACCGGTGCGGCGTGGCGTGCGGCGATGGATGAGAGCGCGGTCGCCATTGTCGCTTGTACCAGGTCGGGTTTGACGGCGCGCGCGATCTCGCGTTTTCGCCCTCCCATGCCGATCGTCGCGATCACGCCCAACGCTTCCACCGGCCGACAGCTTCGCAGCTCGTGGGGAATACAAGAGATCTTCGTCACACCGATCAGCGACATTGACGGGCTCTGCGACTACGCCGTGACCCAGTTGAAAGAGACCGGGTATGCCAAGTCGGGCGATCCGATCGTGGTGATGGCGGGTTCGTCATCGAACCTCGCCTCGGTTACCGACACAGTGCGGATGATCATCGTTCCGTAAAACAACTCACTGACCCATTTTCAACAAAATTGCGTTTTAGTGCTTACCATCGAAAAATGGAAAACTTTGAGCTAGTTGCCGATATCACGTCCGCCCAACCCGTGCCGATTCGTGCCGCCTTGACAAACTTCATCGACGGGACCGTCACCGCCACGTCGAACGGCTTCCACGTCGAGGGACAAGTATCCGGGGACGACCCCCAAGACGCCAATCGTCAATTGTTCACGACCCTTCGCCGCATTGAACCCCGAACCACCCTGCGCGCGCAGTGGACTCATGAGGGAACGGTGCATCGCTTCGTAGACCTCACGGCTCAAGGCTCTTTTCTCGTAGCCCAAATCTGACTCGCATTACCCCTTCGTAGAGATACGAAAACAGGACTGGTGGCCCCTAAGTAGTTGAGGCGAAGCTCCGCAGCTCACTCAGCGACTCGTTCAAAACCTGAGATAAAGCGCGGGAGTTCGTCGGGCTGACCCACTTTTCGAAGGAGATCTTGAAGAGCGCGACCGCGACCTCAGCCACGAGGCCCGCTGTCAGCTCGCTCACCCCTCGGGAACCTAATGCATCCGCGAGTGCCGTCGACAGCGCCTGAAGTTTGATCAGTTCGCGTTCTTGAAGTTCGGCATTTGCGGAGATGACTTTTTGGCGTTCTTGGGAAAACGGTCGTCGCTCTTGGAGGAATCCGCTCACGGCCAGGAGGCCCGCAAAGGCGGCGTCCAGGGGTCCACACTCGAGGGGAGCACCCGCGGCACCATCGGTGATGAGGTTTTGGAACGTGGCTCCGCCGGGAAAGAGAACCTCTCGCTTATCGGCAAAGTGACGGAAGAACGTTCGCTCGGTCAACCCCGCGCGTTCCGCAATTTCTGCGACCGTGGTGTTGTCGAAACCCTGCTCCAGATATAGAGCTAAGGCCGCCATTTCAAGCCTTTCGCGGCTACCGGGCTCCCATCGAGTCATTTCTCGAGCCTAATTGATGACAGGGACTGACATTCGTCAATTGGCGCGACCAATGGCCGGGCCGGAGTCGCCAATTTGAGTGAGTGGCACGCGATCAGCGCGCATGAGTAGTTCTTATTCCTCAAATAGTGGGTCACGGCGAAGAAGACCAGGCCAATCGTTCCAACGAACCTTTTCTTGCACTCTTCGCAATGACGGCCATACAGCTGAATGCAGTTAGTCTTCGCGAGGGTGCGGTCACGTCCGTTCAGACTGTCTCGCGAACAATGCTGTCAAGAAAGCGGCCATGGGCGATACTGATGATGGAAGTCGACGTCGCTCGATTCCATAGAATGCATCACGTGCCCGTTCCCACCATCATTGTTTGCGACGGCGACGAGACAGGACAAGAGCTCCTCGACGAGTCGCTTCGCGTCGTCTCCGCCGGTGTCCTTGGAGTCGAATTTGAGTTGCGCCACCACGATCTGTCGTTGGCGGCAAGGCGACGCACCAACAACGACGTCGTACGAGACGCTGCTGAAGCGATGCGCGAAACGGGACTTGGCCTAAAGGCGGCGACTGTTACACCGCCAGAGATTGGCGGGGTTGGGTCGCCCAATCGGCTACTTCGTGAGGGAATCGGGGGCTCGGTCATTGTACGAACGGGTCGGCGCATTCCTGGCGTCTCGCCGACGGTGACGGGGGTGCAGGCCCCCATCGTCGTCGTGCGCATGGCCGTCGGCGACGCGTACGGTGCGGCGGAAGGCCGCGAGGGCCTTGAAGGCGACGCCAGTGAGGTCGCTTGGCGCACCGAGAGAATCGAGCGTTCGATCTGTCGCCGCGTGGCGGAGTATTCGTTCGTTGCCGCCGAAGGGAACGGCGGCATTGTGTACGGCGGACCAAAATGGACGGTCTCACCGACCTACGAAGGCATGTTGAAAGAAGAGATGGACGCCGCCGCGGCTCGCCACTCGACGGTGACCTATCGTCCCAATCTGATTGACGCCACGTACGCCCTGCTCATGACGGAGAGTCATGACCGGACTCGCGTGATCCCTTCGTTGAATCGTGACGGGGATTGCTTGAGCGACCTCGTGATCGCAATGTTCGGATCCATCGCTGGGGCAGAGTCAATACTGCTGTCGCTGGACGACGAACTTCGACCGACGGTGGCGATGGCCGAAGCACCACACGGCACTGCTCCGTCGCTGCTCGGAAAGAATGTCGCGAACCCTATGGCCATGCTCCTCGCTCTCGCCGCGGTCTGCGATCACGCGAGCACGCGAGTCCGTGACGATCGATATCGTCAGGCTGGATCGCGACTTCGCCAAGCGACGCTTGACGGTGCCGCAGAAGGGGTACGTACGTTCGATCTTGGCGGTGAGGCGACGACGAGCGAGGTGGTCGACGACGTCATCGCGCGACTGCGCAACTAACGACGAGCGTTCTCTCGCAGGAAGTTGGACACGTACTCCAGATGGGCGCTCATCGCTTCTTGGGCACCACGCCCATCGCGATTGTGGAGCGCGTCGAAGATTTCGACATGTTGGATGTAGGAGCGATGCCGTCGCTCGTAAGAGTCACCGCGACGTTTCATCGATCCCCAGAGGTTGCCCTGTCTCGCGGATTCAATCAGTCCGTACATGCGCAGCAACAGCGGGTTATGGGTGGCCTCAATGATGCTTCGATGGAAAGCGAGGTCTGAGACTTCGAACTCCTCGTAGCTGCTGGCGTATTCGCACGCGGTCACCCAACGGGCGATCTCTTCAAAATCTGATTCCGTCGCTTCCACAACGGCGACGTACATTGCCATCGGCTCGAAAGCTTGGCGAGCCGCCATCACGTCGCCCGGACCGATGTCGTTAAGCATGGCCACCGCCGTTGCTTCGTCACTGTCAAGGGCGAGCATGGCGGGGAGCGGGTCGTACTTGAGATACGTGCCGCGGCCGACTTCGCGCGATACGACGCGCTCGGCTTCGAGCAGCGAGAGGGCGCTACGGACCATTGAGCGCGAGAGATCGAGAGAGTCCGCGAGTGCCCGTTCCGTCGGTAGCTGCGAGCCGGCTGAAAGCCCTCGCTGGCCGGCGTCAGTGAGCACCGTCTCAGCGACGTGTCTGATCTGAGTTTTGGACAACGTGCGCACTGATATTCTCCTCCCGCGACTCCAACCGTGACCAATCATACCAATACG
>Ga0182030_10026416_pt1 | contig 10511 bp, 4 predicted proteins | sample 812S3MmetaG_FD_121299 | JGI IMG/M metagenome (GOLD analysis project Ga0182030, IMG submission 121299) | Permafrost microbial communities from Stordalen Mire, Sweden - 812S3M metaG (Illumina Assembly) | ecosystem: Environmental > Terrestrial > Soil > Wetlands > Permafrost | place: Sweden... | reverse complement strand
TGGGTCGCGCCTTTGTAGCTTTGCGAGAGGCGGTGTCCCGTATGCTCCATCTCGGCGAAAGCCTTTTCGTCGCGCACGAGGATTTTGGGTTGCACGCCGCTGATCCCGGAATAGGTAGCAAATTTCTCCAGCAGGTAGCGGAAGAGGTCGCCGCCACGCCTGCGTTCGAGAATCTCGTCCACTGACTGGAAGGGCACGTCCTCGTGCAGTTGTTCCTTGTCGCCGGTATAGCGGATGCGTCCGATCTGCGAGCGACCGACAATGGACAGCAGGTCGAATTCGTCGAAGGTGCCGGTGGCTTTCGCAAACGCAAGGCGTAGCCGCTCCCGCAGTGCGCCTTCGGGTAAGTTCATCTCGAAAACTGGAAGCAGCCCGAAGGGCACGCTCCACGACTCAAGCCTCAATGGCATCGTCACCGAGACCGCACTCGTGGGCGGAGCGTCGTGAGAGTAAGCAAATGTGCTTCCGCGTTCGCCATGACGATCGAGTAGTCCCGCGTCAGCGGCGTCTGTCCAGACCTTGATCATCCCGTCCTTCTTCCATGAGTTCTTCAAGCGTCGGCCGGCCCGCTATTGCCTCCTGCAGCTTCAGCTCCAGCCCCAACGCCGTGAGAATATTTGTGATCTTGGAATATCCGAGTTCGCCCAGCCGTCCGTTCTCCAGGGCGTCGAGCGTGGAGAGTCCGACCCTGGCTTTTTTCGCAAGCGTGGGCTGTGTCAAGCCGAGCGTTTTGCGCTTGATGGCGATCTGCTCGCCTAGGGAAGGCAAGGGCAACATAAACCTAATATATCAGGTGTTTATGCGCACAACAACTAAATAACCTATTATATTAGTCTAACGATACGATGCCGGGAGCGAGGCAAGCCTCCCAATTCCAGCCGATTATCATTGAGATCGATCCTGATCTCCCTCAATTGCCCGCATTTCCCTCAGGAGCGTTCCTGGAAGATATGTAATCTCCAAGTCCTTGAACGGACCGACTCCTTTTAGCGCGGTGGAAAGACTGACTGCACAATTGAGCCCTCTGGGATCGCCAATCGACTGAGCGTTCTTGTAGATCTTTTCTTGATCCGCCACGGCGACCGGAATGGTCACTGTGCTGACCTTTGAACCTGTAGAGTTTTGATACTTGATGTAGTCGCTTAACGTGGCACCGTCGTCTCCTTTCGTGAGGATTGCGCCGGAGCCGCGTGCGCTGCTCTTGTAGCTCCCAGCTGGGTCGTACAAAACAGGGCCGTCGCTTGTGTTGTTCAAATAGAGCCCAGCATGGCTTCCAAATTGCTTTCCCAACTCCTCATCTGACGTAACGATCACCGTGACGGCGCCTTTATCATTCGCAATAGGTGCCGGTGGCGCGAGACTGCCTTCCTTTTTTCCAAAAACCAATCGCAGAGGCCAAGGTAGATTCCACCCAGATGGAACGACCGACGCATTTTGCACTGCAGTCGGTGCCGAAGACCGCCCAACATCAACGCGCGTATCGCCCTTGGCTATCGACAAAGGGGCACCTCTTTCGGCAGCTGCACCCACCGCTGCCGCCACTTCTGGATGTTCGAGCACCGAACGAAACTGACTGACACCCAACGAGTCCGCCATCGCATCATTGACTTTCGCTATTGAACGCTGAGCTTGATCGGGTGTGATCCTTCCCGCTGCAGCGTCTTTTCCGATTGACTCTTTAGCCTTTTGAGCACCTCCGAGCATTGGTACACCAGTCAGATATGTCATCACTGCCTGTGCTGCTAGTTCATTCATCTGTTTCGTTATCTCTGCAGCTGACTCTCCGAACTTCGTTGTTGTTGCGTACGATTGGTCCAAGGCATCCCGAGCATTCTGTTGAGTACCAGTCAGCCCCATAGCGTCCGCAAAGCCGGGACTCTTCACAATTGTTTCCAAAACCTTAGAGAGGCCAGTCGGTTCTGGAGCCTGCGGAAGTGAGTTCACAACTTGGTTTATCGCCGGCGGCGCCATCGGCGGCGGCGGCTGTACGTCATTCGATGCTCGACTCGCTAACGAAAGGGGCTCGATGCTGGTCGGGTCGTCTGGTAGTGGGTGCTGCCAGTACTGCCAATTTCTGCTGTTATCAATTTTCTCGCAACTGTTGCAGGCGCCCATCACTGATTCAGCATATACACCTCTTGTGGGGATTGCGTGGTACGTGGAGGGCACTTGAACGAGCGGTCGGTAGAGAGAAAAGAGTCTATCTGCGGCGGACTCTTCAGAGATGCCTCTTCCAGCCTTTTCATCTTCATTATCGGCCGATTCTGAAACGTCCTCAAAATAGTCGAGCCTAATGCCTGGGGCAACAGGCATGACCAAGCAATTTCCAACAAGAGCTACCAAGCGGTTCTCAACGACGGAGGCGATACTACGTCCACCAGCATTTGGTGCTAAGAACCCGTCCAACAGGGTAAAGCGTCGATCTGGATCCATTCGCCACCAAATAGCTTTATGGTAGTACTCTACGTTTCCATTCAGATGACGTAACAAATTGATTTCTGCACGCTGATCCTCTCGCTCGGGGTTACGCAATTCTTCCGGAGTAAGTGGAGTCGCAAGTCTTACCGGTACGCTGGTCCCAGTCGGGTACGACCAGGGTATGCCAAGGTCTTCGTTCTGCCGATCCAGTATGGTCGATACCAGATGGTCAGTTCTAGCTCGCAACTGAATGGTATTTATAATGACACTGATATCGTTGGCACTCGATGCTTTTGTGCTCAGACGGATCCCCTTGAGATCTTTTCTTTTTATGCCCAACGGCGCCACATCACCTGTTGAGCGTACTGAGACAGAATGACGACCTCCGGCACGATAAGGAGTCAAGAGAGTTGCCCTTAATGGCAGGGTCTGCCCCCCGTCGTCCGCAACAAAGCTCAAAGAAGAGACGACGGCCCTAGCTAATTGAGGCGCGATATGTGATTCAAAGTATGCAGCTCTCGCCGATTCCTGAATCTGTCTGAACGATGGAAAAATGACAGACAGCTGGCCGTCCACGAGCGCCGTGATCCCAAAAAACGTACTCCATGTTGTTGTTGCGTCGATTGTCTGGTTTGGATACGGAAAGTCGAGCGTCAGTTCCATTTCGCCTTCCAAATCATTAATCTGCTCATCTGCATAGGCACCCAGAACTCCAGGATATGGATTTTCAGAGAGCCTTGCACAAGCATCCAAAGCATCGACTAGCTCTTGCGCCGGGAGATACTGCGTCAAGATAGATCGCCAGCGCAGCACTTTATTACGATCGAATTTTTCAATCGGCATGGGAATGTACAGGCATTCACGAACTGCCGATAGATCGTAGTCGACTCTGAAGTGCCTCAACACCTCGAAATACTGGATTGTGACAGCGTGGCACGCGTTGCGATTCGCAATGGTTTCAGACATTGCTGAAGCGCTTTCTGACTGGTCCGATTGTTGTACCGAGGTAACCCTTTGTCCTCGAAAGGAGTTTGCCGCTTGGACCGTTGAATCCCGGAGGTAATTAACGAAATTTGCGGCAACTGACCGCGTCGAATCCTGACTCGACGACGACCATGCGCTTGATGACCCTCCCGACGCGCCACCGAATCCCAGTCCGAGTATCGAAATGCCGCCACCACCACTGCTTGAGTTGCCGCCCGAATCGGACCGGCCTCGAACACTCTCATTAAGCACGGAGTTTGCAATCTCGCTGATGTCTCGGTCGTGGTCAGTTCTGTTATAGAGCGATTCTGTGTTTACTTGGGTTGAGATTGTTGAAGAGCTAGAGCTGCGATCCCAGTCAACTATGGCAATGTTCTTTTTTTGCAGCGGAGCCAGCGGAAGGGAATAAAGTAAGTCCCCTTTCGAGTAGCCGTCAGCACGCCATACTTGCTTAAAGCTTAAGACACGCCCATGACACACTGTTGTCGCTTGCGAGAGTTGTGGCTTGTAGTCCCACGCAATCGGGGCTTCTCTCCCAACTGCTTTCCTGAATAATGTATCGACTGTGTTCTGCCCCAACGTGTCGGGTGCTGCTGCAGCATCATCAAGCTGGAGTGGGGCCGTGACAATCATTGGGTCGGTTGTGCGCACCACTATGTCGAACTGGAACTCGTCGATGGTACGATCCGGCTGCCCAAAACCGAGACCTCCGCCCTGACATCCACATTCGCCACCTTCTTTTTCGCTGTCCAGCCATTGGATAGCCTTGGTGTCCGTCCTGTCTGCCAGAAGACGGACGTCTACCTGCATTAGTGTGGGATTTGGGAAAGTGTTTCCATTTTGTGGCGAACCTGCGGTTGGCTTCACCAGTTGGAGAGCCAGCGCGGCACGCAAGCCGCTCACTTGTAGTAGGGCATTCTCGGCAGATATCGGAGCGATACTTCTGTACGTAAACGAGAAATTTCCGCCGTCGTCCGTTTCGGTCACAGCAAGGGCTTGGGGTGTACGAATGATCGTGTCCTTAAGGACATTGTCACCCGCACAACAATCGCTATCGTCGTTAGCAAATTCCGCGTCAGGGCAGCACTCATCAATTGCCTTTGCCCATGCAGGTGGCACAAAAAAGGCCACGGTACGTATGCCGAATGGACTCCCGTCAGAAAGCCACAATCGACCCTTGACTGAGTGAGAATAAAGTCCCCGATCATCCCGGATTGACTGACGCTCAAAGGCTCTCCGTAAATCGCTCGACTCATCGACCAGAACCTCGACGTTCGAGTTGCCCTCTCGCTCAATCCACTCAGACAAGATCTTCTTCGCCAATCGCTTTGAAAGAAGCTGGCTTCCATCGGGCCCGATTATGTCGAATCTGGCGTCTTCACCATAATCGACCGCATCGTCTTCGAATCGCGTAAGTCCACTAATATGGAACCCATAACCGCCGGTTGAAGACTTCGTCAGCCATCCCATAAGCTGCGTCAAAAGAAGAGGCGGGGTGGGCTCAGTAGGTGTCTTCAGATTGTGAGCATTTCGAAAATCCTGCAGTTTAACGATGAAGTCGCTCCAGTCTTTTTCGGTCGCCTTATCAAGCTGAAGTGCCTTTAAATCGCCTTGCTGCCACGTTTTGAACAAGTCCTTGGCGTCGGACCAAGGGCTGGGGCTGGCCGTGATAGTATGAGCAGCTTTGGCTAGGTCGTCTGCTTGTGTTTTCGTAAGGTGTCCGGCAATCAGCTCATCCAGCGCAGTCAATATCACTGCGGCGGAGGTACCGACAGCCTTAGCTGTGGGACTGGGGGCGGTTGCCAAAAGGGGCGCAGTTTGCGCAGCCATGTGCAAGACCTTCTGCAAGGCTTTCGCGAACCGCCTTATCGGAGGGTCAAGGCCGCGCTCTTGAAATGTAAGCACCGCCGAGAAGGGTATAGTCTCGAATTGCGGCTTTGGCTTTTCGTTCCCTTCTTCTGGAGGAGCAGGGACGATTTGTTCACCATTCGAGGGTAGCTGCCGATTTACACCGTCTGACGCTGCAGTGATTTGAACGCGAAAGCGCGACCCAAGTTCCTGAACGAAACTGTCAAAGACCGCTTTCTGCAGGCCAGCTGCCTCGGGAAATACGATCGTTCCTGTAATTACTTTTTGCTTGCTCACTTCTTTGTCCTCCTACCTTCGGGTTGCACTCCCAATTCATCAGCAGCCGCCTATTTCGAGCCATCGATATTGTTGTGGACGGCTTCGTACGTAACAACCACATGCCTCATCGGTGCTAAGCACTCAACCATTGCTCTGAAGTTATCCGCCGTCCTTGCGGTCTGCTCAGCAGTAGCTTTTGCTCTGGGAAGGCTATCGTGCTGGCAGGCGGGATAGGTGCCACCTTCACCGACAGGGCCTGATTTCGAACACAGAGTGCGAGTACCGTCCTTGAGATCCTGAAGGGGACGCTCACCACTCCTTATCGGGTGTTTAGCGTTTCCAATGTAGTACTCATCGAAGCACGCATTCCAGATATCATGATCCGCGGTATCGTTTCCCGGACCGCCGCCACCCATCGTCGGCGAAAAGCCATCCTTGAGTTTGTCATGAATTGTTTTGTCGTTCGCAACTTCTGATAGCAAGCCACGAACCTCTTGGGCACGGGCAGCGGCTAAACTCCTGTTGTAATCAACCGTATGTATTGGATCCGTATGCGCCTTGATTGAGTTGAAGGTAATATCGTGATAATCCTTGAAAAACGCTATCAAGTCGCTCTTTATCTTCTGGCGAAGTTCTGGTCGAATGTCCGATTTGTCGTACGCGAAAAGCTCGTCAGCATTGAGCGTCAAGACCGCCGGCGGCGGGGTCGGCGGTTCGATAAATACAATTTCTGGCCCACACTTACCACTGCGCTCGATGTAGTAGTGGCTCACGAGCGCCAACAGAAGCAGTGCTATAGACATCGCTATTGGGTATTTGGTCGATGCGAGGAAATGCACCGACCTTTCAGCGATACCTGGATCGTCGACGGTAGTGCGAACCGACAGTCGTTGCAGCTCGGACAGTTGCCATTCACGCAGTTCAGTAAACCTACCTTGGCAAATGAGGTCCGCCTGCATCGGCCAAGTAGCGTATTTGGACGCATCTGGAGCAGACTCTCCGTTTGGAAAGGTGGCGCGTTTTAGGAACTTAGATATGCATTCAGCTCTCATCCTACGTAGTCGCCCAGGACGACTGCACTTGTCGCCAATCGCAGAACGACATGCCGGGGTCAGCCAGAGAATATCGAAGGGAAGATCATTCGTTAACACTGAGGGGACGGTTGGCTGAAAGGGACGCCGACTCAGCCACCAATAGACCGGACCAACAAGGGCCGCTCCCAATAAAAATGGAACAAGTAGGCAAAGAAAGCTCATTGTTCTCTCTCCTTGATGCTTGGGCCCGGTGGACGTTCTAACGAAAGGCTGCTAGCCATTCATGGACGGCGACAAAATGCGAAAACAGAAAGACACGGGGTCGTGGGCGCACAGACGCTGGTAGGCATCGGTGTACCCGAACTGGGGCTCACAATATCAACTTCGGGGAAGCAGCGAATGTTGGCAGATCGACTTACGCCGTTTTCTGCAAGGCATCGCTGATGCGCGAGAGATTAAGCGTTCAACTGCATAATGTCAATCACAAACGTTGCGCACCGGCACGTGGATGTCGACTTCTAACCTGATTAGAAAGACTGTAGGCTTATAACGTTTGGGCTACAGGGCCAGAAGAAGCCATTTAGTAAGCCGACCGATAGACGGGATGTACGCAGTTTATCGTTCTAGGGGTTCTGCGAAAACAGCTTGAAGCTGGAAACAATATCATGCGAGCCCCATTCCGAGACTATGACCTTGCTCCTCGTCGGACCGCACGCTTCGCACGCTAACTGAGTCGGCCTTGGGTGCGGTCGACTGCTGTTCCACTTCTGTTGCCGTGCGTTGAGAATTATCACGACTGAGGTCGCGCGCGAGGTCGCTTCTATCATTGGTATAGATTTGCGCGTCGTACTGACCGCGCGAGACAGACACATACGCGAAGCGATTGTTAACCAGCAGTTCGCTCTTGTCTGTGTCGACGTGAATCAAAACTCGGTCTGCTGTCTGCCCTTGGCTGCTATGGCTGGTGACGGCGTATCCGTGATCGAGGTGCGGATGATCGCGGATGTTGAGTTGAATGTCACGGCCTGAGTCCATTCGGATTTCGAGATTGCCAGCATGGCTGACTTGTTCGATAGTACCCAGCTCTCGGTTAGCAATCCGTAGTTCCCTCGACGGGGCCGTAAATTGAATGCGGTCCCCCTTGGAGAATTCGCGCTGAACTTCTTGGTACACCGCAACACCCGACAGCCGACGCGGATCGTAGGTCTGTTGTGTTCCGTTCTCGCGCTCGATGGTGATGCGGTTTTCGCGGGCGTCTACCGAAACCACTCGCGCGTATTCGCCAGGGTCGATCCCAAGAACCTTACTCCCGCGGGTATAGCGCACTAAGTCCCCTTCTCCGTATTGTGCGGCCCACTGCCGATCTGCGCCGGTCATCTCATTTCGCGAGTTGAGCACTCGCAGTTTGTGTTCCTCCGGATTCACGTCGCCGCGAGCTTGCATTTCGCGGTGGATCAGAGTGTTCAGCTCGCGTCGGGACTCATTGTCAGGTGAAATGACCAGCGTGCCTTGAGGCTCGCGCGCGTATTCACGAGCGATTGCGCCAAGCCTCTCTTCGCGGACCACAATCTCATGCACGCGGCCCTGCTGGTCGAGATTCGCAACGGCTCCGTGAACATCCCCGCGGGCAAGCTGTTCCACAGCCTCCTTAAGTTCCGGTTCCTTCTGCCGGACGACCTCATGCAGACGTGCAGTGTGCATCCCGGCCTCTTGTAGTTGCCGATAAGGTCTGCCCGCTTCTACTGCCTCATGTTGCCGCTTGTCACCGACCAAAAGCACACGGTCGCCGCCGTCCAACCGATGCAGTAGTTCGTTCATCTGTTTCGTGCTCGCGAGACTCGATTCGTCCAGCACGTAAAGCCTCTTCTCTCCGCCGTCCGGTTGCTCGCCTCGGGCCAGATGACGTTGCAAGGTGCCTGATTCGATTCCTGATTCTCCCAACTTCTGCGCGGCGCGCGACGTGGGTGCAAGTCCGAACACCCTGTAGCCTTCGTGCTCGGCAGCTTCGCGGACAGCAGTCAGCGAAGTGGTTTTGCCAGCACCCGCAACGCCCTCAAGACCGGTAATTCTGTCGTGACTCGTCAAGACCTGCTCAACTGCTGCGCGTTGGCTGGCGCGCAAGTGTGGATGTTTCTCCTCGATGTGACGCCATGTCTCGGTACTGACCAATGGATTGTCCAGATTCTGTCCTCTTCGCATCTCGGCGACGTTGTCGCGCTCATAGCCAATCATTTGTTCCGTCGTGAACGCGCGGGCTGGCGATTTGCTCTCTACTTCAATCAGGCCACCCGACTGGACACGCTTTTCGAACCTCTCTCGAATCTCGGCGAAGCTCGCTTCTCCCATCGAACGTTTCAGAGCATCACACTTCAGTTCGCGTTCGTCTGTTACGGCGTGGCGCTCTAGATTCTTCTCTTGCGCATAGGTCAAGGCGGATTCGAGGTGCTTCTGTTTTTGTGGCGGGTCTTGTTCGACGCGGCGTTCACGCGCTGCGCGGATTACTTGCTCCGGCTGCTGGCCAAACTGCGCGGCCATATCGCGGTGCTTTTGCTGCATCTCTGCGTGCGTCATGGCCGGCAGTTTATCGTTGCGTGTCTGGTGCGCTGCGATCTGCGCTGCACCCGCGCCTTTCAGACCTTGCTGCTCAAGGTAGGCCTGGATTTGCTGACTCCGCGGACTGGAGGATTCCAGATACTCTCGCGTATATCCTCTGATCTCCGGCTGGCCACTCTTACCCCTGTCAATGTCGTAACCCTGGCCTTTTAGCCGCAGTGCCAGCTCTGAGCGATAGATCGCCGTCCCATATTGCTGCGAGCGGTACAGTTCGCGGGGCTGCAGCGCCCGCGATTCTCCGTTCTGAGTTTCCGTTAGATTGAAGAACACGACATGAGTGTGCAATTGCGGTGCGGCGTACCCGTTCACTGGTCGCGCACTATCGTGCTCGAAGCTGGCAGCTACCCATTTGCCCGTCGTTTCGGCCGGATGGTTTCCGCCGATTCGAGCCTGGACATATTTCTCCATCTCCCCAAGCGCTACCTTCACGCTTTCGCGATGGGTCTGGCGTACACGATCGTCTCCGCCCACTAGAGCAGTTAATGACACACTCTTAGGCGCGGAGAACGTTGCATCCCAGCCCGCGCGGTGATCCATTGCTGTCACCGTCTCGCCGCGTCCATTAACATATTCACGCGCGGTTTGGTGGCGCACTAGTTGTTCGCCCGTCACCGGGTGCTGCCCGTGCGCCAGTCTCCCGAAGTGCTCTTCACGCACTTCACCTTGCAGGCCCCATTCTGTGGCGAGCTTGCCGTGCCACTCGCCGCGTATCCGGTCACCTTCGGAGTAGTAATTCTCCTCCGCGTTCGCAAACTCCTCTTTGTGATAGGTCTGGGCCTGGCCGGCACTCAGCGGTTTGGAAATGGTCAGCATGACTCACTCGAAGTACGGTTCTTGCCCGGCCGCGATGCCACTGGAGTTCTCCGGTTCGCGCGGCGTGAGCTCCTGCGCGGCCGGAGTTTTCGGCTGCGGCGTCCGTTTGCCAATATCCACCACCCGCGGTGTGATCTCTCTTGGAATGAAACCGGGTTGCGTTTTCACGGGAGCGAGGTATGGAAAGCTGAAAGGCACTACCAAGTTGTCGACTTTAAGCAATGCGTGCAAGCGCTTGAGTCCGCTGATTTCCGACGGGAGCACTAGCGGCTCCGTCCGTCTTTCATTGTGATAGCTCTTGGACTTGGCAATTGTGAGGGGCTGCGTGTTCACGGTCTCCTTAACGCGCTCCATTTCCACTTCGCCAATCGTGTCCGAGATCCACTTCGCTGCACGAGGCTCACTGGTATGCAAAAAGATTTTGGTCGCCGGCTGGGACAGCATTGACTCAGCTTCGTGCCCGTAGCGTACTTCAAGTTGGCTCCGGCCTTGGAAACCGATCACGACGGGATTCCCGGATTT
>Ga0182030_10026414_pt1 | contig 10512 bp, 8 predicted proteins | sample 812S3MmetaG_FD_121299 | JGI IMG/M metagenome (GOLD analysis project Ga0182030, IMG submission 121299) | Permafrost microbial communities from Stordalen Mire, Sweden - 812S3M metaG (Illumina Assembly) | ecosystem: Environmental > Terrestrial > Soil > Wetlands > Permafrost | place: Sweden... | reverse complement strand
CCGTCACGCTAGAAACCATCCTCAAAAAACTGCCCGGAGTTCAAAAACGTAAGTAGCTCGCAATGAGAAAGTTGCATCCTATCTTAGCGCCATTCGCGTGAACGCCGCGCGCCGGTCACGCTCGACGCGTGCCACCCTATTGCGTGAACTTCGATAGTTTCTTCAAGAGCGCCACGGCGGGTGCATAATTCTGCCCCGCGGCCGCCTCCAGGCACGGCCGCGCGCGCGCATTGTCGCCCATGGCGTGATAAAAAACCCCCAAGTTGTAGTTGGCCAGGAAACTGCCGGTGCCCTGCACGCTCTTGTACTTGTCCGTTTCGCCCAGCGCCAGGCAGCGCTGGAAACTTTGTTCGATCTTGGGGATGTCCCCCAGGTGCGCGGCCGGGTCGCTGCCCGCGTACCGCATGTAAAACAGGCCGCAGACGTGGTGAAAATCCGGAAAATCCGCCAGCCACTGCGCGGACGACTGGATGGCCGCGAGTGCCGCCGCAAATTCCCGCAGTTCCATCGCCGCATAGAGGAAATCCACGATGACATTCGGCGCGAAGGGGTCCGCCGGTTGCAGGGTCGCCCGGGCCGACTGCAGGCACGCAAACGCCTCCCGCGTCCGGCCCAGCGACGTGAATTCCAGCGCGAGCTGAAACTGCAGATAGGCGCTGCGCGGTTCCCGCGCCAGCTCCGCCTGCAGCAGCGCGATGTTTCGTTCGGATTTTTTGGGTTCCAGGTAGCCGTCGTGCCAGAGTTCCCCGCGCAGGTTCAGCCGCGGCAACGGCGAGTCAATCTGCTCGTGGATGCGGCCGGCAAACCGGGCCCCGCGCGGAAAGAGCCGCGATACAAACGTGCTCGAGCGCAGCGTCTGGCCGTGATGCCGGAAGTCGCTCACGATTTTCAGCCGGCCGATCCGCGGCGGCCCGGCGATGAATTCCCGGATCTCCCGCGCCAGCGCCTCGCTCGCGGTTTCGTCGGCGTCCAGCACCAGGATCCAGTCGCCGCGGGCCTGGTCCAGGGCGAAATTCCGCGCGGCGGCAAAGTCGTTGATCCAGGCGAAGCGCGGGACTTGGGCCCCGAATTTCCCGGCGATCTTCACGGTGTCGTCCGTCGAGCCGGTGTCGGCCACGACGATTTCATCCACGACCGCCCGGATGCTCTGCAGGCAGCGCGCCAGGCAGCGCGCCTCGTTCCGGGCGATCATCACCAGCGACAAATTCATCTTCGGTGCGCTCATGCGGCGGGGGTTTTGGTCCGGCAATCGTATCAGGCCCGGCAACCCCGGCTCAAAACGGCAGCCGGCTCATGCCCGAGATCATGCTTTGGTGGTCGCGCAGGCGCTCGTCCCAGTGCTTCAAGAGATCCGGTGCCAAGCCTACCAGGCCGAGCGCTTCCGTGAACTCCTGCCGCTGGGTAATCTGCGGACTCTCCTCGTTGTGAGCGATCAGATCGGCCAGGGACACGCAGGCCGCCCGCCGCGCCTGCCCGCCCGCCCGCCCGGGCGCGTGATGATGCCGCACGGCCTCGACGATGCCCGCAGGCAGCTTCCAGTCCGCCAACAGCGCGGCGCCCACTTCGGCATGCGTGCAGCCAAACGCCGTCTGCTCGCGCGCCAGGGAAGCGGCGTCCGAGGCCGTGTGGAACAGGTCCGCCTGGGCCGGCTGTTTCTGGCCCAGAATAATCTTGCCCAAATCATGCAGCAACCCGGCGGTAAACAGCAAATTCCCGTCGACCTCCGCCGATTCGGCCACGAATTTGGCATAAAACGCCACCAGCACGCTGTGCTGCCAGAGCTTCACCGCGTCCACGCCCTGCGGCGAGGGCTGCGGAAAACAATTGCTGCCGTTGATCATGGCCACCAGCAAGTACACCGCCTGGTAGCCGATGCGGCTGACGGCTTCGGCCACCGAGTTCACTTCGGATGCGTGGCCGAAATAGGCGCTGTTACAGATTTGCAGGAGTTTGGAGGTGAGCGAAGGATCGAAGGCGATGATCTCGACCACCTCGTCAAAATTCGCGTCCATGTCGCTCAATTTGGCAAGCAGCCTGGGTAGCAAGGCTGGCGACATTGGCAGCACCTCGACGTGTTTCAGATGTTCTTGAATTCGATCCATGGGGTCGCCGCACTCAAATCTCTGCGAAAAGCGCCTCATTTTCAATCAATTAAAACAAAATCGCCCCGTCTCCGGTCTCCGGCGCGATCCGCTGGCTGCTCACCCGGCCGGAACGATTCATTTAAACGACAGATGAACACAGATCAACACCGATGAAAACGGGCCTGGCGGGGCGTTCTTGGAGACTGAGGACACTCACCCATTGGCGCCCTGCTCTGCACCCGCCTGTTCTGGTTTCGAACCTGTGTCCATCTGTGGTTAATTCATTTTTCCACTGAATCGTTCCGGCTCGGAGACGGCGAGGGGACCGGGCGGATGTTTTTTGGTTTCAGTTTCTTCCCGGGAGGCCGATAAGCAACCGTTGGTATTTGCCCGTCGGCGCAACCGGCGGCTGTAATTTACTTTATCCAAAAACATGAGCGACCGCAGCCGATTGTTTAAGCTGGCCGGGCACTTGCAGGCGGAAATTCGCGCCGCTCGTGCCGGGGACACACAGGGGCAATTTCCCATATTAGACCTCATTGGCAATCTTCGTGATGAAGCCGGCGCCCACGCCGAGCTTTCCGCGCTGGTGACCCTCTGTACCGAATCTTGGGAGCGCACCGTGCACATTGTGGAATCCGGCCAGCCCTTCACGGCGGCCGATATTGCCTGGCTCCCGGAATTGCTCGCCCAAATCCATGCCCTGATCGGTCCGGCCAGCGCCACCGAGACCATGCCGCTGCCGGCCCCCGCGGCCGCGACCGCCCCCGCCCCAGCGCCGGCCGCCCAACCGGCCCCAACACCCGCCGACGTGGCCGACATCCCGGTGGAGGAAGCGCCCTTGAATTTGAACCTGGCCGAGGACGCGGAATTGTTGCGCGAATTCATCACCGAATCCCGGGAACACCTCGACAACATCGAGGCTGGCGTGCTGGTGCTCGAAAATTCGCCAGCCGATACCGAAACCCTCAACACCGTTTTCCGGGCGTTTCACACCTTCAAGGGCGGCGCGGGCTTCCTGAACCTGATTCCCATCAACCGGCTCGCCCACGTCCTGGAATCGCTCCTCGACCTCGCGCGCCAGGGCAAACTCGTGATTGACGCCCCCGTCATCGAGCTGATCCTGCGCGGACGGGACGTGCTCAAACAATTTCTGGACCAAATTGAGGGCCAGCTTTCCGGAAAACTGCACGCCGCACCCATCACCATCCCCACGGCGGTCCTCAAGGCCGAGGTGCAGGAGATGATTGAAGCCCGGCAGCCCGCCGTGGCAAAGGCCGCTCCGGCCGAACCCGCGCCGGCCGTCGCCGCCGTCGCTGAGCCGGCCGCGATACCGGCCGCAGCCGAACTCGCGGCCCCGGAACCCGTCCTTGCCGAAGCGGCCCCCGCCGAGCCTGCCCCAGTGCCGGCTCCCGCCGAAGCCGCCACATCCGGCAATATCTCCGCCGATGCCGCCGCGGAAGCGGCCCGCTTCAACGCCCCCTCCGCGCACGCCATGGTCAAGGTGGACACCGGCAAGCTGGACGGCCTGCTGGATCTCGTCGGCGAAATGGTCATCGCCCAATCCCTCATCGGCCAGAACGTCGCCGACCTTACCGGGTTGAATCCGCAAGCCTTGCGCAACATCGTCCAGCTCGGCCGCATCACCAAGGAATTGCAGCGCGTCAGCATGGCCCTCCGCATGGTGCCCATCCACGGCGTGTTCCAAAAAATGTCCCGCGTTGTGCGCGACCTCGCCATGAAGCAGGGTAAAAAGGTCACCTTCAACACCAGCGGCGAAGACACCGAGTTGGACCGCACGGTCGTGGAGGAGCTCAACGACCCCTTGCTGCACATGATTCGGAACTCCATGGACCACGGCATTGAGATGCCGGCGAAGCGCGTGGCTGCCGGCAAGGCCCCCATCGGCACGCTGGCCCTCCGCGCCTATCACCAGGGCGGCAACATCGTCGTGGAAATCGAGGATGACGGCGCCGGCCTCAACCGCGAAAAGATCCTGCAGAAGGCCGTTGAGCGCGGCCTGGCCCGGCCGGGCGAGCCGCTCACCGACGACCAGATCTTTCACTTCATTTTCGCCGCCGGCTTCTCGACCGCGGACAAGATCACAGAGATCTCCGGCCGTGGCGTGGGACTCGACGTGGTGCGCCGCAACATCGAACGTTTGCGCGGCCGCGTGGAAATCTCCTCGCAGTCCGGCAAGGGCACCAAGTTCAAGATCAGCCTGCCGCTCACGCTCGCCATCATTGACGGCTTCATCGTCAAGGTGGGCCAGGAGCGCTACATCCTGCCCACGCTGTCCGTGCGCGAATCCTTCCGCCCGCGGCCGGGCATGGTGTCTCGCGTGCAGAACCGCGCGGAAGTCGTCAATGTCCGCGGCCGCATCATCCCCCTGCTGCGCTTGGGCGACGTGTTCGGCATTTCCAGCACCTCCCACGAGGCCACCGACGGCATCGTGGTGGTGGTGGAGGCCGGCGCCGACCTGCGCTGCCTGCTGGTGGATGGCCTGCTGCACAAACAGGAAGTGGTGATCAAGAATTTGAACGACATGCTGGTGCAGAAGAATCTACTGCTCGCCGGCGCCGCCATCCTGGGCGACGGATTGGTGGGGTTGATCCTGGACGTGAATGCGCTGGTGCACTATCAGGCGCAGCCGCTCGCCACGCGCACAGCTTGAACGCCGGAGGCGTTCTGGAAAGCCGGGGGTGAGCGACCCCCGAGAGCGCTACCCCCCGGAAAACGGCTCTCAATTTTCTCGCCCGCCGGCAGGCGGTGCCGGAAGCGCCCGCCGGGAATATTCTGCTCTGTCTGCCAGCCGCCTCAAATGCGGGCAGGCATTCACATCAATAGTCATCGCTAACTGTTTTTAGAAATTCGCCGTCGTCATCAACCTGTTTAAATAGTGAGAACTGACACTTGCTCGGTCCAAAGGCGATCACAGTATAAATGCCACGCTACCTCCCCTCGAATCTCGGCCAACCTCGTTGAGTCCAGAACCGTGTTGTGGTTGAAGGAAAATCTTCTCCAATTGAGGTCTTTCAATCTTTCTTCGATTGTCCTGCCACTCATGGCCGCATTATCTGCACATTGGAAGAGCCCTGTCAATCGAAGCGGTAACTTGATTTTTAAGATTTCCAATTCCGTTGGCTGGATGCTTCCGTGGAAGGGGTCACCCATTAAGGCGGTGTCAACGGATGACCCCTTCCACGGCGACCCCTATGGGCTGAGCCGTTTCACTTGTCTTGACGCAAAAAACTCATCCAAATAAGAAAGACCATATTGGGCAAATTGTTTAACCGCATCGTCCACATAACCGACAATTTGCTTTTGAAAATTAACATCATCAGTGTTAGCCGAGGATTTGATAATTTCACTGATAACACGATCAGTTCCAGTGCCAGTGCCAGACGCGAGCCCTGCTTTTGAAAACAAGAATCTCGATCCGCCCGGACGGTCTTGCCCCCACCAATAGTCGTTGTCAAGAGACCACAAACAACTCAGCCGACAAATGAATTCATCTTGATTGAACTCAGTTCTTTCGCGTGAAGCATCGCCTGAAGGCGTCATGTTCAATTCTGGGAAACGGCTCTTGGTGGACCAGCCAATTTCCAAAGTGAACTGATCTCTGCCCTTGCAGTCCGGAACGAGCATTAAAAATCCCATTATGTGAGTATCATTCGTGGGAATTGTATAAACGCTATTTCCCGGAAATACATACTCAGATTTGCTTTGTAATTTTTTAAAATCAGGGAACAAGGACCCAATTTTAAACTCAAAACTATCACGAACATATTTTTTGTATTTTTTGCTCATGTTGTGAAAGGGGCAATCCTAGAATAATGACATTCCCGTTGCGCTTTCATTTTTGCGTCTATCCAACTATGCCCATGTCCACCAGCCAGACTTCGCCCTGGCGCGGGTTCATTTGCCGTCGAGGATGTCCAGCTTTTCCTGTTCCACTTCACGCGAAGGCAGAACGTCAGCCCAATTTTCCGGTGCGTGCTGGCGTTCGAGAAACTTCAAAAAATGCAGGACCTCGCGCACCACGGGTTCGGGCTGGCGCTTGATTTCTTCGAGCAGAATTTCCCGTGCGCTCATGGTTTGATTATCCGGCATGATTTGCTTTTGGCAAGCCACATTGCCCTGCATCCAAGTGCCAGGGCGCATCTCAATTTTTGAACGCCAGACGGCCGGACTCTTGTTCCGGAGGAACAATCGGAAATAGCCCGGCAATTCATTGCCGGGCGACAGCAATCATGGGTCGCGTCCCAGCGGGACGGCTGAGAATACGAAGCGTTTTCAGCCGTCCCGTTGGGACGGTTGCCCGTTTAACGCTATAACCCCCGGATAAATCCGGGGGCTATTCTCGAGACGTCCCTGCGGGACCACGCCATTTCGTTCCGCTGCTTCGTTCAAAAACTGAGATGCGCCCGCCCATCCTCCCGCCGGCGGCCGGGCGCCGTCAATGGCGCTTCCACCAGCTCGTCAGGCGCTTGGGCTCGCGCTCGGCTTCCGGCACCTGGTTCTGCTGGCGCAGCAACAGGCTCCGGGCCGCTTCGAGTGTCATGATGAATTCGTCGTAGCTCAGAAACCGGTCCCGCGGCTCTTTGGCCATGGCCCGGCACAGCGCGTCGCTGGTGGGCTGGGAAATATGCTGCGCCCCCTCCACCTGGTTCGGCGGCGTCAGCGGAGTGTACACATGCGCCTGCACGACTTCCTCCGGCGTGGGCGCCTCAAACGGCACATGGCCCGTCACCGCGTGATACAGCGTGGCGCCCAGGCTGTACATGTCGGACAAATACGTTTCCCGCTCGCGCTTGATCTTCTCCGGCGCCACGTAATACGGCGTGCCCCGCGTGAAATCGGCGGTTTCCTCCTCCGCATCGGCCTTCCGCGCCAGCCCGAAATCCACCAGCTTCGGCTCGTGATCCGCGTTGAACAGGATGTTGCCCGGCTTGATGTCGCAATGCAGCAAATCGGACTTCAGCGCCATGTCCAGGGCGGACGCGATCTTGATGCCCACGTCCAGCACCTTCAGCTCCTCCACCTGCCGCAGCTTGTCAATGCGCGTGTCCAGGCTGCCTTGGTCGGCCAGCTCCATCACCAGGTAGGTTTGCCCCTCCCATTCGTCGAAGGTGTAAATGTGAATGATATTGGTGTGATTCAGCCGGGCGACAGCGCGCGCTTCCCGGAGAAAATTCATCATGGCGTTGGGCTCCGCCAGGATCTCCTTCTTCGTAAGCTTCACGGCCACAAAACGTTCCAGTGTGGTGTCCCACGCCCGATAGACCGTGGCCATGCCGCCGGACCCCACCTTGGAGCGCAGCTCGAACTGGCGAAGCTGCATGGGCATCATGATGGCATGCCCGCATTTCTTGCACGGCTCGGTGGCCAGCGGGGGCAGATCACCGGGGATGAATGTCTTGGCATCGCATCCCGGGCAGGTGACCATTTTCAAAGGCTTGCTCGGTTCACTCATGGCGAATGAATTGAATTTATCATCAACTCTCCAGCAAACAATAGCCAAAAAAAAATGTCAAAATAATGCCTGAAAATATTGACAAACTGCCGATAATAGGGTTAGCTACTCGCGTAGATTAATCATGAACACCGCGTTCAACAAACAAATTGCGATGTATGCGCCGGTCAGCGTAGGGCTGACTCGTTGGCAGCATAAGTCCTGTTGCGTTGGCCTCGCGGGAGTGAAACCTTAAATCATTTAAACAAAGTTTTTCCAAAACCCCGCGATTGCCAAGTCAATCGCGGGGTTTTTGTTTTATAGCAACCCCATATCAGCCGATAGGACAAAGGACAACACATGAACAATACGACCAACCAACTGCGGGCCGATTTCGACCCGGAAACGCGCTTCGAGGTGCGGCCAGCGCCGCCAGCCTCCTTCCGCGTGACCCAAGAGACCGAGTTCGAGCGGCTGAAGAGCCGCCTGCTCACCGAAAGCCTTCTGGCCACCCAGCGGCCGGACCTGAACGCCGCCATCCGGCGCGCTGCCAATGAGGCCGCCGCGCTCGCCTGGGTCACGTTCTATCCACTGCTCCTGTTTCCGGCGTTGTTCGAGGAAAAGCTCCGCCGCGCCGTCAGCCACGCCGACCGTCAGGCGCGCATTTACACCCCCAGCCGTGAACTCGTGTCTGTCCGATGAATAAGCTGCGTGCCAAATGCCAGTGACGGGTGACCAGCGCCGGGCCGCGTCATGCGTTCTCCCGGCACTGGTCACCCGCCATCGCGGGATGGAAAACCGATTCGGGAGCGCGGGCTGCCTTGGCGGCGGAATTAACCAATTTCTGCCGCTGCCAGGCGGTTCGCGCTCTTACGGTTCTCCAGCGACCGCAGCCGGAACAGTTCATTTGAACCACAGATGAACACAGATCGACACAGATGAAAACGGGCTTGGCGGGGCTTTCTTGGAGCATGGGAACCACTCACCAATGGAGGCACCGCTCAGGACCAACCTGTTTCGGTTTCAAATCTGTGTTCATCTGCGTCCATCTGGTTAATTGATTTTTAACTGGATCGCCCCGGGGCCACGGTCATTTCTCCTCCACGCGCTCGATCCGCGCGCCAAGTTTTCGCAGCTTCAAATCCATCCGCTCGTAGCCGCGGTCCAGATGGTAGATGCGGTTCACCTGGGTGGTCCCCTTGGCCGCCAAGCCCGCGATCACCAGCGCCGCGCTGGCCCGCAGGTCGCTGGCCATCACCGGCGCCCCGCTCAGCGGCCGGCCGCCCTTCACGATCGCGCTGGGTCCCTCGATCTCGATGTCCGCCCCCAGCCGCGCCAGCTCGCTCACGTGCATGAACCGGGCTTCAAAAATCCGCTCCGTGATGATGCTGATCCCCGGCGCCAGGGTCAGCAGCGACATCATTTGCGCCTGCACGTCCGTGGGAAACCCGGCGTAGGGCAGCGTCGTGATGTCCGCCGATTTCAATTTTCCCTTCCGCCGGACCACGAGGTTTGCGCCGCGGCGCTCCACCGCCACGCCGGCTTCGTTCAGCTTGTCAATCACCGCCCGCAAATGCTCCGGCCGGGTCCCCTTCAGCGTCACTTCCCCGTCCGTCGCGCCCGCTGCGATCAGAAACGTCGCGGCCTCGATGCGGTCGGCAATCACCTCGTGCTCGGCCCCGTGCAGTTTGGCCACGCCGGTGATGGTGATGGTGGGGCTGCCGGCGCCGGTGATGCGCGCGCCCATGGCGTTGAGAAACTCGGCCAGGTCCACGACCTCCGGCTCGCACGCTGCGCTCTCAATGACGGTCAGGCCTTCGCCCAGTGTGGCGGCCATCATCACGTTCGCCGTCCCCAATACTGTCGGCCCCGCCCGCCCGCCCAAGAACACCGAGGCCCCGACAAGCTTTTTGGCCGACGCGTCCACGTACCCGCCGGCGATCTCGATCCTGGCGCCTAGCGCCGCAAAGCCTTTCAGGTGCAGGTTGATCGGCCGGGCGCCGATGATACAGCCGCCCGGCAGCGACACCCGCGCCTTCTTCAGCCGCGCCAGCAGCGGGCCGGCTATGCAAATGGATCCGCGCATCTTGCGCACCAGTTCGTAGTCCGCGTAGCCCCGGATCTTTTTCGCGTGGATGGTCAGCGTGCCGTCGGTGAACGTGGCCGTGGCGCCGAGCGATTCGAGGATCTTCACCATGAACCGGGTGTCGCTCAGGTCCGGCACGCGGCGGATCACGCACGGTTCGTCCGTGAGCAGGGCCGCGGCCATGATGGGTAGGGCGGCGTTTTTGCTGCCGCTGATGGTGACTTCGCCGTGCAGGGGCACGCCGCCTTTGATCGAGAAACTGTCCATGTGTTTTAAATTTTGTCCCGGCGGGCGATTAAAATCCGGGGGCGCTGACTGTAATCCTCCCGCACCGCTTCCACAATCCACTTTTCGCCGGTGAAAATTGCCCGGATCTCCTCCGCCTGGCCGTCGCCAAATTCCAGCATGATCCGCCCGTCCGCCTGGAGGAAGCCGGGGGCCTGCGTCGCCAGCCGCCGGTAGAAATCCAGCCCGTCGGCCCCGCCGTCCAGCGCCGCCCGCGGATCAAAATCCCGCACCTCCGGCTCCAGCGTGGCAATCTCGGCTGACGGGATGTACGGCGGATTGCTGATGATGAGGTCGAACTCCCGGACGCCGCCCAGCGCGGCAAACCCGTCACCCGCCAGAAATTCAATGCGTTCGGCCACGCCGTTGGCGGCGGCGTTTTCCCGTGCCAGCATCAGCGCGGCCTCCGAAACATCCAGTGCCGTGATGCGCGCGCCGGGACACTTGTGCGCCAACACAATGGCAATGCACCCCGTGCCCGTGCCGAAATCCAGTGCGGCGGGAAGTGCCGTGGCGGCCGCCGCGCCGTCGTTCAGGCGGTCCGGCGCCGGGCGGGCCAGCAGGAATTGCCAGCCGGCCTCGGCGAGCAGCTCCGTTTCCGG
>Ga0182030_10026412_pt1 | contig 10512 bp, 10 predicted proteins | sample 812S3MmetaG_FD_121299 | JGI IMG/M metagenome (GOLD analysis project Ga0182030, IMG submission 121299) | Permafrost microbial communities from Stordalen Mire, Sweden - 812S3M metaG (Illumina Assembly) | ecosystem: Environmental > Terrestrial > Soil > Wetlands > Permafrost | place: Sweden... | reverse complement strand
TCGCGCTCTTGCAGCGCCCGCAGCAACTTCGGTTGCAGCGCCAGAGGCATCTCGCCCACTTCGTCGAGCAGCAGTGTGCCTCCGTCTGCCATCTCGAACTTGCCCGGCCTCGCGCCGACCGCTCCCGTGAATGCGCCCCGCGCATGTCCAAACAGTTCGCTTTCGAGCAAGGCTTCCGGAAATGCGGTGCAGTTCACCGCTACAAACGGTCCTGTTTTACGGCGGCTGAGCCGGTGAATGAGGCGGGCCACCAGTTCCTTGCCGGTGCCGCTCTCCGCCTCGATCAGGATGTCGGCATCGGTCGCGGCCGCTTGCCGCGCGCAATCGAGCGCCTGCTGCCACGCTCCAGAGTGCCCGATCAGCGACTCGGTATCTCGACCGGCGTCTTCGGCGCGCCGCAGCACCTGCTCGACGGCCAGTTCGAGCTTCTCGAAGCAGACCGGTTTCACCAGGTAGTCGCAGGCTCCATTGCGCATGGCTTCGACCGCGTCGGGCACGCAGCCATAGGCCGTCAGCAGGATCACCGCCGTCCGTGCCGACGACATCTGCACCTCATGCATCAGCTCAAATCCGTCTCGGCCCGGCATCCGCACGTCCGTGATCACGAGCGAATGCACGCCCGCGCGAAATTTCTGCAGCGCTTCCGTGCCATTGACGGCGACATCCACCCGCCATCCCCGGCGCAGGAATCTTGCTTCGAGTGCCGCTCGCATCCCCGCGTCATCGTCCGCTATCAGGAGCCGCTTCATCGGTTCCCTCGTAATTCGCATTCAGTCGGTCCAAACGGAACTGGGGTGCAGGTGGAAGCCACCTCGCTGACTGGCTCAGGCGTCGCAGCAGGCCGGGCGCGCCGAGGCAGCCGCAACCGGAAAGTGGCGCCGTGCCCGGCGCGGCTCTCCACTTCGATTGAGCCGCCATGCTGCTCCAGAATGCGTTGACAAACCGCGAGTCCAAGCCCAGAACTTCCGGGACGAGTGCTGAATCCCGCCTCAAAAATCCGGGGCAGATCTTCCGCCACGATGCCGGGACCGGTGTCCCGCACCAGGATCTCGACCAAGTCTCCTCCCGGATCCAATCCACGAATACTCAGCCACCCCCCGCCAGGCATAAAGCGAAATGCGTTCAGCGCAAGATTCAATACAACCTGCTCCAGCCGGTGCCGGTCGGCGGGAATCACGACGCCGTTGAGACCATTGATGATCTGCATTTCGACCCGAGCTTGTTTCGCGAGGGGCAACAGGAAATCGTAGGCCCAGTCGAGCAACTGTCCGGCGTCGATCTCGGCCAGCTCCGGCTGCGGCGTGTTGTGCAGGTGGAGCACGTTATTCACCGTGGCCGAAAGAGTCCGTAGTCCGGCCTGCACATGCTCAATCCAGCGCCGGCTTTCGCCCTCCAGATTCGCCTCGGCCAACAGGCCGGCAAAAAGTTCCAGGCTTCCCAGAGGATTGCGAATTTCATGTGCCAGCAATGCCGACATCTCCACCAGCGCCTGCTGCCTCCGCAGATGCTCGCGATCCTGTTCCAGTTTTTTCGCCTCGCTTACGTCGCGCAGAATAAATACCGATGTGCCCGGTGCCAGGTTTTGTTCCAGCCAGGCGTGGCGGATCGCTACCCATCCCGCAGTCGCTGCGCTCGACGATGGTTGCTCCTCGGGTGCCCTCAGATTGCCGAGCGGTAATTCCACTTCCTCGCCGGTCATGCGCGCTCGCTCCAAGACCACCGCAAGGGTTTCGGGCAGCGCTGCCGCCGCCTCGAAGGCTCCATGCAACAGGCGGGCCGCCTCCGGATTCAAGGTCGAAATGCGGCCGTCATCTTCGATCACCAGAACACCGCAGGGCAGTCCTTGCACGATGCGCCGTAACCGTTCGCGAATGCGATGGTTTTCCTCCAGACTCGATGCCAGCTCCCGGTTGGTAACCTCGAGTTCCTGGCGCAGATGAGCCACCTGCCCTTGCAATTGCCCATAGGTGCGCTCCAGCGAACCCGCCGCCTCTGTAAAGGACGCAAACGCGCGCGCTAACGGATGCTCCGGTTCGCGCCCGGAATCGCGGGCGGTTGGAAAATTGGTCGACATACAGACTGTCCTGCAACAGCAATGCCAGCCCGGCATAATTTGCCTTATAACGGTCTTATGCCGGCTCCGAGGGAATATGACCCATTGGCCCGCTGCACCTTCCTTGCAATGGAAGGACGCCGTTCGTTGCCAGCAGCAAATGTTCCGGCCGCACGACGCCCTGTTCTTCCGAAAGAATCAGCGCGCGCTCCATCACGTTCTGCAGCTCACGAATGTTGCCCGGCCACGGGTGCGCCTTCAACAATTCCAGTGCGGCGGCCGACAACTGCGGCACGCGTCCCCCCGCAGCGCATTTTTCCAGAAAATGCGCGCCCAGTGGCCCGATGTCTTCCACCCGCTCGCGTAACGCCGGAATCTCGATCGGGAAACCGCAGAGCCGGTAATACAAGTCTTCGCGAAATTTTCCCTCCCGCACCAACGTCAACAAGTGTGCGTTCGTGGCGGAAAGCACCCTGGCATCGACCCGCACTACTTCAGCGCTGCCCAGGCGCTGCAGTTCTTTCTGCTCGAGAAATCGCAGCAGTTTGGGTTGCAGGCTCAACGGCATCTCGCCGATTTCGTCGAGAAAAAGCGTCCCTCCTTGCGCCGCCTGGATCCTCCCCGCATAGGACTGCATCGCCCCGGTAAATGCACCGCGAGCGTATCCAAAGAGTTCAGCTTCCAGCATCGTTTCGGGTATAGCGGCGCAATTCACCACCGCGAACGGACGCTCCGATCGCAGGCTTAGGCGATGCAGCGCGCGCGCCACCACCTCCTTGCCGCAACCTGTTGGCCCTGTGATCAGAACCGTTGTGTTGCGCGGCGCCAGCAGGCGAACTAGCCGGTACACAGGCTGCATGGCGCGCGCGTTCCCGATCATTCCGGGCAGTGGCGCGGCGTTTAGCGCCGGACTGGAAACCGCGGAGAAGCCGAGCACGCAATCGTCAGTTTGCAGTAAGGCTGGTTCCAACGGCGGGCCTCCCAGCGCGAAGGGACCCGAATCGCGACTCATATCGTCGCGAACTTGCGAATGAATTCTGGATTCAGAAGTTGAGCACACTTCCAAGAGCCGAGCTTCCCCTTTCCCGCCAGAGTCGCTGGCATCATTTCGCTCAGCGTCGAGGAACACCACTTCGATTTCCGGAAAACGCTGCCGCACCGTCTGTCCCAATTCCTCGGCGTCTAGATCGGGCAGTCGGCGATCGAGAAAGAGCATCTGCCATCCGCCACTTTCCAGATGGACCAGAGCCTCCGCGCCGCCAGTCGCCTGTTCGAAACGACGCGAGGGCGACCGCAGACTCTTGAGTACTCTCTCCCTCACCACGGGACTGGGACTGGCCACCAGAATGTTGTCTGCGTAGTTCGGTTGCATCGGGTAAGTCGTCATATTCACGATTCAAAACCGAATCGATTAGAACGACATTAGATGGAAATTAGAAAACTCTACGGAAGGGGAACCACGGTGTAGCACGCTGGGCAAATTTTGCTTTACAAGCTGATCAACTTAGGAGTCGCGGCATTTTCTGCCGGGTGATTGGTGCGGATAACGCGCTGCTCTCTTTCAAACCTATTTCTCCTCAAGCACCAGCTCGCCATTTTCCACCTTGATATCTTTGACGTTATTCGGAAGCTTGAGTTGTTCTCGCTGCTCAGCGAGTTTTTTCTGCAACACCTCGTTGACTAGCGAAGCAGGCACACTGAGATCGCCAATTTTCACCTCGGTCGCATCAAACGTTGCATAACCATCTTTCGAACCGAGATGCCCGCCGAGCGTGAGGTAAACGTCTTTGCCCGCGATCTGTGTCAGGAACTGACCACGAACGATATCCCCATCCATGGAAACCTGGTAGTCCTTGATGTTCGGGACCGCGCCGGGAAACTCCATCGCCGGACTGGCAGCCGAAGTACTCGGCACGGCGTCGCCGGAGTGATTGCCAGAAGAAGTTGTGACCGAGGGGCTCGGGGCCGCAGCCATCATTCCGGCAGCTTGCGAGAGAGCAGCGGATAACTCCCCGGGCGTCACGCGCACTTCGGTTGCCGCCTCGCCGAGCGTCTTCGGCAGCGCGAGTTGGTTCACCTTTTCTTGAAAGGACTGCGCATTGGCAGCCACGGCAGCCGGTGCAAGCGGCACCGCCACAGGCGCAGGACGCTTTAGAACCAGCACCAACGTGAGAATTGAAATCCCCAAGGTCGCGAAACTGATCAAGCGCTGCAGCTTCAAATTGCACCCCTAAGTGTTAATCAATAGTAGGCGCAAGCCACGGCCATTTTCAGATGACTTAGGTACTCGATTCAGAAGTTACCAAGATCAATCGCCGCAATCGGCTTTGTTGAGTATAAAGTTGCTGGGAATAACTCCGGCGCGACTCCTACCAACCAGCCCATAATTAACCATCTCATTCCACGATCGCCAGCACATCGCCCGGGTTCACCGCCTCGCCAGGGATCGCCGATATCTTCTTCACGATGCCCTTCTTGGGCGATTTGATCTCATTCTGCATTTTCATGGCTTCCACCACGACGATCCCTTGACCGGATTCGACTTCGGAGTTTTCCGCCACCAAGACACGCACAACTCTTCCCGGCATGGGGGCGAGTATCTTCTTCGGTCCCGCGTCGTCCTCCCTCACTTGCATGCGCGAGCGTAGAGAACGCGGATCCCGCAACTCCACCGCGAAGCGACTACTGCCCACCCACATGTGGAGATCGGTTGCGGTTTGCTCCCGTTTAACCTCGTAGGCCCGTCCGTCGACCAACAGCGACAGAACGTCGCGACGTGGGATCAATGCATCGATGGGAACGACCTGTCCATCGAACTGGCACTCCCATCCGCCGCCGGCACTCCGTTGCAGCTCGAGCCGATGCGCCTTCCCTCCGACAATAACTTCGTAGACCATAAGAAAATAATTGGAACTACGCTCCCTAAAATGCCCGAATCAGCGCAGCGTTTCTGAACGTGCTTGCCGCCTCCAGTTGGAAACCGCAGGTGGCGCCGCGCCCGCGCCGCCCGCAGTCTCATTCTCGCCGACAGACGACGCCGGATCCAAGACAGCAAACATTCCCGCCGCAATCGCCGCAATCTTCTCCAGCGCCTCGATCTCTTCCGGGGGCCTACTCGAATTTACAGCCGGATTCGCTTTTGCCAAAAGACGATCGAGGAAACCGGTATCCACTCTTGCAGCCTGAAAGTCCGGATCACCGAGAATTCGTTGGAAGAGAGAAATGTTAGTCTTGATCCCAGCGACGAAATATTCGTAAAGCGCTCGCTGCAACCGCATGATCGCCTGCTGCCGGTCCGTTCCAAAGCCAATCAACTTGGCCAGCAACGGATCGTAATCCATCGGCACATTCCAACCCTCGTACATTCCGCTGTCCCGCCGAATCCCAGGCCCCGATGGTTGCAGCAGCACCGTGATCTTGCCTGGGCTCGGGAAGTAATTGTTATCCGGATCCTCAGCGTAAATGCGGCATTCGATGGCGTGCCCGCGAATCCCCACGTCCGCCTGTGAAAATGGCAGTTTCTCGCCTGCGGCAATGCGGATTTGCAGATGCACCAGGTCGAATCCCGTGGTCAACTCGGTTACCGGATGCTCCACTTGCAAACGGGTGTTCATCTCAAGGAAATAAAAATTCTTTTGCTGATCAACCAGAAATTCCACCGTGCCTGCGTTCTTGTAGTCGGCCGCCCGCGCCACTCTAACGGCAACTTCCCCCATACTCCGCCGCATCTCCGGATCAACAATCGGCGACGGTGCCTCCTCCAAAACCTTCTGATGACGCCGCTGGATCGAACACTCCCGTTCGCCTAGCCACACCGTGTTGCCATGCTCGTCCGCCAACACCTGCATCTCGATGTGGCGAGGATTGACGATTGCCTTCTCTATATAAACTTCACTGTCGCCAAATGAGCGCTGCGCCTCGCTCTTCGCTGATTCCAACCCCGAGCGAAGTTCCTGCCGCGAATGCACCAGGCGCATGCCCTTTCCGCCTCCGCCCGCCGCAGCCTTCAGCATCACTGGATAGCCAATGCGTTCGGCGACTTCTTCACCCTCTTCAGGAGACGCGAGCCCGCGCGATGTGCCTGGAACAAAAGGCACGCCTGCCTTTTCCATCTGTTGCCGGGCGCTCGTCTTCGAGCCCATCAATTTCATGGAGTGCGGCGTAGGCCCTATGAATTTGACCCCTGCATCGCCGCATGCCTGCGCAAACTTAGGGTTCTCCGATAAGAATCCGTAACCAGGATGAATTGCCTCTGCGCCCGAACGTTTCGCAACGTCGAGGATCTTATCCATCCGCAAATACGATTCTCCCGCTGGAGCCGGACCGATGAGATACGCTTCGTCGGACTTGCGCACGTGGAGTGCTCCGCGATCGACATCCGAATAGACCGCAACCGTCGCGACGCCCATCTCGCGGCAAGCGCGAATGATGCGCACCGCAATCTCTCCCCGATTTGCAATCAGAATCTTCTTGAACATTCCGTCTTAGACCACATCTCACATACACACGTACAGGCACATTCGCGCCGCCCTGATTCTACCTGCGGCCGTCGCGATAGGTATGACGTAAATCACTAAGGACCGTGACGCACTCGGCAGTGTGATTGAGAACCGTTGCATCACCCGCCTCCCCAAAGGAAAAAGCCCCGCGCTTGAGAAGCACGGGGCCGGTGTTCAAAGTGATAGAGTTGTTATTGCTTCTGATCCATTACGATTCCGCCTGCGCCGGGCTGTTTTTCGGCTTTGGCTTTTTTGGTGGCCATCGTCTTATCAACCCACTCGTCAGCCGTCTTCAAATCGGCCGAGCGCGCCGCCGGATCATCGCATTCGATATCAGCACGTTCCCGATACATCAGGTTCATGTAGGCCATCGCATCGTCGTAATCCGGACGAAGCTTCAACGCCTTATTCAAGTTATCAATACCTTCCTGCACGTTACCGGTATTGGTTTCTCGCATCGTGGCGCAGACTTTCTTGTCTTTGGCTGGAAGCGAATCGTCTGGCTTCATGCCAAGTTTCGCGCGCTCTTCCTGGCGGGGCACATAGGTTTGAGTCCAGTCAATGACCGCTACCGAATAGTACGGTTCGGGATCGTTTGGATCCACATCCGACGCCTTCTTGTAGTATTCCTTGGCCAGCGGAAATTTCTTCATCTGCAAATACAAATACGCAATCCCCTTAATGCTGTTGACATTTCTAGGATCGACTTGCAGCACTTCTTTGTACGAGTCGATCGCCTGCTCGGCAAAATGGTTGTTGTCCGGAGTATCCGCGCCCGGAATGTATTGCTGGGCATAGGCGGTTGCCAGATACAGACGGGCGTTGATCAGCGAAGGATCAAGGGCGACAGCCTTTTGGAAGTGGCCGATCGCGTCCTCGAACTTTGAGTTCTTGTAAGCCTGCACACCCTTGTTGAGATGGTCTCGCGCCTGAAGTTTACTGCAAGCAGTGCTCGACAGCAGCGCCAGGGCCGCGGCAATCACCACCAGCAGTCTTTGGGTAGTTTTCATTGCTTTATGAATCTCCTTGTTGCGGAGTAAAACAGCTGAAGAGAAGAGCCGGACATGTATGCCCGGCATCTTCATCGTCGAACCCGATTCTAGCCGCCCGCCTCGATTTTCGCTGTGATCAATCCCACTTTGTCGACGCCGGCCGAATGTGCAATATCAATAACGTTGGCTACGTCCGCAAAGGGAACGTTATCGTCGCCCTTCACAAACATCACCTTTTCCGCGCGAGTCTTAAAAATATCTTCCAAGCGGCCCTGTAGGGTCTCCCACGTCGCCTCGTCCTGATTGATTTTCAGTCCGGGAGGATTGCCGGCTCCGTGATCGATCAACTGCACCACGATCGTTCGGTCCGGTGTAGGCGGCGGTTGCTTCTGATTGGGCGGCGGAGGCTGTGGCACCAGCGCATCCAGTCCCTTTGGCGTCAGCGGCGTGATCACCATGAAAATGATCAGCAGCACCAGCAGCACGTCAATCAGCGGTGTTACGTTCATGTTCGCGCTTTGGCCCCCTTTGGGGCCGACTGCCATACTCATGATCGATCTCCTGTATTGCTACTGCTGTATTATGGCGTGCTATTGCCCGCCCGTGGGCGCTGGGGTTGCTGCGCTCGGTGGCGGAGTAAATGACCCGCTCTTCTTCTGTTCCGTTAAAAGCCCAAGTTGATCCACGCCCGCTGCTCTGACGTCGTCCACAACCGTGACCACCCATCCGAACTTTGCCCGCGCATCCGCCTTTAGAAAAACTCTTTTATCAGTGCGGTTCGCCAACTTGTCTTTGATCTTTTGGGTTAAATCATCCGGATTAATCGGGTCCGTTCCCAGGAAGACGTGGTCGTCGCGAGTCACCGCCACTTGGATCGCGTCTTCCTTATCCGCGTCGTGCATGTCCTCGGGATTGTTGACCTGAGCCATGTCAACCTGCTTGCCATGTTGCAACATGGGCGTGACCACCATAAAGATGATCAGCAGCACCAGCATCACGTCCACCATCGGCGTGACGTTGATGTCGGAGCTGACATTAGCCCCTTCATTTCGCTTCGATAATGACATTGAATTCCGTCTCCTGCCTGCGCTTGCCTTAAGCCCCGCACTGCAACGATGAGGAGGGAGAGCTGGCGCCGGCGGTAAAACCGGCGCCGCTTCAGCAACTCACGTTTGCGATCCGCTCATCCTAAGCTTCAAGTCCTGAGACCTGAGACCTGGGTTCTTAGGACCGGCGCATGCTCCGGCGCTTCAGGAAGTAATCGATCAATTCGCTCGACGAGTTATCCATCTCCACGTCAAACGCTTCCACGCGACCGGTCAAATAGTTGAACATCATGACGGCCGGAATCGCCACGAACAGGCCGACCGCGGTGGTCACGAGCGCTTCGGAAATACCGCCGGCGACCGCTGCCAAGCCGGTTGCCTTTTCCTTCGCGATACCGTTGAAGGCGTTCAAAATGCCGACCACCGTTCCGAACAGTCCCACGAAGGGAGCCGTCGAACCAATCGTCGCCAGACCGCCCAATCCACGCTTCAGTTCCGCATGGACAATCGCTTCCGTGCGCTCCAAAGCGCGCTTCGAAGCTTCAATAGTCTCGCCAGGGATCTCGCCGGGGCTATCCTGGTGGGCCTTGAATTCCATGAGGCCGGCCGTGACTACCTTGGCCAGGTGGCTCTTCTTGTTGCGCTCGGCGACTTTAATCGCTTCGTCAATCTTTCCCTCGCGCAGCGCTCCCGCGACTGCCGGAGCGAACGAACGGGACTGATTACGGGCGGCGTTGAAAGCCATCCAGCGGTCAATCATCACGCCGATCGACCAACCCGACATGATGAACAGAATGATAACCACGACCTTCGCCAGAATGCCCATTTGCTTCCACAGCGAAATCGGGTCCCAACCGACCGAGCCCTCGTCAAAGAGCCAAGCGGCGAAAAGATGGAAATTGCAGAGTGCGACTGCTGCCAGGTTCACTACCATGAGTTGCTTCTCCTCCTCAAACTGTTTCTAAACCTTGTCTCCAACTTCATTTCTAAAACCGTGCGTCCTGCGGTATTAGACACCGGAGCTAATCGGCTTGCCGAACAAAGATCGCCCGGGCAAGGCCACGCCGAAAAGACTCCGGTTTCACCCACTTGGCATCCACATGCGATGCCAGCAGCGAACCGGGCGTCTTCAGCCGACGGCCCGAATACCGTTTGATGCAAAGAAACAAAAAGTGTGCAGGGTTGCCCTAGGGTGTCAAGCCACCCAAGGTTCCCGCCTAGGAAAAGGTAGGACGGGGAGGGCCGAAAGCGCCACAAGACCTGCGACTCTTACCAACAAGAACGGCAATTCTAAACCAGCAAGAGCCGATCCGGAGGTTCTAGCCTCCGGACAAGCTGAAATTCACTACCACTTGGGTTTCCACGGCCACCGGCTCACCATTGAGCAGGTATGGCTTATAGCGCCATTGCTTCACGGCCTCGATCGCCGCTGGCGCCAACATGGGGTGCCCACTAATTAACTGCAAATTCTGAATCGTGCCATCTTTGCTGATTTCCGCCTGAAGCACAACTGAGCCCTGAATACGAGCCTGCTTCGCCAGTGGCGGATAATTCGGCGTTACTTTGCGGATCAGAAGACCAGTCGCTACACCCGTCGACACGCGCACGCGCTGCGGAGTCGCCACTTTCGGGATATTCGCCGCTTGCGAGCTAATGATACCGCCAATCACTCCGCCCGCCGAGCCTCCAGGAATGCCGCCCGGTACACCTCCCGGGACGCCTCCGGCGCCAAGATCTGGCGGGGCATCTTCTTCCTTAATCATCTGAACTTTATCTGGAATCTTGGTTGGCGCACGTAGTTGCCCGTTGACCACTTCGCTCACCATCTTCACGACCTTAACCGGGGCTGCAGCTGGAGGCGGGGGCGGCGGAGGCGGCGGGGGTGGTGCCACAAGGAAGGTCATCAACTGCGTTTTGGGCAG
>Ga0182030_10026411_pt1 | contig 10512 bp, 11 predicted proteins | sample 812S3MmetaG_FD_121299 | JGI IMG/M metagenome (GOLD analysis project Ga0182030, IMG submission 121299) | Permafrost microbial communities from Stordalen Mire, Sweden - 812S3M metaG (Illumina Assembly) | ecosystem: Environmental > Terrestrial > Soil > Wetlands > Permafrost | place: Sweden... | reverse complement strand
CGGTCGTTTCGGATGTCGATGAGGACAACATCATCGAGCGCATCGAGGAAGCGGCCCAGAAATCGCCCATCGTGGTGGTCGATCTCGAAGGGACCGCCGCCAAAATCGTGGTGCTCGCAGTATCGCAAGCTGATCTTGCGGTAATTCCAATCCAAGGTTCGCAGCTCGATGCCGAGCAGGCGAGCCGTGCGATCAAAGTTATAAAGCAGCGCGAGAAAATGACGGGGAGGGCGCTGCCCTACGCGGTGCTTCTCACCCGCACCAATCCCGTCATCCGCACCCGCACCATGTCGCACATTCAAAAAGGACTCATCGACGCGGGCGTTCCCGTGATGGAAACGGAACTCAATGACCGCGAGGCATTTCGCGCAGTATTTTCCTTCCGTCAACCACTCGCGGGGCTCGATCCCACGGAAGTCGCAAATCTCGACAAAGCTCAAGCCAATGTCGAGGACTTCGCCCTCGAAATTCTCCGCGGACTCTCCTCAACATCATCCGAAGTACGACACGGGGAGGTCGCATGAACACGACCCGCGCCAATCCATTTTCCGATATAGAAACCTTGCCGACATTTGAGCCGAAATCCAAAGCGCCCAGGCCGATAGCCAACGACCAGGTCGATAAGATCGCCGAGGCCAATGGTTTTCCAAGCCGGCAAGCTGCAGCGAAGCCGCCGGCGCCGGGCCGAACGGGGCGCCGCTATAAAACTGGCCGCAATCAACAAATTAATATCAAGGCGACATCTCAAGTGATCGAGCGTCTGTACAAAATGGCCGATGCTCGGCGGGTCCCGCTTGGTGAATTGCTCGAGCAGGCGATCGACGCGTTGGAAAATACAAAGTAGAGCGTAGGAATCTGTCATGAGCAATGTCACGAGGCTGCCGCCATTTGCTAAAACGGTGCGTGTCGAGGCGGAGATTCCCGTCAGCCAGCGGGATGAATTCGAGCGCGCCATCATCGACATCGTCGCCGGCGAGCGTCCTCGGATGGATGCGCTCGATCGTGATCTTGCTGCGATCAACACCCGAGCGATGGCGGCGCTTGCCGACATTGAGAAGGCCATCAACGACCACCCAACCAGTGGCCAGGCGAAGCGCTTGGTGAGGTTTCTCGCGGGGATGTACAACGGTCAAGACTATCCGTTTGATCTCTCCGAATTGCGTGGTCTCGATACGAAGCTGGCCAATGCCTGCTTGGATTATCTGAATTACGATCGGCTCGGAGTCAAAGAGGTTCATAAGCATCTCGCCAACGGCGAGCGCGATTTGCATCGCTGGATTGAGGACTATCACATCGAGTCGGCGTGACCTTGGAACACGAAAGCCAAATTCAGTACCTCTTTTCGGCGGAGCTTCAGTTTCGTCTCGCGTCCGCTGTCCGACTTGCTACGAACGGCAGTCGGCAGCCGTTGGACCTACCGATGGAGTGGACCCACGGCCAGCATAGAGTTCTCTACGAGGAAATCGCTCTTCGTCAGGATCAAGCTGGCTATGCCGCATTTCTACTTCACCGGTCATCAACGTTCACGATGGCTGTGGCCATCAAGGATGCGATCGAGGCCTTAGTACCTGGACTTCCGAAGGCTGTTAAAGCGGCGAAGAACGGCGTGGACCAATCTATACGCGACGTGATTATGGCGATCACGCCGCAACCGTGGAAGTGTTCAAACGACGACGTCGCCACGGCATATCATGTCGCTCGACTCATCAGGAATGCGTACGCGCACGCGCCATTCGCACCGACTTGGATGATCCACGCCGAGCTCCAGAATCAGGTCTTCGCTATACCCAACGTCATCGAGCTGCGCACAACGGGGTTGCAAAAAATGGCGTTCGATTGGCGACATTACGGCGGCCCACTTGCTTTATTTCGTCTCTGCCGATTTGTTCGAACCGAGATTTTTAACGATCCTGCTAGTCCCCGTAAGGTTGTGCCGCTTCCTGCGAGACGGATTCTCCAACAAGGTGACTTGGTTCTCGAGCAGGTGGATGAGATTCCATCAGATGCCATCCTCGTCGAGAATTCCCGTCCGGATGGTAGTGTTGACCTTGGAGGAGGGCACAGTCTCAGTCCTTCCAAAACCCCTTGAAGCGATCTGAGCTGAGTTCCGTATAGCGCACCGTGTGCGTGATGTTGCGATGCCCAAGGTATTGCTGAATCGATCGGGTGTCGTGCCCCTCATTCGCGAGCTTGTAGCCGGCGGAGTGCCTGAGCATGTGCGGGTGGATAGGGAAGGGGAGTTTCGCGAGCTCGCCGGCGCGCATGATTATTTTTCGCGCCGTCGCCGGCGTCATCGGTCCGCCGCGTTCCGTCACGAACAAATACGGCGACTCCGGATAATCGCGTCGGAGTTCGCGGAGCGCCCGAAGCTCGGGGCCACGGATCGGCTGAGTGGAGGGGAGGCCGTTCTTCAATCGCGCGACATGTACCAGGCCGGCCTTCAAGTCGATCTGCTCCCAGCGCATGGTGACGAGTTCCGAGACTCGCAGAGCATGGCGGTAGGCCAAGAGAATGAGCGTCCGATCGCGCGCACCATGGCGGCCCACCTTGCTCGACGCCTGCAGCAGCTTCTCAACCTCCGCCGGCGTTAGGTATTCGCGGGTGCGCCGATCAAGATTAGATTGTCTCCGTGGGGGGATAGAAGGGGAGGGGGCCGCTCGAGATCTCGGCTCTAATGCCTTCCTATTGCGTCCGCTCGAGGTGACTTTCCCATTTTCGAGTGTTGGCGCGGATCGGCGCGCTGCTGCTTTTCTCGACGCTTTGGCCATCCCGGAATTCTAACACTCCCATTTACGGCTATTTATGGGAAAGTTAACACTTAGTGGGTTATTCTTAGCCATGACAGTTCCGTGCCCTACTACTAGATATATATAAATGATTACCAGGCGTCGCGGAAACTACGCCCGGCGAATCGCTATCGCAACTCAGGCTGAGCGCGAAAGATGGGAATTAGCAAAAAAACGCGTTCGCAGCGTTCTTACCCGGCATACGATCGCCAACCACCGCACTCTTGAACAAAAAATAGCGGATGCGGGACCGACCAATCAACGCATTAATCCCCACGCGCTTACCACCGCCTTTAAGATGATGGAATCTACTGGCGAATTGCTTGAACGCAAAGAAGCCAATGGCTGTTGGCTATACCTGAACACGGCACCGGCTGAATTGATTCAAGAAAGGTTCGCCGCGCAATTACCCCTTTGGCAGCTCACCCAGCAGCAAAGCCTCACCATGCGGCTCGGCCAAGCCCTCGAAATAGCGGTTTACAGGGCAATGCGATCAGCTCCCGCATCTCGGTTCCTGGGCGCTTACCCCGATCTGCACGATCACGACGATTCAAGTCTCTACAGCAAAGAAGAGCCGCCATCCTCGTTAGACGGCAATTCGTTACCCGGAAAGCAGAAATTGGACTTCGTTCTGTCGCATCCTATTTCCGGGTGGGCAGGCATCGAGGTCAAGAACAAGCGAGAGTGGATGTATCCGTCCAACTCGGATGTCCGGGAATTCCTGGCAAAATGCCTGGCTCTCGAAGCGGTTCCGGTGTTGATTGCCAGGCGCATCCCATTTGTAACATTTCGATTGCTGTCGCCTTGCGGCCTAGTCATCCATCAGACTTTCAATCAAAGGTTCCCAACCTCCGAGGGCGCTCTCGTCTCTAGGCTCCGAGAAAAAACCCTACTTGGATACCACGATATCCGACTCGGCAACGATCCTGATGGTCGTCTTAACAAATTCATTGGAACAAACTTACCAAAAATATTGCCAGAGGCCCGCAGTCGCTTCGATTTGTACCGAGACCTGCTTGAGGCTTACGCTCGGGGCAACATGCCCTATGAGGAATTTGCAGCGCGCGTGCGACGAAGACAGCTGGGGGTGGACGAAGACCACGACGATCCCGACGAAGAAAGCGACACATCCGATTACGACTACTGATTTTCCCAATAATGGTTCTTTATGGGAATGTCGAGGGGGCCTGCGCTCGCGCAGGCATGCGACCGCCACTTTGCGGCCCCCGCTCTCAAATAGAGCGCCGGGTCACGGCACCGTTTCCCAAGAGTCGATGTGTTTGCCTCGGCATTCCCACCACGTACCAAGGGCCACTTTAATCTTGCCGTCTGAACCGATCGTGCCGCCACTGGTTGCGTTACGAATATAGGCGTGACATTCGGCTAACGAACGAAAGGGGAGCATCTCGTGGCTATTCGGGCCGGTAATGTGAGACTCGCCATAGGTCTGGCATCCCCAACTACCACACATGAACGCTGCGTAAATCATGGGACGATTGTCTGTCGTAGAGCTCGGAGGTTCTGCTGCTGCCAATCGCGCATCGATCTCTGCCTGCCGCTCGCGTCCCTTAGCGCTATGCGCGATTTCCATAGTTATATATTGAGCAGCGAGTGCGAAAACCATCTGGGTATCAAAGTCGTGGTCCATGATGCCGACGCTGTAAAAATCTGCGCGAGCAGCGCCGTGATACTTTGCTTCGCACGCCTTGGACAATGCCTTGCGCATCTCCGCCCGCGCCTGAGCGAGGCTCATTGTTGGAATGTTAGCTTTCAATGCTTTGGCCATGTTTTCTTGCCCATCATTAAGCGGTACTTCTGGTGGGTCTCCAAATGGCGGTTTGTCACATGGCACGGAGACCTTCATCGGCTCCTCACTCACCAATCTGCACGTAGCGTCGATGTTTGAACAACGAACGAGCCCCGTGTAACCCGATGGGATATTTATTGGAGGAACCCGACTGTCGCTATCCATATAGATCGGGCCGTTGTAGTGAATGATCGCTGAATCGGTATCAGCGGTGGCGCCCGCAGCATATGTCACTCGTCCTTTGTCCACGGCTGAAATGAGCCGCTTCTTAGCGTCTGACATCGGCGGTGTTTCATTGCCGGAGTCGCGCGAGGCGCTGAGTTCCAAAACTTTGAGCTGAGCTCCTTGATTCCCAAGTTTCGCGGCGCTGGCATACCACTTCAACGCCTCAGCATTGTCCTGGGAGACCCCCTCGCCTTTCTCGTACATCAAACCAAGGTCAACTTGAGAATCGACGTCCCCCTGATCAGCGGATTTCCGAAACCAGCGCGCCGCCTCGGCGTAGTCCGTCTTCGTACCCTCGCCAAAATAGTACATAGCACCGATACCGCGCTGCGCCGCGGCAAAGCCATCGTTGGCCGCGGCGAGATACAACTTGAGCGCTTCGGGGTAATTCTTCGCAACGCCTCTGCCCTCAACATACATCGCCGCGACATTACTCTTCGCGATAGCCATTCCCTGACCTTCTGCCAACCGATACCACTTCATCGCCTCAGCATAATCCTGGGAAACGCCCTGGCCCTTGTCATACATGGTTCCGATAGTGTTTTGCGCCTCCGCGTCTCCCTGTTGGGCCGCGAGCTGATACCACTTGAACGCTTCGGCGTAGTTCTGAGATAGGCCGCCTTGACCCAGGTAATAAAACGCGCCGAGATTGCGTTGAGCAAGCGGAAACCCCTGGCTTGCAGCTTCGCGATAGCGCCGAATCGCTTCAGCATTATCTTGCGGTACGCCGTGCCCGCTGGCGTACATGACGCCGAGATTGTTCTGCCCCAGGGGATCACCTTGATCCGCTGCTTTGCGAAACCAGGTCACTGCCGCAGCGTAGTCTTGGTGTACTCCTTGACCATTGGTATATAAAAGCCCTAGGCCGGTCTGCCCGCACGCGCCTCCTTGGTCCGCGGCTTTGTGGTACCACCTTTGCGCCTCGGCGAAGTCCTGACCTACACCGTGGCCTTCTAGATACATGTATGCGAGTCCGCACTGAGCGCGAGCACCGCCCCGGTCGGAACTGCTTTTGTACCACCGAATCGCTTCCTGATATCGCTTTGCTGCATCAAATGCACGCCCGTATTCGTATAGAAACCGTGCGTTGTCGGGTTCTCTCTCGACTGCGGAAGCGCAGGCAGGTATCGCGCGAGCAGTGTCTATGTTCTCAAGAGAAATGCCGCTGACCGTACTATGAGCATCAAAAGGGGAGGCGAGACGGTCGCATTCATCAATAGCCACTACGGTAGCGGTTGATGCTCTGCTTGACGATTGCTGCGAGCAAGAACTAAAAAACAGTGCGGCCAGTAGCCCACAGCCAAGCGATAAACCCAACCAATGCCGCGACGACGACGGCACAAATGGCAAACCGGCCCTCGGCTTGCCCTTCGACCTGATAAATTCTGAAATGCAGCCGCTCGCGACGCGCCATGATGAATGCCTCCGTTGCACCATTACCCAGGTGCGGGAAGATTTTTCGCACGTTCGCGAGCCGTGTAAGTCTGGTAATTTCACAGGTCTATTTCCCCACCCCTTTTTTACGATCTCGCACGGCTTCAACAATGGCTTCGGGCGACTTTGAAACCTCAAGGTACTCAAGTGCAGCCCCCATAATCTTTACCGCTGGGCTGGTCGGCTTCCCAAACCCGACGCGCTTAACGCCAGCCGACTTCACAGCCGCAACAATCATCGGTGCGATATTCTTCGCAATGCGGCGCCAAAGCTCTGGCTCCCGACCGGGCCTTCGTCCATATGTCTGAAAAATAGGTGCCAAACTGTTCGCACAATCCAGCAGCGCTATCACTCCCACTAATCGGGTAGTTCGGGCGTCTGGATCGATTTTGACGTGGTCCTCGATTAGATCCGGCAAATCATGCTGCAAAGTTGTCAGCGCAAGGTGAATGCGTTTCATTCGCTTTTTAGATGGGTTGCTCCGACGCATTTGTTTGAATTCGGGCGTGCCTTTCCATTGGTGCTCGAGCCAGGCGCAATGATTGAGCGCTTGTACGATAGGCACTGCCTCGCCTTGTGATGGAAAAACGTGGTCGCCATAAGCGTCCTTGATCCAACGTTGTACGTTCTCGACGCTGAGAGCGGGGCGACCATTTATTGTCGGCCCGTCGTATTCGGCCTTCGTTGTGCTATTTTTTCTCATGCGGCCGTGGGAAGGCACTATCCATTTCTGTTCTTGATGAATTATCCATTTCGATCTCCCTGTTGGAATGACTGCGATATTTTTTCAACGATAGCAAAGTATTTCCGATGAAACGACCGAGACGCATCTACTCGCAGGCCTTCAAGGCGAAAGTGGCTTTGGAACTACCTGCGCCTTCCTATACGTATCAAAATATATAGCGACGTTTCTTCGCCAATCACCTCACGCAATGTCCTTCGACCGATCGAGATCTTGGTCCTGCTCCGAATCCTTCGCTTGAATCCGGCGCTGATCTTTCTGCGCCTGCCGATACGCGAGCCACCGCTCGGCGGCTTGGCGCTGCCGCTCCCCGAGCGTCAGATCGGGTTTCAGTAGCGGCGACTTCTCCACGGTTTTATCGGTTGCCGCCGGCGTCTGCTCCTTCGCCAATCTCTCGGCTCTCGGCCCGCAGCTTCAGCCGATGTACAACAAAGTCCCGCTGCGCCGCCGCCTGTCATCCATTCAAAGCGACATCGCGTGACCAAAACTCTCAACAAACTTCATTAATTTACGATTTGCGCGATCCGCAAGTAGTATTCTGCGCATAAATTAGGGGTTACGGCCGGAGAACACACCGGCGGGCGATCTCAATACCCCTTTGCAATCATGTACACCTTTTGACTCCGCGGATCTGCATATTGCCCTGAGAAGGCATCGACGAGCACGCATAACCGTTTCGTCGGGCCGCACGTGTTGAGTTCGATCCGCGCGCCGCGTTGATGCAGATCAGCAATCGAGGCCTCAAGCTGCGCCTGCTCGACCCGCAGCGCCGTGATCTGCGAGAGCGGCGGCACATACCACCTCACCGCGATGAGCGCGATCGCCATCGCGACCGCGGCCACCATCGCATGCTGCCAGGCTGCTCGCCACAGCGAGAGCCCCTGCAGATCGATGAGCGCCTTGCCCGCCTGGTGTATGGGTGATCGCAATTCAGCGAGTGCCGCCTCGACCGATTCCTTCGCTGACACCCTCACCTCGTTCCGGAGCTGCGCACCGGCCTGACCCAACGCTTGGATGGTCTGCTCGAGTTGCCGACTCTGATCATGAAACGCCGCGATGAGCATGCCGATCCTGCGGTCCTCGTCGTCCATCTTAGGTACCCCTCCCTTTGATCTTTGATCAGCGTCGTCTATCGCTTCAAACCGAAATCATCATCATCTCCCAGAGATCGTCGCAGCCCTCGGCCGCGTCCCCGACCGCGCGAGCGCTCCTTCGCCAACTGCTCCTCTCGCTCCTGGGCCTGCAGCCGTTCGCGCTCGAGCGCCTGGGCGACTTGCGCGTTCGCCGCACGCCCCTGAGCGATGATCTGCTCGAGCGTCGGGTCGCCCGACGGCGAGGCCTCCGCCGGCCGCGACGGCGCTGCCTCACGCTCGAGACCCTGGGAGTCTTCCGCCGCCGATTCGATGCTGCGCGTCGGCGCCGGCGATGATGCTTCACGCGCAAGCTCCGCTCGTAACTTGAGCCAGTCCTCCCGCCCCTGGCGGCGAATGCCCTCGAGGTCCGTCGCCGCGCCGCTCTCCTTTTGCAGCGCCCTACTTTGAAGCCACTGCTCGCGCGCCGCCGCCCGGATCTCCTCCGACGTCTGCGGCTTCGCGCCTCCCTCGGGGGCCGCCGGCTCCGCGTCACGCTCGGGCGCTTTCTCCGCCGAAGCTCCTGGCCGGCGGCGCATCACTCGCTGCGCCTTCTCGGCCGCCGTATCGATGAAGTCCCGCGAGCGCTCCTTGATCTGCTTGAGCGGCTCCGGGAAGCGCTCCGCGATCCACTCCTTGACCCGCCCGAGCTGCTGTCCAATCCGCGCCCGCAACGCCCGCGCCTGGGTCAGTAATTTCTCTTTGAGCTCACCGCCAATTCCGAGCCCCTGACGCCGCTCCACCCGCCGCTCCGCCGCCGCCTGCGCACGTCCGATCTGCTCGCGCCGATCCGCCTCAAGGAGCGGCAACACCAACTCCCGATCCGCACCCGTCACCTCGCGCGCGAGCTCCCGCCGCTCCCTCATCGCGACCCGCTCGATCGCCAGCTCCTCGCGCGTCACGACACGGACTTCGGCCTGCACCGCGGCCCGTTCCTTGGCGCGCGCGACCCGCTCCGCCTCGCGTCGCACCGAGACGTCCGCAACCTCCCCGCGCGCCTCGAGGCCGCTTACCGCCGGCCCCCGATGTCGCCCCGGCTCGCGCTCGATGCCTTGCGCTTTCAAGCTCCGGTGATCCACCCGCACGTCGAGACCTAGGCGCTCGAACTCGATGTTCTGCACCTCCGCCCACCGCGCCCTCAAAACCTCGATCGCTTCCGGCCCGCCGCGGCCCGTGAACCAGTCGGTTTTCAGATGCCCACCGCGTTCCGGGTTCTTCGTGTTCGCGCGTTTAAAATACTGCTCAGGGCCGCGCTCGATGCCATCGAGTTTCCGCTCCGAGAACATGATGTGCACATGCGGGTTGTGGCCATCGGGCTCATGGATCGCCCAGCTATACGCATGCCGGTCACCGATCTGCTCGGCGACGAACTCGCGCACCAGCTTGCCGCGATCGGCATGGGAGAGCTCGCGCGGCAGCGCGAGCTCGAACTCCCGGTACGAGTTCCCATTCGCCCGCTCGTACTCATCCGCCGCGGCAAAGAACCGCGCCGCCGACCCCTTAGCCCAGGCCGGCAGATTCCCGACCTCATGCTCGCCGATCTCGCCGTACTTCTCCGCCTTGAACCGCCCGCTGCGCTCGATGTACTGCGCATGCTCCGCCCCCGCACCCTTGGGGCCAGGCTTCACGTGAAAGCGGTAGTGCGCCATCGCGCGCTACCGCCGCCGCCGGCAACTCGATGCCAGTCGTCCGGAGGGAGTGCGCAGCGAAGGGCAACAAGCCCGTAGCGCAGTGCGACCGATCCGACTCCGCCAACCGCCACAAGCGGTTGGCCTCTTCGAGGGAGTGTGGAGTGAGCGGCAACCAGCCGGCGAACGCAATGCGACCGATCTGCCTCCGCCTCCGTCAGGGGTGCCGGGGGCGCAGCCCCTGGACGCGCGTTGAGTTTCCCGGCTTTGCGGGAAACTCATAAGTGCGCCTCTCCTGCCGTCGAGTGTCTTCTGCTGCTGCATTCCTCGAGACTACGCCCGTGGCTGCTGTGCTGCAATCTTCGTCGGTGTGCTAGGCTCTGAAAACCCAGAACCCCCCCGAGAGGACGTTGCCCCATGGCCACCCGCGCAGAGATCCAAGCAAAACTCGCCGCCATCGATCAGCGCAAGGCCGAGGCCCTGAAAGCGCTGCAGGCGAAGCGCGCCAAGCTGAAAGCAAAGCTCGCCTCGCTCGATCGGCCCAGTAAATCGCAGCGCCGTCTCGATGCCCGCCGCAAGATCCTCTTGGGCGCCTTCGTGCTCGAGCAACTGGAACACTCAAGGATTGCACCCCTGGCGCTCTCCTTCGAGGGCAAACGGTTCGACGATTGGCTCGTGCGCCCCACTGACCGCGCGGTGTTCGACGCGCCGGCCGCCGGCGAGCCCGTTCCAGCATCAGCCTCGCCGCCCGCGGCCGCGG
>Ga0182030_10026410_pt1 | contig 10512 bp, 7 predicted proteins | sample 812S3MmetaG_FD_121299 | JGI IMG/M metagenome (GOLD analysis project Ga0182030, IMG submission 121299) | Permafrost microbial communities from Stordalen Mire, Sweden - 812S3M metaG (Illumina Assembly) | ecosystem: Environmental > Terrestrial > Soil > Wetlands > Permafrost | place: Sweden... | reverse complement strand
TGCTTGGTGAACGTCCATGCCAATATACTTTTCCTGGTTCATAACGGCGCTCCTTTCGGTCAGTGGTGATCTCCAACAATCACAACCTACCGCAAAGTGGGCGCCTTTTATATTGCGTGTAATAAACGTAGAACGTCTTCCCCAGTATGTGCGGATCATCGCCGAGCCCGACCGCCCTGGGATAAGGTGCGAGCGTCGTCATGCCATCGGCGTACGTTCCAAGCGATGCGGGAGTCGTCCAGTTAAGTCCATCGACGGATTCCGCGTAATAGAACGTCGTGTCGTTGTCCATGATCAGCACGTAGCGTTGCAACGCGCTGTTGTAGTGGATATCGAGATACCCGCCCTCTTGCGGCTCCCAGTTTGGATTCAGGTCGGTGGAGGCTCCGCCCATCCCCGGTTGCAGATTCCAGGTTCCCTCGTAGAACTTCTCAAAGGGGACCGCGTGCGGGTGCGTCGATCCAAACGCCGCATTCAGTAACGAGTCAACCAGTACGCGCGCTACAGACACATGGGTAGTGTTCGTGGTACCAGCCGGCCAGTCCGGAAAATAAAAATAAAAGTACTTGCTGTCAGGCGACATCACCAGCGGACCGTCTCCGATCTCGTCGAAGCCTGGGGCGAGCTCGTACGCGAACGACTGGTTCGGGCGAACCACCTCGCCCAGGTCCGTCCAGTGCAGTCCGTTATCCCGCGATGCCGCCAGCCCGTGCACCGCATACAGCGTGTTGCTCGGGAGTTCGGCATGATAGCCCACGATCAGGTTTCCCGCTCCCGTCTTGCCTGCCGGAACCTGATAGACCGGGCCCCCGCCAATGTAGGTATAGCCAGAATAGTTTGGGTTCACCGCTGGATCGGGATTCGGCGAGATCGTTACGTCCCGGGGATTGCCCGTGCCGAGCGGATTATCGAGCGTGCCCAAGGTTGTAGTCACGGATCCGTAATTGTTATTGCCCACCCATTGTCCCTGCCAAATCTGCCGGGGGTGAAACGCGCCGTCACTGGTAAACCATTCGTAACCGTCTGCCGTTCTGATTACGCCCATCTGCGTGTCCGGCCATGCGAAGCCGAAGCCCTTGGTATCCGTGAGCGGGGGCTCCGCCCGGCGCCCCGCTTGGTCGATCTGGTCATGCGTGGCGACGATAATCGGCGGGGTCACCACCGGCTGGCACAGCGGAGTGACGGCCTGAGCGGCGCTGGCTCCGGTCGCGAACTGCAAGAAAGTGGCTAGGAAAACAACCAAGGCAAGCGGAGAGCGGAAGACCATGAGGATACCTCAGGTTTGGTTTACGCCAGCCGACGGCGCCAAGACTGTTCTATTTCGGACACTGTCCATCCCAGCGCGTCCCCAGCCCACACGGCATAAGAACACCCGCATCTGCGCAATGTTGCGGACGATAAGATGGTAGGCGCTGCTGCGAACGCCGCACCACCGAGCCCGCTTAGGCATCCGCCACCCTCCCGCCGCATCTAATCAGGCAACGGCTGGGGCAGACGGCGTTCTTTCGCAGCCGTCTCGGTGGTAAATTGTTACTTGCAATTGTCCCCGCCGCACCCTGAAGCGTAATCGCTTGGCCGCAACCAACCACAATTCGAACGGACGATCGGCCTCGCGCCAGGGCCGCACTTGGCTGGTGCTCGGAGTGCTCGCCGTGCTCGCCATCATCCCCGTTTTCACCCGGCCGGGCCCCTTGAAAGTTCGCACCACCACCGTCGAGCGCGGCCCCATCCGCAGCCTGATTTCCACCAACGGCAAAGTCGAGCCCATCCAGAATTTCGAAGCCCACTCTCCCGTTCCCACCACCGTGAAGCACCTGTTCGTAAAGGAAGGCGACCATGTCCGGCAAGGTCAACTGCTCCTGCAGCTCGAGGATGCAGACCTGCGCAGTCAGGCCGCCCGCGCCCAGGCTCAGATGAAGTCAGCCCAGGCTGACCAATCGGATCTCGACACCGGCGGCACTCGCGAAGAACTCCTTACCCTCGATTCCCAACTCGCCAAAGCCCGCAACGCCCGCGATGCCGCCCAGCGCAATCTGGACGCTCTTCGCCGCCTGCAGCAGCAAGGCGCAGCCTCCGCCGGCGAAGTCAAGCAGGCGGAAGACGCTTTGCAGCGCGCTCAGGCCGACGCTACTTTGCTGGAGCAGAAAAAGAAAGACCGCTACTCTCAGCCCGAGGTCGCCAAAGTTCAAGCTCAGGGTACCGAAGCGCAAGCGGCCTACGATGCCGCCGAAGATGCCCTCCGCAAATCCAGCGTCCGCGCCCCTTTTGATGGCATCGTCTATGCTCTTCCCGTCAAGCAAGGCGCCTATGTGCAGACCGGAGACCTGCTGTTGCAGGAAGGCGTTCTCTCCCGCATGCTGGTTCGCACCTTCGTCGACGAACCCGACATCGGCCGCCTCGCCGCCGGACAGAAAATCGAAGTCACCTGGGACGCTTTGCCCGGACGCATCTGGAACGGCGCCGTCAGCACCATTCCCTCCACCGTTAAACTTCGCGGCGCACGCAACGTTGGCGAGGTCACTTGCACCGTCGACAACAATGATCTTCGCCTGCTACCCAACGTCAACGTCGCCGTCACCGTCATCACTGCCGAACATAGCTCCGCTCTCACTCTCCTCCGCGAAGCCGTCCGCATGGATGACACCAAACCCTACGTTTTCCAGATCGTCGACGGCGAACTTAAACGCCGCGAAGTCGAAGTCTCTATCCAGAACCTTACGCAGGTTGAAATCACGTCCGGGCTTCCCGAACATTCCGTCGTAGTCCTATCCTCGGCCGACTCCAAGCCCTTACTCGACGGTGCCCGCGCAAAAGTCGTGCCCTAGCCAATGAGCGGGACCAAGAACAACTCTTGTCATTCCGAACCGGGCGCTAAGCCCGGTGAGGAACCTGCTTTTGAGCCTGCGCTCTTTGCTCGCCTCCACCGTCATCCTGAGAGAGCGCGCTCTTTGCGCGAACGAAGGACCTGGGCGAGCCCCGCGATGTGGCGCGTTCTTTGCGACACATTAATCGCGCGTTCGGCTCGCTTCCTTATCGCGGCGCTGACCCTGTTCCCTCTCGCCCTCGCTGCCCAAACACCCCAAGCCCTTCTCGCCTCCGGCCGCGTCGACCAGGCCCTGCAAACCCTCGAGCACCAGATCCTGACTTCTCCTACCGCCGAATCCTACAACCTGCTCTGCCGCGCTCATTTCGAACTCGAGGCCTGGGATGCCGCCATCCCCGCCTGCGAAAAAGCCGTCTCCCTCGCACCCGACAACGGTCTCTATCGCCTCTGGCTCGGTCGCGCCTACGGCGAAAAGGCGGATCGCTCCAACTTCTTCAAAGCCGCTGGCCTGGCCGGAAAACTTCGCACTGAGTTTGAGCGCTCCGTCGAGCTCGCGCCCGACAACTGGCAAGCCCGCACCGATCTCGCCGAGTTCTATCTGGAAGCTCCCGCCATCGTCGGCGGCGGCAAAGACAAGGCCCGCGCCCAGGCTGCGCTTCTTTTGCCGTTGAATCCCGGCATCGCGCACTGGGTGAACGCCCGCATCGCCGAGAAAGACAAAGACACCACCACTGCCGAGCAGGAATATCGCGCCGCCATCGACGTCAGCCACGGTGGCGCCTTTGCCTGGCTCAATCTCGCCGGCTTCTATCGCCACACCGGCCGCTTCGATGATATGGAGCAGGCCCTCCGCACCATGGAGTCCCGTCCCCTCGACCGTCCCGGAGCCCTCGTGGATGGCGCTGGCCTCTTGCTTCGCACCGGCCGCAACTATCCCATGGCCATCCGCCTCATGCGCCGCTACATCGCTTCCTCAAACACCGTCGAGGAATCTCCCGTCTTCAAGGCCAACTATCTGCTCGGAGAACTGCTGGAGAAACAAGGCAACCGTCCCGCCGCCGCCGAGGAATACCGCGCCGCCCTCGCCCTAGCCCACACCTTCGCCCGCGCCCAGGATGCCCTCAAGCGCGTAACGCACTAAACGGAAACCAATCGCTCAGCGCGCTCTATAACAGCTGCGCTCTCTTCGCTCCCGCCGATCGAACCCGCGCAAGCAATCCCGGCGCCTTCATTCGCTGGCACCATTCCTCAAAGTTCTCGCGCGGTCCCTTCCATCGAAGGTCCTCGACCGTTTCAAACACCGGCACATCCAGCCGCAGCGTGGCCAGAGTGCGAAATAGCAGCGCTTCGTCCCACGCCTGAAACAGCGCTTCCGCCAGCACTCGCGCCTTCCGGATGGACGCATTCCATTCTCGCCAATCCTTCGGAATATCTTCCAGGTGTGGATACCGCGACAACACCATCGCCGCCGCCTTCACTCCCCACCCCGCCACTCCCGGAAATCCATCCGCGCTGTCCCCAACCACCGCCAGATAGTCCGGAATCGATTCCGGTTTCACTCCAAACTTAGCCACCACCCCAGCCTCGTCGCGCAAAACGTCGCGCCTGCGATCCAGTTGCACCACTCGTGTCCCCACCACGCACTGCGACAGATCTTTGTCCGGCGTACAAATGAACACCTGCTTCACCCGCTCATCCTTCGCCGCTTTCCCGGCAGCCGACGCCAGCGCATCATCCGCCTCGTAGTAAACCATCGGCCACACCACCACTCCCATCGCTTCCAGCGCCGCTTCCAGAATCGGAAACTGCGAAAGCAACTCCTCCGCCACGCCTTCGCTCGTCTTGTATCCCGGATACAGATCGTTGCGAAATGACTCCACCACATGATCGGTTGCAACCCCAAGGTGAGTCGCGCCGCCCTCGATCATCGACAAAACCGATGTCAGCACTCCGCGCACCGCGCCAATCTCCTGCCCATTCACATCGGCCGACGCAGGCACCGCAAAAAAGTGCCGGAACAATTCATACGTCCCGTCAATAAAGTACACGTCCATCCCGTTCCGCTCCGCCGTTCCGCCGATGATGTTATAGGATCAAACAGCTTAAGAATCTTCCCTGAAGAAGATGGACCAATCCATGACCACCGTACGCATCGATAAATGGCTCTGGGCCGCCCGATTCTTCAAGACCCGATCCCTGGCCGCGCGCTCCTGTGAACTCAGCAGAATCGAGTCCAACCGCCAGCCCGCCAAGCCCGCGCGCGAAGTCCGCATTGGCGACATGTTACGGATAACCAACGATGGCGGCGATTTTGAGGTCGAAGTCCTGCTCCTCAGCGAAGTGCGCGGCCCCGCCTCCGTCGCGCAAACCCTCTACCGCGAAACCGAGCCCAGCCGCGAACTCCGCCAGAAAGTAGCCGCCGAGCGCAAAGCCGCGCTGCAATTCGAGGAGCTACCCGCGGGCCGCCCCTCCAAACGCGACCGCCGCAGAATCATCCAGTTCCGCGGCCGCTCCTGACTGCCTGCTATTTTTTCAGGCCGGCGGTGAAGTTGGTGACAACCGTGACTGGCTGATTGACCTCCTGCGAGACTCGCTCCAACAGCAGTCGTTTGCCGTCGGGAGAAACGCTGTAGAAGGGGATTGTCAGAACCGTCCACTGGCTGACCAGCGTCTGCGGAGCTCCGAATTCAAGCGCGCCCCCAACCTCTTTCACCGGGACCGTGAGAATGGATTGGTTGAGATCGAAATAGAAAAGCTCTTTTCCGTCCGCACTCCAGTGCGGGATCTGTCCGCCATTCGGTGAGACCTGCCATTTGCCCTGGCCGCCGCCGTAGGCCTCCACGTAAACTTCCCCCCGGCCAGACTCGACTGAATTGTAGGCAAGCCAGCGGCCGTCCGGGGAAAGCGTCGCGCTGGTTCCGTGGGCCAGGATCTGCCGCGGTTTTCGGTCTCCATCCAGCGACACAGCCCATATCCCCTCCTCTTTTTGAGTAAAAAGGTTCGGGGAATAAAACAGGGTCTTGCCGTCGCGTGACCAATCGTTGGGAGCGACAACAACCCCGATCTGGTCAGGGACTACTAATTCTTCCGCGCCGGTGCCGTCTGCCGGCTTGCGGTAGATGCCGCCGGAGACCGCGCGCAAGGAGCCATAGGCGATCCACTTGCCATCGGGTGACCAGACAGGAAAAGTATTTCCGGTCGGGCCGAAGGTAAGGCGGGTGCGTACGCCACGCGCCAGATCGAGAGACCACACGTCATTGACGCCGGTATCCATCGTGAGAGCAACCCGGTCGCCCTGTGGCGACAGGCGGGCGAACTGCAGGTTTTGCAGGTTGTCGGCGGCCACGCTCAACTGTTTTCCGCTGCGGTCCATCCAAACCAGTTGAACCCCGCCGGAACTGCCATTGCCAAACGCCAGCAGCCCGTTGTCGGTCGCGGAAGCCCCCATGCGCCAGGTGGTGACGTCGTTCAACACGCCGGAAGAAACCGTTTGCGGTTCGCCGCTCAACTCGCCCTTCTCGGGGTCAAAGGGCTGGGCCATCAGCTGGTCGCCGCGGCCAAACAGAAGAAATCCAGCCGCATAAATGGCGTTGCTCTGGGAGTGAATCAGCAGCCGGTTCTCGCGGCCATCCAGCGAGGCATAGTAAATCGCGTTATTGGATACCTTGGAAGGGTCGTGGTGCATGGCGAAGTAGAGAAAGTGTTTGCCATCGGGAAGAAAAAACGGCCAGCGGTGGGACGAGTGCAGAGAGCTGTCCAGTTTTATAAGCGGGGCGGCGGGAGAGCCTCCGCTGGCGTTGATCTGCAGCAACCCGGAGATGGGAGACGGGGAGAACACAATCACGCCGCTCGGACTCCAGGCGCCGCCTCGCCCCAGTTGCGCATCACAAAGAGCCTGCGCCGTGGTGCCGTTGAGTTCGATCGTCCTCAGCTTGCCGTTGGCGAAGAACCCGATCGAACGGCCGTCGGGCGACCAGAAAGGAAAGATGGCATTGCTCGTATCCGGCAGAGCGTGCTGGTCGGAGGCATTCATGGGGCGCACCCAGATGGAAGTCTTGCCGTCGGCCCCCGTCGCGGTAAAGGCCAGATACGCGCCATCGGGCGAGAGCACAGGCGGTCCGGCGACGTCCGAGGTCAGCCGAAAGTGCGTGTCCGGCGGCGGATTGATGACAGCACGAATGCTCGGGCTTGCCGCGGCGGGGCGGTGAACGAAAAATCCGGCGAGTATTCCCAGAACAATCGCCGCCGCGACCGCGCCAATCCACAAAACGCGGCTTCGTCCCGGAGCAGCTTCTGCATCGGCTGGCGTAGAACGAAGCGATCCAATCCAGCGCAGCCCCATCGCGACGTCGTGCGCCGATTGGAAGCGCTCAGCCGGATCTTTGGCCAGGCATGCGGATATCACCTGATCGAGCATCGGCGGCGCCAGCGGCTGGCTGGCTGCGATGGGCTCCGGATCTCTTTCCAGAATCGCCGTGAATACGCTCAGTTGCGACTTGCCTTCAAAAGCCCGGCGTCCCGTGGCCATTTCATAAAGAACGCATCCGAAGCTGAACAGGTCGCTGCGGGCATCGGCCTCCGCGCCCTGCAAAAGTTCGGGGGCCATGTATTGAAAAGTTCCCACGATCGAACCCTTCTGCGTGAGCGGCGACGCAGCCGAGGTGAGCGAAGCCAGATTCATCGTCGGCGTCGAAGGAGTGAACGGCCCCACCGCCTGCGAGCCAATCGACACTTCTGGCTTGGCCAGCCCGAAGTCCATCAGCTTTGCGCCCGCTTTGGTCAGCATGATGTTCGCCGGCTTCAGATCGCGGTGGATAATGCCCTGCTGATGCGCCTTCTCCAGCGCTTCTGCGATCTCCGTCCCAATCTTCACCACCTGATCGAGAGGCAGCGCGCCTTTCTTCAGACGCTCGGCCAGCGTTTGCCCTTCCAGATACTCCATCACCAGGAAGTCGGTGCCGTCCTGCGAGCCGATGTCGTAAAGCGTGCAGATATTCGAATGTTGCAGCGCGGAGATGGCTTTGGCTTCACGCTCCATGCGCTGTTTCAGTTCCGGGTGAGACGAAAGATGCGAGGGCAGAACCTTGATGGCAACGGTGCGCTCCAGCCGCGTGTCCTTGGCGCGATACACCTCGCCCATCCCGCCCGCGCCTAGAGGAGACTGAATTTCATAGGGACCAAGTTTCGTGCCAGAAGTGAGAGCCATGCGTGCGCAATTATAGCCTGTGCGCCGGATGCGCAAAGCCCTTGGGTGGCGCGTTGCCCATGTGAGTCGGACACTCCTGTCCGACGCCTTTGACTTCGATCTTGCCGTTGACCGGGAAGGCACGTCTTCATAGGCTGCGGAAAGACTCACCATTGCCGCCCTGTCATGCTGAGCGAAGTAGGATCGTCCAAAGGACGATCCTACGCAGCCGAAGCATCCCTACCGCCATCACAAAGCCCGACAGAAATATCCACCCGACAACAACCTTATCGAGGCCTGCCATTGACTTTGATTTTAACGTGGACCGGGAAGGGCACGGCTTCAGCCGCTAAGGGGAACCCCCTTCAGATCGAGGCATTTGTTAAATCATGCCATTCCGTACCGGGTGCCGGGTGCCCCCACGTCTCGCGTCCTTTGCGAGACGTGGGCCGGCGCCCGTAGGTGATCAAAGCGGAAGGGTAAATAAGAGTGTGCGTGAAAACTGAATTCTGGGCGAAGATGTGGTGCGGAACCCCCGCATCCCAGTCCCGACAGAGCCTGCCCTAAGCGAAGTCGAAGGAGACGGCATGAGTCCCGCACGTAAGAGGCTGTTACGAAACTCAATGTCGAATCGCGACGCTGTGACAAGACCGATCCCAGCCGCGAAGCGGCGGCATAGGAAAGCCCGGCACGGCAGTGCCGGGAAGCTGAAAGCGGAATCGACCGAGTCCGCTTCAGCGGACGGCACGCGTCTCGTAACGGCCCGTAAGCGCGGGGAAGAAGTAGCAGGGTGGAGCGAGTCCCGAAGGGGACGGCACGAGTTCTCACGCACACTCAATAGGCCCCGAAGGTGCAGCAACGCCTTCGCTGGGTACTCGGTACCGGGTACTGGGTACTTCGAGAATCGCGTCGATCACTCCGGGGCTGGCCCACCCAGGCTGCATGATAATTCCACGGACCGCCGCCCCCGCCCTCCGACTCATCCTTATCATTTCTCCCGCATCAGATTATCCGTAGAATCTTCCCAGATGCTCCGAAGGTGACAATCATGAAGATCAAATCATGCTGCGGCCCGCGCGTTCCCATGTTCTTATTGGCGACACTCCTCTTCCTGCCCGCTTCCCTGCTGGCCGAACCCCTCACCCTCCATCACGCGGTGGAACTCGCGCTGAGCCACGCCACTGGCGTCGACATCGCTGCCGCCGATCAACACCACGCCTCCGCCAGCTATCGCGAACTGCGCAACAGCTACATCCCCCAATTGAACGCGGGTGCCGGACTTGGATGGTCCGATGGTTTTCCGCTCAGCCTCGAAGGCGCCGCTCCTTCGCTTTTCAATCTAACCGCTCAGTCCGCGCTCCTCAATCCCGCGTTGAGGGATTTTATTCACGCCTCGCAGTCCGACGTCACGGTTAGCAACCTGCACATCAAGGACCAGCGAAACCAGATCATTCAGGACACCGTCTTGAGTTATGCCGAGCTCGCCAAATGGGAACGGCGTTTGAGCGGCTTGCGCGAAGCCGAAGCTGCGGCCCAGGGAATGCAAGCCGCCGTGATTCAGCGCATCAAAGAAGGCATCGACAGCGAAATGGACGGCAGCAAAGCTCGTTTATCGGTCGCCCGTGTGCGTTTGCGCCTGGCTGAATCCGGCGGCGCAGCCGACGTTCTCCGCGAGCATCTTTCCCGCCTCACCGGACTTCCACTTTCCTCCATCGAAATAGATCCCGAGTCCCTGCCCGCTTTGCCTCCGGTCAATCAACCGGCTCAGCTAGAAGACGACCTCTTAGTCAAAAGCACGGACGCGAACCCCGTGGTGCAGGCCGCCGTAGAACACGCCCGCGCGCAATACATTCGGGTAAAAGGAGAACGCAAGTCTTTGTGGCCGAGTGTTGATTTTGCCGCTCAATACGCCAACCTCGCCACCTACAACAACTATCAAAAGTTCTATCAGCCCCATAGCTTCCAGCCCAACAACCTTACGATCGGTGTGGCCCTCCACTTTCCTTTTTTCAACTTTGCCCAACATGCGCGGGTTCAAGAGGCCGAATCGGAAGCCTTCAAAGCCACAAAACAGGCCGAAGCCGCCCGCAACCAGGTCTCGGAAGAAACCCTCCGCCTGCAGCGCTCCGTCACTCAGATGCAGGCCGCCCGCGATGTCGCCGAACTCGAGTATGAGATCGCCCAGAAAAACATCGAAGCCGTCCAAACTCGCATGGACTCCTCCACCGCCAACCTGCACGATCTCGACAACGCCCGCTCGCAAGCCAGCGAACGCTTCATCACCTTGCAGGATGTCACCTTCGAACTCGAACGCAGTCAAGTCTCCCTCCTCCGCGCCACCGGAGACCTGGAATCCTGGGCCCTCGGCCCCAAATAGTGCTTGTCATTCCGTCTCTAACGACGCTGCACCCTGTCAAGCGTTTTTGGGCGACACTCCGGCGTCGACGCCGAAAGCCGCGCCATTTCGCTCTAGTAGAACGCCTTTGATGTCCAGACCAAGCTC
>Ga0182030_10026408_pt1 | contig 10513 bp, 7 predicted proteins | sample 812S3MmetaG_FD_121299 | JGI IMG/M metagenome (GOLD analysis project Ga0182030, IMG submission 121299) | Permafrost microbial communities from Stordalen Mire, Sweden - 812S3M metaG (Illumina Assembly) | ecosystem: Environmental > Terrestrial > Soil > Wetlands > Permafrost | place: Sweden... | reverse complement strand
GGCAAGGCCTTCATCGCCGGCCAGCTCAAGCACGCGCGCGAGATCTGCTCGATCTTCGCGCAGTGGGTCAACTCCTACAAGCGGCTCGTGCCGGGCTTCGAGGCGCCGGTCTACGTCGCCTGGTCGCGGCGCAACCGCTCGGCGCTGGTGCGCGTGCCGCTGTACCACCCGGGGCGCGAGAAGGCGACGCGCATGGAGCTACGTTGCCCCGATCCGGCCTGCAACCCATACCTGACGTTCGCGGTCCTGCTGCAGGCCGGCCTCGAGGGGATCGAGAAGGGCTACGAGCTGCCGGAGCCGATGGAGAAGAACCTCTACCACCTCTCCGGCGAGGAGCGCCGCCGCCTCGGCGTCGAGCAGCTGCCGGAGAGCCTCGGTGAAGCGATCGAGCTGACGGCGGAGTCCGAGCTCGTGCTCAGGACACTCGGCGAGCACATGTTCAACCGCTACGTCGAGATCAAGCGCCAGGAGTGGGACGACTACCGCGTGCACGTCACCCAGTGGGAGCTGGACCGCTACCTCTCGATTCTGTAGCGGGCACCGCGCACGCGATCGGGCGTGCGGGGGACAGGCGCCAGTGGAGCACCTGCAACAGATGCCCGAACGAGGTGGGGTGGCGCGGGGCGATATCGCGCAGCAGCGCGAGCACGCCGAGCGCCTGGCGCTCGTACTCCTCCTCGCCCGTCAGCTCGGCCAGGCGCAGCAATCCCATCGCGGCGGAGGAGCCGCCGGCGGGGATCGGCGAGTCCTCGAGGTCCTTGCGCCGCGCGATCAGCACTTCGCCGTCGGCGGCGGTCGAGAAGAAGCCGCCGTGCTCCGCATCCGCAAACCGCGCGATCAGGATGTCCGCCAGAACGCAGGCCTCGACGAACCAGCACTCTTCGCAGGTCGTTTCGAACAGCGCGAGCAGCGCCTCCAGCAGGAAGGCATGGTCCTCGAGGTAGCCGTCGAGCTTCGCGGCGCCGTCGTTGTAGGTGCGCAGCAGCCGGCCGTGGGAGTCGCGCAGGTCGCGCAGGACGAACTCCGCGCAGGTGACTGCGGCGTCGGTGTAGCGCGCCTCGTCGAGCGCGGCGCCGGCCTCGGCGAGCGCGGCGATCATCAGCGCGTTCCAGGCGGTCAGGCGCTTGTCGTCCAGTCCAGGGCGGGTGCGGCGTTCGCGAATTTCGAGCAGACGGGCACGTATGCGCGCTTGCGTTGCATCGTCCGGGCGCTGGCCACGATCCTCCAGCACGTTCAGGCCGGGGGCCGGATGGTGAGGATCGACGAAGTTCCCCTCCTCGGTCGCGCCGAACCATGCGATCGCGGCGTCTGCGTCCTCGCAGAGCGCATCGCGAAGCTCGGCTAGAGTCCACACGTAGAAGCGTCCCTCGACGCCCTCGGAGTCGGCGTCGAGCGCCGAGTAGAAGCCGCCCTCTCCTCCGCGCATCTCGCGCAGCGCCCAGTCGAGCGTGTCGCGGCAAACCTCCTGGAGGCGGGACTCGCCGGAGCGCTGGAACCCGTGCAGATAGGCGCGCGCGAGCAGCGCGTTGTCGTAGAGCATCTTCTCGAAGTGGGGCACCGTCCAGGTCGCGTCGACGCTGTAGCGCGCGAACCCGCCGCCCACCTGATCGTGGATGCCGCCGCTCGCCATCGCACGCAGGGTTTTCAAAGTCATGTCCTGCTCGCCCCGGCACAAAAGAAACTCGATCACGGAGGCCTGGGGAAACTTCGGCGGGCCTCCAAATCCCCCGTCGACCGGGTCGAACAGTGCCCGTAGGTTCGCAACGGCGCCGTCGAGCGCACTCTCATCGAGCGGCTCGGCCGAGGGCTTCAGCCCGGCGCCGCCGGACAGTCGCTCGCGCAGGCCTTCGCCGCCCGCGCGAATCTCCTCGTGACGCTCCGACCACGCCTCGCCGATCGCCTGCAGCACCTGCGTCCATGCCGGCATCCCGTGGCGGGGCTCCGGCGGGAAGTAGGTGCCGCCGTAGAACGGCAGCTGCTCGGGCGTCAGGAACACGTTCAGCGGCCAGCCGCCGTGGCCGGTCATGCTCTGCACGGCCTCCATGTACAGCGCGTCGATGTCCGGGCGCTCCTCGCGGTCGACCTTCACGCACACGAACAGCTCGTTCATCAGGACGGCCGTGCTCTCATCCTCGAAGGACTCGCGCTCCATTACGTGGCACCAGTGGCAGGAGGAGTAGCCGATCGAGACGAGCAGCGGTTTGTCCTCTGCGGCGGCGCGCGCCAGCGCGACCGGCCCCCAGGGCAGCCAGTCGACGGGGTTGTGCGCGTGCTGGCGCAGGTAGGGGGAGCTCTCGAGCGCCAGCGCGTTGGGCACTCGCTCAGCGTAGCCGCGAGAGCTTTGGCAGCGCGAACGCGAGCGGCGTCGAGGACCATTCGGCTTCGTTCGCGCCCGTTCCCGTGCCCGCCCGCGAGAGCTTGACCTTGGCGACGTTCACGTTGAAGCGCTTGCCACCGAGCGCGCCCGTGACCTGCTTGCCCGCGCCCACGCGCACGATGCCGTGCGCGGCGCTCGACCCCGTGATCTGCAGCGTCGTCGTCTGCAGCTGGCCTTTGCTGACCGGGAACGTGCCGCTCAGTTCGACGCCGGGGATCAGGGTGAAGCGAGTCAGTGCAAGCTTGGAGGTGCTCAGCTCCGCGTAGCCGCCGCGCAGCCCGCCGAAGCTCGATCCGCTGGGGAGTTGCGCGTCGGCCTGCAGCGTGGCGCCGACCACCTGGCGGTTGAGGTCGACGATCGTGTCGAGCACGGCGGTGAGCGTCAGGCTCGGCCTGCCACTCAGGCCCGGAACCGAGTGCACGTAGGCGAGCTTCGTCGGCGTCAGCGGCGTCGGCGCGAACGGGTCGGCGCTCGCTGCGCACGGTTGGATTTGGCCCCCGGCTGCCCCGCCGGAGAAGAAGGCCGTCACCGCCAGCGAAGCACAGTCGCCGAAGTCGCTTCCGACTACCGAATGGCCGGTGTAGGGCACGACGAGCAGCTGCGCATCGGGAATCTTGGCCGCGACTTCGCGTGCATTCGAGGTCGGCGTGCGCAGGTCCTGCGCGCCGGAGAGGATCAGCGTCGGCACGTTCGGCAGTACTCCCGTCTGGGTGTTTGGCATCGAGGCGTCCGGCCAGCTAACGCAGGCGAGGATGGTGCTGACTTCCAGTGCGGTGCTGGCACTGAAGGGGTAGAAGTCGGCCGCCGGCTGGGCGTGCACATACGCGAGGGCTTCGTTGAAGCGGGTTTCGGCGGACGCGCTACGCGACCACGGGAAAGGACTCTCTTCGCATATTGTCGCTGCATTCAGGGCTTCATCAAGCTCGGGGCTTTCTTCGACCGCGTGAGTGTGCGGCAAATTCGGGACCAAACCCTCGGCCAGCGCCTCCAGGCGCAGCAGCGGATCGGGATAGTTGCTGAGCGCTTGATGGACGGCGGCCGGCAGCAGCGCGCGTAGGGCCGGGTTCAGGTCGCCAGCTTCGAGAATATTGAACAGGCCTGCCTCGTACAGCTTTGCGTTATGGCGGTGCCCGGAACCGTCGTAGACCGAGCCGCTCAGGGGGCGCTTGCGCAGCCGTGCATTCAGGCTCGCTATGTCCGCCACCGGGTTGGAGGTGATTCCCGCGCAGGCGCCGTTTGCGCAGAGCTCTTGCAGCACTCCCGTGATTGCCTGGAAGCTCGCGATGTGCACGGGTTCCGATCCTTCTGGAGGAACCACCGAGTCGAGCACGAGCGATTCGACATATTGCGGGTAGCGTTCGGCGTACTCCTCGGCGACCTTCGTGCCGTAGGAGGTGCCATACAGGACGAGCTTTTCATAGCCCATTTCCTGGCGGATTGTCTCGATGTCTTCGACCGATTCCTGCGTCGTGTAGCCCCCGCGTGCCGGTCCGATCTCAAACGCGCATTCTCTGTAGAGTTCGTAGAGAGGCTTCGTACTGGACTTTTCGAAGGCCGAGCAGCTGAGCGGATCCGACGTGCCGGTGCCGCGCTGATCGAAGACCAGCAGGTCGCGCGTGGTCAGCGCCGAGGCGAGCGCCTTGGCGATGAATTGACCTAGTGGCAGCGCCGCCTGGCCCGGGCCGCCCGCGAGTGCGACGACGGCGGTCTTGCTCTGGGTGGGGCCGGCCTGTTTGCGCTCGAGGCTCAACGAGAGCGTGCCGGCCGCGAGGCCGATGCGGCTGACCGGCACCGACACCGTCGTACAGGTGAACCCGGCGGCCGACGCGCCGACGCAGGGGACGAAGCTCAGCGCCGCACCGGCCGAGGCGACGCCGCAGAGCGCCGAGCAGCACAGCGTGAGCGCCGCCGCCAGTAGGAGTGTAGGCGCGCGCCGGGGCATCGAGCAGACGTTAGCGGGCGTCGCGGGCGAGAAGCGCCATTTGCGCGCCGACCGCCTGCGGACCGGTGTCCTCGAGACGGACGTGCTTGCCGCCCAGCACCCCGGAGAGCGTCATCTGCGGGCCGACGCGCAGCGTGCCGTGCGCAGCCGCGCGGCCGCCGACGCGCAGAACTCTCGACGTCGAGCTGATCCGGCCGGAGATCGTCACGCCCGGCACATAGGAGTACCCGTTGAACGTCAGCGCCTCGCCGGTCAGCCTCGCCCAGCCCGCTCGCAGACCCCCGCTGCGCAGCGACGGCGCGCCGTCGCTTGCGCTCGACTGACCGATCAGCTGGAGCTCGAGCTGGCGGTCGAAGTCGCCGAGCGTCAGCAACACCGCCGCGAGCGTGCGTCCCGGCAGCCCGCGGCTTCCGCGCGCCGGCGGGACCTTCGTGAGGCTGCTCGGCGCCAGCGGCGTCAGGCGCAGCAGCGGCGGGGGCGGCGTGGCCTTGCAGGGTTCGATCGGCTTGCCGGCGAACAGCGCTTGGAGGGCGTCGCTCGCGCAGCGGGTGGGGTCGGAGCTGAGCACCGAGTGTCCGGTGTTGGGCACGAGGAGCAGGTGCGATCCGGGGATCTGCGCCGCCACTTCGCGCGCGCCTGAGGTCGGCGTGCGCAGATCGTCGGCGCCGCTCAGGATCAGCGTCGGGACGCTCGGAAACGGCGCCCGATCGAGCGCGGGCGCGGGTGTGGCGAACGGCCAGAAGGCGCACGCCGGGATGTCGCTGAAGTCGAGCACGTTCGCCGCGGTGAATGGCGCGAGCTGGCTCGCGGGCAGCGCTCTGATCTGGACCCGCGCTTCGGCGAGGCGCGTCGCCGGGGCCGACGCGCGGTTCCACGGGAACGGCTCGTCTTCGCAGCTCGTCGCGTAGTAAAGAGGGTTGTCGAAGCTCTCGCTCGGGGTTTCCGCTTCGCCGCCTTCGCCACCTTCTGCGCGTGCCTCCAGGCGCGCCAGCGGGGCCGTGTCGCCCTGCACCGCCGAGCGCACGGCCGCGGGGAATTCGCTGCGCAGGGTCGGTTCCAGATCGCCCTCGACGAGCGTCCCGAGCAGCCCGTCGGAGGAGATATGCACCGTGTGGGCGACGCCGTGTCCGTCGATCGCCCGGCCGCTCAGCGGCCCGTGTGCCAGCTGTCGCACGAGCCGTGTGAGGTCGGCGACGGGGTTGGAGGTGATTCGCGCGCAGGCGCGGGCGGCGCACAGCTGGCGCAGGGTCCGCGGGACCGCCGCGAACGTGGCGCGGTTGAGCGGTTCGGGGCCGTTCGGCGGCACGACGGAATCGAGCACTAGCGCTTCGACGTGGCTCGGATAGGCCTGCGCGTACTCCTCGGCGACCTTCGTGCCGTAGGAGGTTCCGTACAGCACGAGCTTTTCGTAGCCGCCCGCGACGCGCAGCGCCTCGATGTCGGCGACGGTGTCGGCCGTGGTGTAGAAGCTGCGCGTCGGCCCGAGCTGCGCCGCGCATTCGGCGATCGTGGGGCCGGGAGGCGCGTTCGTGTTGAGTTCGAAGCGGTGGCAGGAGAGCGGGTCGGAGAGGCCGATGCCGCGCTGGTCGAACACGATCAGATCGCGCGTGGCGGCGATCGGGCCGAGCACCTGCGCGAACTGTTCGGCGAACGGCAGCGCCGCCTGTCCGGGCCCGCCCGCGAGCGCGACGATCGCGGATTTCGCTTCGCCGACGGGGGCGCGATGGCGGCGGATCGCGAGCGTGATCGTCCCCGGCGCCTGACCGCTCGGGTCGAGCGGGACGGTCAGATGGCCACAGGCGAAGTCGTTGCTGTCGCCGCAGGGCGCGAACGCGATCTGGGCCGGAGCCTGGGCGGCTGCAACCAGCACGCAGATGCTCACCGCCAGGAGCGGGCCGGCGAGTCGAAAGAGTCGCATTTCCGGCAATCTATCCGTTGGGGTGCGCGAACGCGCCATCCGCCCGCGCGCGCTAGGCTCGCCTGCTCGATGCCCGGCTTCCGCGAGATCGTGCAGGCTCCCGGTGCCCCCGCCGCGATCGGCCCTTACAGCCACGCGGTGGCCGCCGTCGGGCTGCTGTTCTGCTCTGGTCAGATCCCGCTGGACCCTGTCAGCGGCGAGCTCGTGGGGGAGACGCCCGCCGCGCAGGCGCGTCGCTGCCTGGAGAACCTGCAAGCAGTATGTGAGGCGGCGGGCGCCTCACTGCAGCGGGCCATACGACTGACGGTCTACATGACCGATCTGGCGGCCTTCGCCGAGGTCAACGAGGTCTACGCATCCTTCTTCGCCGAGGAGCCGCCCGCGCGGGTGGCGGTCGGGGTGGCGGCGCTGCCGAAGGGCGCTCAGGTCGAGATCGACGCGATCGTGGCGCTGTAGGTGTCGTCCGTGGCCGGCTCGGAGCCGTAGAGCGCGCGGGTCAACAGCTGCCACAGGGTGGCGCGCTCGCTCTGGTCGAGCGCCTTCAGGACGTCGTCCTCGATCGCTTCCTGTGCGCGCTCGGCGAGGCTCAGAGCCTCGGCGCCGGCGGGGGTGAGCTGGACCATGTGGCGGCGGCGGTCGTCGGGGTCGCGCAGACGCGTGGCGTAGCCCAGCTGCTCGAGCTCGTTGAGCAGCAAAACGACGTTGTTGGCGTCCATGCAGAAGGCCTCCGCCAGCTCGTGCTGAGGACAGGCGTCGTGGTCGCGCACGTAGCTGAGCGCGACCAGGTTACGCAGCTGCATCCCCAGCAGCTCGTCGCTGCTGCGGCGGTAGACCTGCTTGGCCAGCCGGGTGAGCAACACCATCGAGCCCGGAGCACATGCCCTCTCAGCACCCATCGCGTGTGATTTTACACCATCCTCCATTTGTCGTCATTCTAGCAGCGATCATAAATTTTATGCAGATAATCCCTAGGACAAGGATGATCCATGGTATGGTGCTCTACTTCGCCACCCAGAAGGAGCCCCACATGAGCCAGATCGCCCTCGCAGAACAAACCGAGCAGACCACGACCGAAAGGTCGGAGATCGAACGCAAGCAAGAGCGCCGTCGCTGGATCGCGCTCGCCGTGCTGTGCCTCGGACAGCTGATGATGGTGCTCGACGCGACGATCGTGAACGTCGCGCTGCCCTCGATTCAGCGCGACCTGCACTTCTCCCAGGGCAACCTCACGTGGGTGATCGACGCCTACCTGATCACCTTCGGCGGCTTCCTGCTGCTCGCCGGGCGGATGGGCGATCTCATCGGGCGCAAGAAAGTCTTCCTGTCCGGCCTCGTCCTGTTCACCGCCGCCTCGATCTTCTGCGGCGCCTCGACGAGCCAGGGGATGCTGATCGCCGGGCGCTTCGTCCAGGGGATCGGCGGCGCCGTCGCCTCGGCGGTGATCCTCGCGATCATCGTCACCGAGTTCCCCGAGAAAGTCGAGCAGGCGAAGGCGATGGGCATGTACGCGTTCGTCTCCGCCGGGGGCGGCTCGATTGGGCTGCTCGCCGGGGGCGCGCTCACGCAGTCGCTGAGCTGGCACTGGATCTTCTTCGTGAACGTGCCGATCGGGATCATCACGTTCGTGCTCGGCTCGGCGCTGATCGTAGAGAACCGGGGCATCGGCCTCGCCGGTGGCGTAGACGTCGCCGGCTCGGTGCTGATCACGCTCGCGACGATGCTCGGCGCCTTCGCGATCGTCAAGTCGACCGAATACGGCCTGCTGTCCGCGCGCACGCTCGGTGTCGGCGGAGCCGCGCTGGTGCTGCTCGGTGGCTTCTTCGTGCTGGAGTCGCGCATCTCCAACCCGATCATGCCGCTACGGATCCTGCGGCTGCGGATGCTGATGGGCTCGAGCCTCGTCCGCGGGCTGCTCGTGACGGGGATGTTCTCGGCCTTCTTCCTCGGCGCGCTGTACCTCGAGCGCGTGCTCGGCTACAACGCGATCGACACGGGCCTCGCATTTATGCCGCTGACGATCGCGATCGCCGCCTTCTCGATGGGGATCTCGGCGCTCGCTGTAGGCCGCTTCGGCGCGCTGAGGACGCTCGCCGCCGGTCTCGCCGCGATCGCCGCCGGCCTCGTGTTGCTGGCGACGGCGGGCGTGCACGCGAGCTACTTCCCCGGCCTGTTCCTCGCGTTCCTGCTGATCGGGATCGGCGCGGGCGCCTCGTTCCTACCGCTGCTGACGATGGGGATGGCCGACGCGCCGCCCCAGGACGCCGGGCTGGCCTCGGGGATCATCAACGTCTCCGTGCAGCTGTTCGGCGCGATCGGCCTGGCGGCGCTCGGCGCGATCGCGACCGACCACACCAAGACACTCGCCGCGGCCGGGAACGCGCTGCCGAGCGCGCTCACGGGTGGTTACCACCTCGCCTACATCGTCGCCGCGAGCTGCGTCGGGCTCGGGATCCTCGCCGCCCTGCTCGTGCTGCGACCGCCGGCGAGCACCGTGGCGCAGGTGCTCGACGTCGAAGAGGAGCGCATGAGTTCCGAGCTCGTCGGGGCGCTGGAGCCGGTGGGGCAGCCGGCATGAGCGGCGCGCGAGGTGGTTCCAACATACGAGCCGCGGTGCGGATGCGTCACGCGGACGCGGGTGTGGTGAGCGAGATGGCTCGCTCGCTGCACCGCGACGCGTGCAGTGAGCGCGAGCAGGCGTGCCGAGATCACCGCTCCCGGAGCTCGGCACGCTTGATCTTGCCACTCGAAGTCTTCGGCAGCTCCTCGGCGAAGTCGACGATCCGCGGGTACTTGTAGGGCGCGGTCTCTCCCTTGACGTGCTCCTGCAGCTCCTTCGCGAGCGCCGGGGTGGGGGAGAAGCCGTCGCGCAGCACGACGACCGCGCGCACGACCGCCCCGCGCTCGGCGTCGGGCGCGGCGACGGCGGCGGCCTCGGCCACGGCCGGGTGGGCGACGAGCGCGGACTCGACCTCGAACGGGCCGATCCGGTAGCCGGCGGAGACGATCACGTCGTCGGAGCGGCCCTCGAACCACAGATAGCCCTCGTCGTCTTCGCCGACGCGGTCGCCGGTGTGCCAGGGCTCGCCGGCCGCGCACGCGGCCAGGTCCTCGATGCGCCACGTCCCATCGCCGCGTCGCTCGACGCCCTCGGAGAGATAGCCGAGGAAGAAGGTCGGCACGCTCGCCGGATCGGCGACGAGCTCGCCGTCGCGGACGGACAGCGCCACCCCCGGCAGCGCGCGCCCCATCGAGCCGGGGCGGGCCGGTTCGCCCAGAGGCATCCCGGTCATCTGTCCGGTCTCGGTCTGGCCGTAACCGTCGCGGATCTCCAGGCCGGTCGCCTCGCGCCAGACGTGGAGCACCTCCGGGTTGAGCGCCTCGCCCGCGGCGACCATCGCGCGCAGATCTCCCAGCGCGCGCAGTTGCGCGCGGGCGGCGATCACGCGGTACTCGGTCGGCGCCATGCAGAGGACGTTCACGCGCTCGCGCGCGAGCAGCTCCAGGCGCTCGGTGGGGTCGAAGCGCGCGTCGTGCAGGAGCGCGCTCGCGCCCGTGATCCAGGGCGCGATGAACACGTTGCGCGCCGACTTCGACCAGCCCGAGGCGGCCGTGCACCAGACGAGCTCGCCGGCTCGCGCGCCGAGCCAGTGCTCGGCCTGCAGACGCTGGCCATCGAGGTAGCGCTGCCCGTGCAGCACCGCCTTCGGCTCGCCGGAGGTGCCGCTCGTGAACGTGATCAGGCAGGGATCCTGCGGCGCGAGCTCGATCGCGGGGGCGGGCTCGGCCTCGAACAGCGCCTCGTCGGGAACGAACAGGATCGGAGTCCCGCCCACCCCGTCTACCGCGCTGCCGGCGAGCGCCAGCTGCAGCTCCGCCCGGTTGCGCTCGTCAGCGACGATCAGCTGGGGCTTGGCGACGGCCAGGCGCAGGCGCAGATCTTTCGCCCGCAGCTGCTCGGTGCACGGCAAAACGACCGCGCCGATCCGGAAACAGGCGCACATTGTGATGACCCACTCCGGGCGGTTGCCGATCAGCGTCATCACGACGTCGCCTGGGCCGATCCCGCGCGAGCGCAGCGTCCCTGCCAGCGCGGCGCTGCGCGCGCTCACCTCCGCGAACGTCCACTCGCGCCGCGAGCCATCGTGCGCGAGCTCGACCAGCGCGCATCCCGACGGGGGCAGGCGGTCGAGTACGTCGCGGGCGAAGTTCATGCCGGTATTCTGTCTGGAAAGCCCGAAAACGACCTTTGGAGCGCTACAGGATGGCCGTAGCAACG
>Ga0182030_10026407_pt1 | contig 10513 bp, 9 predicted proteins | sample 812S3MmetaG_FD_121299 | JGI IMG/M metagenome (GOLD analysis project Ga0182030, IMG submission 121299) | Permafrost microbial communities from Stordalen Mire, Sweden - 812S3M metaG (Illumina Assembly) | ecosystem: Environmental > Terrestrial > Soil > Wetlands > Permafrost | place: Sweden... | reverse complement strand
GGGATCTTGTTGATCCATTTCGTCTCGTTCGCAAAGAGAGAATGGCGCCAGCTCACAAACTTCATGTGCCGTCGACCGAGCCAGCTCTAATTGCGCGCCAACGCGACATTCTCGAGTTGATCAACCACTCGCTGATAGGCATCCGGAGATTGCTTATGACCCTCCCAGCGGCTGCAAGTTGGACGCCCGATGATCTGATCGAAGGAAAGTGGTACGCACTGTAGAGCCGACGGTTCGGTCCGATGACACAGGCATCCGATACCCTACGGCGTGTAGGCGCTGAATTGCGTAGCTTGCTGTTTGATGTTTGGGGGGAGTTGAACATGACCATGTCGCCAAGTGATCGAGGCGCGATACTCAGTAAATGGATGAAACCGTCAAGCGAAAGTGAACAAACCCGACAAGACCGTGCGGAGTCTATGGTGCGCGAGGCAATTGCGGCGAACTCAAAGTTGAACAGCAGCAAGCCGCTCATCTACACAAAGGGGAGTTACCCAAACAATACCAATGTAAGGCTGGACAGCGATGTCGACGTTGTTGTCGAATTGCAGGAGTGCTTTTACTACGGATATCGAAGCGGAGTGACGCCATCGGCCACAGCTCCTGCTCCATACGTCGGGAGTTGGACGCCGAGCGACTGGCGTTCAGAAGTTAAGGCCGCTCTGGTGACTGCGTTCGGTTCAGATTCGATTGACAGTACGAGCAAGATTGCGATCAGAGTGAGCGAAGTTTCTGGAAGTCGTCCCAGCGCGGACGTGGTCCCCAGTTTTGCCTACTACCTTTACAACGACACTGACCGGCGAACGAAAGAAGTGGGGAGTTGCGTGTTCCCGTCGGCCAGCGCAGACAAGATCGTGAACTGGCCCAGTCAGCAACTGATAAATGGGCGCAAACTCAACACCGATTCGGGCGGTCGCTACAAGGATTACGTTCGGATCCTGAAGAACACTGAGAACTACCTTTCATCGCAAGGAACGATCAAGGTATTGCCCTCGTATCTGATGGAGTGTCTGACATACAACGTACCCGCAACTGCTCTCTCCACAGGGAATCTGGATGCGGGGTTTCGCGCAACGCTCGTTGAACTTTGGAGACAGTTGGGCCTCGAAGACACCGAGACGAAGATGGTCGAACCGAATTGGCTGAAGTACCTATTTACGGCGACGAAGAAGTGGACCCTCCAGGATGCCAAAGACCTCGTGCAGGCCACGTGGTCGTACTTCGAATACTGAACTCGATCCATGTTCAAACGTCCAGCAGTTCTCGTTCGCACAACGGTGTTAACGGTCGGCGTCATCTACTCACTGGTGCTCCTCTCTGCGGGAAGTAACTCGGCAACTCTGTTCCGATACTTGACGAGCGTCCTTCCAGCGCTTGCGGTCGTGCTTCTCCTCGTGTGGGACCTTTGGCTGTGGCGTTTGCCCGGTGTCAGTCGGTTGACCCACCGCCCACGAATTGACGGCTTTTGGCAAGGCTCTCTCCAGCCAACTGCCGAGAGCCAGATCCCCGCGGGAGGAAACCGTGGTCCAATACCTGTTTTCCTGATCGTTAAGCAGTCATACTGGTCCCTGCACCTTCGTCAGTACACCGCGGAAAGTGCGAGCGACAGTAGGGCGTACTTTTGGGAACGCGTGCCAGGCACATCGATCGATCGACTCAGCTTTCTGTATGACAACCTTCCTCGCCCGAGCGAGAGGCATCGGAGTAGTCCTCATCGGGGTTCGTGTTCGTTCGACAATCAGTCACTCTGCCCGAGTGCGATTCACGGTGTCTACTTCACGGATCGATATACGCAAGGTGAGATCGACCTGACATTCGTTGATCGAAGTGATGGATACGGTTCGTTCGCCGAGGCGCAAACGCACGCGACTGCGGCGCACGTAAAGAACGACTGATGGACCTAAGTGCCGTTCCAACAAACCATCCCCTAATCGGATGTTTCGCAAAGTATCAACGAGCCCAAGAACACTTCGACAGTCTCAACGCCAAAGTGCTCGACCGATATGGAGAAGGTGGACACCCAACGTTCCTCATTTCCCGAGGCATCGATCCAGACAGCCCCAATGTGTTCCAGTGGGTTGTCGAGAGTGTCGATCAGCCACCCCTCGAATGGGCGACGATTGTCGGAGATGTTGTCCACAATCTCAGGTCATCGCTCGATCACCTTGTTTACGAATTGTCGTTTCTCGGAACTCGAGGTAGCCCTGGTAGCCGAACCTCCTTCCCCTGCTCATTGACAAGAACGAATTGGTGTAGTGCCGACACACAGCGCGTCAAACTCAAAGGTGTGCTGGAACGGCACAAGGATAGGTTGTACAGGGCTCAACCGTGCTATCGCCGACGAGATAACGCAAAGCCAGCCTCGTTTGACCTTCGACTCCACCACCCCCTGCAGGTTCTGCATGACCTTTGGAACGACGACAAACATCGAATGTTGCTGCCGGTCGCCACTTGCATGACCAACGCTGATCTGATCATCCTGTCGACCATTGATTGTGAGTTGGCAACTGATACTCCGAATTGGAACCCTTCTGTATTTGGACGACGATTGGAGGCCGGTACCGAGATCGCTTCAGTCGATATCGTCCACACGGGTCCGTCAGCAGATGTTGATATGCGTTTTGTAACTGACAGTCAGGTGACTCTCCTCGACGGCGTCCCGCTGATGCCTCGTCTCGCAAACGCCGCCGCAGCGGTGGCTGAAATCATTTCTTGGTTCTCGTACGAGTTTGAAACTCCAACCGCTCGAAAACTGTGGGGGTTGGAGAGAACTGGCAGAGTAAGGCCTGCCAGGACACTTTCTCGGCGGAGCCTCTACTCCATACCGTTTGAGATCCGGGTCGATCAGTCGAGAGACCTGGACCAGGTGCTCGCTGAGCACTACCAGCCGCCGACCCAGTTAAATCGACTTCCTGAAAATCCCCCGAAGTAAAAGTTCGCATTCACAGCATTGAACGCGGCACGTATAGAGGCGTCAGCCGCCGTAGGGTTCGCCTTGGTGTCCTTTGACCTATCACCGCTCAGGTAGACGGCTCCCATGTTCTGGGGCGAGATAGGTATTTCGGTCCAGTTGTGAATGTTGGCAAGTCCATCCAAAACTGGATCACCCCAACCGGTGATCTCGTCGATCCATTGCAGAGTACGTTCAATCGTCGTCCGGCTTTCATCGACAAGATTCCACTTGTCGTCAAGCCAAGCCGTTAGTGCAGGATTTCGTTCTCGATCCAGCCTGTTCACCGCGTTGATGAAGTCGTGAGGACGCATCTGCGATACGCGCGAATAGATTTGCTCAGTCAGGCTTGCAGGCCCAACTGCGCCAGCAAGAGTGGACCACCAAATCTCGGCGTTGTAAGCGTGCTCGGTGTAAGTCGATACTCCGCCATCGCAGTTGGCGACCAGCCATGGGAGAAAGTTCCGGTCGTAAAAGCGCGGAGGAAGGCCACCTGCCTCAAGTAGCGCAAGCAGAATTTGGGCAGTCCCGAAGGGATATTTATACTTTGCTGACGTGGCCCGTTCCGAACCTTCGTAGGATGCCTCGGTCATCGCCCAGAGTGCAGGAACTGCCAACAGGTGTCCACCTGCTGCACGCAGTACTTCAGTGTCCCAGTCTTGGAACGCCAGGAGGACTTCCTGGATTTTGAGGCGCCGACTGCCGTAAAGAACAACGTGATTGCTCACGTTATCGAACTGCGGCGAGAAGACATCGATTCCAAATATGTTCGCTGGCCGCCTATCTGCATAATTCGGATGGACAACGATGCGTTGAGATTGAGCGACGAACGCCACGATCTTCCAGTCGGGAGTAACGCTTGCGAGCATGGACGCTGAGACGAGACCGTCGATGTCGGAACTCACCAGCATGGGGCGACCAGGTACTACAGCCAGTTTCGCTAATCTACTTGCGGCAGAATGAGGATCGCTGGCGTTCAGTTGCCCGCCGAGCGACTTGATTGCTATCTGTCGTCGCGCTTGCGCGGTACCGTGAATATTCTGAGCAAGCGTTGGCATACGCCATAACGCTAGTGCTGCGGATTAAGCAACCGAAGGAAGCATCCGTCTCTTTGCGCTCGGCTTCATCTTCTTAAGGCGACCGTCGGGGCTTGCAGGTGAGCCAAGCACGTCGTTAACTAACTCCGGACAGGTCCATTTGAGCACTTCTTCATCACGTTCGACATGTGAGCGAAGTACGTGCCAAACGGCCCCAACAGACACGCCGTTTCCTAACTGTCTGTAAGTTGCCGCCGTCGATTGGCCGCCGAAGTCGAACCAGTCAGGAAGACCTTGCAACCGAGCAGCCTCTCGCGGGGAGAGTCGGCGCTCTCGAGTTCCAATAATGCTCGTTTGAGTGATGGCGACCAGCGCAGGAAGATAGGTAGGCGCTTTCGCTCTAATGCCGGACGGGCGAAAATGCATGACCGCTTCCCATAACGACGGCGTGTCTTGAGCTTGCCATTCCAACTTTCTTCGAGATGCAGGGAACAGATCCGTATAGACGCCCCATCGTTTGGCCCACTGATCGATGATTCTTTTGTGAGAGGAGTAAAACTCGGCGTTCTTTACGAGGTAATCCGCTTTCCACGGCGCCTCCTTGCGAAGACGCCCTTTGTCGAGAGCCTTCCACTCGTCTGCCCACAGCGGGAAGCCTGGGAGCCTCCGCCCGGAGCGTGCTTTGATCATCATTCGAACAAACTCATCCCACGCATCAATCCAAAGGCGTTCTGATTCAGGGAGTTCGCAATCTTCAACGACGTGATTCGACTCGAGGGGAAGATCGCTTTCGAGGTCCCAGGCTCTTGGGTCCCAACCACCCACGGGGCGGTTGAACACGGCAGGTCCGACCTCCAGATCAAATTTCCTATTCTTAGGAACGCGCGATGCGGTGATGAAAACTCGTTCTCGAACTTGGGGGCGTCCACCGCGATCCGGCGGAAGAAGGTGCGGAGAGAAGATGGCAGGCGTTTCAGATACCCGGTACCCCTCAGTTCGGAGCGTTTCTACGATTACCTGCCACTCGTGCCGGTGTCTCGGTCCGGCCAAGTTCCGAACGTTCTCCAGAATTACCACTGAAGGGTGTCTCTCTTCGATAATTCGAAGAATGTTCCAATAGAGCGTTCCTCGCGTTTCTTCCATCCCTCGTTGCGCCCCACTTTTTGAGAAGGGCTGACACGGAAAACCCGCACATAATACGTCATGATCAGGTACATCAAGTCGACCATCACCAGCATCAACGGTTACGTCGCCTAAAGGATTGAGCCCCCAGTTCCGCTCATAAACCTTTGAGGCTGCTTCATCAATTTCGACGGCGTAGACGCACTCTCCGCCAGCGGCAGTCATCGCTGCATGAAACCCGCCAATACCCGCAAACAAATCAATGAACTTAAATGACATAGCTGTAGCTTACATTGGCCTTGTGTCGGACGAGGTGTTCCGATCGTGCTACTTCCCACCATTTCGGGATTTTCATTGGACAAACATGGAACGCGACGATAAATCATTAGGAGGGCGATGACACTGCAACATGGCCCCATTTTCCGGCCTGAATGACGACCGCTTCGCCGACCGGTAACGAACGAATTAAGTCTGGTTGCACCCTGAACTGTTGCTGAAGTCGTCCACTCGTTGCATTTCGTACGCCAAATCCATCGACGGTTTGAGAATCTTCCCACACTTGTATTGTCCCAGCGAGTTCGACAATGGGGCCTGGCAGGGGTGTTCGATGCGTGATCACCGTCCCGCACGTTTGAAGCAGTCGATCGGCGGACTCACCAAGACTTGCGACTGTTTGCGCACCGACGACGATGGCGATGCCCGCGGACCTCGTTCGTTCAACAAGGCCCGCCGCAAATTGGCTCGCTCGCTGATCTTGCCCCACGGCGGAGAACTCGTCGAGACAGATGATTGTCCGCCGGTTGTCTGGTGACGCGGCTAACTCGCCAATCATCGAGAGCACCCATGAGGCAACATCACCGGCGGTCTGCGGTGATGAAGTCCCAGGCACGCTGATCCAGGCGGCGTCGACGTCACGAATAGTCCAGGCGGCGTCAGAGCTATCAAAGCGATCGCCGACCGTAGCAGCGAGTGCGCGCAGCCGAAGATAGAGCGAGTTCCACTGCGTAGCGCTGAATGAGGCGGCCTCAGCCTTGAGGGCGTGTGCTGGCTCCGAAACTTCTCGCTCGTAGAGAGCGACAGTCACGCCAGGTCGAACGCGCTCGATGAGTTCGCTAAGTGTTCGCGGCGGCGACCCGGCGGCGAGGGCCAAGTCGAGCATCGTCACGGCTTCGGCGTGGTGGAAGGGACTCTCGCCCCCGTGAAAGAGGCCGCTCAGGCGCTCGCGTAATTGCGCGCCGGTTCCATCGAAACCGCACAGTGGCGACTCTGGCCAGTAACGAATGTTGCGGTAGCCGCGAGCCCACGCGAGATCGCCGAACTGCTGACGATTGTCGTCAGCGAGTCCTTTTGCGTCCACGAAAAGAATGCGAATCGGGGGTTCGCCGGGGTTCGCCTCGCTAAGACGCATGAAGGCGCTTACGAGGCGTAGCTGCGTAACTGTCTTACCGGTACCGGTCCCACCGATTATGCAAACGTGCCGGGAAAGGTCCTCGAAGGTGAGACCTACGAGATACGTCGGGCCGCAGGGACCGGAGGCACTCTTCACGGCCAGGTTGCTCAAGTCGCCGTCCAACATCGTGCCGAGGATGGCTCTCACGTGGTTACCTCCGGTGGGTCGGCGGACCGGTGCCACTCCCGAAGCAACTGGCGACGTCGGGTTTGCTGACGCTGCCACACGCGCAGGTCCACGGTTGCCCGACTGACCCTGCGCCGATCGAACGCCACCAGCGTCGCTACGGCCAGCAGAGAAACGCTCAACTCCAGGCAGTAGCCAAGGGCAATTTCGAGCGGCAGCCCGATTTGACTGATACGGCGCCAGATGAACATGTGCGCGACCGCGTCGAGGGCCACCGACGGTGTCGAGAAAACCGCCGCCACGAACGCTCCGGTGAGTGCGTACATCAGCGCGACTCGTACCAACTCAGCGGGGCGCAGTCTGATGTGCCAGTTGACGGCAACAACCACGCCGAACACCAGCCATCCGTCGGGCAGTACGAGGGGTAGCACGACGGCGAGGAGAACGCCGACGTGCCAGAGCAGTTCCCTCGCACCCCGAGGGGCGGCGAGCGGCAGGATGGGCCAGCGCGCCTCGTCACGATGATGGCCACTGGCGTTCCGCACTACTGCCATCCAACGATTTGTAGGCGCGACGCCAGATCCCCAGGAAGGAGATCCTTCGCCTTCGTAACAACCGAGACGGCCTCGTCGCTCGCGTAGTAGCAGACACCCGCGTAGCGCGGCGGCAGAGACGCGACGACGACGTCGTTGGTGGCGTCGTAGTCGTAGCGCCGCGTCAGTAGGCCCATCTGGATGTTACGAGTCCGTTCGATGGTCTTGGCGACGCGTTCGCGTTCGATGGCGATGATGCGACCGTCGGGGAGGATGATTTCACCATCGGGCAAGTGCGGTGAACTCTGGCCGCGCGTGCGCGCTGGGACCACCGCTCGTATCGCACGCTCGCTACGCCAGCGAATGTCGTTGGGGTAAGCGGTCTGGACGGTGAGGCGAATGGCGACCACATCGGCGTTGTGGGCCAGCGTGGCGAGCGCGGGCTCTTCGCTCGGGAAGTTCACTCCGCTGACCCGCATCCCGGCTGCCGTGAGCCAGACGAAGGGTGGCTGACCAATTAGCAAGGTCCGGCTCGTAGCCCAACCTCGATCGAGCCAGCGGCTGACGGTTTTACGCGCGGCGTCCACGCTTACGGGACGCATGTCGACCTGCGAGAAGAGTTGCGCGAGTTGGTCGATACGCATCGCGCCTTGATCGGCGCACCAACTCATGCCAACCAGATCACGAGTTCCGTACCGGACACTCCCGGCGTCGCGTCGTCGTCTTTTTGCATCATTCACTTCACATCTCCTTTCATATTTTTGTTTTCTTTTCTTTTCTTCTTTATTTACTTATTGCTGCTTTTTCTTTCTTCCCAACCCCACCATCTATTTTTTTGCTGAGAGGGTGGGGTTGGGAAGAAAGACGAGCAGCATCCCGGAGGCCGCTTTCTAAGGAGTGACCTCCGTAAGGGGACTGTCCGGAGAGATAAGCGATGGGCCAGTAGGCGTGGCCGAATGGTTGTCAAACACACCGTCCAATCCGGCTCCACCGTCCGGTCCAACGGCGGGACGTAAGGCGACGCCGAGGTAGTGGTAACGATTGGCCTTGAACTTTCGTTCTTTGGTCACCAGTCCAGTCGCCATCATTCGCTGCCCGAATTCGCTTTGGCTGAGCGCTGGTCGACTCTCCAAAACGCACCAGGCGACGTAGTCGTTGTAGAGTTCGGTGGCTCCGACAAAGGCTGCTTTGTCCAGTTCGGCCCGCTCGTCGAGGTAGCCCTTGAGGGCGTCGTATTCTGCTCGGTACTGGTTGGTTGCCAAACTCCATGCCCTCGGCACAGTGAAGTCAACCGTCGGGTCGTACCAACGTACGGCGCCTCGAACTGCCCAGGCAAAGATGCCTGGTAGTTGGGCGACGAGGTCCTGAAATAGCGTCGGGTCGGAGCCGACTTCGAACTCATTGTTAAACGGCATGACGACCAGGCGGCGCCAGATTCCCTTGTCGGTACCGCGAACGATGGGCAGGTGGTTGGTGGCAAGCAGGAATTTTGCCTGCGGTACGAACTCCTCGAACTCGCGGTAAAGCCCCCGAGCAGCGATGGTGTCGGATGCCACCAGGGCCTTTACCCGCTCCTCGTTGAAACACTGACCGTGACCCGTCTCGGCGAGCAGGGCGCAGCGAACGCCTTTCAGTCGCACCAAGTCGTTGGTGGCGCCTCCCACGTTGGGGCGACCCAGTAACACCGACTCGGGAGTCTGCTGCGCGTAGTCCGGGCCGAGCATCTTTTGCAGAATGTGGAGTAGCGTCGATTTACCGTTGGAGCCCTTGCCAACGAGTAGCCACATCTGCTGCAGACGCGTATCTCCCGTGAGCAGGTAGCCGACAAGTTGTTGGAAGTAACTTTGGATCTCGTCGTCGTCGCCCAGAACTTCGCGCAGGAACTGCTCCCAACGGTCGCATCGAGCAGCCTCGTCGAAGTGCACCGACGTGCGTCGGGTAACGAACAGCCCCTCAAAGAAGGGCAGCAAATCCCCCATCGTCAGGTACACCACGCCATTTGGCGTTCCGATGACCCACGGGATGTCGTCAATGTCGCTCGAAGCGCAATGAATTGAAGTATCCATCGCCGCAAGATTGACAATGCCTTTGATGGCACCGCTGTTCTCCATCCTCCGCGTTCGGCTCCGTCGCGTTTTAACAAAGCGACGATGTTTGGTTTTGTCGAGGCCTTCCGGCACGAGATCGGCGAGCGTACGGAGTGCCTCCACCACCAATGCAGAAATCCGGTGGCAAAGGGGGTCAGAACGCCAGCCGGTTTGCGGATCAAAGGCAAACCAGGTCTGGGTCTCCGCGTTGTAGCGAATGTAAGGTCGATACAACTCGACCAACGATTGCGCCACGTCGACGGGCGTGACGTCTTCTGGCAGGTCCTGGACCAACTGCGGAAGTTCGGCTGCGCGAGCCAGTTCCTTGAGTACCACGAGCACAAGGTCACATATGTCCTTCGGAAGATCGCTCGTGGCAACGGGTACATCCGTGAAGTCCTCGCGTTCACTCATGAACTCGGTGACCATGTCGATGACCTTCGGAGGAAGGTCGCTCACTTTCTCTGGTAGTTCTACTGCGTCCATAATTCTTCCTTTTCGATAAGTAGGGGTTTCGCGGTTCGTCGGGTTTCGCTCCGACGCAACGTGACCGTGCGCCTACATCGCGTAGGCGCACGGAGGTGGTTTGGAGGCCGCTCGCTGGTTGCAACTGGCCCCCAGCGAGCGCGAAGAAGTGACTACTTCTCGATGAGGCAGCGCTCCAGGCGCTGCTGAATGAGTGGAAAGAACTCTGCGTTCATTTCACAACCGACGGACCGGCGTCCCGCAAGCAGGGCAGCTTCCATCGTCGTACCTGAGCCCAGGAAGGGGTCCAAGATGACTTGGCCAGGCGCCGTGAAGGCCTCGACTAATTTCTGCATAAGTACGAGAGGCTTAACGGTGGGGTGCGTGCTGCCGTCTGCGGCGACGGGACGCTCGGACTTGCCAGGCTTGGCAACCTTCAGGCTGCGGTCGGGCACGCGTTGTTTCGGATAAATCGCGGTGCCGTGCCCAGCGGCTCCGCACGTCTTGACGTCACACCGACAGAGTTGAGGAGTGCAGTTCAAGTCGTGCACCACCCAGACATTCGATGCGATGCCATCTACTGCACCGGTAATGCAGTGGTGATCGATGGCTCCTACGCCGAAGTCGTAAACGTTGTCGAGGAGCGTCGCACTGGACTCGTCGAACGGCTTGCGCGCGACGACGATGGGCTCGTGGCCCGGTCGGAGCGTGGGACGCAATCCGATTGCGGAGGTCGCCAGGTC
>Ga0182030_10026406_pt1 | contig 10513 bp, 12 predicted proteins | sample 812S3MmetaG_FD_121299 | JGI IMG/M metagenome (GOLD analysis project Ga0182030, IMG submission 121299) | Permafrost microbial communities from Stordalen Mire, Sweden - 812S3M metaG (Illumina Assembly) | ecosystem: Environmental > Terrestrial > Soil > Wetlands > Permafrost | place: Sweden... | reverse complement strand
TTGCTGCCGTTCCAGCGCGGTTTCGAGCGCATCATGAAAGACGTGGATGCGCCGATCATCCCCGTCGCGCTCGACGGCGTGCTCGGCAGCCCGACCAGTTTTGAGCGCGGCAAAATGGTGCGCTGGTTTCCCGAACACCTGCCGCATCCGGTCACCGTGAGTTTCGGCATGCCGATGCCGCCGACCGCGACGCACAGCGAAGTCCGCGAAGCCGTGCAGGTATTGATCGCCGACGCGTGGCAATATCGCCGCGCCAAAATGGAGCCGATGCCGCACAATTTCGTCCGCGCCGCGCGCCGGCATCCGCGCCGGTTTTTCATGGCCGACGCCACGAGCGGAAAAGTCAACTTCGGCACGGCGCTGGTGAAAACCATTTTTCTCGCGCGCCGGTTGAAAAAAATCTGGCGCGGCCAGGAAATGGTCGGCTTGTTTCTGCCGCCGAGCGTGCCGGGCGCGCTGGTCAACTACGCGGCGTTCCTGTGCGGCAAGGTGCCGGTTAATTTGAATTACACTTTGTCTGAAGCGACCATCGCGCATTGCGCGCAGCAGTGCGACCTCAAGACCGTCATCACCTCGCGCAAATTTTTGGAGAAAATCAAGCTGACGCCGCCGGGCGAACTGATTTATCTCGAAGATGTCGCAGCAAATCCGACCGGCGTTGAGAAACTTACCGCGTTTCTGCTGGCCAAATTTGCTTCGTTTAATCTGCTCAAGCGCGTGGCCGGCCAGGAAAAAGAAGTCGTGCTCGACGACCTGGCCACCGTGATTTTTTCCAGCGGCAGCACCGGCGAACCGAAGGGCGTGATGCTGACGCATTATAACATTCTTTCGAACCTCGAACAGTTCGGCCACATTTTGAGCTTCACCCACCACGACCGGCTGCTCGGCATCCTGCCATTTTTTCATTCGTTCGGCTTCACCGTCACACTCTGCCTGCCGGCGGAAATCGGCGCGGGCGTGGTGTATCACGCGAACCCGCTCGACGCCCGCGCCATCGGCACGCTCGTCCGCGAAAATAATGTCACCATCCTGCTGGCCACGCCGACCTTCCTGTCGCTTTACCTGCGCGGCGTGCCGTCGGAGGATTTTGGCAGCCTGCAGGTGGTCATCGTCGGCGCGGAAAAATTGTCCGCGCGGCTGGCCGATGCCTTCGAGGAATACTTCGGCATCCGGCCGCTCGAAGGTTACGGCACCACGGAATGCGCGCCGGCGGTGGCGGTTAACATCATGGATTTTCGCGCGGCAGGCTTTCATCAAATCGGCGGCAAGCGTGGGAAAATCGGCCGTGTCCTGCCCGGCATGATGGCGCGGTTGGCGGACCCGGAAAATCCGTGGAGCGAAAAATCCGTTCCCGCCGGCGAACCGGGCATGTTGCTCGTGCGCGGGCCGAACGTGATGCGCGGCTATCTCGGCCTGCCGGAAAAGACGGCGGATGTGCTGCGGCACGGCTGGTATTGCACCGGCGATGTGGCGACGGTGGACGAGGACGGCTTTTTGCAGATCACCGGCCGCTTGAGCCGGTTCAGCAAGATCGGCGGCGAGATGGTGCCGCACCTGAAGATCGAGGAAAAATTGCAGGAGCTGGCGGGCGCGGCCGAGACGATGTTTGTCGTCGCCGGCGTTCCAGATGAAAAGAAAGGCGAACGGCTCGTCGTCCTGCACAAGTTGGCGGAAAATGATTTGTCAGTGTGCCTCGAAAAATTTGCCGCGTGCGATTTGCCGAATCTGTGGAAGCCGAAAGTGGATGCGTTTTTCCGTATAGAGCAGTTTCCCATGCTGGGCACCGGCAAGCTGGATTTGCGCGGTGTGAAGGAACTCGCCCAAAAGTTTTCAGCCACAGATGATCACAGATGAAACACAGATTTCAAAATCCGCATCTGTGAAAATCTGTGTCCATCGGTGGCTAAATCATATCAGGATAAATTCGTGCCGGATTCCAGTTTCATCGCAGTGCAAAATGGCCACGCTGCGTTCGGTGCCAAACTTGGGCTGGCCCGCGTAGCCGGGATTGAAAAACAAAATGCCGTTCACCGTCCCGGCAAATTTCTTGTGCGTGTGGCCGAACACGACCACGTCCGGTTTTTCTCTGGCGATTCGCGCCGCTACTTTTTCCATCAGCGCCGACGGATTGACGATGTGATGGACGAGAAATTTTTTGCCCGCCAGTGTCACGACTTCGGTTTCTTTGAACGGCAGGCCCAGGTCGGTGTTGCCGACGACGACGGTGAGCGGCGCGATTTGTTCCAGTTCAAATGCGATGAATGCGTCGCCGACGTCGCCGGCGTGCAAGATGTGGTCCATGCCCGCGAACCGTTTTTTGATCTGCGGGTCGAGAAATCCGTGCGTGTCGGAAATAATACCAATCTTCATAACGGTGACAAGTGACAGGTGGCGGGTGACACGAAGTCGGAGTGCGCGGTTGACGTTTTTTCATGTCACCTGCCACTCGACACTTGCCACTTTTTATGCCTTCGCTTCCTCCGGCTTTTCATCCGCCTCGGCTTCGTCGTCACGCGCGCCGGCTTTTTTGTCGGCGGGCGATTCGGCGGGTGCGGTGAGTTTGGCCGCCGCGACAAACAACGCGGTGAACAGGCCGCCGCTCAATAGCGTGTTTCGGAAAAATTCCCAGGTGGACGGATAGCCGCCAACACCTTTGGTCAGCGCCAGCACCCAGCCGGAAAATGTTTTCGCGTATTCGGGATTGTGGAACGGGTTGAAGAACCATGACGCCGTGTTCGTGATGAGGTAGAACAAAATCGCGCCGAATAAGCCGCCGCCGAGCAGCGCGGCGAAGGACGATTGCGGCTTGAACCGGCGGCCGAGGAAAATCAAACCAGCGTAGGCGGCATAGTTGAACGCTAGGTTCGCCAGATTGGCCGCGTCCCAGACTTCAACGCCGTGCGCCGAATAATACAAGTTCAACCCGATGTCCGTCGCGAGCAAAACCAAGACTGGCAGCCACCACGAATTTTTTTTAGGAAAATAAACCCCCGCGCAGAACGCGAACGCATAGGCCGCGCTGAAATTCGACGGCAGCAGGCCGGGAATCCGCGACACGGCGAACAGCGCCACGAACACCCACGGCAGCCAGCGATTTAACTTCTCTTTCAATACCGGAAGGATAATCCGCCGCCCCAGAATGACAAGCCGCCGAAACAATTTTCAAATTTTTCTCTCCGCTTTCGGCGGGCTGTGGCAGCTTTCCCGCCGGTGGAAAAGCTGTTCGACATCATTTTTGAGGACGAGAATCTGCTGGTCATCAACAAGCCGGCCGGCCTCGTCTGTCATCCGACCAAGAACGGCGAGTGGTCCAGCCTCATCGGCCGCGCCCGGCTGCATTTGCTGTCAACCCTCAACCCGCAACTCGCAACTTCTTCCCAGCCCCACCTCGTCAACCGGCTTGACCGCGAGACCAGCGGCGTGGTTATTGTCGCAAAAAATTCCGCTGCTGCGGGCGAGTTGGGAAAAATTCTGGAGAGCCGCGCCGTCCACAAAGAATATCTGGCCATCGTCCACGGCCAGGTGGCGGCGGAGCAGGGAATCATTGACGCCCCGCTCGGCAAGGACGAATCCAGCCGAGTCTTCGTCAAGGATTGCGTGCGGCCCGATGGCGCGTCATCGCAAACGGAATTTTGGGTGGAACGCCGGTTTTCCCGGCCATCAACTCTCAACCATCAACCATCAACTTTTTCTTTGCTGCGGGTCGTTCCGCGCACCGGCCGCAAGCATCAGATCCGCATTCATCTCGCGCACCTTGGCCATCCCATCGTCGGCGACAAGCTTTACGGCGGCGACGAGGATTTGTATCTCGCGCTCGTCGAAAACCGCCTGACAGCGGAACAACGCGCCAAGTTGATTTTTGAAAACCACGCCCTGCATGCCCGCGCCGTGAAATTTCACTGGCGCGACCAGCAAAGGGAATTTTCCTGCGAACCGGAATCGTGGTTCACGGTTTTTTTCAACGCAAAGGCGCAAAGTTTTTAAGGCGCAGGGAAATCAAAATCCTTTGCGGCTTGGCGTCTTCGTGTCTTTGCGTTAAAAATCCGGTGTGTTCGCCATCCCGAAAACCATGCGCGCCGTTGTTTATCGCGGCGTCAACGACCTGCGCCTCGAAACCGTGCCCGTCCCGCGCATTGGCGCGCACGAGCTGCTCGTCAAGGTCGCCGTCTGCGGCGTCTGCCCGACCGACATCAATAAAATCCATTACGGCACCGTCCCGCCGCCGCGCATCTTCGGCCACGAAACCGCCGGCACGATTGTCAAAATCGGTGTCGGGAAATCGGGGATTCGTAATTTCAAAGTCGGCGACCGCGTGGCGCTGCACCATCACGTTCCCTGTCTGGATTGCCACTATTGCCGGCATCACGCCTTCGCCCAGTGCGAAACTTACAAACGCACCGGCATCACCGCCGGATTTGAGCCGGCGGGCGGCGGCTACGCCGAATACGTCCGCGTGATGCCGTTCGTGCAGCCCGGCGTCGTGAAAATTCCCGCGAAAAATTCCTTCGCGGAAGGCGCGATGCTGGAGCCGGTCAACACCGTGCTCAAGGCCGTCAAGCGTCTTGAACTGCTGCGCGGCGACACGGTGCTGGTGACCGGGCAGGGGCCGATTGGCCTGATGTTCACCCGCCTGTTGCAGCTTGCCGGGATGAAGGTGCTCGCCACCGACCTGCTCGCCTCGCGCCTGAAGCTCGCCAAAAAATTCGGCGCCCACCGGGCTTGTCTTGCCTCCGAAGTCTCGTCACTTGTCACTCGTTACTCGTCACCATTGGACGCCGCCATCATCGCCGTGCCGTCGGACGCCGCCGTGACGCAGGCGCTGCAACTTGTGCGTGGCGCGGGAAAAATTTTGATCTTCGCCCACACCAAGAGAACAGAAGTCAGAAGACGGGCTTCCAACCATCAACCATCAACTCTTAACTATCAACTGGATCTCGCTTCCATCTGTCTGGACGAAAAAGATCTCATCGGCAGTTATTCCGCCGACTTCACGCTCCAGCGCGAGGTGGCCCGGCTCGTGTTCTCCCGTCAGCTCGACGCGCGGCCGCTGATCACCCACCGCTTTCCGCTCACTGAAACCGCTGCGGCCGTCGCTCTGGCCGCGCGGCCAACTGAAGCTTCGCTCAAAATCCTCGTGAATGTAAGTGGGTAGGGACGCGTTCCACCGCTGGTTGTCCTCCGCGCCTTGGCGGTTGATTCCACGTCTGCTTGCTTGGCCATGCCGGAGATTCGTGAAGCGGCACGCCGCCATCAAAGTGGCGGGTAGGGTAACACCCCATGCTGCCGGCAAGATTTTTTATCCATAATTAATGAGGAAATGAAAAAATTCCGCCCATGAAGCCTGCCGCGACTGTCCGCCAGGCCAGGCCAGTTACCGCCGGGGGCAAGCCCGTGGCAAAAATTTCGCTGGCCGCCAAACTGGCCGTCACGGCATTCCTCGCCGTGCTCTTGCCGGTGTATCTGCACACCTACGGGCCGACCAATTTTTTATGGTTCTGCGATGCCGCCCTGATTCTCACGGTGGCGGGCATGTGGCTGGAAAATTCACTGCTCATCAGCCTGTGCGCCGTGGGCATCCTGCTGCCGCAATGTGTCTGGCTCGCGGACTTCGGCGGCCATCTGCTGGGGTTTCATCTGCTGGGCCTGACTGGTTACATGTTTGATCCGCATATTCCACTTTTTACGCGCGGGCTTTCGCTGTTTCATGGCTGGCTGCCCATTTTGCTCGTTTGGCTGCTGTTCCGGCTGGGCTACGATAAACGGGCTTTGTGGGCGTGGAGCGGCCTGGCCACCGGGTTGGTGCTTGTCTGCTATTTTTTTACGCCGCCCGCCGGTGCGCATTTGGCCGACCCGAACATTCCCGTGAATCTGAATTATGTTTACGGTTTCAATGACCAGCAGCCGCAGCACTGGCTCAATCAGAACCTTTATGTCGTCCTGCTGCTGGGCGTGCTGTGGCTGGCCGCCTTTCTTCCCACCCATCTGCTGTTACGGAGATTGTTCGGTAGGGAAACACCCCATGGCAACCGTAAAGTCCCTCAACCTATTTTAATGCAGATGAAATGAAGAGAAAAGTTCAACCGGCGCATGATCCCGGCAAGAAGACGCGGGTTGAGCAGGCGGAAGCCCGGACGGAACAGGCCGAGACACGCACCGAACAGGCCAAGACCCGGGCAGAATCGGCGGAGACGCGCGCCGAGCAGGCCGAAACCCGGACGGAACTGGCAAAGACGCGCACAGAAAAAGCCGAAGCCCGCACCGAGCAGGCCGAGACGCGCACCGAACAGGCTGAAACTGCCCTGCAAAACGAGATTCACAATGAAGTGGATCTGCACCCGGAAATCTCCCCGCGACTTCTCAAAAACATCACTCCGGATGGAGTTGCCGGCCAGAAGAGTCCGCTAGAATCATTGACGGTCCGGCAGCGCGAGATTCTCCTGCTGATTGCCGAAGGCCAGAACACCAAGCAAATCGGCGAAATTTTGAAGGTCAGCCCCAAGACTGTCGAATATCATCGCATGAAGCTGATGAATTGCCTGAAGGTTCACGACATCCCAGGCTTGGTGCGGCTGGCGCTGCGCGAGGGATTGATTCCGTCGGAAAATTAATTTTCAACAAGACGAAACATGAGCTTGATGCCTCTTGATCGGGCCAAACGCAGCCGTCCAACAGTTGCGAGACACACCGGACAAATCGTCGCTCTATTAAAAAACATGGGCGTGCCGAGAAAAATGCTTTACGTCCGGCGTTTGAGTGACAACGGATCATTTTGGTCGCGCAGCATCAATCATCTGCGGGTTTTGGAACAGGCGCGCCGGCTTTACCGGCAGCAAATTGTTTGTGTGCATCCCGACAAGGCGGGCGGCTGTCCGGAGCGGACGATTCAACTCAACGGAACATGGAACACGATCAAACGACGATTCAAGGCGCACGGCCATGAATTGTGGTAGTGCCTTGAGTCAGTTGGCGCATGCCGGGATGGCTGGCGTTTAAGCCGCCATCAAGGCAGGGTTTATCCGCGTGTGCGATAGAAGCGCTTCGAAAAACTCGCCGCATTTGTGTCGGTAAAGGTAAATGAACCGTTGGTGCCCACCGTCACGGTGCCGATGACGGTCCAGGTTATGAAATCCTGCGTCGCCTGGAGGTCATAGATGTGGCCAACCGGACCAGTCATAGTCAGAATAAACTGCTTTGCGGGCGTGACACCAAGCTGCAATCCGGAAACCGGCATGGGCACGGTGTAAGCCACTTCGCCGGACAACGCACTCTCCGCCCCGGCGGTGCTGTAAGTGGTCGCCGCAAAATAATAGGTAGCGCCAATAACCAGATTGGGAACCGTCAAGCTGGTGGCCGTCCCAACGGATGTCTTGTTCGTGTAAACGCCGCTGGCTCCGCCGTAATAGATGTTGAAACCGGCAACAATCGGGTCAGAGCTTGGGCTCCATGCTAGGGTCACGTTTGCCTGGGCTTGCACCGACGTGATGAAAGCCGTGCAGATCACGAGACCTGCCAGGAACCTTGCCAGCCCCGTGATTTTTGAAAACCGGCGCAATATCTTGTTTGCACGTTGCGCGATGTGTTGATGTAATTTGGTCATAACCATCTTTAGTCTTTGAGAAGTCCGGCTGCGACTAGGGCGATCCTTGCAGCACTAGGAAAACCCTTGGCACTCATACGGAGCAGTAAATCCGGCCTGATGGCGCTGGTCTGGCGGGGTATTAAAAAAACCGGTGCCGGCGTTTGGAAGCCGGCCGGATTAAATTCATGGAATTTTCTTTGGTAGGGTAACACCCCATAGCGGTCACGAGGACTTCGGGTGCATTGTGACGTTGGGCAAGGAAACGCTCTTCCAAAGTTGAGCGTCCAGCATCCCGATGAATTACCAGCCATGAAACACAATCATAATCACGACAATCTCCCCGGTGCCGGCACACAATTGGTGCCGGTTCGCTTTGAGTTCGCCAATCCGACGGCCAAGACCGTTTGCGTCGCGGGCACCTTCAACCACTGGCAGCCCGAAGCCAAGACGCTGCATTCCTCCGGCGTCGGCAACTGGTGGAAGGAAACCTCGCTCGCGCCCGGCACCTACGAATACTGTCTCGTCGTGGATGGAAAATGGATGCCCGATCCGCTGGTCAAGGAAACCGTGGCCAATCCGTTCGGCGGCAGAAACTCGGTTCTGACGGTGGCGAGTTCACCGGCGGCGGCACATCAGGCCAATGCGGAAATTTTACCGTTGAAAAACGCAAATAAACAAAAAACAAAAAAACATGAACCAACCAACACAAAAAACCAGTAATGACATCGGCGCGCTCGCCGAAGACGCCCGTGCGTTGATGGCCGCCACCGCCGACGTGGCCGGCGAAAAAGTCGGCGACGCCCGCAAACGCCTCGCCGCCGCGCTGGAACGCGCCAAGGAAATCGCGGGCAATGTTCGCGACAAGGCGGTCGCCGGCGCCAAAGCCACCGACGAAGCCGTGCATGAACATCCCTATCAAGCCATCGCCATCGGCGTCGGCGTCGGGGCGTTATTCGGCTATCTCCTCGCGCGCCGGTGTTCCCGCAGCCGCGACTGATCACATTATGGAAGAATCCACCGCCACCTTCGGGCAACTGGCCGCGAACTCGAAAACATTTGTGCGCCGGCTGGCCACCATCGGGGAAAACCGGCTCGAACTGCTGGCGTTGGAAGTGCAGGAGGAGCGCGAGCGTCTCCTGCACGCCTTTCTTTTGGCTCTGGGCGTGGCAGCCTTCGGTCTGCTCGCCGGCCTGACGCTCTCGGCCGCCATTGTTGTTTGGTTGTGGGCTTGGTCACCCGTGGCCGTCCTGCTGATCATGACCGGTCTCTACGCCGTCGCCGGAATTTTTCTTTACCGGCGGTTCGCCAGATTGCTGCGTGACTGGCAGACGCTCTCCGCCTCGATTGATCAACTCCAAAAGGATCGCCTATGTCTGGAAGAAATTCTCGCCTGAATCAGCTCGCCGCGCGGAAGCAACTATTGATTGTGGAAAGCGAACTCAACCGCGTGCAATTGGCGGAGGCATGGCGGACGCTGGCGGACGAAGCCCACGCGCTGGCCGAGCAGGCCAGAACCATCCGATCCATGGCATCCGCCGTGGCCACGCTGATGGCCGGGCTATCATCCTGCCATCATAAAAAATCTGTGCCCGCTGCGGAAAAACCGTCGTGGCTGCAAACCATTCTGAAAGGCGTGGGCGTGGTGGGCACCTTTTGGCAAACGTTCCGCGCGCCGGGTTGCGAGCAAACGAATAAATAATATCAGGCGAAACCAATAGGTAATTCCACCCGCGCCGTCCCATAATGTTTCATGCCACCCGGCCCGGCCATCCGCAAGGTCGCGTTTCTCGGCGATTATCTCCCGAGGAAATGCGGCATTGCCACGTTCACGACCGATCTGCGCTGCGCCATCGCGAAGGAATTTCCCGCGCTGCAATGTCCGGTGGTGCCGGTCAACGATCTCGCGGACGGCTATGATTATCCGGCGGAGGTGCGCTTCGAGATCGCGGAACAGGATTTGCCGTCGTATCTGCGCGCGGCGGATTTCCTGAACATCACGGACGTGGACGTGGTGTGCGTGGAGCATGAGTTCGGCATTTACGGCGGGCCGGCGGGTAGCCATGTGCTGGCGCTGCTGCGTGAATTGCAGATGCCCATCGTCACCACGCTGCACACGGTGCTGCGCGAGCCGAACGACGAGCAGCGTCGCGTGATGCGCGAGCTGATCCGGCGCTCGACGCGGCTGGTGGTGATGAGCGAACGCGGCAAAGAATTTCTGCGCGACATCTATCACTGCCCGGAAAATAAAATTGATCTCATTCCGCACGGCATCCCGGACATGCCGTTCGCCGACCCGAATTATTTCAAGGACGAATTTGGCGTGGCCGGCAAACAGGTTTTGCTGACGTTCGGTTTATTGTCGCCGAACAAGGGCGTTGAATACGCGCTGCGGGCGCTGCCGGACATCATCCGCGAATTTCCCAACATTGTTTACATCGTGGTGGGCCAGACGCATCCGAATTTGCTGCGCCACGAAGGCGAGGCTTATCGCTTGAGTTTGGAGCGGCTGGCGAAAGACCTCGGCGTGCAGAAAAATGTCGTGTTCTTCAACCGCTTCGTCGAGCTGGAGGAATTGATGCGGTTCATCGGCGCGGCGGATATTTATCTCACGCCGTATCTCACCGAGGCGCAAATCACGTCCGGCACGCTGGCGTATGCGTTCGGCGCGGGCAACGCCGTGGTGTCCACGCCTTACTGGCACGCGGCGGAATTGCTGACGGCGGACCGCGGCAAGCTCGTGCCGTTCCGCGACGCGAAAGCGATTGCGGTGGCCGTGGTGGATTTGTTACGCGATGAAACATTGCGCCACACGATGCGCAAGAACGCCTACAAGCTCGGCCGCGACATGGTATGGAGCCGCGTGGCGCAGCTCTACGAAAAATCTTTCGAGCAGGCGCGGCAGGATCACAGTTTCGTCGGCAGAAAATCGTCGCC
>Ga0182030_10026405_pt1 | contig 10514 bp, 10 predicted proteins | sample 812S3MmetaG_FD_121299 | JGI IMG/M metagenome (GOLD analysis project Ga0182030, IMG submission 121299) | Permafrost microbial communities from Stordalen Mire, Sweden - 812S3M metaG (Illumina Assembly) | ecosystem: Environmental > Terrestrial > Soil > Wetlands > Permafrost | place: Sweden... | reverse complement strand
CACGCTGACCGTATGCATCTGCTGCAGGTCGATGGAGACCAGCCGCTCCACCAGCGCGCCGCCCGGAATCCGCGCCGTGGTGGGGTGGTTGACCTGCTTTGAACTGCCCCCGCCGGTAGCCTCGTAGCCGCCCAGCACCAGCGCGCCCTGGGCCTGGGCATAGACCTGCCCATCCGGCCCGTAGAGCGGGGTCATCAGCAGGATGCCGCCCTCGAGCGAGCGGGCATCGCCGGCCGAGGAGACGGTGATGTCCATCTTGTAGCCGGGACGGCTGAAGGGCGGCAGCGTGGCCACCACAAAGACCCCGGCCATGTTCTTGACCTGCATGTTGGCCACCGAGTTGTTGCCGGTTTGCGGCACGGTGACGCCCATCCGCTCCAAAGCCGAGATCAGCGTCTGCGCCGGAAAGACGGTCTGCGAGCTGTCCCCGGTGCCGTGCAGGCCAACCACCAAGCCATAGCCCACCAGCTGGTTGTCGCGGATGCCCTCGATGGTGGCCACGTCCTTGACCCGCGCCTGCTGCGGCAGCGACTCGGAGTGCGCCAGCGAGGCGGCCAGCAACAGCGCCGCAGCCAGCAGCGCCCACCAGCGGATGGAGCTTCCGACGGGCCGTCCCAGCGTGTTTTTCTTCCCATCCTGCATGAACCCTGTCTTTCGCATCGCCGCCGCAATCTTTGCTGTTCCCTATTCCCTGTTCCCTGCTCCCTGTTCCCTGCCCTTAGAAGATCAGCAGCTTCTCCAGGAACCGCACCACCGGGTTCTGCCGGTAGGTGGTGTCGTTGACGATGCCCTTGCCGGTGACCTCGAGTTCGAGGTCGGTCATGGCCGTCGAGAGCACCTGATTCTGCGCGCTCACATCCTCGGGCCGCACCAGGCCGCGCAGCTTGATCAGCTGCGTCTGCTGCGAGAAGGTGAGCTGCCGCGTGGCCTGCACCACCAGCATCCCGTTGGGCAGCACGTCGACCACCTCGGCGCCGAAGGTGGTGCTCAGGCTGGAATTGGTGGTGCTCTGCCCGGCCGCCGCCAGGCCCGAGGAGGCGGTCATGCCGACCAGGTTTTGCAGCGCGTTCGAGCTCTTCAGCAGGCCGAACAGCGAGGTCAGCCCGGAGTTGGCGTTTGAGGCGCGTGAGTTCTTGACCCCGCCGTCGGTCTCCGCCACCAACGCCTCTGAGACCACGATCGAGACCACGTCGTGCAACCGGGCGGCCTTGGCGTCCGTGCCCAGCCGGACCAGCCGGCCTTCCGGGCTCCAGATCGAGCCCGGCGTCTTGACCTCGGCTGCCTGCTGGGCCCGCACCCGCTCGATGTAGGCGTGCAGGGCTTCTTCCGGCGGAGTGGGCTTGGCCGCCGGTATCAACGAGAGCTTTTTCTTGTCCAGCGCAGGCAGCGGGGCGACGGCCAACAGGCCAAGCATCGCCAAAAGGAACCAGGCCAGGAATCGTGTGCTTCTCATCGCTCCGTCTCCCCGGCCAGCAGCGCCCGGCCGGCGGAGATCGCCACGGCGCGGACCATGCCGCCGCCCATGAGCAGCCGGGCGCTGAAAGCCGCGCCGGCCCGGGCCGGACCGATGGCCACCGCTTCCAGACGCGCGTCCACCACCCTCGTATGCTGCTCGAGAATGATCCGGTCGCCGGAGCGAATGACCGGCAGGACAGGCTCCGGCAGGACAGGCTCCGGCAGCACAGGCTCTGGCAGCACAGGCTCGGGCGACACCGGTCCGGGCGGCAGAGCTGCATGCGGCGGCTCGCCCTGCGCGGAACCCCGCCGTTGCCCGGCGCCGCCCGGCGCCACGCCAGCCAGCCGCAGCAGGCCCGGGCCGCCGGGACGGCTGGGGTCGCGCGTCAGCAGCCAGCGGTTGCCGTTCTGGGGATCGTCGATCTCTTTGACAACATCGCCGGCGGCAAGTTCTCCGGCGGCAACCGGGTCGGCGGAAGCGATCGCGGCCTGCCCGGAAGAAACCATCTGGAGCCGCTGCGCGGATGGGAGCGCTGGCGGAAGCGAAGAAGGCGGCAAAGACGGACGGGAAGGCGCGCCGGTCTGCCCCAGCGCCCACGGCACCGCAACAACCAGAATCCCCATCGCCACCTCCCTCAACCAGCCGGTCTGCATCGTCTCTTCCCTTCCTGCTGCCGTCATTGTCCGCCGCCTCGGCCTTTCATGGTTTCAATGCTTCACTTGAGGGCTAATGGGTCATGTTGTTGACCTGCGAGTACATGTCGTCAGCCGCTTTGATGACCTTGGAGTTCGACTCATAGGCCCGCTGGGCCAGCACCATCTGCACGAACATGGTGACCACGTCGACGTTGGAGTTTTCGAGATACCCCTGCTGCAGGGTGCCCAGGCCCTCGGTGCCGCCAGGGTTGCCGGTGACCGGGTTGCCGGAGCTGAGCGTGGTCTGAAGCAGGTTCGAGCCCATACTTTCCAATCCTCCGGGGTTGGGAAACGTGGCCAGCTGAAGCTGGCCCAGCTGGGAGGGGTTCTGCTGGCCGGGCAGGGTCGCATTCACCACGCCGTACTGGGTGATGGTGACGGCGGTGGCGTTGGCCGGAATGGTGATGGTGGGGATGATGGGGTCGCCGTCGGTTGTGACAACGGTGCCCTGGTTGTTGAGCTGAAACTGCCCGGCGCGGGTGTAGGCGATGGTGCCGTCCGGCCGCTGCACCTGGAAGAAGCCGCTGCCCTCGATGGCCACATCGAGGGGATTGGATGTCTGGTTGAGCGAACCCTGGGTCATGATGACCTCAGTGGCCGCGGACTTGGTGCCCAGGCCGATCTGCAGCCCGGCCGAGACGGTCGACTGGCTCTCGGCCGCGCCCGGCGTGACCAGGTTCTGGTAGACCATGTCCTGAAACTCCAGGCGCAGCTGACGAAAGCCGGTGGTCGAGGAGTTGGCCAGGTTGTTGGCGATGGTGTCCAGGTTCAACTGCTGCGCGCTCATGCCGCTGGCGGCCGTGTATAAAGCTCGAATCATGGGGCTCCTTCAGGGGTCAGCGTTCAGGGATCAGGGGTCAGAAGACCCGGTTCCTGAACGCGACCGCCGATTCCTTGCAAATCACGACAATTTCCCAGCCCGCAACCGACAATTTGCGGTTCCTGGCCATCGACTGCTTTCCGCCCGGCACTTCCGGCTGCGATTCCTCGGCTTCGGGTCCCTGATCTCTGCGCCCTGATCCCTGATCCCTGACCCCTGCCTTTCTCACACCCTCGGCAGGTCTTCGGCGGCGGTCTTGTTGAACTCTGTATGGAAGATGGTGAGGGCGCGCTGCATCATCTCCGCCTGGCGCTGCATGACGATCAGGTCCAGCGAGCCTTGAATAACGTCTTCATTGGCAGCCTCAAGGGCGCCCTGGTGGATGGCGGCGTTCTTGGTCAGCTGCGCCTGCACGCCCTGCGGAGCCGCGTAGCGGTTGGCGCCCTCGGGGGTCAGCTGCGAGCCAGCGGGAAAAGTGAACACGCCCACGGTCGAGACCACCCCGCCGGCCACCGAAACCGCGCCGTCCGCGCCCACGGCCACTTCGCCCGGCGGGAGTTGGATGGCCAGGCCGCCCGAGGAAAGTACGGGCTCGCCGGCCGCCGTGACCAGCTGCCCGGTGGACGAGCGGTGAAAGCTGCCGTCCCGTGTGTAGCGCAGGCCATTGGCGGTCTGGACTTCAAAGAAGCCCTCGCCCTCAACGGCCAGATCGAGTGGATTGCCGGTCGCGGTCAGCGCCCCCTGGGCCATGTTGAGCCGGTCGCCGCCCAGCAGGCCAAAGTTGTTCACCGTGCGGCCCAGCTGCGAGTCCAGTGCGTCCGGGCCCAGCAGCGCGGAGCGGAAGAACTCACGCTCGGCGCGGTAACCGGGGGTCTGGGCGTTGGCCAGATTGGCGGCCGCAGTGTCCAGAGCCTGGGTGCGGGCCACCAGGCCGGTCATCGCCGCATAATATCCGCTGTCCATGGGAAGGTGTCCTCCAACGACGGGGATACGTGCAGATGGAGGACCGAAAGGAATGGGGAGGGATTAGAACAAGATCAGAATCACCTGCACAGGGATCAGGGGTCAGGGGTCAGCTTCAGGCTTTCCCGCTCCATCGAAGGATAGAGAGGAAAGCCGGCGCATCAAGGTGTCTATTTCACAACAGAAGCCACGATCCAAAGGGCCGGCAGTCCAAGGAAGTTGCAAACTGCGCAAACAGACGCTAGTGCCCTGAGTCGAAAGTTCATTGCATAATTTCCGAAGTGCAGCCGCAGGTCCTTCGACTCCGTTGGGCGCAAAGAACGCGCCCAACTACGCGCAGGATGCCAGAGTTTTTGGGTACGAACTTCGGACTCACGACACGAGTTCGCATCCAAAGCCCCCCGGATTGTCTGCGTCATGATCCCTGACCCCTGATCCCTGATCCCTGACCTACTGCAGGCCGTCGCAGATGATGGTCACTTCAAAGCTTCCGCCATCGAACCGGTAGGCGTGAACCAGCTTGAACTCCGGGGCCTGAACGTGGAGGTTGTAGTCGCGGCCGGTGATGACGGCCGGAATCGACAGGCCGCAGTTGGCGGCCAGATTCGGCACTTTGCCCTTCCAGGCGCCGGCCAGCATGTTGCCGATCTCGCCGATCCCGTCCTTGACGGTGTCGTCGACCTCGGTGAACTCCATGCCGGTCATGCACGCGGCGATCTTGATGGCCGTGGTACTGCCGCATTTGAAAAGGCAGGCTCCGCTGAGCAGCCCGCCAAAGCCAACCACGGCCGTGACCGACTCCAGTTCCAGGTCGACCGGTCCGTCGTCGCGCTGGCAGTCGAGCCCCAGCATCATCTTGAAGACCTCTTCCACGCTCGAGTCGAGGTTCTTCGGATCGGACACTTCTTGCAAAGATTCCCGCAACGATACCGCCATTGTTTGCTCCATTTCCTTTGTGCCGCCTCCCTGCTTTCGCGCAATAGCGGCGTTCCGCACACCGTTCAACAGCATGGTTGCCCTTTCCGGTTAGGCCGCGCTAAGCAGCGGCAGGACCCGTTCTTTGACCTGTTCCGCGGTAAACGGTTTGCGGATGTATCCCTGGGCGCCGGCCAGAATTGCCTGCTTGACGTGCTCTTCGCTGGACTCGGTGGTGATCATGACCACCGGAACGCCGGGGGCCAGGTTCTGGGCGCGCAGCTGGCGCAGAAACTCCAGCCCGTCCATTGAAGGCATATTGATATCGGAGAGAATCAGGTCGACCTGCTTGGACCTCAACATGTCTAGACCTTCGGTGCCGCTACCGGCCTCGTAGACCACTAGCGGGTCCAAACCTGCCTGGCGAAGGGATCGTTCCACAATCTTGCGCATCACCGAGGAATCGTCCACTATCAGGGTTCTAATTTCACTCATGCCATGCTCCTCTTGTGGCTTTATCGGCACTTGCCGAAAACACTTGAGAACTCTGCGTGGAGGATTTTCTCCCCGTCCGCGGGCCAGTTTCTTCGCTCTGCCCGGTTAGTGCGCACCGATCGAGCAGATCAGGTCCTGGACCGACTCGACCTCGGGCAGCGCAGTGGTCTGCGGGCGGAGCGACATCCTGAGCCACAGGCAGTCGTGCACCCGCACCAGGCGGGATTCGACCGGCCGGGCCTTCTCGACGGCTTTGGCAAGCACATGCGCCGCGGCCAGCTCGGAGACGGCCTCGACCAGCTCAACCTTGGGAAAGCGCGCTCCCAGCATGCGGGTATGCGCGGGGCCGAACTGCGAGCCCTGCACCAGCCCGCTCTCGACCCGCAAGCCCGTCATCCGCTCCAAAGCCAGCGCCAGCACCGGGTCGAGGCGGTCTTCAAAGCCGAGATAGAGCAGTTTGCCGGCGGCCACGCGCAGGGGCAAAGCGCCAAAGGCATCGACAAACAGGCGCGGCAGCATGACCGTGAGCGCTTCGGCATCGTGAAAGTCCAGGGCCAGCACCGGGCAGCTCCACTGCAGGCCCAGGGCGCGGGTGACCAGCTTCTCGCTCACCCCTTGCTGGCGGATGAGCCATGAACCGAGACGTCCGCCGCCCGCCGCGCGCTGGGCCTCGAGAGCGCAGCGCAGCTGACCGGCCGTGATCCAGCCCTGCTCGAGCATGGTGAGCCCCAGCGGCACGCGGTGGCGGCGCACCTCGGCCGGCTCGATGCGACCGTCGAGTTCGCGGCGCACCGCCTGGGCGACGCGGGCCCGGGTGCAGAGCGGCGAACAGCTCCAACCGCCCTCAAAGACCGGCGTCGAGCGGCTGCGCCAGAGGTGCAGCCAGCCGGAGCGGCAGCCGGGGTTGGAGCAGGTCTCAAGCCAGCCGCTGCGTCCCGCCCTCGGAGCAGAAACCGGGCGCTCCCATGCGCGGCCCCCGCGCGGATCGGGAAACATTTCATTCTCCGTCGCTGCCGCCGAATCTCGAATGGGCACCGGGCGGCGCGCGAGCATCGAGCTCGCCGCACCCGCTGGCGCGCGTCTCAGAACAGGCATCGAATGCTCTCCAGGCGCTTGCGCGGCGCGGCCACCTCGGTAACCCGCAGGCCGAAGTTGCCGTTGACCAGCACCACTTCGCCGCGGGCCACAATCTTGTCGCCCACAATCAGGTCGACGGGGTCGGCGATATGGCGGTCGAGCTGGACCACGTCGCCGGGGCCGAGGTCGAGGATCTCCCCGAGCGGCATCTCCCGGCAGCCGAAGCGCAGCGAAGCCTCGAGCTCGACATCGAGCAAGAGCTCGATTCCGGCGCTGAGGGACGGAGCGGGGGGCGGCGGAGGAGCCGCTGCGACGGCCCGGGCCGGGTCCGGCTTGAGGATCGGGTCGGGCTTGAGGATCGGCTCCGCCTTTGCGGCCTGGGGCGCCCGCACTTCGTCGCGGACCAGAATCGTCCAGGCGCGGTCGCCCGATTTGAGCTGGAAGGCGCGCGAGACCTTGGCCTCGCCATCGGAGGGATCGAAGGCTTCAATGCGGCATTTCTTGCCGGCGGCGGCCAGCAGCTCGCCCACCGCCGACTCGGCGACTTCGCGCAGCAGCTCCGCCCAGCCGGCCTTCTGGTCCATGCCCTCGCCCACCAGCGGGGAGTCGAGGATGGTCGCATCCAGCACCACGGCAAAACGGCCGGCCATGTCGCCGCTTATCGTGGCGGCGAAGCCGAACGAGCCAGGAGCCAAGGGTTTGGGCAGCGATTCGACCAGCTCCGGCTCCCCGGCCAGGGCCTGCTGAAACAGGGCCGTAGCCGCGCCGGTCCAGCAGTCCAGATAGCTTTTCATGCCTCGGCCTCCGCGCTGGTCCGCTCGATGCGCGCGCCGCGGTGCAGGCCGTGACGGATGGCCTGGGCCCGGGCCAGGCGCTGGCCGCCCACCTGCCAGACGGGCAGGGTGTTGGCGGGAATGTCGAGGCGCAGGACCATGCCCGGCTGCAGATTCTCAAGCTCACTGGCCAGGATGCGCACCGAGGGCAGCTGCAGGCTCGAGCCGAAGCGAATCTGCCGTGCCGAGGCTTCCATGCGCGCGCGGGTCTCGCCGGCGTGGCGGCGGCTGCGGCCCCAGTCCGAGGTAAGCCGGCGCAGGATGGTGTTGGCCACCACCGCCGGAAAGGCCAGGTTGAGAAGCCCCGAGGAGTGGGGCATGCGGATCTCGAAGCTCAGGCAAAGAGTCTTTTCCGTGACCGACATGATGCGCGCCACCTGGGTCTGCATCTGGCGGCGCTCGAAGTTGAAGCTCAAGCCCACCGGCTGCCAGGCCGCGGTCAGCTCGCGGCAGATAATTTCGACCACCGAGCCGAGAATCGATTCCTCGATGTCGGTCAGCTCGCGCAACGCGCCCTCCCTGCCCTCGCCGCCGAGAAGAAGGTCGATGATGGGCGGGGCCAAGGCCAGGTCCAGCTGCAGAACGGAGAGCGCGCCCAGGGGCTCGAGGCGCACCGAGGCCACGTAGCTGATCTCGGGAATACGCAGCAGAAACTCGTTGAACTGGATCTGCTCGGCGGAGACCAGGTTGACCTGGAAGCGGGTGCGAAGCCAGGCGGCCAGGTTATGGGTGAGGTTGCGTGCGAACAGGTCGTTGAGCATGCTGATGGCGCGCAGCTGGTCGGTCGAGATCTGGCCGGCGGAGGAGAAGTTGTACGGCACGACCCGGGCCCGCACCTCGGGCCGCCCGGCCTCCGGCTCGGTCGAGCGCGCGGCCTGAAACAGCGCATCGATCTCGTCCTGTTTGAGGGTCTTTTCCATGGTCCTTTTCGAGTGGCTAGTGGTTAGTGGTTCGTGATCAGGGGTCAGGGATCAGAGATCGGCGGCTGGTTTCCTATTCCCTAGTTCCTATTCCCTACTCCCTATTCCCTGCCTTGATCATCGCCGCACCCGCTCGGGGAGCTTGCGCGGCTTGGTGCGTTCGGCTCCCTGGCGGGAGACCAGATCCCTGAGCGCGGCGCGCAGATGCACCACGGCCGATGCGTGTACCTGGGAGACCCGCGACTCGACCACGCCCAGCGCCAGGCCGATCTCGCGCATGGTCATCTCCTCGTAGTAGTAGAGGGTCATCACCAGCCGCTCGCGGTCGGGCAAGTTGGAGATGGCCCCGGTGAGCCGGTCTTCAAGCTCGCCGCGCAGGCAGTGAAAGAGCGGATCGTCCTCGGGGCGGCCGGGAATATAGGCCAGCTCCTCTTCGCCCGAGTCCTCGTTGCGTTCCATGTGCAGGGTACCGATCTCCAGACCCTTCAGGTCGCCCAGCAGCTGCTGGTACTCCTCGAGTGTCAGCGTCATCTCGGCTGCCACGTCGCCCTCGCCAGGAGCGCGGCCCATGCGCTGGGTCAGCACCCGGATCGCCTCCTCGACCGCGCGGCCCTTGCGGCGCAGCTCGCGGGGGCTCCAGTCGAGCGTGCGCAGGGAGTCCAGGATGGCGCCGCGGATGCGGAACTGGGCGTAGGAGCGGAACTGCACCTTCTTGGTGGGGTCGAACTTGGCAAAGGCGTCCATCAGGCCCACCACGCCGGCCGAGACCAGGTCTTCAATGTCCACGTGCTGGGGCAGCCGCTCGTGAATGCGGCGGGCGAGAAAGCGCACGATCGGCAGGTGCTCGAGCAGAATCCGCTCCTGCTCCGGGGTGAGCACGGGCACCCCGGCCGGGGAGGGCGGGTAGCCGCCGGGCGCGGCAGTTCTGCGTTGCGCTGCCGGGCTGCCCATGGCTGTCGCTGACTCCAGTCCCATCGTCTATCCCCTTCTCTCAACTTTTGTCCGGAACGCGCCCGCATCGCTGCCGGCCAGCCCTCAGCGCACCGTACCGACCGGCCGCAGGCGGATCTCGGCCGGAACCTCACTGGCAGCCACTACCGCCAACCTTGGCAATACCGGCTCCAGCCAGCGCCGAACGTGATAGCGGGCCGGACTTGGACATAGAAGCACGGGCAGGGCCGCAGCCGAGGCGGCGCCGATAAGTTGCCTCACAGAATCGGTAAGCCGGCGGACGACCGGAGTCCCGGGCGCGGCCTGGGCGGCGAGCATGCGCTGCGCGCCGTCGGGCGAGAGCGTGGCCAGAATCTCCTCTTCGAGGGCCGGGTCGAGCAAGAGCACCGGCAGCTGGCCCTCGCCGTCGAGCAGGGGGCGGACCAGCCGCCGGCCCAGAGCCTGGCGCGCGGCCTCCACCAGGAAAACGATGTTCTTGTTCATGGGAGCGGTCTCGAGCAGGGCCTCGAGAATTGCGCCCAGGTCGCGGATCGAGACCCGCTCTCGCAACAGCTGCTCGAGCACCCGGCCCACCTCGCCCAGCGAGAGGAGCTTCGGCACCAGCTCTTCCATCAGCTTGGGGTGCGTGTCATTAAGCGAATCCAAGAGCCGCTTGGTCTCGGCCCGGCCCAGCAGCTCAAAGGCGTGGCGGCGGATCAGTTCGCCAAGATGGGTGGTGATCACCGTGACCGCGTCGACCACCGAGTAGCCGGCGGCGATGGCCTGGTCTTCGAGGGCCGGCGCGATCCAGAGAGCCGGTACGCCGAAGGCCGGCTCGCGGGCCTCGCGTCCGGCCAGTGGCCTCCGGTTGGGGTCGCCGGAGACAGCCAGCAGCTGCGTGCCCTCGGTCTGCCAGCGGCCGATCTCCATGCCGCGAAGGGAGAACAGGTACTCGCGGGGTTTCAAGCGCAGGTTGTCGGAGATGTGCACGGGGGGAACCAGGAATCCCATCTCGGCGGAGAGATGGCGGCGCAGGGAGCGGACCCGGTTGAGCAGCTGGCCACCTTGCTTTTCGTCGACAAGTGGAATGAGCTGGAAGCCGATCTCCAGGGTCAGGTCTTCGAGCTTGAGGAGCTGGGTGAGGTCGGAGGACTGGGCCTCGGCGGCTTTTTTCTTCTCCCCGGCCACGGGCTCGGGGGGAGGAGCGATCGCGGCTTGCACGGCCACTCGCCGGGCGCCCCAGAACAGGCCCGCGGCAACGGAGAGAAAAGCAAATTTGGGCAGGCCGGGAATCAGGCACATGGCCGCCGAGACCAGGCTGGCCAGATAAAGCGTGCCGGGCTTGGAGAGCAGTTGGGCGCGAATCTCGCCGCCCAGCAGACCGGCAGAGTTGGCGCGGGTCAGGGTGAT
>Ga0182030_10026404_pt1 | contig 10514 bp, 4 predicted proteins | sample 812S3MmetaG_FD_121299 | JGI IMG/M metagenome (GOLD analysis project Ga0182030, IMG submission 121299) | Permafrost microbial communities from Stordalen Mire, Sweden - 812S3M metaG (Illumina Assembly) | ecosystem: Environmental > Terrestrial > Soil > Wetlands > Permafrost | place: Sweden... | reverse complement strand
CATCGTGTTCGGCCGCGGCCTCATCGCCGGCGGATGGGCCGGGCTCTACTTCACCATTTATGCGATGCAAGCTCTCGACGCGGCAAAGGTCATCCACAACGCGGTCCTGGGCGCCATCCTGCTGCTGGCCGTCGCCACGGGCATGGTGGTTCATTCGCTGCGGTACCGCGAGCAAACCGTCACCGGCCTGGCTTACTTCATGGCGTTCGTGACGCTCGGCATCACGCAGGTCACCACGCTTTCGGTGATCGCCCTGGTACCGCTGGCGGGTTCGCTCCTCTACATCGCGTATCGATTCGAGTGGCCGGGCATGGCCCTGTTCGGGATGGCGGCCACCTACGCCACCTGCGCATCGCGGGGCGATAACGGTGCGCCGCTCTGGTCGGCGCAGACGGTGTTCGCCATCTATTGGCTGGTGTTCGAAGCGTACGATCTGCTGCGCGCCCACCGGCGTTCCAACCATCCAGCGGAGTGCGCCATGCTGCCGCTCAATGCGCTGGGCTTCGGACTGCTCTCTTTCGCCAAGTGGTCGAAGGCCGCGCCCGATGACTTGTACTTGCTCACCATCGGAGTGGCCGTGGCGTATCTCGCGTCGACCATCCTTCGCGCCGTGGTGCGTCCGCCGGCCAGCTTTGCGACCGAGACCGGGACGTTCGAACGCATTCTCGCCGGCGGTTTCGAGGGGCCCGTCACACTCGCAGCAGCCTGTTCCGCCACGGCGGCCATCCTCAAGCTTCACGGACAGACGGTGAATAACGTGCTTCTCGCCGAGGGTGAAGCGCTTTTCCTCGCCGGCCTGTTCTTCCGCCAGAGCTACCCTCGACGCCTGGCGGCAACGCTGTTCGCCGCCCTCGGGGTCAAACTCTTCGCCACCGATATTCCCAACGCGGGAAGCGTCACGGTCCTTGGCCGCGCCCTGCAAGACTGGACGCCCTCGGCGGCGGTGGCCGCACTGCTCTTCTACGTCAATCGCGGACTCCGCAAGGTCGACCTGAGCTATGGATACGCCGCGTCCGCGATGCTCGCCGCCATCGTCTGGTACGAAGTGCCGCTCCGTTACATGGGAATCAGCTGGCTCACTCTGGGCGCGATCCTCTTCTTCATCGGATGGGGATGGCGTCTCCTCGATTTCCGCATTCAGGGGTATCTCACCGGCGCGCTCGCTCTGGGCGGAATCGCCATGTACCAGCTCAGGATTCTGGACGGCAACGCTACTCCCTTGCTGCATCCCTGGATATCTCTGGCGCTGACTGCCGCAATCGCGTTCGCCGGCGCTCTGGTCGCCCTCCGTTCCGCGGCCGACCGGTTTACCGACCGCGAGCGGGAACAGCTCGAATTCGTGGCGAGCGCGGTCGCCTCTGCTGCTGCTGCGGCCCTTCTTTGGAAAGTGGTTCCCGACGTCTACCTGGGCCCGGCCTGGATGGCGCTCGCGCTGGTGGTGCTCGAACTGGGACTGCGGCGCTGGCCTCCGGAGTTCCGTTGGCACGCCTACCTGCTTGCGGCTCTGGGCGTTGGGCGTGTGCTGTTCTACACGGTGGTGCCGTTCCATCCCGTCACGGATACGGGGGAACGGATTGCCATCGGGTGCGCCGCGCTCGCTGCCTATCTGTTCGCGGGGCGCATGTTCGCCGCGTCGCTCGAACAAGTGGAGCCAGCCGAATCGCGCAACGTCCTGAATGTCGCATCGGCGTGCGGAACGTTCTTCGCGATGGTGGAGATGTGGGCGCTCCTCGATCCGGTTCTGCTCGCGCCAGCATGGGCGTTATTCGCGCTCCTCATCATGGGCATCGGGTTTCGACTCGACCTGCCGGGTCTCCGCCTGCAAGGCCACGGGGCCGCGGTGGCCGGGCTCGCGCGCCTCTTCGCCGTCAACTTCGACGCGGCCCATCGCCTGCCAGCCGTGACCGTTGTGATCGCCGCGCACTATTACGAATCGTGGCGGCACAACCGCCTGCGCGAGCGTCTCACCGAATGGGGGCGCGCGCTCGATCGGCCGTATCTGTACACCGCAGCCGGCTTGATCGTCTGCCTGCTCTATCGCGAACTGCATCCTCAGTTCGTCGAAATCGGCTGGGCATTCTTTACGCTCGCCCTGCTGGTGGCCGGACGCACACTGGATCTGCGCGATCTGCGCTATCAGAGCTACGCGCTGGCCGCACTCGCGTTCGGGCGCACGTTGGCCCTGGAGTTTGCGCCGTCGCAGGTGTTCGCGGGCATTGAACAGCGGATCGCCATGGGTGCGATTGTGACCGCGTGCCTGTTCATCGGTCAGCTAGTCATTCCGAGAGAGCGGCAGGAGCGGCTGCTGTTCTCGCTCCTCGCGACCGCTCTGGCCACCGCCCTATTGTTCCAGGAGGTCTCCGGCAGCATGTTGACGGTGGCGTGGGGAATCGAAGGCGCGCTGCTGCTGGGCGCGGGCTTCCCGTTGCGCGACCGCACGCTTCGCCTCTCGGGTCTGGTGCTGTTCCTGGTGTGCGTCGGCAAACTATTCCTGTACGATTTGCGAGCCTTGGAAACGCCGTACCGAATCCTGTCGTTCTTCGTGCTGGGCGTGATTCTGGTGGGTGTCTCGTGGTTGTACACCCGCTTCCGCGATCGGATCCAACGTTTTTTGTAGCTTGTCCCGGCGAGCGGCGCTCACCCGCGCCGTAAGCTTGTTTCGTGGCGCAGGCACTCTTGCCTGCCGGGTCGAGACTCATCTCGACCTTCTTCGGGGAGTTGTAACCAGCGCGGGAAACGCCGAGATGAATCTCGGCGCTGCAGACAAGGAGTGTCTGCGCCACGTCCGGCGTCCGAGAGCGGTTCTGGTTCAACTCAATTTCCCCGGCCACCGAATTTGCCGGCGCGACTTCAGGAGTTCGGCATCTTGCCGTACCGCGCCCGCGGCCCAAAAGGGAGTGGCTGCAAATTGCGCTTGGGCTTACCTTGGACAAGCTAAAGCATGTCCTACCTCAGATCTTTAGAAATATCTTGCGCCGGTACATCCACCACAGCACCAGCCAGTAGAGCGTCAACACCACCAGCCCGCGGAGCACCGGCTCGTACGGCGCGCCGAGAAAAGCGAAGAAGTGTTCCCCCAGATGAATGCGCAGAGTGTCGAAGCAAAAACGCTCGCCGAAATGCGCAATCACATACGCCGCAATCGAATTCGTGCCGACCACGATCAGCGGGAATGCCCATTTCCGCCAGCGCTTCACTTCCGTGGCCCAATAGAATCCCGCCAGAAAGAGAAAGCAGAGCCCGCCGCTGAACAACGTCCACGCGGGAGTCCAGATGCGCTTGACGATCGGACAAATGCCCCCGAAATGCAGCAGCAGTCCCGCCGCGATGGCGATTCCGCCGGCGGCGAGCAGGCGGCGCAGCAGAATCCCCGGCGCGGAGGTGACTCGCATCCACTGCCCGGCGGCGAGCCCGAGAATCATAGTGCCGAGCGTCGGGATGAGGCTGAGCGTCAGATATCCGCCAGGGTTCTGGACGAACGGTGTCACGCGCGGGAAAAGATTGAGGAACCAGACGTCGAAGGCGTTGCCGAAATTGTTGCCCTTATTCCAATGCGCCAGAAATCCCGTGAACACGCCAGGAATTGGCGGATAGAGTGCCCACGCCAGCCAATACCCGAAGAGAATCGCGCCCAGCGCGGCCCACTGCCACTTGGGTGGACGGAAGGCGAGCAGGAAGAGAATTGGATAGCCGAGCCCAATCTGCGTGAGCGTGTCTTCGAAAGTGAAGTATGTCTGCGTAGAGTCGGTGGAGCGCAGAAAGATGCCGAGCGCCGCCAACAGCAGACCGCGCCAGAGGGCGTGCAGGAACAGTCTGCCGGCAGTTTCGCCGCGCGCCATTCGGGACGCGATGGAGTAGGGCAGGGCAACGCCAACCAGGAATGAGAATCCCGGCTGGATGGTATCGTGCAGCGAGCAGCCGGCCCACGGGACGTGCGTCTGGTGAAACGCCAGCACGCTCCAAAAGACGTCGCCGGGAAGGGCTCGCGAGACACGCAAGAGCTCCATTACCTCGGCCATCATGAGCAGCATCACGAAGCCGCGATACGCGTCGATGGCGACATTGCGCTGGGTCTTTTCCACGGGCGAACCTTAAGCATACACCGCGAGCCCGAAGTTCCAAGGCCCCGAAGTCCCAAGGCGAAGATCGGCGACGACTGTAAGAATACCGCGCGTGCATTCTCATTTCACAAGCGCTTTGGGCCTCCAGCCGTGTATTTTGGAGCAACCGATCCCTGACGGTTACGGATCGGAACCGAGCCGCGCGCGTCTGCAAGCGTTTCTTGAATATGTTAGCGGACTTCTGAAACGGCTGTAGCGCAGGCACTCGTGCCTGCCGGGTCGAGACTCTGGACTTCTGATCTCATGGAACGAAGATGAGCTGGGCTTTGAGCTAAAACCGAAGAAAACAAATTTGGCCACGGATGGACACGGATTCACACGGATGAGAAAAGCCTCTCTTATCTTTATCCGTGTGAATCCGTGTCCATCCGTGGCCAAATTTGTTTCTGCGAAGATGGGCTCAGCCAGATTCCTTGGCGCATTCAAAATTCCGGGCGACATCAGGAGTCCAGAGACTCATCTCGACCCTCTGGAGGAAGCCTCTCGAAGCGCCGAGAAGAGTCTCGGCGCTGCAGACTGAGAGTCTGCGCCACGTCGGTTGCGGCCGCTCCGTTTCCCGCCGGGCGCACGATTCCCCCCGAACATAATGAACCGGCGGCGCGCGGGCCAAATCCGGGATCCTTATGGGTTCATCGTTCGCGTGACACCGGTGCCCGGAAACCAGCAGCGCCACGCCGCATACGCCGCCGCTCCGGCCAATAAACCGAGTAGGCCAAAGCCCACGAACCTCCATCCGGAAGTCAGGAAAATGTACATCCAGCCCAGCATCGCGACCATGCTGGGAAGGGGGTACCACCACATTCGAAACGGCCGGATGATTTCCGGACGGTGCTTCCGCAGGTGGTGGAGTGCGGCGATCTGGCCGATAAACTGAATCAGAATTCGCGAAGTCAACAGGGCGGAAATCACGGCATCGAGACTGAGGTTACTCTCCAGCATGGCGAGGATTCCCAACACCAGCAGCGAGACGTGGGGAAATTTTCCCCGCGGATGAAGCCGGGCAAAGACCGGGAAGAAATCTCCCGCGGCGGCGGCCGCATACGGAATTCGGCTATAGCCGAGCAGCAGTGCGAAGACCGATGCGAACGCCGTCCATAGCACCAGAATCGTCACCACGGTGGCAGCGCGCGGGCCCTGCAGCCTCTCCACGAACTCGGCGGCGATAAACTTCGACCGCATGGCTTCGCGCCACGGAATTACGGCGACGATGCTGACATTCATCAACAGATAGATGGCCGCGATGGCGAGGACCGAATAGACGATGGAACGGGGGAGCGTGCGTTCCGGGTTGCGGACCTCGCCGCCCACATAGCAGACATCGTAGTAGCCCATAAAGTCGTACATCGCGATGAGCATGGCGGATCCCAGGCCGGCGAAGAATCCGGTGGAAAATGAAAACGCGCCCGGCGGGAAATCGAAAGCCCGGGAGGTATTGAAATGGGTGACGCCGCTGGCGACGATCCAGAGCACCGTGGCGAGCATCCCGATCCAAAGAACTACGGTCAAGCGTCCCACGGCGGTGATGCCGCGATAGAGTAGCACGATGGCGGCGGCGCCTACCGCCATGCTGAGCAGACGGCCCTCGGCGGGGGTCATCCCGCGCCAGAGATATCCGGCGTATTGCGAAAAGCCGATGGAGCCGGAGGCGATTTCAAGCGGCCCGCTGAGAATGAACTGCCAGATGAACAGAAATGGCAAGATGCCCCCCCACCGCGTTTTGCGAAACGCCTCGCGCAGGTAGAGGTAGGTGCCGCCGCTGCCGGGCATGGCGGAGGCGAGTTCGCTCCACACCAGGCCGTCGCACAAGGCCAGCACCGCCCCCAGGAGCCAACCGAGCATGCACTGCGGTCCGCCCATCGAGCCGATGATCAGGGGGATGGTGATGAACGGCCCCACCCCGACCATGTTGCTCATGTTGAGCGCCGTGGCCTCCAGCAGACCGAAGCCGCGCGCCGGAGCAAGTCTGTTTTCGGTCAAGTCAGATTGTCGCACGAGGACGCCGGAGGAGGACGCCGCCGTCCATTCCACAGTGGCATCGCATTACAATTAGGGGGCGGATTTTCCGAGGAGGCGTGCGTGCGGTTGCATCGAGGAGAGGGGAAGATTCTCGGCCTGATTCTGTTGGTATCGGCGCCGTGTCAGGCGGCCGCCCAGGCGGGCGCGCGAATCGATCTGTCCGAGGGATGGTCCATTCAGTCTTCGGCCCACGTGGCGGAGAAAGGCGATGCCATATCCGTGGCAGCATATCGCGCTCGCGACTGGTATCCCACCAGCGTTCCCGCTACCGTGCTCACGGCTCTGGTCAACAAGCAGGTGTATCCCGATCCCGATTGGGGAATGAACCTGCGGTCGATTCCGGGCGTCAGCTATGGAATCGGCATGAACTTCTCCAACATCGCCATGCCGCCCGACAGCCCGTTTGCGCGCTCCTGGTGGTATCGCAGCGAGTTCCGCATTCCGGCGGGCGCCGAGGGCAAGACTCTGTGGCTGAATTTCGACGCGATCAATTACCGCGCCAATGTCTGGGTCAATGGGCGCCTGGTGGCGGACGCTTTCAAGGCGGCCGGCATGTACCGCATGTTCGAGTTCGACGTCACCGGACTCGTCCAGCCGGGAGCTGTCAACGTACTGGCGGTCGAGGTATTTCCGCCCACCGAGAACGACCTGACGATCACGTTCGTGGATTGGAACCCGATGCCTCCGGACAAGGACATGGGTCTGGTGCGCGACGTTTATGTCCTGACTAGCGGGCCGGTGGCGCTCCGTCATCCGCAGATAGCCAGCAAGGTGGATCTGGCCGCGGACGTGGCTCGTCTCACAGCGGCCGCGACCCTCCGCAATACCCTCGACCAGCCGGTTGAGGGAATGTTGAAACTGAAAATTGGGAGCATCGCTCTTTCACGGAAAGTGCAACTCAGCCCGCACGAATCCGCCCGGTTTGAATTTACGCCGGCGGCTGAGCGGCAACTCAACGTGGCGCATCCCAAGCTTTGGTGGCCTAACGGGCTTGGGCCGCAGAGCCTGTATAGCGCGCAGTTCTCCTTCGAAACCGGCGGCCAGGTCTCCGACAGCCGGGAGGTTCCTTTCGGAATCCGCGAGATCACCTCGGAAATCGATTCCCAGCAGCACCGCCTCTTCAAGATCAATGGGAAAAACATTCTGATTCGCGGAGGCGGATGGACTCAAGACATGCTGCTGCGCTTCTCGGCGGAGCGCGAGGAAGACGAAATCGCCTACGCCCGGGATATGCACCTGAACACCATCCGCCTGGAAGGGAAAATGATGAACGATCATTTTTTCGAGACGTGCGATCGCGACGGCATGCTGGTGATGGCGGGGTGGTGCTGCTGTTCGTATTGGGAACGCTGGCGCGACTGGAAGCCGGAGGACTACCAGATCGCCGCCGAATCCCTGCGCGACCAGATCCGGCGCATCCAAAATCATCCGAGCGTCCTGGCATTTCTCTACGGCAGCGACAATTCGCCGACCACGCCGGCGGAAGCCGCGTACCTCAAGGTCTTCGCCGAGGAGCATTGGCCGAACCCCACTATTTCCTCGGCTGCCCGGGCCACCACCGAGGGCGCCGGACCGACCGGCGTGAAGATGACCGGACCCTACGACTACGTGGCGCCGAACTACTGGCTGCTCGACCGTCAGTACGGCGGCGCGTTCGGATTTAACACCGAAACCAGCCCCGGCCCGGCGATTCCGGAAATCGCCAGCCTGCAGGCGATGCTGCCCAAAGAGCACCTATGGCCGATCGACGAGTTTTGGAACTTCCACGCCGGCGGCGGCAGTTATCGCAACGTGAACCTCTTCACGGCCGCGCTGGAGGCCCGATACGGAAAGGCGAAAGGGCTCGACGACTACGTCAGGAAAAGCCAGGCGATGACCTACGAAGGCGAGCGGGCCATGTTCGAGGCGTTTGGCCGCAACAAGTACAACGCCACCGGAGTGATTCAGTGGATGATGAACAACGCCTGGCCTTCGCTGATCTGGCATCTGTACGATTTTTACCTGCGTCCGGGAGGCGGATACTTCGGCACGAAGAAGGCGTGCGAACCGCTGCACGTGCAGTACTCGTACGATGACGGTTCGGTCGCCTTGGTAAACTCCTACTACCGCTCTTTCCCGGGCTACACCGTCTCCGCCCAAGTCTATAATCTCGATCTTACGGAGAAGTTCGCAAAGTCCCAGAAGGTCGACATCGCCCCCGACAGCGCGCTGCGCGTGTTCGACCTGAACGGGATCGCGGGGTTGTCCGCGGTTTATTTCGTCCGGCTGAGATTGTCCGATGCCGCGGGGAAGCCGGTAAGCTCGAATTTCTACTGGTTCTCGACGCACCCCGATGTATCCGATTGGAGCAAATCGAACGGGCGCTATACGCCGGTCCAGTCGTATGCCGATTTCACGGAATTACAGAAGCTGGCGCCCGTGAAACTCAAGGTGACGTCCCGTGGTGAAGATATTGGTGTGGAATCCAGCGATCACGTGGAGCACGTGGCTGTGGAGAATATCGGAACGACTCTGGCGTTCTTAGTCCACCCGCGGCTCCTCAAAGGGAAGGACGGCGAAGAACTGGCGCCGGTGATCTGGGAAGACAACTACTTCCCACTGATGCCCGGAGAAAAGCGCGAGATTACGGCACGGTGCCATCGCGCGGCGTTGGGCGCGGCCAAGGCTTATGTCAAGGTAGAGGGCTGGAACGTGTTGCCGAACGTGCCCTGAGGCACAGTACAGCGGGGCCGCAAATTGTCAGCGATCCGCTTTCAGGTGGATCGCCGCGCGAGGCGCGGGCCGTGGAACTCGGAAACTCTTTGGCAAGATATGTCACCACGGAGCCACGGAGACACAGAGAAAACCTTAAGCTTAAGAACGGGCGGCTCGGACAGGAGCGGGCACCTTTTCTCTCCGAATTCTGAGATCACAGAGGTGACGGAGAACACCGAGCGGCATAGCCGCAACCAAATCTGCGGGTGCTCCCATAGACAATCGACCGGTCCAAGCCCCTTATTCATGCGGCTTTCACTACGGGCCAGAAAGAAATCTTGTTTTTTTGAGCAAGTTTCTACGAACTTGCTTGCAGAGCAACCTGAAGTCCTGGAGTTTCTGGCGAGAGGTCAGCTTTTTTTGGCGTTCACCCTTTTGCCTGTTGGTTTCGATGGCTCTCGATGACGCCCAATGCAGAATCGCCGCGGCCCGCTAGTGTGCGACCCTGCCGCCGGCGGCCTCCATCATCATGCAGAATGCCTGACCTTCCGCGGCCGTCCCGGGACGATCGAAATGGGGCGCGCCGCAAACGCCTTGCACGTAGCCGAAGGCGTCCATCTTCTGGCGGGCGGCGCCGCGCATCCGGTCGGCGTGTGCCAGATAGTTCTGAGAGAGCCACCCTCCCGAAATTCCTTCATAAATGGCGAACGCCAACGCCTGAGCGAGATTGGTCTCGACGAATATGCCCGATTGGTCGACCACGTTGTGGAACAGTCCGTCCTCGCGCTGATAGGCCAGGCAGCCGTCCACGATGTCTTTGGCGAAGCTGGCAAGTCGCTTACGATCGTCCTGCCGATCGCGCGGCAGGTGCCGGATCACGCGCGTCAATCCGACTGCCGCCCAGCCGTTGCCAACGCCCCAGAATGCCGGGTCCTGGAACTGCCCTTTTCCGTCGTCCCAGATATGCGCGAGAAGCTTCTTCTCCGGATTCCAGAGCCGCTTCCGATAGCCTGCAATCTGGGTCATAGCCTCGTCGTAATGGCCCATTGCTGCCAGAAAGGGCGCGGCGCAGTTAAAGCCGTCGGACCATATCTCAGGCGTGTTTAGCGTGTGGTAGAGGATGCCCTCCGAGTTGCGCGGCGCCTTGTCGCGAATCCAGTTCAGCAGGCCTTCGACGGCGTCGTGAATCTGTGCATCCCCGGTCCACTCGGCGGCACGCGCGTAGGCTTCGCCGCCCATGGCCGGATCGGTGGGGCCGCCGCTGACAACTACACCGAGACGTCCGTCGGGAGTGCGCTGGACGATCGCCGCCTTGGTCAGCAGGATGACGGCGTCGCGGTCTCCCGCTTCGAGCGCGGCCTGGGCCAGGATTCCCTGCTCCCAATCGCGCCGCTGCATAGCCATGGCTGCCGCGGCGGCCTTGCTAATCCGCCGTTCGGTCTCCGCCGCCGGGGCCGCCGTGTCGGGCGCGGCCTGCGCCATCGCGCGAGAAACGCCGAGCGAAGTCGTTCCTACTAAGAAATACCGCCGGTGCATTGTGCCTCCGTAAAGGAAACACGATGATAGCGCGTGGCCCGGGAGCCGTCGCCGCCCTTGGACCCTTAGCGGCCGCGCAAAATAACTTCACATTGTCAGGAGGTGGCGATGTGGCGCAGGCACTCGTGCCTGCCGGGTCGAGACTCT
>Ga0182030_10026403_pt1 | contig 10514 bp, 4 predicted proteins | sample 812S3MmetaG_FD_121299 | JGI IMG/M metagenome (GOLD analysis project Ga0182030, IMG submission 121299) | Permafrost microbial communities from Stordalen Mire, Sweden - 812S3M metaG (Illumina Assembly) | ecosystem: Environmental > Terrestrial > Soil > Wetlands > Permafrost | place: Sweden... | reverse complement strand
GAGCATCCAAAGCCCGCGTAAACACTGGCAAAATGCGCGTTTCGAGCAGGAATCGACCGAGACACCGCAGAAAACACCAAGCCGCGCCCACCGATCACACGAATTTCAACGAGTTCCTAGAGGCGCCGGCTTCGCAGCAGCCGCTCCCCAGACCCCCATGCCGATCGCCGCGCAACAGGTCCTGCTTGGTGGGCACGAATCCCAGTTGGTCCAAATCGATGGCCAACTGGTCTCTCGCAACTCGGCCTTGGGCGGCACTACGCTGCTGCTCAACTCGGGGAAATTCGTATTCACTGTTATTCTTCCCCGAAAGTCCGCCGGTTCGGAAGCGGACACATGGAAGATCGGAAGCGTTCTGTGCGTTACTGGAATCTGTTCGGTCCAGATCGATGCGCAGAGGACAGCATTGGGATTGGGAGAAGCCGTACCCATGACGTTTCAGGTTCTTGTGAGCACGCCGTCGGACGTAGTCGTCATCCAGAACCCGTCCTGGTGGACGCCGCGTAATGCACTCCTGGTTGTGGTTTTGATTCTGTGCGGCACACTGGTTGTGTTTGCCTGGGTTATGGCGCTGAGAAATCGCGTGAAGCAGCAGACAAGACTTCTCCGGGAAAGTGAAGAGCGATTCCGCCACATGGCCCTGCACGATGCCCTGACCGGACTTGCGACCCGTCTGCTCCTTCAGGATCGGCTGACAATCGCAGTGGAAGCGGCAAAACGCCACAAAACGGTGCTTGCGTTCCTGATTGTGGATCTCGACAGATTCAAAGACATCAACGATTCCTTCGGGAATCTGGCTGGCGACGAGGTCTTGCGGGTTGCCGCGAATCGGCTTCTGCAAGCCGTGCGCATTAGCGATACCGTCGCCAGAATCGGGGGAGACGAGTTCGTGGTGCTGCTTCCCGATTTCGACGTGAAAGCCGCCGGGACCATTGTTCAAAAACTCGTGGCGGCTCTAGCCGTCCCCATTCCCATCGAGCAGCGTCTGGTCCCGGTTACCGTCAGCGTCGGAATCTGCACTTCCTTTGCCGGCGATCTGGATCCAGACGAATTGATGAGGAACGCCGATACGGCCCTGTATATCGCCAAGGAGCGCGGCCGAAATCGGTTTGAGATCTTCACATCCGAGATGGCTCAGCCCGGCAAATAGAATGAGACTCCAACAGCGGGCTCAGGCCGGCAGCGTGGGGCCTCTTCATAAACGCGCCCTCCTGTCATTCAACCCGGTAACGAAACGAACCCTACCGCGATCTTTCATTCAGAGCCGTGGCAGGATGTTCGTAACTGTGCTCAGTAACAACGCAGAGCTGGTTGGCGCTCTGTCATCTCCATCCAACGTTCCGCCATACCGACCCGCACGAACAGAGCTATGGAACATAACTACGAAATCTGCTGCATCGCGATTGCGCAACGTCGTCTTGCAACATTGGGCGTGGCGCTCATCGATGCTAAATTGTCATATCTCCGCCGGGCACGACTGCTGAATGGTCTGCCAGGGCGTGATCCAGTCCAACCTGCTCTCCCGACCAGACCATTCTTGATGTCCAGGGTCTGGACGGACCACTCCAGAATGGATCGGTGGCAGGAAGTCCTAGGGGAAGGAGAGCGGCAGAACACAGATATGAGCTTCCAGTCGAGATGTACGGTTCGGCGATCGAAGGTTGGTGACCATAAAACCCGACCCTGAGCCATCCCTTCTCATCAAAGACACCGGGCGCATCAAGCATTCTCCGCATCACGGCGGTCAACGCAGAGCGTACTTGCGAAGGCGCAATGGGCTCAGGAAGGGCTCGCCGCAGCGCTACCTCGGCCAACAGATGAAACGCACCGAAGCGATAAGCCAGCGACCTACCTGTTGGGGGGAACGTAGCATCGGGGCCAATGAGCCGCTCCTGAATGGCTGCGTAGCGTTGAGCCCGAACCGTCATCGCTGGCCGAAACGATTCCCATGCGGTGGAGGACTTTGCGATGGTGTCGAGGATATTCAGCAGCATAGGTTGGATGACAAAGCTATTGTAGTAATCCCAATGGAACGGCGGCCCGTCGCCGTAAAGTCCATCCCCCTTGTACCAGGTATTCATGGTGCGGACCGCATAGTCAATGCGCATTGGATCCCACCATGAGCCCATAAGCGACAATGCTGCTTCCACCATTGCAGAGAATAACAACCAGTTGTTGTACCCCGGCTGTATCTGCCGGGAAGACTCGAGCGCGGCAACCGTATTTTTTTGAATTCTGGAATCCAGCTTATGCCACAGTTCAGTGGGCGCGCGCACAATCGCAAGCGCCAGAAACGCGGCATCAACAATCGGTTGGCTGCCCTTGTTGAAATTCATGAAATCGGGCGACGCGGGATCCGTCCCTGCATCGATGGATTTGCGCGCTAGATCCACGTATTGGCTTCTGAGCGTTCCCTCCGTGCCGATGGACGATCCCGATTCGAGCCACGGCGCTATCCCAGTAAGAAGACGCCCCAATGCTTCGAGATAAGTAAATTGGCTCCGGTCGGAGACATTCCCATGCGGAGCTTCCACCGGCATTAATTCCTTCAACCGTCTCTGACTGGCTGCGTTTAGAACAGGATCGGCGACCTTGGCAAGAACTTGTAGCCAGAATTTCCGATCCTCCTCGCCGGAGTCGATAGGTGTTGTTTCGGCGGAAATATCAAGACCGGCGAGAGCGCCCAATGCAATTCCGCCTTGTAAAAATCCTCTTCGGCCTATTCGGGCGAGAGTCTCTGATGACATGGTATTGTCCCCGAAGCCGAAATAGATTACTTGCGCAGGAAAACGCAGCTCTAATGCACCACAGAGTCGGATCACTTGCTGCCCCATAGCCGACTGCAAGTTATGCGGCCGGCTATGGGTTGTGGTGGTAACGGCTAATGCGAATGGTCGCTTAGAAGTTGATCCGACCCGAGAACCGCAACTCGCGGTTGGAGTTGGTTGTCACGCCCGAGATGACCCCGAATCCGCCCCCAGTCACGCTCGATGAGGGATTATTAAATTGAGGCGTGTTGGTGAGGTTGAATGCCTCGGCGCGGAAGACCATGCCAAACCGACCCGAGATTGCGAAGGTCCGAGCCACGCTGAGGCTCGGGTTAGTGAGTCCCGGCCCGCGAAGCGAGTGTAGCCCGGCCGTTCCAAAGCGGCACACGGTGGTATTCGCGGAAGAGCAACTCGACCCCGACGCAGCCTTTTGCGCCACGGACGGGTCGGCAAAATTCGCCGGATTGAAGTAAGGATGGGCGCTGTCGTGGCCGCTAAGGATCATGTTCGACTTGGAGAGTACGTCAGCAAATTGCGAGCTGCCCGATGTACTGGGACCAAGAGAGCCTCCACTGCCTGTAACCGTAAAGGGCGTACCACTCTCACGGCTCAAGGAGCCGCTCAAAGACCAGCCACCCAGGATGAATGCTGCGGGGCCGGTCTGCAAATAGGCGTGGCCCTTTCCGGAGGGAAGCATATAGTTTCCAAAGATTTGGAGGTTATGTGTCCGGTCAAAACCAGCCACCCCCCGGTTGAGTTGCCAGTAAGGCGCGGCCATCGCAGTAAACAAGCCTGACTCGCCGTCGGACTGATCGCCATAATCGTTGATCGCGCGGGAATACGTGTAGTTCACTGCCACGCTGCTGTCGCCCGCGAATCTTTTCTTCGCCTGGACTTGCAGAGCATTGTAGTGTCCGGTTCCATCTGGTATTTCGGAAGTGATGCCGGCCGTGATGCCATAGAGCGCTTTCATGGGCTCTTGAGCGGCCGTTTGGCCCGGCGCCTGGTTCGCATTGATGTTGATTCCCGGAACTTCCCGGATTATGAGCTCGCCGACGTAGGTAGCATTCAAGGTGATTGCACCCGGAAGCTCACGTTCCAACGCCGCGTTGTAGCTCTCGTAGTATCCGCGCCGGTAATTCAACGGCAGCGTAGTTGCTCCCAGAGAGCCAGCGGGCGTACCGAGCGAGCCAAGGGCAACTGACGGTGAGCTCGGGCTCAGTGTGGGAGGCGTCAAGGTCGGGATACCGGCCGTCAATGTGACGGGCACCCCGGCGACAAGGGGCGATACATTCCCAGTGTTTCCCTGAATGGTCTGCGAAACCACCGAAGGATAGGTCGTCAGTACATTGCGATAGCTGTCGGGATTGCTGGACAACCCGAAGCCGGCTCGGGCCACCGTCTTGTTGTCTATGCGATAGGCCAAGCCAAGACGCGGCGAAATCATGCCTTTTCCACCCTGGACTTTGACGCTTGGGGGGACACCCGAGGAGCCCTCCACATAAAGGTTTCCATCGGCTGGGTTGAAGATATCAAGCCCCGAATGGTCGCGGGTGGCCATCGGATAATACTCATATCGGACGCCGTAGTTGACCGTGAGTTTTTCCGTTGCCTGCCACTGATCCTGAGCATAGAAGGCCCAGATGCTCTCGCGAGAGGTGGCGGGATTCAGATATTGAGTGTCCTTTTGAACCAGTTGCGGGAGGCCCAACAGAAAGTCCGCCCAGGAGTTGAAAATATCCGCAGCCGCCCCACCCGTGAGCGTGGTCAAGCCTCCTGTGAAGTCGAATCCACCGCGAGGGCCGTAAGTGTTCTGGGGCTGGAAGTGATTAATCGCAAATCGATCGAATTCTATGCCATAACGGGTGGAGTGTTTTCCTTTGTTCCAGCTTAGGTTGGCAGCGGAGACATAGGTGTTATCCCGGAACTGGAAGGGATTGGAGCGATTTTGATTTCCCAGATTCGAGACACCGCTGAAGAAGAAGCCCGGCTGTCCTCCACAGAGGCTGCAGGCGCCATTGGTGCCGGGAATGTTGAAGTACGACGTTCCCGAATCTGTCCCGATATCGGTGTTCTTGGCGGCCATGCCCTGCCTCAAATAGCCAACGTTGGCATCCAGAAGCAGGTTGGGCCGGAAGGTATAGGTCCCGCCAATTCCGATGGATTGAATCAGGCTCGGCGCATTGCCCGGCTGGCCGCCGTCGAAAGTGGTGCCGCCTGCCGGTCCCAGTGTCTGGGGATCAAAGAGGTTTGTCCTCTGAAATCCATAGCGTCCGAAAATTGTGCTCGGACTGCTGGGATGGTAATCGATGCGGGTATCGACATTGTCACGCGTGTATTCCCCGTCCGCTCCGCCAAAGAAGTCGTTGTTAATCCCGGAGGCACTAAGTAAGTTGGCGCTGGCGACGTTCGGCCCATCGGCAGTCATCAGTTTGATCATCTGATTCGCGGCGTAAGAGAAGCGGCCTTGGGGAATGACGTTGTTCAGGAATGGCGTGCGCCCAGTACCATCGGCATTACCCGTAGCGGGATCATAGATGACCACTGGGGTAGTGCCGTTTGTAGTGACGCCCGTGAAGTTACCGGCGAGCATGTTTGCGGATGGAACCGTTTGGAAGCCGCTTAGCGCCTGCGAGCGCCGCGTGCGTTCCCAGTTCCCGAAGAAGAAGGCCTTATTCTTCTTGATCGGGCCGCCGAAGTTGGCCCCAAACTGGTTCAGGACGTACTTGGGAATCAAGCCTCGGTTAGCCGGCGTCGCAACGAAGAAGGTATTCTTCGCCATCAGAGCGCTGATCATGTTGTATTCCCAAGCTGTGCCGTGGAATTGGTCGGTTCCGGACTTAGTTGTCACGTTGACTGAGGCGCCAGAGGCAAATCCCTGCTCGGCGTTCATGCTGTTGGTCACCACGTTGACAGCGGAGATAGCCTCGGTGGACGGAGTATATGCGGTAATCTCTGGCAGCCAGGGATAGATGTCGCTGACGCCATCAACGCGGGTGCTGTTGTTGCTGCCTGACACGCCATTTGCGTTGAACATCATCGTATCGGCGGGATTCCCGGATTCTGAGTGTTGTTCGCCTGGCGGCGAGAAGCCGGGAAGGAGGACAAGCAAGCTCTGGAAGTTGCGCATATTCAATCCCGCAGTCGTCACGAGCGTCTGCACTTGCTCAGTTTCCAACTCAGAGGTTACGGTCGCAGTATCCGTCTGGAGTTCTGGAAGCGCCGCGGTTACCACGATCGTTTGCCCCACTGACCCTGGTTGAAGCTTGACGTCGAACCGCCGCTCGGTATTCGTTTGAATTTCGATACCTTGTTCCACTGTGCTGGCGAACGACTTTGCCGATATCGAGACCCTATAGGTGCCCGCTTCCATATCCGAAAGACGAAAGGTGCCAGAGTTGTCAGTTGTTGCTGTCTTTGCGATGCCCGTCCCGGCATTGGTCGCCACCACCGTCGCGCCTGCAACTGCTGCTCCGGTGGCATCGGTTACGTTGCCAATCAGCGTGCCATACAACGTCTGGGCATGGGTCAGGGGCGGAAGGAGCAGGATGATCGCCACCAGTGACACAAGGAAAGCCCATACGCTTCTGCGGGGTGCCCTTACCCGTGCTCGGCGAGTCTGTTGAGATGACCGTCCGTAGTTGACGCTATTCTCGAGACCTGGATGTGCGTGCATGAAGCCTCCTTATTTTGAAACAACTCGGCAAACCCTATGCCGTCGAGTATTCGGTCAGCCCAGATCGGCCACTCCTTGGTGGCCTGCGCTTGGGCGAAACGAGCTTTGAATGAACACCGAGCACTCTTCTAGCGGCAATGCACATTTGACAAGGTCACATACGGTTGCACGGAATGGGAAAGCCATAGGTAGCTCAATAAACAGGAGATAGATGGCTGTAACAAGAGGATGCACGACTTGTAACAAGTAGAGTGGCAGGCGAATCAGCATTGCGTTATGCTTGGGGCGCCTTGAATTCGCATGTCACAAACCGTGGAATCTTGATCCCGACCACTGACGAAGATCGCCGAGAGGTGCAGCGGGAGCTTGAACGAATCCTGGCGAGCACGCCCTTCAAAGGCAGCCGTCGCTACCCAGCACTTCTTCGCCATGTGGTTGAGAAGACTCTGCGGGGAGAGATCGATGATCTAAAGGAAAGGATCCTTGGCATTGAGGTGTTCCAAAGACCGAACGGCTATGACACCAACTCGGATCCGGTAGTTCGTTTCAGTGCCGGCGAGATTCGGCGAAGGATTGCGCAGTTCTATCAAGACATCTCCGACGAAGGCTCAGTTGAGATCGGACTGCCGATTGGGAGTTACATCCCGCAGTTCTTTCGTGTCGAAGCCCGGGACGAACACCCGGCTGCTTTGTCCGAAGAGAAGACGTCGGCTCCTTTTCACCTTCATCAAGAGCTCGATCCGGAAGGTCCTCTTTCGGTTGCGTTCCCAATATCCCAAAACTCGCAGCACCAAGTCGACGTTGCGGCGCGAGGGTTCCGGAGAAAGACCTTTGCGGTGCTGATGACTGGGATGGCAGTTGGGATCGTGGCATCTGCCCTCGGCTTCATCGCGTATCCGATTGTCGTCGCACACCACCAGGCGAAGACTCCGATCATGCAGCTTTGGGCGCCCCTGCTCACGAACCCGAACATGGTGCTCATCAGCGCCGGTCACACCCACTGGGAGGACAATCAGCCCCCTGAACCGCAGGATGCGACCGTGGAACAACACATCCTGCGACCGGAAGCGCGTATATCCCTGCCAGCGGTCCAGGCTATCTCGCAGGTAGCCGGTTTTCTTGAGACCGAGCATAAGCAATTTCGCATCCATGAGGCCGTCTCAACAAACCTCCAGGACTTTCACGGGCTCGCTGTCGTGCTGATTGCGGGATACAACAATAGCTGGACGTTGCGTTTGCTCAAGCCGCTACGGTTCCATCTGACGCAAGACGGCAACTTCCGCTATATCGAAGATGCAGAGAATCCCAGCAATCGCGACTGGACTGTCGACTTTGATAAACCCTACCGGCAGCAAACGGCAGATTACGCAATCATCGGGCGTTTTTTCGATCCAACGACTGACGGGCCAGTCGTCGTAGCCGCAGGCATCAGTTCGAATGGGACATCTGCGGCAGGTGAGTTCATGGTCTCGCCCGATTCTCTGAGCGAGCTAGCCCGTCTGGCTCCGCACGGCTCGCTGACCCAGAACTTTGAGGCAGTAATCAAAGTCGAGGTTGTCGATGGTAGCCCGGGCGCGGTAACGATCCTCGCCACCAAATTCTGGTAGCTTCATCTGGGCAACATTTCCGACATTGTCGGCTTTGACGGCCAGATAGTTCGCATCAAGAGCGGGACCAAGGAGCAGCATCGCGGCGATCCGCCGCACCCCGCCGTCTTGCCGGCTGCCGTCGCACGCTTTGGAATACAACTCGCAAACGATTGTGAAACGCCGGTTCGAATTGAGACAATCGAGTGTGTAACGTCCATGCTCCAGAGGAGAGTGCCCTGGCACTACTCATGGAGAGCGCTAGACTAGATATGGGCGCACGATTGTGCGGAAGAGGTGCCGTAGAACTGAGATTGGGCTTCGGAACCGACACCTGCCACATTAGGTCGCAATCTCGACCTGGATACGTTATTATAAGCGGCATCTTTTTACCTATTATCCTTGCTTATTGCTATAATCGGTAATATTGTTCCGATATGAGCGATTTATCGTTTAAGTCGATCTCGGAACTCCAAGTCCTGCTTGGAGAGCAGCTTCAGGCTCTTCGGCTCTCCAAGAATCTCAATCAAATTACCACTGCCGAGAAGGCTGGGATATCCGAGAAAGCACTGAGGAATCTCGAAGCTGGCCGAGGATCAACTGTCGAGTCGCTACTACGAGTCCTAAAGGCTCTTGACTGCTTAGACGGCCTGGAATTATTGGCTCCCAAGCCGTCGGTAAGCCCTTTAGCTCTACTACGCAGTTCGAAAGCAAGGCGGCGGGTACGCCAATCTACTGGATCACGGGATAGGAATCTATGAAGCCCGTCGATGTCATTGAAGTGCTCATATGGGGCAAGAGGGTAGGAGCCGCAACCGCAGACCCAACGCTTGGATGCTACGCCTTCGAGTACGAGCCATCTTGGAAGAGGCAGGGCGTAGAACTGGCGCCGCTGACGATGCCCCTCTCGGATCGCCGCCAGACATTCACTTTCCCCACACTTCCGAAGCCGACGTATTTCGGCCTTCCCTCGATGCTGGCCGACGCTCTGCCTGATGACTTCGGCAATGCACTCATCGACGCATGGATGGCTACCAAAGGCATCGAAAAGAGCGCCATCACAATACTGGACCGGTTGGCATACATGGGCAAACGGGGTATGGGCGCCTTGGAGTTTCGTCCTGCGCGCGGATCTCATACCGAGAGTTCGGCACCCATCGAAATGAAGCAGCTCGTCGAGGAGGCGCGCAGACTCGTGCAAGGGAGCTTCGCAGTCGACCACGAAGCAAAAGCTGCACTGGCGAACATCATCAAGGTAGGCACGTCCGCTGGCGGCGCGCGCGCGAAAGCCGTCATCGCGTGGAATCCGAAGACGGATGAGGTTCGCAGTGGACAGTTCGACGTCGCGCCCGGATTCGAACACTGGCTTTTGAAGTTCGATGGCGTGGGTAAAGATAAGGAATTGGGTACGGGGGAGGGTTACGGACGCATCGAGTACGCCTGCTTCCTCATGGCGAATGAAGCAGGCATCATCATGTCCCCTTGCCGGCTACTGGAAGAAAACGGCCGCGCTCACTTCATGACGAAACGATTCGACCGTGAGGACATCCGCGGCGAGAGTCGCAAGCTCCACGTGCAGACGCTTTGTGCCATGAATCACCTTGATTTTAGGCAGCGCGGTACACATGCATACGAGCAGCTTTTCATGACCATTGGCAAACTCGGACTTGACGATGAAGCGAAGAGTCAGACCTTTCGTCGCATGGCCTTCAATGTCATGGCTCGCAATTGCGACGACCATACAAAGAACTTCGGGTTCCGATTAAGGCACGGCCAATCCTGGGAACTCGCTCCGGCCTATGATGTCACGCACGCCTACAACCCGAAGGGCGAGTGGACCTACCAACACCTGATGAGTGTAAATGGGAAATTTCAGGACATTACGCGTGGTGATCTGCTCGAAGTTGCCGACCGCTTCGGCGTGCGCAAACCACAAGATGCTTTGGCAGACGTTCGAGCGGCAATGGACAATTGGACGAGCTTCGCGGCAGATGCCGGAATACCATCGTATTTGAGGGACAGAGTGGCGAAAGATCATCTTCTGATCTAAGGCGGAATACGCACCGGAGCCTCCGCTCAAAGGGTTTCACTTTGCGAGCGCCGATACTTGCGGTGCTGTTGCGGTCCTCCTCAGACAGTTGAATTGCTCGGCGATGCTGTCGTAGAGGTCGCGCGGGCGGGCTGCACCTCCCTTGTCCTTGAGAGTTTGCAGGAGGGGCGGCATGAGCTGCGTATTGAGACGGAAGGGACATGTTGGCTCTCCTAAAACGGTGAGGGCGAGCCTGTCATGGCTCGCCCTGGTGGTGCTGACAGTAGGCAGTATTGATCTTAAGTAGACAGAATAGATATTCGGTCACCTAGTCTTCTCCGGGCAGCATAAACGTCAAGCACGGCGACATATCATCTGCCGGTCCACTGACGCACTTCAGTTCTTTCCTTCGCGTCCGCCCATCGGGATCTTGAACGACAAGCTTCCACCGCGCT